>Ga0210394_10000358_pt1 | contig 102124 bp, 91 predicted proteins | sample IncBWC12MmetaG_FD_160121 | JGI IMG/M metagenome (GOLD analysis project Ga0210394, IMG submission 160121) | Forest soil microbial communities from Barre Woods Harvard Forest LTER site, Petersham, Massachusetts, United States - Inc-BW-C-12-M | ecosystem: Environmental > Terrestrial > Soil >...
CGATCTCGGTGCTGCTGCAGTTCATCAGCACGTTCGCGGTCTGGATCATTGCCGCGCGACTCGGCCTGTCCGCGATTATCACCGTCGTCACCTTCGCGATGTGCGTCGCTCGGCGCGGCCCGACACGCCAGGATGGCCGCCATCGCATCGCATCCTATGCGGTGTGGGATGTCGCGGTGTTCGTTCTCAATGCACTGGCATTCCTCCTGATCGGTCTGCAGCTGCGCGGAATTCTGCAGCGTATTTCACCGAGGCAGTGGGACACTTACTTGCTCTTTGCCGGCTCGGTCTGCGCCACAGTCATTCTGGTCAGAATCTTCTGGTGGATGCCCTACAATTGGTGGGTACGGTGGCGTATTCGTCGCAATCCCGGCTTGGTACGACGCCCGACCATGCTGCCAACCGTGGGCTCCGGGGTCGTGATCTCGTGGGCGGGCATGCGCGGCATTGTCACCGTCGCCGCCGCGCTGGCCCTCCCCGTCGGGACCGACGGGGCGCCATTCCCGTTTCGCGATCTGATCCTGTTGACGGCTTTTTGCGTGGTAGTCAGCACGCTAGTGATTCAGGGGCTGACTCTAGGGCCGATCATGCGGCGGGTGCATCTCAATCCCGATGATTCCGTCGAGCGCGAGATCGGCCTGGCGCGCGCCAAGACGGCCAAGGCGGCGCTGCGCGCCCTTGAAGAGTCTCCCAACCGCGAGGCCGCGGAAATGCTGCGCCAGGAATACCAGGCGCGCCTGCTGCTAGGTAAGGACGAAGCGCAGGCTAACGCAGCTGTCCGGCGCGAGTCGGCGCTCGCGAATCTGCAACAGGCCGCCGTCGCTGCGCAGCGTGCCGCGCTGCACGAACTGCGCCGGCAGGAGCTGATCGGCGACGATGCCTTTCACGCGGTGGAGGCGGAGATCGACGTGCTCGATCTCACTGCCGATGCACGGATCCGGCCGGATGGGGTCCGCGAATCGTAGGCAGGAAGGGCCTGTCCGGCGGGGACTATAAGCAAGCGGCTTCCATGGCATGCTGCATTGCGGAGTTCTACTGGCCCGGTCCACGCTGCTTGAACTCAGCAGCATGGAGCTTCACGAAGTCGCGCATGTTCGTCGGTGCTTCGCCGGTGAGCTTGCACATGGTGTCCGTCATGCGGTCGTAACGCCCCTGCCTGGTCAACTCGGCCATGGCTGAGAGATGCCTAACCAGGTGCTCAGAAAACCCCGCCTGCCGAAGACTTTCGCTCCACGCCGGGAGTGGGACGTCGCGATATCGGATTGGCCTGCCGAGCGCCTCGGAGAAGACGCGCGCATAGTGGTCCAGATCGGCCGATTCCGGCCCCGTCAGATCGTAGATTTGTCCGATATGCGGTGCGGGGTCGTCGAGGATCACCGCTACCGCACGCGCCACGTCGACCGCCGAGATCGGCGAGGTCTTGCCGCCGCCCATCGGCAGCGCCAATTCGTTGGAGGCGCGCACGCCGGGGGCGGCGAGTTGAAGAAAGAAACCCTCGAGGAAGACTGTCGGCCGTACCGTGACGACCGGCAGTCCCGACCAGGACAGAGCCTGCTCCGCCAGCCAGTGCAGCTTGTGCTGCGGGCTGTCGGTGGTCTCGCTGATGCTCATCTGCGTGACCGTCATCTGCGACATGTTCACGAAAGCCTCGACGCCGTGGTGGCGCGCCACCGCGGCGGTGTTGATCGTGGCTTCCAGGTAGGCCGCCGAGACAGACATTCCGAAATAGATTCGCCCGCAACCTTCGATGGCGCGGTGCATCGAGGCGAGGTCCGTCAGGTCGCCCTCTACGACCTCTGCGCCGAGCCGCCGTAGGGCTTCGGCGCGCTCGTCCTCACGCCGAACCAAGGCGCGCACCTTGTGCCCCCTTGCGAGCAGGAATTCGGTGAGGTTGCGGCCGATGCCGCCCACAGCGCCGGCTGCTCCGGTCACGAGGATCGGGTTATCGTGTTTATGTTTCGTCGTCTGACCTTGGGTTACGTTTGACCTTGGGTTACATTCAAAAGACGAACTGGCGACGCGGCGCGCGCGCTGAAAGGTTACCCATCCCAATCGCGCCGTTCAGGAGGCAGCGACATCGAGGATCGCCTGCGCAAAGGCTTGCGGGGCTTCCTGCGGCAGATTGTGTCCCACCCCTCCATCAATGGTTCGGTGTTCGTACTTGCCGGAGAATTTCTTGGCGTAAGCGCCGGGCTCCGGGTGTGGCGCGCCATTGGCATCACCCTCGAGCGTAATCGTGGGCACAGTGATGTTGGGACTCGCGGCAAGGCGCGCTTCCAGTTCGTCATATTTGGCCTCGCCTTCGGCCAAGCCAAGCCGCCATCGATAGTTGTGAATGACAATGCTTACATGATCGGGATTGTCCAACGCGGCTGCACTCCGCACAAACGTAGCCTCGTCGAACTTCCATTTCGGTGAGGCCAGCAGCCAGATGAGCTTCGAAAACTCGCGGCGGTATTTGTCGTAACCTTCCCTACCGCGCTCGGTCGCGAAATAGTATTGGTACCACCATTGGTACTCCGCCTGCGGCGGCAACGGCACCTTGCCGGCCTTCTGGCTGCCGATGAGATAACCACTCACCGAGACGAGAGCCTTGCAGCGTTCCGGCCAGAGAGCCGCGATGATGTCCGCTGTGCGCGCCCCCCAATCGAACCCAGCCAGTATCGCCTTCTGGATTTTAAGCGCGTCCAACAAGTCGACGATGTCCTGAGCAAGCGCCGATTGCTGGCCGTTTCGCAACGTCGCGCTTGAAAGAAAGCGCGTGGGGCCATAGCCGCGCAAATATGGAACGACGACCCGGTAGCCCGCCGAGGCGAGCAAGGGCGCCACATCGACAAAGCTGTGGATGTCGTAGGGCCACCCGTGTAGAAGCACGACCGCGGGGCCGTTGCCCTGACCCGCCTCCGCGTACCCTACATTCAGCGGACCGGCGTCAATCTGCCTCAACGAGCCAAACGAGGCACGCGTCCCCGGCTTGATCGGCGACGACGCAGCCGTCGCTTTGGCAGACTGTGCGTTTGCAAAAGCGATCACGCCTAGCTGGGCCGAGGCAACAGTCACAGCGGCAGTGCCTACGAGCTGGCGCCGATCGCGATTGACTTCGTCTGACATTGTGCACCTCGAACTGCTGGTCACTGTTCCCACACGCGTGATCGCATGCTAACGGGAGCATCCGGTCCGTCTGGCTGTCTTCTCGTTTCGCTCTCTTGAAGCGATATCCCCAGCATGGCTTTAGGTCACCAGCTATTCGCTTGCCCTGGCGGCCTTTTCGATCAGCGCCGCAACTTCCTTGGGATGCGAAAGAAATATGGCATGGCTTCCGGGAAGCTCGATCGTTTCGGACTTGGCTCTGCCTGCCATGAATCTTTCGAGCTCAGGATTGATCATACGATCCTGCCTTGCGATCACTGCGTAACTGGGTTTCTTCGACCATGCCGCGGCTGTGGCTTTCGCCCCAAAGATCTCGATCGCAATTGGCACCTGGGAGATCGCCATGAAATGTGCAAGGGGCTTGGGGACGTCGGCAGCAAAGTCCTCGGGGAAGGCGGCCGGTTTCACTTGCACGAATCCTCCGCCAACAGGAACAACGCTATTGCTCGCAGGCGGAGTCTTGTTTTGCAGCCCGCCTGCACTTTCGCCGACCTCGGGTTGAAAGGCAGCCACATAAACCAGGCTGCGGACAGCCGGGTGAGCTCCAACCTCGCTGATAATCATTCCACCGTAGCTATGACCGACGAGTACGCATGGTCCGGTTCTGTCCAACACTAGACGCGTGGCCGCGAGGTCGGCCTCGAAGGATGTCTCGGGTTCCTGGACCACATGCACGGTATAACCATCGCGCTGCAGTGTATCTGCGACAGGCTTCCAGCCGGAACCATCGGCGAACGCGCCATGGACAAGCACGATATCCTTGACAGCGCCATGAGCGACGGACATTGAGCCCGTGACGATAGCAAGAGCAAGCAGTAAGGTCTTCATGTGTCCCTCTGATCGAATGACAGGAAGGTGGGTTCGTAAGCAAATACGCTCTCGGGCCACGGACTGAGCAACCGAGCGTCCGAGTCTCCCGGATCGCTTTCCACGAAACGAATGGACACGCCGTCGATGATGCGAAAGGTCGGCTTGCCGTCGATCTCACTCAGACGTTGGTTCTGTTGGCGCGTTGTCATAACACGTTCTCCTCAGGTCCGCCTACGAGCTCGACTACGGCAGAACGACGAAAGTGAATCTCTTGGACGATGGTACCGATCACGTTTGCTGTCGCGCGAACACCTCCACCCGGCGCCGCGAGACCAAGCGCCACCCGTCCGGGGTGCGGGCGAATCGATCGTGATCTCGCCAACGGTCCACGGCGGCGTCGTTGCGAGGCTGCGGCCCTGCGCGGCTTACCCTCGAACTAGCGGACCAGCGTCGGCATCACCATCCCGCACGCGTAGCAGGACTTCGCGTCAAGAGGACCCGGCTCACGACCAGGACCCACACGACGCCGATGATGGGCGAGCCGAACCGCGAATAAGCGCCGTCCGCTGCCCAGAATCCACCGCTCAGCCACGTGGTGCCGCCCAGCAAGACGAGCACGACGGCTGCAACCCCCGCCGCGAAGAGTCTGTTTGAGATCAGCCCGGCCCGCCAGAGCCCGAACGTCCCGGCCATGATCAGCATCGCGCGCGGGAACGAACTCAACACGACGCAGGCCCACGCGAAGTCGTTCAGTCCCGCTATGAGCGTGCTATTTCCGGAGCCAGCGATCGAGTACGCGAGGGCTGCGCCCACCGTGATGAGCAGGAGGAACAGCCCTCCGAGCGCTGCGCTGGAGGCGGTCACCGCCGCGCCCCAACCGTCTTGCCCCGCTTCCGCCAACGTGGTCCTGAGAGCCGCTGCGAACCACAGGAGGTTGAGGACCGTCAGGCCGGAGAACACCGCAGCGATCAGGATCCGCGTGCGATCACCGTGGTAGAACGCGACGAGTGCGTCGGCCGGCGCGCCGACCTGCGGCTGATAGCCGTAGATGACGTACGCGATGATTAAGAAGACGACGAAGTTGATGCCGCTCATGCGCCACAAGCGTTCCCAGAACACACTGGTGGTGTACGCGCTTGTGGATGAGGCCTTGGCTATGGTGGATGCGCTCATGAGGATCTCCTCTCCAACTTAAGGTGAATTCGGAAACTCCGCCGCCCTTGTCGCGGGCCATTGCGGAATGACGATGTGGGTGATGTGCTCAAATGTTCACGCCTCTCGCGGCGGCTGATTTGCGCGCACGATGTCTCGAGTCGGTTTATCTGCTGCAACTTTCTCTTTCATGGCGTTTCTCGTCGTGCCAGTGTTCGATCCTTCAGCTGCGGCGTCGGTTGGTGAGGAGTGCTGCTTGTCCTTGTTCCATGGGTTTTTCATGAAGCTTCCCTCTTCGGGCTGCCACACCTAGTACATGGTGAGCAGCGGAGATTCCTCTTGGTCCAATGCTGGCGACGGGTCTCGACAGCCCCCTGATCAGCATCGCCACACCAGTGCATCCGAGTGCCACCGCGTCGCGGATGGCCGTGTTTACGGTCTGTGCCTCATGGGCAACGTTGCAAGTGATGGATTCCCTTATGGTGCGATGCGATGCCTGTTGTACTTATAAGGTGTCACCGAGCAACGCTTTGCAAGCTACAGAAAATGTGAATCGCTAGCAACGGCCTGGAGGCCGGCGCTCCTATTAGTCGCCGTCGCTGCGACGCACAAACGCCTTGGGTTTTGTTGAGTCGGAAAAGCTCCAACTAACAACTCTGTCTAAATACGCGGGCTACGCTTATTTCTAGTGCCCTTCGGGCTAGCGCGGGGATTTCCGGCGTAAGATGGCTATGGGCACACCCCTACGTGTGCCAACCGATGAGGCTGATGATCAACGGCGAAATTCGAACGCTCGAAGCACCGTACCTCCGGGCCGGATAATCAAGTAGAACCTCTGAGGATGCCGGACTTGTAGGCGTTGATCATCGCCGGATTCCCGACGATCATTGAGGGCATGTCCATTGTCCTGTTGCGTTCGATCCAGGCCGACGTGCGACGAAGCGGCAATACGAAAACAGACTGAGGGGTGCTGACGATGAACGGTAGAAGCATAATGATCGTAGCGACCGTGGCGCTCGTGCTCGCCATTTTGAGCGGAGTGGCCATTTCCGCGCAGGACAAATACACGCTGCGAGTGCCGGATGGGCTCGCGTTCTCTGACTTCAAGGGCTACGAAGACTGGCAGCTGATCTCCAGCGCTAAGACCGACGATCGGATGAAAGTGATCCTCGGCAATCCAACGATAATTGCCGCTTACAAATCCGGCATTCCGGGCAACGGCAAGGCGTTCCCCGACGGTTCCAAGATCGCGAAGGTCCAGTGGAAACCGAAGAAGAGCACGGAAGCCCCGTTCTCCGTGGAAGTGCCGGACACGCTGGCAGACCTCTTTTTCATGGAAAAGGACAGCAAGAAATTTCCGGACACCGGCGGATGGGCATACGCCCAGTTTGACTATGACCCGGCGTCGGCCACTTTCACGCCCAACAAAGGCGGCACACCCACTTGCGGGCACGTATGCCATGTGGCCGTGAAGGCAAAGGATTACGTCTTCCACCCCTACCAGAATCGGTGAGCCTGCTTGAACGCGATTTGCTCCGGGGTACTGGATCGCGGGCTGGTGTACCGCTGGATTGACGTCGACGTCTACTGTCCCGGAATGCGAAGGGCAAGACCGCCACCGAGAAGCGTCGGGCTGCGATCGGTAGCTGGGCGGCCATGATGGGCGCCATGATCATGGCCCGATTCAGTGATGATCCGAACCCTTCCGACGAACTGTTAGCGCAAACCCGAGCATGGATCGCTGGCGCTGCAACGTCGCGAGGACGCACTGTTACTCGATGAAGTTTTGCCCTCTAGAGCTGGATGACGCCGAGGCGTGCGGCGTGAGTAACGGCATCGGTGCGCCCGCTGGCGTCGAGCTTGTCCAAAAGCGACCCGACATGAAACTTGGCCGTGTGGACCGAAATGCCAAGTCGACGCGCGATTGCCTTGTTCGAAGCGCCCTCGGCCAGCAGTCTCAAGACCTCAAGTTCGCGTGGCGTAAGCGAGGCGTCTTGCTCGGCGGGCGCGCCCGCAGTGCGCAGCTTGACGAGAGCAACGTCCGCTGTGTCGTCCGCTTGCGCCAACCGCACTCCCTGCACACCGAGAAGGAGCGCGGTCAACCGATCAGCAAGGTCTGGATCGTCCACTCTGATCGCGATGACGATGGGCTGTGGAGTGTCGTCGTTCGTCAAATTTCTGGCCTTTCAGCTATTGTCAGGGTGGTCTCCAGCGGCGCTCCGCTTCGTCGCAAGACAAGCTTGACGATTGACCCGACGCTGCTGGGGCCGAGAGCGCGCACTAGACTATGCAAATCCCGAACACCTTGCTCGTCCCACTTGATGATGACGTCGCCCTGCTGTAACCGCGCGGTGGCAGCCGGTCCATTCGGTTCGACGCTCATCACCATGAACCCGTTTCCCTTATCACCATCTAGTTTGATTGGCTGCAGTCCCACCCCAAGATAGCCGCGAGGTATGCGGCCGTGAGTCTGCAACCTCCCGGCGACGCGTTCGACGGTTGTCGCAGGAATGACGAGCACCTGGCGACGCAGTCCAAAGACCGCCATGCCGAAAGGGCCACCCGACGCATCGACTGTTAGACCGCCCTCGCTGATTCCGCGCAGGGGAAGATCCAGTTCGATCCTTGCATCGATCTCGCCGCCGCGCAGGCTGTACCATTCTTCACCGACGAAGGAGACTGCCCCGAAAGCAACAATCGGAGCACCCTGTCGAGATCCGATGGCCAGGGCGAGCGTCCCGACTCTCACCGGCGTGTATTGCAGCGCGACGGGCGCAAGATCGACGCGATCAATCCGCAGCAGGGCGATATCGGTGGTCGGATCCCGCCCGACCACAGCCGCCGGCGCAATTTTACCGCCCGGCAACGTGACCGAGATGCCTCCGTCTTCTGCAAGCGCTTCATCGGCGGTGACGATCAAGTCGGGGCGCCAGAGAAAGCCGCTCGAGCGTGAGTGGTTCGACTGAATGCTGACCACGCTCTGTGCCGTGTGAGCTACGTGATCGCTTAGCGCGTTGGACAGGTCTTGCGGCAAACTGCTACGCATGGGTTGCGACATGGGATCCTCCTTAACGAGGCCTCAATTTACGAGTCAAGCTGCCGGCCGCACACTCGCCTAATGGGCAGGTGGGGCATGGCCCTACTGCGCGCAGCTGTCTGTGCCTGGAGGCGCTGCGCTATACTCGTTCCATTTCCTCCGTTCTGAGTCTTTGCCGTAACTGCGCGATGAGAAGGGCTTCGACGTACTCGTTTTGCAAGCTCTCGCAGCCCGCTGACCTAGCTGTTGCTTGTTGGTTGCGAATGCACGGTCGAAGAACCGCTCGCTCTCCAGAGATAAAACACAAGGGTGCCGAACCTCGGTTTTTTAGCAGCCCGCGCCAGGCTTGAAAAACGATTTTAGACATGAACGCATCGTCGATTCGCGACACCGACGTCCTCATCGTCGGCGCAGGGCCGACAGGCCTGGTGCTGGCCCTGTGGCTAACGCGGCTGGGCGTGCGCGTGAGGATCGTCGACAAGACCGGCGAGCCCGGGACGACGTCGCGTGCGGTTGCCGTGCAGGCACGCACGCTTGAGTTGTACAGCCAGATCGGCCTCGCCGATGCCATCGTCGACCGGGGACGCAACGTGGCCGCCGCGAATCTCTGGGTGTCCGGCAAGAAGGTGGCACGCGCCGTGTTTGGCGACATGGGTGCGGGCCTCAGCCCGTTCCCTTACGCGTTGATCTATCCGCAAGACGAGCACGAGCGTCTGTTAATCGCTCGCCTCGCCGAGGCCGGCGTCGAGGTCGAGCGCAGGACGGAGCTCCTGCGCATCGAGGACGCGCCCGATCGTATGCTCGCGTGCCTGAGACGACCGGATGGAACCCAGGCGGCGTGCGAGGCAGCCTACATTGCCGGATGCGACGGCGCGCATTCCACGGTGCGCGAAGCGCTGCGGATCGGCTTCCCGGGCGGGACCTACGCCCACGTTTTTTATGTCGCCGACGTGCAAGCGAGCGGAGCGACGATGAACGGGGAAATTCACGTCGGACTGGACACGAGCGATTTTCTCGCCGTCTTCCCGTTACAGGACGAGGGGCGGGCTCGGCTCGTCGGCACTGTGCAGGAAGGCGAACACCAGCTCGATAATCTGTCGTGGAACGACGTGAGCCAGCGGGTCATCGAGTGGATGCGCATCGACGTCGCGAACGTGAACTGGTTCTCGACCTACCATGTGCATCATCGGGTCGCCGATCACTTCGGCAACGGTCGCGCATTCCTTCTCGGCGACGCCGCGCACATCCACAGTCCCGTCGGCGGGCAGGGAATGAACACCGGCATCGGCGACGCGGTGAATCTTGCCTGGAAACTCGCCGCTGTCCTGCACGGGCGTGCGCACGCCTCGATTCTTGACAGCTATGAGCCGGAACGCATCGGCTTCGCCCGGCGCCTCGTCGCGACGACCGATCGCGCCTTCACCGCTGTCACGAGCAGCCGGCCGATCGCCCGGCGCGTGCGGCTGGACATCGTGCCGCGCTTGATCCCACTCCTTTTCGCGTTCAGGAGCGTGCGGCGCTTCATGTTCCGCACAGTTTCACAGACGGCAGTGAACTACCGTGGAAGCAGCTTGAGCGAGGGTCGCGCAGGAGCGGTTCGTGGCGGCGACCGTTTGCCATGGGTAAAGACGGACTTGAACGGGGTCGGGGACAACTTCACGCCGCTGACTTCGCTGGACTGGCAGGTCCACGTGTACGGGGACGCCGCGCCCGAAATCCAGGCTATGTGTGAAGGGCGCAAATTGCCGCTGCACGTCTTTCCATGGCGTCCGGAGAAAGGTGGGACCGGCCTGAGGCGCAATGCCGCCTATCTCGTGCGGCCTGACGGCTACGTGGCCTTGGCGAATGCTGAGGGTAGTGCCGCGGCAGTCACGTCCTATCTTGATGCGCGCAACCTCACCACCGCGAGGGTGGTGTAAGGAACAAGTGACAATGATGCAACCGTCGGCAGAACTGCTGCTGATGCCGACCAATCACAAGCTTATCTATTTTAACGAGGTCGACAAGGGCGGTCACTTCGCGACGTGGGAACAGCCGGAACTCTTTGCTACGGAGGTCTCCCCACGCCACACGCGGAGCAACTATCAATGAAAACCATCAAGACGTACCCGACGAGGATCGAAGCCGATCTGGCGAGGATCGCATTGGAAGCCGCCGGCGTGCCTTCGGTCGTCGTCGGTATAGGTGTGGGCATGGAAGGCGGGGTGGAAGGCGTGCAATTGCTCGTGCCGGATGATCGCGTCGAAGCGGCGCTGGCCCTGCTCGGAGACGCGTGAAATCCGGCGGCGGCTGTGCGATCTGGCCGCCGCCTGCTTTGTCAGGCAGGCATCTGTACGCGCAAAAAATGACTTGTAAGTTAACGCCGGCTAACGAAAACTCGGAAGTGCCGCCATTTCTTCAAGGGGCACGGCCTCGACGGGTAACCCTGCGCCTTTCCAGGCCCGCAGACCGCCCTTGATCACCGCGACGCGAACCCCCCTGTTCTGGAGTTCCCGCGCTACCCGCACGCTGGTCGCTTCACGGACACAGGTGCAGTACACATAGACCTGTCCGCCTGGAAACTCCTCACTGGAACGGTTCAGCGCGTTGGGATCCAGTCTTCTGGAACCCGTGATGCGAGTTGCCTTGGCATCAAAGTACCCGTGGCTGCGCACGTCGTAGACGCAGGCACCAGCCGCCATTTGCTGCGCCGCCTCGAAAGGGATCGCGAACGGAACGGTACGCAGCGCGCGTACTCTGATCCACAGCCAAATCTGGAAGACCACATACCCGGCGACCAGAAGGATCACAACCCACCCCACCACCCGGCCGAACGTCTGGTAGCCTCGGGTGATCGCTCCGAGCGCGTCGCTGAAGAGGAAGCCAACCGCAAAGTATGAGCCGGTGTAGAGCGCGGCACCGGCCAGATCCAGCGCGAGGAACTGCAGGAGAGGCATGTTCATGCAGCCGGCGAGCGGCGGCGCCATGGTGTTGATCCCAGGAATGAACTTTGCAACGACGAGCAGCGCGCGCCCACGGCGATGGAAGGAATCCGCCGAACGCAGGATGCACGATTCGGGGTTCAGCGAAATGCGGCAAAGTACGCCAAGAAGCCACCATCCTGTATAGCGACCCAACACGAACATCAGCGTGTCGCCTGCGACCATCGCCAAGAGGGCTCCGCCCAGAGCGTACGAGCCCTGCAACGAGCCACGCGCGCTCGCGCCTCCCGCGACGAGCAGGGCCAGGGCTGCGGGTAGCGGCAGTCCGACCGCTTCCAGGAATACCGCAGCGAACAGTAGCGAATACCCGTGGAGTGCTAGTCCTGAAATCCAGGATTCCATGTCGCTAATCGATTTCGAGCCACGCTCCGAGAAATCCCGAGCTAACCCTCGCAGCGCGTGTCGCGCGGGTCAAGTGGGACCCCACGAAACCTGTGCGTCGATGTTCGCGGTTCCACTCCCGGTCGGCACCCGTTTCATTGGCGCGGCCGCCGCACGATCCGCTTCGACGATCTAGACCCGACGCGGCTGATGATCAACGCATACCACACTTCGCCAACACGTATTGCGCCAGCAGCGAGAGTGTCTGGGTAACTTTCCAGGTAACTCGAAGAGTCACACCGCGATAGGAAATTGATTTGCGTAGTTTTTTATCGCGAGCTTCGCGTCCTCTCCCGGGCCACCTTTCCTTAGTTGTCAATAAGATAGTCGACATTATCACAGTCGATTCTATCTAGTTACCCGCTGCCATTTTCCGCCCGGCACTATAGTGGAAGCCCCTTCGCGGAACTCCTGTCAACTATGGATACGTCTGGGCGCGTGAGCTTTGAAGCTGAAAACGGGAGGACCTCAGGCCCCTTCGAGCCACCATGTTTCGCGGCTGCCTGCGGGAGGAAAATCACGATCCTCAAAAAAGCAGAGAACAACGTCCCCGATGGACTCCCGCAGATCCGAATCAAACTATGAACCGATGAGTACCAGCGAGATATTTCTGATTGCCATGGGGATCATATTCCTGGTCCCTTACCTGATCTGGCGGGTGGGCAAGACCGAGTACTACGCACCGCTGGTGGTGGTCCAGATCATCACAGGAATTCTGCTCGGTCCGGGCATTTTGGGCGCCCTCTATCCGCATTACTACGCCTTCGTGTTCAATCCTGCCGTAGTCCAGTCACTCAATGGCATCGCCTGGTGGGCGGTCATGAGCTTCGTGTGGATCGCGGGGCTCGAGCTTAATCTGGCTGGCGTCTGGCGGCACCGCCGGGAGAGCGGTATTGCCGCCGGCTTGGCGCTCGGCACACCCTTGTTGACAGGCTGCGTGGTGGCGATCGGGCTGGTCCGATACAGCGGATGGATTGGACCGAATGCGGCCGCGTGGCAATTTGTGCTGGGCATCGGCATGGCCTGCGCCGTTACGGCGCTGCCGATATTGATCCTGTTCATGGAGAAGCTGGAGATTCTGCGCCAGCCAATCGGTCAGCGCATTTTGCGCTACGCCAGCATGGACGATGTGGCCATCTGGGGCGTGCTCGCCTTGATCCTGATGGACTGGCACCGCATCGGTAAGCAACTGGCCTTCCTGATCACGTTTGCGATCGCGGCCTGGGCCCTCCGTCAGCTCATGGTCCGGTTGCCGGAGCGTGATCGGTGGTATGTCGGCCTGATCTGGCTGGCGCTGTGCGGCCTGGGTGCGGACTGGTCGGGCCTGCACTTTATGGTAGGTGCGTTCCTGTCCGGCGCCGTCATGGACGGCCACTGGTTCGATCAGAAGCAGATGGATACGCTGCGGCAAAATGTGTTGCTGGTCATGATGCCGGTGTTCTTCCTCAGCACCGGCTTGCGGACGGCGTGGGCGATGGGCGGACCGGCGGTGCTGCTGGTCGCTATCGTGCTGCTGATAGCCTCAGTCAGTGGCAAATTGTTCGGCATGCGCCTGGCGGGCACCATTCTTAGGTGGCAGCCGGGCGAGAGCTCGTTGATCGGCTGGCTGCTACAAACCAAAGCCTTGATCATGATCATCTTCGTCAATGTCCTGCTCGATAAGGGCATCATCAGCGGCGCCGCGTTCACGGCTTTGCTACTGATGGCCGTGGCCAGCACGATGCTCACTGTGCCCATCGCAACGCCCAAATTGCGGCGCCTGCGGGCGCTTATTTCCAAAGCGGCCTAGACGCGCCGGCGCACCGCCGCGTCCCTTTTTCGGGGTTGTTAGCGGAATCAAGCATCATAACGTGGGGAGCACGCATGAATCCCGGGATCTCCCGCAATTCATTTTCATCGCGCATCGCCGCCGCCAGCCTCGTCAGCTTAGTGATACTGGCTCCGACGTCCGGCGCTTCCGACCAGAACCTCGGTATGGTCTCCTTCGCCAACTCCGGCTCACCCGCCGCGCAAGCCGACTTCCTCACAGGCCTCGCTCAGCTCCACAACTTCCAGTACCCGCAAGCTGCCCAGGCGTTTCAGCGCGCTGAGTCGCTCGACCCAAATTTCGTGATGGCCTACTGGGGCGAGGCGATGACCTATAACCACGCAGTCTGGCAGCAACAGGATCTTTCCGCGGCACGCGCCGTGCTCGCGAAGCTCGGAGCGACGCCCGAAGCCCGCGCCGCCAAGGCGGCAACGCCGCGCGAGAAGGCTTACCTGCATGCGGTCGAAATCCTGTATGGCGAAGGCGATAAGTACGAGCGCGACCGGCGCTACGCCCTGACGATGGAACAACTTCACGCGAACTATCCGGACGATGTCGACGCAGGCTGCTTCTTTGCCCTCGCACTCCTCGGCACCTCGCATGCCGGTCGTGACGTGCCGACGTACATGCGGGCGGCCGCGCTGATGGAAGAAGCGTTCGAACAGAATCCACGGCACCCGGGTGCGGCACACTATCTGATCCACTCCGTCGACGATTCGGTGCACGCGCCGCTCGGCCTGCGAGCCGCGCGCGCATACGCGAAGATCGCCCCCGACTCGCCGCATGCGCAGCACATGACGTCGCACATCTTTCTCGCGCTGGGGATGTGGGACGACGTAGTGGCAGCGAACGAGGCGACAATGCGCATCGTCAATGGCGGAATACAGGCGCGCAACAAGGCAGCGCCTCGCATCGGTTGCGCTCACCCGATCACCTGGCTCGCCTATGGCTACTTGCAGCAAGGCCGGTTCGCCGACGCGCGCCGCCTGGTGGAGAATTGCGGCGAGGAGATGCGCAACCGAACCGAGACGGCCACGGGCGCAGACCTCCTCGACTACGACAACACCTCGGCAGGTTCCTTCAGCGCGATGCGCACGCGCTATCTCATCGACTCCGGCGATTGGTCGGGCTCGGTAAACGGCCTCAAAGTAAATGTTGCAGGCGTGGTCGTCGCCGAGTTCACCAGGGACTTCGCCGATGCGTACCACGCCGCGCGCTACGGCAAGACCGGCACCGCGGTTCAGCGTGTCAAGCGCGCCAAGGATTCCAGCGAGCGCCTGGTCGCGGCCGCCATTGCCGCAGGAATCCCCGCGGAGAGCCCGATGCGACGCGTTCCGGTGATCGAACAGGAGGAATTGAACGGCCTGTTGCTACTGCGACAGGGCGAGAGTGCCAGCGGCTTGGCACTGCTTACCACAGCCGCGGCTGCCGAAAAGGACATTCCGATGGAGTTCGGGCCGCCTTCGCTCGACAAACCGGCTAACGAATTGCTCGGCGAAGTATTGCTCCATCAGGGCCGGGCGCAGGAAGCGCGAGCGGCGTTCGAGGCGGCGCAGATCCTCGCCCCCGGGCGAGGACAATCGCTCATTGGCCTCTCGGAGTGTGCGCGGATGCTCAGGGACACTGAACTCGCCCAGAGCGTTGACGCTCGGCTTGCGAAGGTTGGATTGCGGGAAGCGCTGCCGGGCAAGGGCAAGTAGCACCACGAGCGCCCGATCGCCGGCGAAAACGACGCACATGAGTAGGTTGGACGTGCCGGGACCCGTCGCGGCCCTAGGCGCCGTTGCCGAACGTCTGTATTTTCAAGCCACGAGCAGCGCCGAGTTCGATCAGGTAGCGCGGCGAAGACATCGCGCTAGGGTCGGGACAAGTCCGTTTCTTGAGATTTCCCGTCCTAGCCAGACGGGCTCACATTCGCCAGAATGGGCTCATGTCTGGACGCCAGTTCGACACCGCCCCGAATGCAATCGTTGAATTTCACTGCACTCGCTGACTGGCGATGACAAAGCCCCGGCCGTATCGCCGACTGACCGCCACCGAAGCGCTTCCCGCGGAACGAGCGGGATTAGGTACGCTCGAGACGAGGGTGCTCGAGTTGCTGTGGGGCCAAGACAGCGCAGTGACCGTGCGGCACGTCCATCAGGCTTTTCCCGAGCTTGCCTACACGACGTTGATGACCACCCTTGATCGCCTCTATCGCAAAGGGGTACTGGTCCGGCGCTCGCGCGGCCGCGCCTTTGCGTACGAGCCCCGGTGCTCGCGGGACGAATTGCTTGGCGAGCTGGTATCGGGCCATGTCGCCGATCTGCTGGCAGCGTCTGGCGCCAGCACGGCCATTCTTTCCACGCTGGTCCACGCGGTCGCTCGGCGGGACACCGCTCTTCTCGATGAGCTGGACGCTCTCGTCCAGGCCGAGCGCGCGCGAATCAAGATGGAGGACACGTGAGCTTTGCCGTGATGCTCTGCCTCGTTCTGGTGGCCGTTTACGGACTGACGAGCCTGCTACTTTCGATCCTTGTCGCTGTCACCTGTGCGGGCCTCGACCGGATGCGCACAACGTCGAACGACCTTCTCGCAATGCGCCTGCTCCCCACGGGGGGAGCCGTGCTCCTTACTCTGACCGTGGTGTTGCCCGCCTTTCTGATCTACGAGCCGGCCCACGAGCTCGAAGAGGTCGGACCGTTCCTCGTGGCGCTTGTACTGTTCGCGCTGGTCACCGCAGCCGCCGGGATCGTGCGAGGCTGGCGCGCGTGCGTGGCAGGTCGGGCCCTCCTTCGAAACTGTGGCCCGCCCGACCGCTGGTCCTCGGGGGACGGACAGAAAGTCGACCTTATCGACATCCCAGAGCCGATTGTGGCCGCCGTCGGGGCGTGGCGGCCGCGAATCGTCGCGGCCAAGTACGTCTTCGGTGCTTGCAGCCCGGAGGAGTTTTGCGAGGTCATCGCGCACGAAGCCGCGCACGTCTCGACGCGAGACAATCTGAAGCTCTTCCTGTTCGTCATCAGTCCGGACGCGCTAGCCTGGTTACCTGGCGGGGCAACCCTGACAGCGTCCTGGCGAGCGGCCGCCGAGTTCGAGGCCGACGAACACGCGACCGGTTCCAATCCTCGCAAGCGCGTCGCACTCGCATCCGCGCTGATTAAGGTTGCTCGGCTCTCGACCGGAACGAGGAGCCCGCTCCCGGTGCTCAGCATGCCCGTGGTGCTGGATGACGTGGAAGGTCGGGTGCGGCAGCTGCTCTCGCCGTCGCGGAGTACACCGCGGACTACCACCATCAAGAGCCTGATGGCCTGTGCGGCGCTGGTTCCTCTAATCGCCGTGCCGCTTTACAGGCTCGTCCATCTTTTCGTCGAAGCCCTGGTCGCGCTCGGGCGCTAACTCGACCCGAGTCGAACCCGATCGCGGGTCCGGTCTCAGTGCCACGTATATCCGATGCGAAGCCAGGTCATCCGCGCCGCCAACAGATAGAACGACTGGCTGCCGAACTCGCTCGACGTCACCGGTGGGCGTTGATTCGTGAGGTTAGTCCCTTCGAGAGTGACGCGGAAACGGCTCCACGCGTAGCCGAAGTTGGCGTCCAGAGTTACATAGCCACCGACGAGAGCCGTGTTCTCCTCGTCGAGATAACGCCGGCCTATATATCTTACGACTGCAGTTGCGTTGACGCCCCGTTCTGGCGTGTACCACAGGCCGGCTGACGCGAGGATGTGGGGTGACAAGGTCAACTGATTACCCCCGACGCCCACACTCGAAACGCCATCGAAGAACTGGTATTGAGTGAACCGCGCGTCGTGATAGGAGGCGTTCGCCGCCAGCGCTAAGTCCGCCGTGACCTGATAGCGCGCCTCGGCTTCAATACCCTTGAGCCGCTCCCCGGCGGCATTTACCAACGCCCCGGCACTGTTTCTGACCACGAGATTGTCGAAGTCCAGCAGGAACAGTTCCGCCTGGCAGGTCAGGCGAGCGTCAGCCAGGGCGCCTTTGATACCGACTTCGTAGCTTTTCGCGGTCTCCGGGCTCAGTAGATTGGGTGTGAAGTCCGGTCCAAAATCGATTGCCGGCGGTTTAAAGGCATTGCGGTAATCCGCGTACACCACGAGCTCGTCTTTACCGGCGGCCCAGGCACGATAGCTGGCACCGATGGATTCCGACGGCCGCACCATCGTCTTGCTCACAGTTCCGGTCGAGAGCTGCGGCGGGGGAAACACCAGGTCACTCGCATCCTTGTGCTCGTGGGTTTCGTTGATACGAACTCCGGCCGTCACGTCCCAACTGGCGTCTGGCTTCCAGTCAAACTGCGCGTACTGCCCCGCGAACACGCGTCGATCGTTGACGGTGCCAATCTCGTTGACCTGCACAGCGGATGTCGGTGGCGGCAGCACCGTCCCGTCAAGCGGCACCATGTAGCCACTGTTGCCGTTCAGTGTGGTCTGCTGGCCGTGGCCATACAGGAGGTCGGCACCGGCGATCAGCGTCGTGTCGTCGGACAGCTGGTAGCTCAGGTGGCTGTCCAGGTAGCCGTCATCGATGTAACGACGCTGGTGTTGAGTGTCGGCGGCACCGCTGAGGTCAGGATGCAGGAAACCGCGAACATCGGTGATATCGGAGTACGCAAAGGACACGAGCGTGTCCCACGCGCCCCAGGCGGTTGGCAGTGAATAGCCGACGGCAAGGTGGTATTGGTCCTGGTCAATCACCCCATCCGCGGGGTTGAAGTTGGCGTTGATCGGCGTGAGTGTATTGAGCGCGGTGCCGACGCGGATGACCGGGCTCGGCGGGACGTCTCGGACCAAGGTCACGTCCGCGTCGACGCGCAGCCGGCCCGGGCCGAGATCGCCCTCACCCCGATAAAGCACGTGTTCATCCTGGACGACCTCCCGGGCGTCGGCAAACCCGAGATTCTGACCTTCAACCGCAAGGGACTGCCGCCAGGTACCCAATTGCGGCAGCACGAATGAGGCCGATCCTCGCACCGAGCCGTAGCTGCCGCAGGCGAAGTCCGCGGTGTCGGCCGCCTGGCCGGCCGGGTAATGGATCGCCTGCACCACGCCGACGAAGGACGTCGCCCCGTACATCACGGGGGCTGCGCCCTTAAGCACCTCAACGCGCTGGATATCGTTGAAGCTGAGCGTCGTAATCGAGGGATTGAAAGCCCCTCCCCAGGGGACACCGTCCACGATCAGCAGGAATGCGTCGAACTCATGCAGCCCCCAGAACGAGGGCACGGCGCTCGAGGGCCCGGCATCCCCCCCCGATGGTGCCTCGACACCGGGGACAAGACTCAAGGCAGTAGCCATGTCCGTCGCACCGCGCGCCACGAGTTCCTTGCCCGAAACTACCGAAATGGCGGCGGGAACCCGGTCGGCGGGCTCTGGAATTCGGGTTGCGGTCACAACAACGATGTCGAGGGTTTGGGCCTGCGTACGGGGCGCAATGGCAAACAGGCCGGCAATGGCACAACCGACGTTGCAGGCGATTGCGGAGCGTTCCTTCTTCTGCATCTCAGCTTTTCGTCTTGAACATGGAGTTGATCCTGCTGGCGGCGTTGAACCCGAGTGCCAGTGCAGTCGCCGTCAGAGAGACGCGGACCGGAGGCTGGTCAGCGCGGCGCGTAGACGATCCGCAATAGGGAGCTTTCCGGCAGTCTAAGCAGCCGGATCGCGCTACTACCAGCGATCGTAGCTGTCGTCGGTCGCCCCACTGCTCGGCCTCAAAACCAAGCATCCAGCCTCAATGTGCACAAGGGCTCGGTTTCCGTAAAACCGTCCAGCCGCGTTCCCAGGGTATTGAGTCCAGCAAGAACCTCGGCGACATTGGCCATTGGCACGACGACATGAACTGAACCGAGGGGATCTTCCGTCTGCTCACCAGCTCCGACATCGAAGCCAGTGCCGGTCGGCGAGTAGGATTAACGTGCGATCGCGCGCCGTGCGGACAACCACTCGGGTGAGATACTCGCGGACAGCGCGGCGGTGACAGTAGCGCGTGATTCCTGGATGGGGATACCGCGCAATTGGCTTCGAGGGATGCGACGTGATGAAGAATATCTGGGCACGTCTCGCAAAAGTCATCGTGATGCCGATGCTATTGGCGTTACTTGCCGCATGCAGTGGTGGCGGCAGCTCACCTGTACCGATGACCAGCTACACAGTCGGCGGCACGGTCGCCGGACTCAGCGGCTCCGGCCTGGTTTTGCAGAATAACGGCGGCAGTAGTCTCGCGGTGTCCTTGCCGGGTGCATTCACGTTTGCGGGTGGCCTCAGTAGCGGTGCCGCTTATTCAGTGACGGTGACGACGCAACCCTCCTCGCCCACGCAGACCTGCATAGTCACTGCCGGTTCTGGCATCGTGGGTACCGCGAACGTGACGAGTGTGGCCGTTGACTGCACACCCACGCCGTTCACCGCCCTCGCCAACGAGTCGCCGGAAGTAGGCGAACTGAGCCTACTACTGACCGACGGCAGCGTCATGATGCAGTCGGTCAACGACGCTGGCGTGTTTTACAATCTGACGCCGGCCTCCGACGGCTCCTATGTCAATGGAACGTGGCGCCGGCTTTCGAGCCCGCCCGCCGGTTACGCTCCCTATGCCGGGTCACAGGTGGTACTGGCCGACGGGCGGGTCCTGTTCGTCGGTGGCGAATATAACCAGAACCAGTACAGCTTGCCGTTCGCCCCCAGCGGCCTGACCAACATGTCCGCCGTCTACGACCCGGTTACCGATGGCTGGACGATGATCCCTCCACCGCCCGGCGTCGCCTATATCGGCGATGTGCCTTCAGTCGTCCTGCCCGACGGCAACTTCGTTTTCGGCGATAAGCTGGGCCGAGTTATGTGGCGCCTCGACCCGGTCAGCCTGACTTGGACCTCAGTGCCCGCCACCGGCAAGGCGGACGATTTCGCCGAAGAAGGCTGGACCCTGTTGCCTGGCGGTGCTGTCTTCACCATCGATGTCGGCAATCCGCGCCACGCCGAACATTACGACCCGGTCGCTGCGCAATGGTATAGCGACGGCAATACGCCGGTTGCACTGACCTCGCCAACGAGCGCACCCGGGGGCCTGACCTATGGCCCAGCGCCGGTTCAGGTTGTCGGCGGGGTCAGCTACGGGCCGGGACCGACGGGCACTTACTTCCCACCTGGCGAAGTCGGTCCGGCCCTGCTGCTGCCGGATGGCAGGGTTTTCGCCACCGGTGCCGCAGTCAGCGGAACCGTGGCTCACACGGCAATCTATACCCCCGGGCCGACGCCTGCCGATCCCGGCAGCTTTGCGGCGGGACCGGATTTCGGTAGCGGCGACGACGCCGGTGACGGCAGCGCCGCTTTGTTGCCCTCCGGACATGTACTGATCGCCGCGCTCTCGGGCCGGTTCTACGAATATGACGGCGCCACCTTGGCGGTCACAGGCGCGTTGCCAAACAACAGCGGCAATTCGCTGTACTTCGTTCTGCCCCTGCCCAATGGCCAGGCCCTCGTCACCGGAGGTGTAACCCAGATTTATAGCGGCAACGGCAGCGCCAATCCGGCCTGGGCGCCTACGATCACTGCCGCCCCCGCGATGGTGACACGCGGTTCGACGTACACCATTTCAGGCACGCAGTTCAACGGCCTGTCACAGGCCGCCGCTGTCGGTGATGAACTCAACGCGGCCACCAACTATCCGCTGGTGCGCATCACTAATACGGCATCGGGCCATGTCGTCTATGCACGCACCCACAACCACAGCAGTATGGGTGTGGCGACCGGCAGCACCATCGTTTCCACTCTGTTCAACGTTTCGGCGGCCACGGAGACCGGCGCAAGTTCGCTGGCCGTCGTGGCCAATGGCATCGCTTCGGCGCCGGTAAGTATGACGGTGAACTGAGAAGGCCGCGAAGACCCCCCTGGGGATATAGGACCTCAGAAGACGGATTTCTGCGTACGGTTCACTGCCGTGATCGCTACGATGACCTGAGCATCTGTGGAACCGCTGAACTGAAGCGTCAGATTGCGGCCCGCGGGCAGCTCATACTCCACTATCTTGTGGGGTCGTTCGCACCCCCGCTGCCCCTGAAAATCTCTGGAACTCACGAGCTGCGTACCGTCGACGATGTCGATCCAGTGGCCGCTGGTGATCGAGACGCGGTATCGCCCTGCTTTCTCAACCCGGAATCGCACCAGCCCGGCGTGTGTCGAAACATCCCAGGCGAACCGGGTGCACGGGTCGGTGTCGGCCGCACTTGCCGCCTGTCCCGCCATGGTGATCAGTGCGAAGCCGTAGTTCTGAAAAATCACCGCCGCGCGCTTGCCGGTTACAAATTCGACGAAACGACTGGCATCCGCGCCCGCCCCCTCGGTCATCGCGATCGGATAGCGGATTGGCGGATACGTCTCTTGCGGAAACACGTCGAGCAACTTCACTCTCTTTTCGATCTTCGCATCCGTCAGATAGACAATGCCGAACGGCGCGTCGCCCCGGGCGACAAAGGCCAGTGCCGAACGTACGTCTTCCGCACGTACCAGCCGCCCTTCGACCTGCTCCCACACGCCCAGTTTGATGAGTGCCGCCTTGGCGTATTTGCCGACAGGTACCGAGTCCGGATCGCCGGTTGCGATCCGTGCACCGCCCAGCCCCTGAATCAGCGCCGGCCCTGAGGTAATTTTCACGGTTGCGCTGCTGTCCGCAGGCGCCACCAGCACCAGTTGATTTGCGAGCACATCCTTGCGACTTCCCGGTGCGAGCAGCTTGCGCTTCTCCAGGTAGTCCATCCATTCCTCATCGGCGGCAAAGAACACCGTCGCCGGAGCACCGGCTTCAATTTGCCGGGCGAGTACGGAACTCGCGGCGAATGACGTCTTCACTGCAATCCCGGTCTCCTGGGTGAACGCCGCGCTCACCTCCGTCACCGCTTCGGTAAGCGACGCCGCTGCAAACACAACGAAAGGCCGGTCATGCTCGGTAGCGGACAGCGTCCCGGCATCGAGGGCGATGCCGACTAAGACGAACCAGACGATCACTTTGCGCACGCGAGACCTCGCGGACATTTCGTGATTCCCGCTCGGATATATCGATGTTAGCAGCTCCACGGACCCGCGGTTGATGTAATGCCTAACGTAGAGCTTGGCTTCGATACATGCTTGAAGCGAACGAAGCAGGCCGAACCCACGCTGGTAGTCCAGGTCGTGCCACCGGAGGTCAGTCCGCCGAGAGGGCCCTCATGTCCCGGTGGACCCTTGAGCTATACGCCCCCCAGTGCGACTGGAACTCGGAGAGAACAAATGGATGTCGCGTACCTTTCTGCGATGGCTGCACTGGTTGGGTCGGTTGAGCCGCCTCTACACTGCCTGAAACTCCCTGGAGCTGCAGAGGAGCGCTTGGACTCGTCCGCGGGCTCGGCACAATCGCTCGCAGAGCTTCACTCACGCGTCGACCATGGCGCGAATGTCACGGTTCTCCAAAACCACTCCTCCGTACCCCCCTCTTCGCCGGACCGCAACATCCACCATGGCACGGGCCAGGTCGTCGGCGCGAATTACCTGGTTGGGGAACAGCACGCGAAACACAGGGTAGATCCCGCGCAACAGGCGGTAGCTGAAATTCGGTTCCTTCCGCGGCTCCACGGGGTAGATGTACGCGGGCCGGAAGATGTAAGCGCAGGGGAACCCCACCGCCAGTATCGCCTTCTCGGCCTCTCCCTTGTAGCGTGCGTAGGCAATCCGACTTCGTCCCGTCGGGTCCGCGCCACCCCCGCTCAAGAATGAGAACGCCGCGTCGGGGCTGCCGCCGCGCAGAACTCGTGCGAACTCGATCGTGTAGTCCACGGTTATCTTGCGAAGCACCGCGTCCGGCACCGCCCCGGTATAGGCGCCGATGCAATAGACCGCTGCGTCCTGACCGGAGAGTGGCTCTGCGAGTGCGGAGCAATCGGCGAAGTCTCGATGTAGGACCTCTTTCAGCTTCGGGTGTGAGATGCCGAGCTTCCTGCGCCCGATAGCCGTCACACTTGCAACGGCCGGGTGCTCGAGCGCGTAGCGAAGGGCGTATCCACCGACCATTCCCGTCGCGCCCACGATGACAATACGTGTCTGGCCCACCGCCGGAACGTTCATCCACGCCCCGAAACACTGGAAACGGTGATCATGCTTCTAATACTGAAGGATCTGTCCGATGCGCGGGGTGGCAAAGTTTACTTCCGCAATTCCATGCACGTTACGAGCGACGGCAAGGTCATTGACAGGTGCCGTATAGCCCTCTGCCGCGTTGTCAATCAAACCGAAATGAATGGCAATAGAGTGTTCACTGTGTAGGTCAATGTGCGCGAGCACCGCTTCATCGGGATTCATGTGCATACGATACATGAACCACCGAGGCTCATAAGCGCCTATGGGCAACAGACTTAGTCTAGGTGCACCATACTTCTCATATAGGTGTTTGAAGTGCTTGCCGTACGCAGTGTCTCCGGCAAAGTAGATTCTTCCTTCCGGAGAATCGATAAGAAACGACCCCCATAACGTCCTGTTGGTGTCCCACATACCCCGGCGGGATGTATGGATTGCCTCAAGAAAGAGAAACTTTGTGTCTTTCACCGTGACAGATTGATCCCAATCCAACTCTGAGTACGATGAAATGCCTTCCTTCTTCAACAGATGACCAACTCCAAGCCCGATCAACACCGTTGGCGCGCTGCCGTTTTGCTGATCAACGATCGCATGTATGGACTTCAGATCCAAATGATCGTAGTGGCTGTGACTGATTAGGATAACGTCGATCCTTGGGAGCCCGCCGAGGGTGACTCCCGGGTTAGTTACGGTCTTGCTGGGGAATAATGGAGGACCGATAGAATCGAACAAGATCGGGTCCGTAATGATATTCAACGTTGGCGTTTGGATGAGAGCCGTAGCGTGGCCGACCCAAAGAACCCTGATCCCACGGAGCACGGGATCCTTGGACAGCTCAGCGGGTGCCGTCCGGAAATGATCGGGCCAATTCTTGGTTTTGGTTCTTAGCGTCCACGCAATCTCTGCCTCCTCCCAGAAAGTAGGATCGGGAAAGCGTTCGCGATTGTGAAAGCGCTGGCCGTCGAAATGATCCGTCGCTTGCGACGTGGCTGACGTGCATCCCTCCGGGAGTATGGAAGTTGCCATGAGACAGATTGCGATCACAATGTTCCGATACGGTGTGCTCACGCTGGTCTCGTCACAGCGCCACTAGCCCCGCCCGTGCCAGCGGCAACCGCCGCACCCTTGGAACCCCTAACCGCGCCATGGCATTGGCGACCGCGGGAGCAAGCGGGGGCACTCCAGGCTCGCCAACCCCTGTGGGCGCAGCATTGCTGCTCACGATGTGCACTTCCACCTTCGGCATCTCGTAGATGCGCAACACTCGGTAGCGGTCGAAATTGCGCTGAACGGCGCGGCCTGCCTCGATCTCAATCTCGCCGTAATAAAGTGCACTCATAGCAAAGCCGATGCCGCCTTCCATCTGCGCTCGGATCACATCGGGATTGACGGCGACACCGCAGTCGACCGCGCAGACGACGCGATGCACCCTGACCTTCCCATCCTTCATCGATACGTCCGCGACCTGAGCGACGGAGGTACCGAAACATTGGTGTACGGCGATGCCTTGTTCGATACCAGGCTCTCTTGACTTGCCCCAACCAGCCTTCTCGGCGACGAGCTTCAACACGCCGGCGACCCGCCTGTTATTGCCGAGTAATGCGAGGCGAAAAGCGACGGCGTCCTCTCCAGCAGCAGCGGCCAACTCGTCGATCATGGTTTCCATGACGAACGCCGAGTGACTATTGCCGACAGAGCGCCACCACAGCGGCGGGATGGGCAGGTCCGTCGAATGAAGCTGCCCCATCATCTGCGGAATTGCGTACTGCGATGGAAAGACGCCCTCGACCGACATTGCATCGATGCCGTCCTTGATCACGAACGAGCCCAGCACCGTGCCGGCGAAGATTGATTGCCCTACGATCGTGTGCTGCCAACCAGCCAGCTTGCCTGTCGCATCGAGCCCCACTTTAACGGCATGCACGTACATCGGCCGGTACATGCCCGCGCCGGTGTCGTCCTCCCGGGTGAACTGCAGGCGCACCGGTGCTCGGCCCTTGATCGCGACCGCGATGTTGACTGCGGCAACAGTGGAGTCGGAGACAAAATTAGCGCGTCGTCCGAAGCTGCCGCCCGAGACGAGCGTGTGCAGCCGGACTTTGTCCATGGGCAGGTTGGCCGCCTTGGCAGCCAAGGTGTGATCAAGGGTCGTGAACTGGTGAGCGCTCCAGGTCTCCAGTATGCCGTCGCGCAGCCACACCACACAGTTCATTGGTTCCATCGTGGCGTGCGCGAGAAACGGGAATTCGTAAGTCGCCGCTATCGTCTTGACTGCCGTGTCGGGAGTCATTTGGCCGTCTGCCGGTCGCACGAAAGATGTGCCCGGATTCCGCGCTTGGGACCGGTACTGCGTTAGCACGTTGTCGGAGTTCACCGACGCGCTGGCTGATTCGTCCCATTGAACTTTTAGGGCGCGCCGGCCCTTCAGCGCAGCCCACATCCCTTTGCCGACAACGGCAATGCCTTCGGGCACCTGCACTACGTCCGTTACTCCCGCCACGCGCAACGCTTCGGCGGAATCGAACGAAATGACTCTTGCGTGAAAGGAGGGTGGCAAAGCGATCACAGCGGTAAGCAGGCCCGGCAGCTTGACGTCAATCGTGTAGAGCGCCGTGCCGTTGCATTTTGACGTCGAATCGACGCGTGGTGTCGCCTTCTGTTTGCCGATCAGGGTGAACTGAGACGGCTGCTTCAGCGTCACGTCCTTCGGCACGGCTAGACGGCCGGCAGCCTCGGCCATTTGTCCATACGTGGCACGGATGCCGGACGCATGCGTGAGCACACTGTTTGAGGTCTTGATCTCTGAGGCGGGCACATTCCACGCGTTGGCGGCGGCCGTGACAAGCATGGCTCGAGCGGTTGCCCCGGCTGACCGCATCTGCTCGAACGAGTTGGCGATGGTGCTCGATCCACCGGTGATCTGCATGGCGCCATACAGCGTGTTGTTGTAGATCTTCGCATCGGACGGCGCGTACTCAATGCGCACCAGCGACCAGTCGGCGTCGAGCTCATCAGCGACAAGGGTAGTGAGGCCCGTGGTATTGCCCTGACCCATCTCGAGATGCTTGCAGACGATCGTTACCAGGTTGTCGGGTCCAACGCGCACGAAAGCGTTTGGCGCGAAGGGCGCGCTCACCGATGCCGCCATGCCATCCAGAGGCGATGCGGCGGAAGCGCGCCCCGCTGGTAGCCACGCGAATGCGAGCGCGAGACCCGCACCGCCACTGCTGCGCAAGAAATCTCGGCGCGACAATGTCATTCCCTGACTGCGGCTCCCGTCGTGACCGGCAAGTTGCCGAGCGAGCACTGCCTGCTGGTCGGCGTTCAGGGAGTGGATCATGGCGGATCCCCAGATGCCAATCGCTTTGATGCGAGGTGGATCGCCGCACGAATGCGCTGGTACGTGGCACACCGGCAGATATTGCCGGCCATGGCTAGGTCGATGTCTCGATCGCTCAACTTTGGCTTTTTCTCAAGTAACGCGACGGCGGACATGATCTGCCCCGACTGGCAGTAGCCGCACTGAGCGACGTCGAGCTCAATCCACGCTTTCTGTACCGCTTTGGCAACTGGGGATGACAGTCCCTCGATCGTCGTGATCGCGCGCCCAGGCATCGCCGCTACCGGTGACGAGCATGAGCGCAGCGGCACGCCGTCGACGTGGACTGTGCATGCACCACACTGGGCAATACCGCATCCGTATTTCGTTCCTGTGAGACCGAGATCGTCGCGGATCACCCAGAGCAGCGGCGTGTCCGGATCGCCATTGAATTCGCGAGTCTCGCCGTTGACCTTCAGGCGGATTGTCATACGAACTGCTCGTTTTAGAGAAGGCGTGGTGAAAAAGAGCAATTAGTGGCCCACAGGGCAGGCTGCTCCGCTTTCGATCCACGCGGCGATCAACGCACCAAATTCCTCCTGGGTGCCGGGTGCCGGCTCGCGGCTCCCGCCCGGCCTCCATGCCCAACCGACCAAGGAATCGTGCGCCACGTGTTCGAGAATTTGCGCGAGCGTTCTGCCGCCGTTGTGCCGCGGATCCTTAATCTGCTCGCATATCTGCGCCAGTGCCCTGCCCTGCCAGGCCATCTCACGCGGCGCCATGTGCCACACCGGATGTCCGGGCACGCCTGAGGGAGCGAAGTTCGCGACGCCGTGGCAGGTCGTGCAGCGCAGAGCGCTTGCGCCCCGGTCGTCGGGTCCACGGACGACCAACGGGGAATGCGGGTGCAAGTCCTCTCCTTGGGTGGGTCGCTCGGCTGCGGGGTGGCAATTGAGGCAACGCGGATGCTGAAACACCCGGCCGGCCTCGATAAAGATTGCGCGGGAGCGTTCTGCCTGATTACTGGTCGAGGAGAAAGACTCTGGTGAACGCAGGTCGTCGGCGCCGGACAGAGATGCCGCGGTGCCCGCCACAACGCTAACGGCGAGCCATGCTTTTAAGCGGGAAGCCAAGTGGATTCCTTCTCTGGCGGGACGCTCTATATTTCCCCGAATCGGTTTGGCCTCTTCTCGCCGCCTTTCCCCTTCGTGAGTCTACTTTGACGGCGAGCGTCTAATACGTCCAAGACATCTTTACTATTAGACCAATCGCGATAAAGTATCGGAATGGAGTTGCGGCATCTGAGATATTTCGTGGCGGTCGGCGAGGAGCAACACTACGGACGCGCGGCGCAGCGGCTGCGCGTGGCGCAGCCGGCGCTTTCCCGGCAAATTCAGGATTTGGAGCGGGAGGTAGGCTTCAAGCTTTTCGAGCGTCTGCCACGCGGCGTGAAGTTGGGTGCAGCCGGCAAGCTATTCCTGGTAGATGCGCGGCGTATCCTTCGGGAGGTAAACGAAGCGGCTGCCCGCGCCGCCCGCGTGGCTCGCGGTCAATCAGGGACGCTGCGCGTCGGGTTCACTGAGAACGCGTCATGGCGGGGCGTGGTTCCAGAGTCCTTCCGGCGGTTCCGGGAGCTACAGCCGGACGCCGAACTCCAACTTCAGCCATCGCCGAGTTTGGTGCAGCTAGAAGCAATCCGGTCCGGACGTTTGGATGCAGGCTTCATATTCAACATGCCCAAAGCCTATCCGGAATTGGACCGACTTCCGGTTGCGATGCAACGCATCGAATTGGCGGCGCCCACAGGCCATCCTCTGACCAAGCTCAAGGAACTCCGCCTGCGTGACCTAACGGATGTACCGTTTGTCTGGTTTCCAAGGCGCGAAAGTCCGGCGCTCTACGACCGCCTGATGCAGGCGTGCTTTCGCGGTGGTTTGAAGTCCCCTCGAATCGTTCAGGAGGGACTAGACGAGGCAACAATCCTAAGCCTCGTTGCGACCGGCTTGGGTGTGGGATGGGTCCTTGGAACGGCACGTTGGCGGCGTCCCAAAAGTGTTGTCATTATGTCCGTGGTCGATTTGAACGTGCCGCTGCCGTTGGCTCTCGCCTGGAGAAAGGACAATAAGTCCCCTTTGCTCGCAAGTTTCGTGGTCGACGTGCAACGCTTCCCAGACGTGCGAGCGGTCAATAAAGGTTGAAGGCGTCGGGTTTTGCCGTGAAGACCGAGCTCCCGCCTCACGCGCGAGCGAGGCGACCTTCTCAGCCTCTGCGCGATTGGACTGGTAGGTGAAGATCGAATGGACGCCGCGGTTGGCGACCGTCGTCTCGGTGACGCTGCTCGCCGCACCCACAGGTTTCTACCGGAAGTCGTTGCAAGGTGAGATCACGCGCCGCCATGGGGCATTGCCATGGCGAAACGGTGGTGACTTCTCAATCGTTGATTCTATTCGGAGGACTAGCTCGGGCGTGCAGCGCGCGCGCAACCGGTTCCGCGATATCGCGGCGGGCGAGCGGCTTGCGGCGCACGTCAATGATCCCTGCGGCCTGCGCGCGTTCGCTCAGCTGCGGGTCACTGTAGCCGCTCATGAGAATGATCGAAATATCGGGCCGCAACTGCCGGATCTCGCGCGCAAGCTCGGTCCCCGTGAGGTCGGGCATCGTCTCGTCGGTCAGCACGAGATCGAAGCGCTTGGGTTCCGCGCGAAAAGCCTGCAACGCGGCGATGCTCGAATCAAACCCCACCGGCTGGTAGCCAAGCTCGGCAAGCGTCTGTTCCGCGAGCGCAACCAGCGCACGCTCGTCGTCTACGACCATTACTGTCTCGCCGTTGCCCCGCGGCACCTCGCCCGCGGGCTCGGTCGGAGGCAGTAGCATTTTGCCCGCGGCCGGCAGCCAGATCGTGAAGGTGGTGCCCACGCCTGCCTTCGTCGTGACATCGATCGCCCCGCCAAAGTCGGCGACGATGCCGTGTACCAGCGCAAGGCCAAGGCCCGTGCCGTCGCCGACCCGTTTGGTCGTGAAGAACGGATCGAACATGCGCTCCAGCACCGCGGGCGGGATGCCGCTGCCGGTATCGCTGACCGAGAGGCGCACATAGCGACCGGCGCCGAGCGTGCCGTGCGAAAGCAAGCGACGCTCGCGCACCGCTGCGCGATCAAGCACGACGGTGAGCATGCCGCCTTGCTCCATTGCTTGCACCGCATTCGTACAGAGATTCATGACGACTTGGTGGAACTGGGTCGCGTCGCCCACCACCGCCGTATCGACCGCATCGAGTTGCATCTCGAGGCGAACGTCAGCGGGAAGTGACGGTGTGAGCAGCTCGAGCGTCTCCTCGACGACCGACTGCACGTGCAGTGGTACGCGCTCGCCCATCCCGCTGCGGCTGAAAGCGAGGATGCGGTCGACGAGCCCCTTGCCACGCGCGCCTGCGTGCATCACCTGATCGACCTGGCGGCGCGCGGATCCACCTTCGCCCAGGTTGTTCTGCGCGAGCTCCCCGTAACCGAGGATCGCGCCGAGGATGTTGTTGAAATCGTGCGCGATGCCACCAGCTAGTCGGCCGATCGCCTCCAGCTTGGCCGCCTGCTGCAGCTGCCGCTGCATCTCCTCGCGCTCGCGCTCCTGCACTCGTTGCGCTTCCTCCGCGCGTTTTCGCTGGGTGATGTCCATCACCGCCCCGACAAACTCGAGGTGGCCCGACTCGCCCACCAAGGCACGGGCCACCACCTGGAGATGCTTGACCGAACCATCCGGCAGCAGCAACCGATGCTCCAGATCAAAATCCTTCCTCTCGTGTCGGGCGCGATCGAGTGTTCGCTCAAGGAAATCTTTGTCCTCAGGGTGCGTTTGTTGAACTATTCGCGCGACGTCGGGTGGAGTCGCCGGGTCAAATCCAAAGATCCGAAAGGTCTCCGCCGACCAGTAGACCTCTCCGCTGGAAGTATCCCAGCCGAAAACGCCTGTGTGGCTCAGTGCCTGCGCTTCAGCCAGGTAAGCCTCGCTCCGCCGCAAGGCCCCTTCGGCTCGCCGACGCTCGCTGTTCTCCTGCTGCAGGTCCGTATAGAGGTCCGCCTGCGCCTTGCGCAGCGCTTGTTCGGCGCGCTTCTGCTCGGACAGGGAGGCTATCAACGCGAAGGCCAGAATGACAAACGTAATGCCGGCAACTGTCAGAGCCAGATTGGTTTGATCGAGACTTGCGTATACCTGGGCCTCGTGAACCGGGCCGTGAACGGCAAGAGTGGTCCCTCGCATCGCCGAGTAGTGCATACCGGAAATGGCCAGGCCCATGACGACGGCAGCAACGAGCTTTTGTCCAAGATCCGTGGTTCGGAATGCCAGCCATAGTGCCGCCGTCGACGCGCCGATCGCTATGACCAGGGAGAGCGCAACGAATAGAAAGTCGTAGCTGGCCTCGGCGTGCTCCCGCATTGCCGCCATGCCTATGTAATGCATGGCGGCAATCCCAAGTCCCATGAAGGTGCCGCTGAATAGGAGGGGAAGCGGCGGTGCGCTCTGGCGATTGATGAAATGAAAGCCGGCGCCCGTTACCAAGATCGCCACCACGAGCGAAAGTGTGGTTAGTCCGATCTCGTAGGACATCGGTATCGGCATGATGAAGGCGAGCATGGCGATGAAGTGCATCGACCATATTCCGCCTCCCATGGCGATCGCGGCCGCCACCAGCCACACGCGACGCACAACTCCTCGAGCAGCCGCCACGCGCCCGCCGAGATCAAGGGCGGTGTAAGATGCAAAGGCGGCGACCAGAATGGACAGCGCGACGAGATACGGATTGTATGTTCCGGTAACGACCATCGGGACCGTCCCAATTTCGGCACAGAGTCCAGTGGACGACGCACCCGCGGATTTGGCCAACGAGCGTACATCATTCCGGTCCGCGGAACCATTGGCTCGACCGACTCGTCGTGCACGGCGCTGACCAACTTCAGCCCATACCGGAGTGCACCAGCAGGTACTCGAATTCTCCACGCACTCTGCTGATTGCCGAGCCAGCTCCCAGTGATTCGGCACCTTGCGCAAGTCTGCGCATACACACTGTGCCATCGGCAACCGGTCAAAACGACGGGGTGAGACGAACTCCCCTACCAATCGCGCCAGTGATCGGTCTTAAGGTTGGGGGTGTCGGGTGGGGATAGGGGTTCTTCGCGCGTGCGCGGCGTTTGCACAGGAAATAGCAACCCCCGAGCACGCGGCGAGGTCGCCGGGAGTACGGGCGCAGCGGCTCCTGCTGGCGCGACACGCCCTTCGGATCCACGACTGAGTGCGGAAGCGCCACAACTCGGCACTTCCGCGGGGAGGCCACGATCTTGCGATCGTGGCCTCCAGTCGCATCTCTATCTGGGCGTAACGAGATCCAATTTATGATTTATCGATCGTCGCTATCACGGCCGGCGGAAGCCGGCACCGCGGGCGCGACCGCAACGCGGACGCCTGCCAGAACCCAGGCTCGCTGACTCGGGGCGAAGCGCGGTGCGAGCAATCCGTCGTTGATCTCACGCGAGACGGCGAAGCGGTTAAATGCGGTTGCGGGTAGAAACAGCCGCGTATTGTCCGGGAAGCCGTCCGAGGCGGTATCGATGTCGCCCTCGGGCGCCGAAATGATGCCGTCATGATTGGTGTCCACGCGCGCCACTTCAGCGGCATAGGCGTCGAACAGCCGCCGCTGGAGATTGTTCACATTGGGCTCAAAGGAGGCGGGTCTCTCGTAGACGTCCAAATAGACTTCGTTGGCGAGACCGCTCGGAATGCCACGCTGACGAAATTCGCGCTGCGCGTCCACGGTCCCGTCAAACTTGTCAGGATCGCGGGGAAGCGCCGGATTGTCGCCTACCACTGTGGGGTCGTTGATGATCCCACGAGGTCCGGATCCTGGAACGATGGACTGCAGCTTCCCGATCTCACCATCCTGAAAAGTGTCGGGCGCTCTGCCAAAGTTGTCGGGAAAGCCACCAGTAAAGGGCAGTTCGTAGAGGGGATGTATCCAGTTGGTGCCCAGATAGTTGAACTCCCAGTAGGAGTGAGCGTCGCTCTGCTGCATGGAATTGTAGGCGCCCATGCTTTCATGGATCGACACGACATTCGTCTGGATATCCGGGAAGTGATCGGACTTACTGGGAAAGCGAACGGCGTTCCCGTCGGTGGTGAAAATCGCGCCCGGGACGTTCTGGTGGTGCCCCATCTTCAGGAGCTCTGCGGCGTCCTGCGCCGTGATCATTCCGAATTGAGCGTGGCCATCGCGGCGTGGCGGGGCCACCCCCGGCACGATGAGGTCGTGAATCATCCACCCTTCGTACCATCCGCTCTCATTATTGATGACAAACAGCGGTGAGATGTCGGTGAAGACATCGATGAAAGCGCGGGGATCGTTGGGATCTGTGGGCAACCCAGGCTTCGGCTCCAGCACGACTCGAACCGCTCCGACTGTGGGCAATCCACAATTGCCGCCGGTCGCGGTCAGCTGAACGCTGTCGTTGACGCCGGGGAATACCTTGGTAAAGACATTGGGTTCGAAGCCGTCAGTATCGAGCAGGTAGTATTGGAACAACTGACTCGGCTTGTCCGCCTCGGCAAATACCTGCAACGGCAAATACGTGTGAGGTCGATCCGCCAGTCGGATCAGCTGATTCTTGAGCGCCTGTGGCAGCTTCACGACGTCTCCACGGTTGGCAACGGCGTCGCGGTCTGCGGCTGCGTTCGGATTTGGATGGCAGGGCGGCGGGGGTTGCTCGGCGTAGGCATCGGCGAGACAACCCATCGCGATGCCTATTGCGGCGCATACTACAACGCGTGTATCCATACATACCTCCAGTGAAAAATGAAGACGATGAGACCGTTCGGTCGATTCGTAAGACCTCGTGCAGAGAGGTGTCCGCGCCCCAGATGTGAAAGCCTTTCGCCTGCCACCGAGTGCAGCGCATTTGGCCACGGGCAACGAACGATCTCTGCTGGTGCGTATGTAAGCCTGCAAGACGGTCAGGTTCTGCAAGCACCCGAACGGGAACGTTCCGCGACGAGCGCTCCGTCGCTGCCTGCGCGTCTTGGCGCGCGCGGGGCATTCTTCCTGGCCCACATCCGGGCGTCACCGGTCCCTACCTCGATGAGCCGTACCCCAGATGCACGAGCTCACTGGATCAGACGATGCGCGTCAGACCGTGACCTGAAGAGGCCGTGAGAACCAAAGTGGCGCACTGTGCACCGGGGGCTTATTCTGCGCGCACAGCGCACAGACGCTGCGGGGACCGTACCCGCGCAAGCTCATCGTTTAGACGAAATGTCCGAACGCGCATACCTATGCCGGCAGCACCGCGGAACGACGCCGTTTGCGCGACTTCTTGCGCCGGCAGATGGAAGCCGGAGGTTTTGCCGTCTAGGAATACGAGCGGTGGCATTTCGATTATGGCGACTGGAAATCGTAGATGGGGAGGACCAAGGGGACTCAGAAGTCGGAAATTTCCTGCTCTCAGCGGCACTGAAACGGGACCCATCGCAGCCTCATGCTAACTAAATTTGGGACTACGTCCGGCGATTCGGGCGCACCAACTGGTAGGCCTAGCTGGATCGACTTGCTCAATCCGACGCCGGATGAGACCGCCAAAGTGGCGGCAGAATGTGGCATCCATATACCCTCCCGCGATTCTTTGCAGGAAGTCGAGACTTCGAGCCGGCTCAGAGCTGAGGGCCAAGTGCTGTACATGAGCATGCCCCTCGCAATACAAGATGCCACGGCTGGCTTCGCGCCCCTACCGCTCGGCTTCATCCTCTCGCCAGAGCTGTTGGTCACCCTACGTTATTCCGAGGTTCACGCCTTCGCTGAGGTCAAAGCACACGTCGAGAAGGACCCGCACATGGGCAGCGCAGCCGTGTTCGTCATCCTGATCGACTGCATGGTGGACTTCAGCGCCGATATGCTTGAGAACTTGAGCCGCAATCTGGCCGCAGTGTCGGCGAGTACCTTCGACCGAAACGCGGACTCGCCGCCGCCACGCGGTAAGCGCGTTACACATGCCCTACGCGAAAGCCTCAAGGGGGTCGGAACCGCCGGGGATCACCTGTCACGCATTCGCGAAAGTCTGCTCGGCTTGCAGCGAATCGTTGGGTTTGTGTCCGAAATGGCGACGGATTGGTTGCTGCCGGAGTTGAAAACTCACTTGAAGACGGCGCAACAGGATCTAACCTCGCTGGTCGATTTCGAAGCGCATCTGTCCGGTAAGACGCAGTTTCTGCTGGACGCTATTCTCGGGTTTATCAATACCGAGCAGAATGACATCTTCAAGGTGCTCACGATCGTGTCCGTGGTCGGCATTCCTCCGACATTGATCGCCAGCATGTACGGCATGAACTTCCACAACATGCCGGAGTTGGCGTGGCGTTGGGGCTATCCCTACGGATTGGCGCTCATCGCGCTCAGCACATTGCTGCCGATCCTATGGTTCAAGCGACGCGGGTGGTGGTAAGCGGGGGGGGCCGCAGCGTGAACGGAAATCTAACCTATGGGTACCCGATTTACAGCTGAGCCGCGTACGTTCCAAATGCCGAGCCGAATCAGCTCCTTGCTTGGACTCTCCCGGGAGGCAGTCCATCGCTACTGTTTACGGCCTTACTTGTCGAGCACGTAACGCACCCGGCCGAGACGTCCATTCACACGTTGGGCTCTTTGATGTGTAACATCGCTCCATGACCGTGCAAAAGGCCAGCGTCTGTCCGCTCGACTGCCCGGATACCTGCAGTCTCGCAGTAACCGTGTCCGGTGATCACGTGCTCGCCGTGCGGGGATCGAAAGTCAATCCCATTACTCACGGCGCCATCTGCGCCAAGGTGGCCAACAATTATCCCGAGTTTGTCCATGGCCCCAATCGATTGCGATATCCACTGAAGCGCATCGGTGCGAAAGGGGCAGGCAAGTTCGAGCGGGCCTCCTGGGATCAAGCGCTCGACATCATTCGTGATCGCGTCGCAAGCGTCATCGAGCGCTACGGCTCCCAGGCCGTGCTGCCGCTCAATTACGCTGGACCGCACGGGATGCTGGCAGGCGATTCCATGTCGCTGCGCTTTTTTCACGGCCTGGGTGCCTCGTTGTTGAGCCGCAGCCCGTTGTGCGGTGGCATCCGCAGCGCCGCCTACGCTGGCACCTTCGGCGCAACCCCCGGCACCCCGCTGCAGCAGGTGAGTCTTTCCAAGCTCATCATCGTCTGGGGAAATAATGCCACGGTCTGCAACCTGCACCTGATGCGGCAGATCAACGCCGCCAAGCGCAACGGCGCCAAGCTGGTGGTGATCGATCCCCGACGCGTCAAGGTCGCCGAGCAGGCACAACTGTATCTGCCGGTCCGTCCTGGAACGGATGTGGTACTGGCGTGGGCGATTGCTGTGGAGCTGGAGAGACTGGGCGGCCTCGATCGCGCTTTCATAGATAAGCACGTGCTCGGGTTCGACGCCTTTATGGAAGCGGCACGCGGTTACCCGCCTGAACGCGCGGCGGAGATATGCGGTATTGGGCTCAACGACATCCGTACCCTGGCGTGCTGGTACAAGGAGGCCTCGCCCGCGGTGATCGCCTGGGGGAATGGGCTCGAGCGCAATCAGAACGGCGGCTCCGGGCTCCGTGCGATCGCCGCTCTACCAGCGCTGGCAGGCAAATTCGGCGTAGCGGGCGGTGGCCTTGTCGGTGGAGCAGGCCATGCCTTTCCGAAGACGCCCGATAAATTGACGCGCGCCGATTTCGTGCCGCCGCAGACGAGGACGATCAACATTCTCGACGTGGGTCGACTGCTCCTGGATGACAATCTGGATCCGCCAATCAAGGCCCTGTTTGTCTACAACCACAACCCGCTGATTGTTCATCCAGACCAGAATCGGATGAAGCAGGCGCTGGCGCGGGAGGACGTATTTGTGGCCGGCATCGAAGTCGCGATGACCGACAGCATGGCGTACGCGGATGTGGTCCTGCCGGCTTGTACCCATTTCGAGCACGCCGATCTCTACCCCGCTTACGGACAGCAATATCTGCAGCGCGCCGAGGCAGTCATCCCGCCGGTGGGCGAAAGCCTCCCCAATACGGAGATCTTCCGACGGCTCGCCGCCAAGTTCGGTCTGACGGATCCTGCATTCGGGGCGAGCGACGCCGAACTGATGGACGCGGCCCTTAGCTCGGACGATCCCCGCATGCAGGGTCTCCAGCCGAGCCGAATCCCAGTCGATCGGGCGATCAAAATGGAGTACGGCAGCGCCGAGCCTATCCTGTTCGATAATGTCGCGCCGCGAACACCCAGCGGAAAAATTGAATTGCTGTCACAGACCCTCGGCGATCGCTACGATGCCATCCTGCCTGGCTACCGACCGCTCGTGTCACAGTATCCGTTGACACTGATCACGCCTGCCTCCGACAAACGCATCACCTCCACCTTCGGGGGCCTCCCGGAAAGCGACGCCACGCCAGTGCTCGAGATGAATCCGGACGACGCCGCTAGGCGCGGGCTGACCGATGGAATGTGGGTGAGAGTGTGGAACGATTTAGGGGAGGTGTTTCTGCCGCTGCGGATAACTACGGTCGTACGGTCGGGCGTGGTTTGCTCCGAAAAAGGCGCATGGCTGCGCACCAGTCCGAACGGGCAGACGGTGTCTGCATTGGCTCCCACCCACAAGGCCGATCTTGCCGATGGCGCCTGCTTCAACGACGCTCGCGTGGAAGTCAGCAGCGGAAGTTGGACGCCGCATCCTTGTGTCAAGTGACCGCGCTCTGCTGAGTCCTCCTTGATGTCGCCCCTGAATGCTCGAGGGCGAGTGAAACCGGCAGCTTGACGGCAGACAAGACAAAGCCCCCTTGGGAAACCAACAGGCAGTTGATAACAGAAGCTCGCGCAGCCGGGCGGTGGCGGCGCATACTCCCGCTACTGGATGCTTCTGTCCGGGCTTGAACCTTGCTCTCGGCCAGCCAGGTTACTCGTAATAAGAACAGCGGAGGTGCTTTATGTCAATCATTGCCTGGATCGTCCTTGGTCTAATCGCTGGATTCATCGCCAGCAAAATCGTGAACAAGAGCGGTGAGGGCATAGTTCTGGACATCGTCCTGGGAGTCGTTGGCGCAGTCGTCGGTGGATGGTTATTCAGCATTTTCGGAATGTCCGGCGTCAGTGGCCTAAATATTTACAGTCTTGTAGTCGCGGTGATTGGTGCTGTCGTGGTCCTGTTCGCTTACCACGCAATCACGGGAAGAGGGCCGCGGGTTTAATTTCTAACCGCTGTTGGGCACACACCAGTGGGGCCATAAGGCTCTGCAAACTGACCCGCTTGACATTGCTTATCGCGACCCGCTTCCTCGAGGTCGCGCCTCCGCAGGATAGCGAGCGGCGGTTCAGTCCGTCGGTCTGCTAGCCGGCGGCGCGGAGTCAGCGGGCGATATGCAGCCGCTCAACTTTGAGCGTCGAGGCGCGACGCGGGCGGATGACCTATTTCACCGCGTCCTTGGCGGCTTCCTTCGCCGCGTGCGCATGGTGATGCGCTTTGGCTTTGTGGGCCTTCGCCTTAGCCTTATCGACTGTCTTGTCGGGCTTGGATTCTACGGCCCCCTTCGCGCGGTCACCCGCTTGCTTGGCGGTGTCGGCGGTTGCCTTGCCGGCCTCCTTGGCGGCTGTTTCGACCTGCGCCACGGCCACGCTCGAGAGCGCCAGCGCGAGAATCAGTGCCAGAAATTTGCTCATAAATACTGCCCTCGCCTCACTTTGAATTGAGTTGATCGATGTCCGGGGATGCCGGATGGTGAGCGAATCCCGTTGCCGGGGCAAGTTTCGTGGTCTGCGGTGCATCGCCATGGGGCCAAGACGGTCGGCGTCGCGCGGCTCCCCGGCCGTTAGTCTAGTTCGCGGGCCACGAGTTTCGGTTCGCTGCAGCGGCTATCCACGCTGCCTGCGCCGAAACGCCGGTCCGTTACGCGTACAGCGAGGCGATGGTTCTCACGGCGCGTTCGGCTTCCGCCCGCTCGGGCACAGTTGTGTCATCGCCGAATCCGTAGTAATCGTTCTCGCCGATGGCCTGGAACACCAGGCCATCGCGCCGCGGCACGAAACTCACGTTCTGGTAGATGAGGCCGTAGCGAATGTCGGGCTGCGGGATCATGCGCGCAAGTTGGCCGCGCACCGGCACCACGGACTGGTCGCCGAAGAGCGCACGCGCGCCGTAGCCGGTGGCGTTGATGATGGTCTTCTGGCGCAGCGCGCCGACATCCGCCGGACTGTGGAATTCGACCACCTCGATCTTGCCGCCGCTCGCGAGGAAGTCCGACACTAGCATGCGTGCGTAAGCACTGATATTGAACATCATCCACGACGTGCCGCGCACCGTTCGCGCGCCGAACGGATGGCTGCCGGGCGGAAAGTCCTTGGGGCGTGGCCCCAGGTCTCTCAGGAGCTCGCTTTCGAGCTTCGCAAACCGGGGCCGTCCGTCTACGAGCGAATCACGGTCGGGACCGGTCGCGCCCGCATCGGACACAAAATATTCGTCGATGTACTCCACGGGCTCGCCGGGCAGCCCGAGCAGAGTCTGATACGTCTGCCAGGAGCGTCGCGCCATGCTCTCCCACAGTCGCTTGAATGCCGGGGTCGCGTGTTGCTCGAGGCAGATTCTCGAGTCCGGCGACCAGACCCCGGTTGCCAGCGACGAGCGCACGTTCGGCGGCAGCTCTTTGGCATAGATCGTCACGCGTGCGCCGGCACGCAGCAGCAGCAGCGCGGAGGTGAGGCCGAGCGCGCCGCAGCCAAGCACCGCTATCTCGCGCTCACCCGTGGCCAGCGCCTTGTCGGTCGCGATGGAGCTCGATCCCCACGAGAGTGACCAGCCGCTGCCGCCGTGACCGTAGTTATGAACGATTGTCTGGTCCCCGAGACGCTCGACGTCGAGACGCGGTCCCTCGGGCCGGAACGGGCGCGTGCATACGGTGATCGCCGTGATTCGATCGATGTCTGCTCGCAGCGGCGGCAATTGCAACCGGCCAATAGGCATCGCCACCCGGGTCGCGGGCACCGGCACGCCGCAACCGTCCAGCATGCCCACCAGCAGTGCGGCTCCCGCGCCGGTCAAGACCCGTCGGCGTTCGATGGAATGAGCGACGCTCCCCATGTGACCCTCGGTGTGTCGGCGTATTTGTACCGTGAGTATCGCACCTGGGCGCGGCACGAGCAGCCACGCGCTTGCGGCCACCGGACAGGTACAGTTTGTCGACCACTGAAAAAAGCTCCGCCGACTCGGAATTGGCGATCGGTTCCTAAGTAACCCACGGAAGCCGCTCGTCCATAAGCTGATAGCCAGAGAAGTTCTTGCACGGATCGACCGTCGCCCATCGGGCCACAAGCAGCCGTTGAACACGTCGCGCAGGTGGTGATAGCGTCAAACAGTGACGACGTGGATAGCGCTATTTCGGGGGATCAATGTCCTCGGCGACCGGCTGTTGCCGATGAAGGATCTAGCCACGCTCCTCGAACGCGAAGGATTCGAAGGAGTTCGCACCTATATTCAAAGTGGGAACGTAGTATTCCAAAGCTCGAAGGGTACAGCGAACTCGCTAGCCAAGCGTATCGGCAATTTGGTGCTGAAAAGCTACGGCTTTCACCCTCAAGTGTTCGTGTTGAGCGTGCGAGAATTGACGAGCGCGGCCGCTACCAATCCATTTCCCAAGGCCGAAGCCGATCCCAAGGCGCTACATCTCTTTTTTCTTTCCGAGTTGCCGCGATCGCCGGATCTCGAATCACTGAGCCGACTGAGGACCGGCAGGGAAGCCTTCAGGCTGAAGGGCAGGGTCTTCTATCTGCATACGCCGGACGGATTCGGCGTTTCCAAACTCGCCGCAAGAGCCGAACGGTTCATCGGGGTTGGTACAACGGCTCGCAACTGGCGCACTGTCAGCAAGCTTCTTGAGATGGTCCGGGATTCTGTGTGACCGCCGCGGGTCAACACCGGCCTAACGCGTCAACAGCCTTGGGCAGGCTGCGATTTTAGGCTTCGGGTGGACTCCTGCCGGCGGGCTATTGAGATGGGTGGCTTTCTGAGAAACGATCTCGCAAAGCCACTGTCGTTGACCTTTGAGCTCTCCTACTCGCCTTTGGCAAATACCGGGCTATCGATCGTCCCGCGGACGTGGAACGGGAACGACAGCTTGCCATCTTTCAGCGTCCCTCCAGCCAACCGTGCGAACAGACTCTTCACAAATCCCCGCTTGTAGACAATTTCCGCCACACCCTTGTAGTTCAGCTCGTCGGAGCCAGAGATGCTTACACTCCCCGAACCATCAATATCAACTCCGTAGCCGTCGATGTCGATGACCTTGCTCGAAATTCGCTCGTGATCCAGCTCCAGGTCGGTCGAAACAAAATTGAACGAGGAAGGATCATTCTTGGCGGGGCCGAGATCATTGTAGTGCGCCAGTTTCATCAGGTTCGCATTTAGCTTCAGGCTTGGCACCTGGCCGTCTCGCACCGTCAAATGCCCACTGCCGTGTAGTCCCTCCAACGGATGGAGAGAGTGCCCGATCTCTCCGGCGATCATCAACTCACCATCCATCTTTCCCGTCATTTTCCCGCGGGCATTCTTAAAGGCGCTCAGAAGTTGTGCCACATCAATTCCTTTCATCCTTGCATCGCTCTTGAAGCTTGCGTTCTTTCCCGACAATTTAATTGAGAGTTCTCCCCTCGTGTATCCCCCATACGTTTCCGCTTTCACGTCCGTGAATAAAACGTGTCTCGCCTGTAGCCGGATATTGGAACTCAGATTTCTCGCCTCGATCAATCCAAACCGCAGCAACGCCGCTTGCAGTGTTCCCTGCCCATCGACTGTCGTGGAAGCAGGATCGGCGATAGCGTCCGCATTGACGTTCTCCAGTTCGCTAGAGACTTCGTGCGCCTCGAAAAAGACGGGTCCTGCCGCGTCGGAGTGCAGAAGATTCGACGCAGTTACCTGGCCACGCTTGATCTTTACCAGCGAGATCACTCCGATTAGAAATGAGCTTGGTCTGTTTTGGGCCGCTGGATTCTCGAAGTTCCACGGCCCGTCCGGGTCCGACACCAGATTGATAACCGGCTGTTCCAGCACCAGAGACCTGATCACTATCTGCCGGTGCAGCAGTGGCCACAGCTCAAGCTGAGCATCGATCCGCGCCACTTTCAGGATGTAACTTGGCGGAAACAATGGCGGGCTCTTCACTCCGAAATCGTCCACGTGAACCGTTATCTTGGGAAAGAACGTCACCGTCAGCCGGCCGATCTCCACTTTCTTCCCGGTGCTCTCTTCCAAATAGGAGATCGCTTTGGGCCGGTACCGATCCGCATTAAGTAGGACTACTACAACGAAAACGGACGCAATGAGCAGCGTTCCGGCGATTCCCGCCAGAATGAGCCCGGTCCCGCGATGGATAGTCATGGCAGCCTCGGCATGCATTCACCTTCATGCGGATTGTGCGATTGTGGGCACGTTGCTCGCAACCATATGTCACTCCCGCCGGACAACGCAGGAGACAGTCATGGATGAGTCAGTACCCGCATCCCCGAAGCAATCTGTGCGCGATGAACTCGGATATGGTCTGCGATTCCTGCGTAGGCACGGTTGGCGCATGGTGTTGTGGTTCGTCTGCCTGCTCCTTCCGCTATGGGGATTTGCCTCTCTGGTCGGAGAACTGCACGAGAAGGAAGTGTTCCCGTTCGATGCGCCGGTGCTGAACATGTTGCATGCAATGGCAACGCCGACGCTGGATCGCTTTTTCGTTCTGATGACCCGGCTGGGTTATCTGTGGGGCGTAGTGCCTCTGGACTTGATCGTGCTGCTGTCGCTCGCTGTGCGCAGGCGGTTTCGCGACGGCCTGTTCTTTGGCATCGCCGTAACCGGATCGGCCGTCCTGGATATCGTCGCAAAAAACTATTTCGCGCGCATGCGCCCCGATCTGTGGTTGTCACTCACGCCAGAGACCACCTACAGTTTCCCAAGCGGCCACGCGATGGGCTCTGCCACGCTCGGGATGGCCCTGATCATCTTGTGCTGGCCGACTCGCTGGCGCTGGCCGACGACGGCCGCAAGCCTCGTTTTCGTGCTGCTGGTCGGGGTTTCGCGCGTCTATCTGGGTGTGCACTATCCGTCCGACATTCTCGCAGGATGGAGCGCCGCGATCGCATGGGTGTTTGGAATGTACGTATTGGTGGACCGCAAGGCACCGCTACCACCACCGAGCGCAGCACCGAGCAAAGACACTGTCGGAACGCGCTCGGACACCGATAAGCATTGACTGCGGCCGAAGTGCACAAGCTCTGAGACCGGCATCGTGACAATGCGACCGCAAGCCTGATTGAGAACTGGATCGACGAAGCCAAGCGCCGTATATGGTATCTGTTTGAAGCAAGCCGTCGAGGCGGCGCAACACGACACAGAGTCCGCTGCGGAGTCTTGCGCAAACGCATGGTCAAAATCCGCAATTCGGACGGGAACGTCACCAGTTGGAAGCTGCTCACCGGACTGAAGCACAATCACATGGAGAATGCCTGGATGCATTTCCTCCGCATTTGCGTCCTGGCGTTCAAAGTGGCGCGCGGGGCGATGGCCCAATCCTGGGCGCGGTGCCAGCGAATGGGCCCTGACGTCCGACGGACTGTCGATGCAAAGCCCGGGGCCCGCGGGAACATCGCCACCGGGGAGAGCGCGGAAATGATCGACTTCCGCGGTCGACCAGTGTTCCTGCGCCGTCTGCGCGCCGAGGATCGCCCGCTGATCGAGGAATTTCTGGCAGGCATCGATTCTGAGGATCTGCGGATGCGTTTCTTTAGCGGCTTTCGCGCCGTCTCGCCCTCCTTGCTTGATCACCTGTTGCGCGTCGACGATCTGGAACGCCTAGCGTTGGTCGTCATCGGGACTGATGGCTGCGGCCGGCGAGAAGTTCTGGCGGTCGGCCGCACACACACATGCGCAAATGCCACCGCCGAGCTCGCGCTACTCGTGCGCTCGAACCTCAAGGGCCAGGGCCTCGGCTCGGCGCTGCTCGCCCGGCTGATCGCCCATTGCCGCAATCGCGGGATCTCACGGCTCGTGGCCGAGGTCCTGCAGCAGAATGCACGCATGCTCCGCTTAGCGGAGCGGTTTGGCTTTCGCCGGCAGGACGCGCAGTTCGGCACCGTGCGGCTCGCTCTCGAACTGCTTCCGACGGCGGGCTGAACTGCACCCGGAGCACAACTGCTTCGCCTCGGTGTCTTCGCCCGGCGGCTTGCCTCCAGCAGACGGTAGATTTCATCGTCAAGTGAAGCCCAGGACGCGCCCCACATTCGATCGGAGTGTCAGGCGTGGGTGCGCACCCACCTGACTATGTCTGACTTGCCTAGGGCGCCAGACTGACGGGTGATCTCGCGACCTGCCTTGAACAACGCCAACGTGGGAATGCTGCGGATGTTGAATTGGTTGGCGAGGCTCGGCTCGGCGTCAGTGTTGACCTTCACCAGGCGCGCCCTGGGTTCCAGCTCGGCAGCCGCTTCGGAGAATTGTGGTGCCATCGTGCGGCAGGGACCGCACCAGGGGGCCCAAAAATCCACCACGACGGGTACGTCGTTACGTTCGATGTGCCTTTGGAAATTGGCGCGGGTCAACTCGATCACATGGCCCGTGAACAGGGGTTGATGGCACTGCCCGCACCGCGGTGCCGCGTCGAGGCGTGCCGTGGGAATCCGGTTGACCGTCTCGCAGTGCGGACACACGATGTGCATACTATCGGCCATAAAAAATCCATGGGGGCCGATAGTCTGATTTCAAGACCCACGAAGCCAGGGTCGTCGTTGAGATTCATGGCGGACTGCTGCGGGCACTTTCGCCTGGGCGCGGGTCGGAGCCAACACGCACACCGACTACCGCTTGAGTTGCGCAATAAAGGCGCGAGCCGCCGGCCCTGGTGGAGCGTCCTTGCGAAAGACCACGCTCATCGGCATGAGCATATCGCGCGCAACGCCTTGGACCCGGATCTTGACCAATGCTCCGCTGTCGAGGTCCGCCTCCACCATGTGCAAGGGCATATGACCCCATCCCAAGCCAGCCCTGAGGAAGGCGTGCTTGGCTCCCAGATCCGCCAGACGCCAGTTCAGCGGCGACAGCACGCCGAAGTCCCGGCCCTCCGTCAGCGCGGTTCTGTCGGTGAGAACGAGCTGCACCTGCTTGGCGACGGCCGCTGCCGAGACCGCGCCTCGCGTCGTTGCCAGAGGATGAGCGGGACTGACGACCGTCGCGAGCTGGAGGTCCAGCAGGGGCTCGGACTGGAGCTCGTTTGACACAACCGGTAACGAGCCGATGACACCGATGCTGCATCTGCGATCGAGAACCGGCTTTATGACTCCGCCGAGGACCTCCACGTAGAGCCGCAGGGGCGTATGCGGATAGGTCTTTCGACTGTGCGTCGCCGCCCTCGTCAGCGCCGCCATCGGGTACATCACATCCATCGCAACTGAGAGTTCCGGCTCGAGGCCCTCCCGCATCGCTCGCGCCCGGGCCTTGAATCCGTCGATGTTGTCGGCCACTGAGCGCGCGTCGACAAGCAAGCTGCGCCCCTCCTCCGTGAGCCGTGGATAGCGCGCCGAACGGTCGAAGAGCTTCACTCCAAGCTGCGCCTCCAGATTCGCTAGCGTCTGACTGACGACGGATTGCGCCCGCCGCAGCTTGCGGCCGGCGGCGGAAAAGCTTCCTTGGTCCACCGCGGCGATGAAGGTTCGCAACTGATCGATCGTGACCGCATCGAGCATGACCATCTCCCTGGCAGATACGTCGTATCTAAATATATAGGCTTCTCAGATGTAGCACGAGACCCTAGCATCCCCGCATCAGACTTTTCTGGAGAGGCAGATGAACAGCTCCCTGGCCGTCGCCGCCCTCGAGGATCAACGCTTCGCAGTGGCGACTTCGCACAAGCAAGCCGTGACTGCCGGCCCGCGCCGCATCGCGTTTCGCGCCAGCGGCACCCAGCACGGTCCGATCACGCGTCTCGTCAGCCCGTCCGATATCGGCGAGCTGATCAAGCCTTTCGTGTTCCTGGATCACGGCGAAATCGCGCCGACTGGCGAACCCCTCTTCGGCATCCACCCGCACTCGGGCATCGCAACGCTCACCGTCGTCCTGAGCGGAGGGATCAACTATGAGGACACCACCGGGAAGCGAGGCCAAATCACGGCCGGTGGGCTGGAGTGGATGAAAGCGGGTAACGGCGTCTGGCACGACGGCGGCGTTACCCCAGGTGCCCCCATGCGTTTTTACCAGCTGTGGGTCGCTCTTCCTGCGTCGGAAGAAAATGCGCCCGCCGAGAGTGAGTACATACCACCCGAGGCAGTGCAGGAAGACGGGCCAGTCCGCGTGATCCTCGGTCGCCACGGTCGCGCCAGCAGTTCGATTCGGGCTCCCGCAGGCATCAACTATTTCCACGTCGTCCTGAAAGACGGAGAGAAGTGGCGATACCTCCCACCTGTCGGCCACAGTGTCGCCTGGCTGTCCGTAGACGAAGGCCGGCTACGATCGTCAGAAACGATCCACGCCGGCCAGCTCGCGGTGTTCGAGGAAACGGGCGGCGCGATCGAGGTGCAGGCCGACGGCCTCACATCATTCGTCATCGGATCAGCGATCAAGCATCCGCATCCGCTGGTTCTGGGCAGGTACTCGGTCCATACGAACGCCGAGGCCCTCGCGCAGGGTGAAGGCGAGATTCGCCGGATTGGCCGCCGGCTCCGCGCCGCAGGCCGCCTCTGAATAGAGTCTGCGGCAAGTTCAACGCTGTTCCGTCGCGCCAATCGTCAACCCACCAACACGGAGTCCCCAATGAGCACTCTCTCGTCCACTACCGTCCGTAACCCGACTGCCTCCATTTCCACCGGCCAACCCGGGGAGTCAACCGCTAATACGGCGCAGAAGGTCTCCGAGCTCGGCGGCCGCATCTTGCTATCCGTGCTGTTCCTGCTCTCCGGCCTGGGCAAGGTCGGTGCGTACGCCGGGACCTCGGCGTACATGTCCTCGCTCGGCGTGCCGGGCGCGCTGCTGCCCCTCGTCATAGCCACCGAAGTCCTCGGCGCGCTCGCCATCATCGTCGGCTGGAAGACCCGCATCACCGCCTTCCTTCTCGCCGGTTTTTCCCTGCTGACGGCGGTCATCTTCCACAGTAACTTCGGCGACCAGATCCAGATGATCATGTTCTTCAAGAATGTCTCAATCGCCGGCGGCTATCTGTTGCTGGTGGCCAATGGCGCCGGCCCGTTGAGCATCGATCGCCGAATCGCCAGGTGACGACGCGACTGTTGAGGACGGCTTATACTTAGCCTCACTATGAGTGACCTCCTGGACGCTGCGGCGCGGCGGGCGAGCCGTTATCTCGAATCTCTCGATACTCGCTCTGTCGCACCTGCCAAGGAGGCGATCGCCGCACTCAGCAAGTTCGAACAGGTTTTTCCCAAACATACATCGACCGCTGAGGCGGTACTCGCCGAACTGGATGAAATCGGTTCGCCGGCCACTATGGCATCGGCCGGCGGACGATTTTTCGGCTTCGTGATTGGCGGGTCGCTGCCAGTGACGGTGGCGGCAAACTGGCTTGCAGCCGCGTGGGACCAAAACGCCGGTCTTGTCATCACCTCACCCACCAACGCCGCGCTCGAGAGCGTCGCGCTGCGCTGGCTCAAGGATCTTTTCCATCTGCCCGCGCAAAGCGCTGGCGGGTTTGTCACCTGTGCGACGGCGGCGAACTTTGCAGCGCTGGCCGCCGCGCGACATGCATTGCTCGGTCGCGTTGGGTGGGATGTTGAAGCGCAGGGGCTATTTGGAGCACCGCCGCTCACGCTCGTGGTCGGCGACGAGGTACATGCGAGCGTGCAGAAAGCGCTCTCACTAGTCGGCTTCGGGCGCGAGAGAGTGGTACGCGTGCCCGTCGATGCACAAGGGCGGATGCGCGTCGACGCGTTCCCGTCCGTCGACGATCGGACGATAGTGTGCGTGCAGGCCGGCAACGTGAACACCGGCGCTTTCGATCCCATCTCAGAAATTTGCGGGCGTGCTCACTCGCAAGGCGCCTGGGTACATATCGATGGCGCTTTCGGCATGTGGGCGGCGGCCGCGCCGGCGCGAGCGCATTTGGTCCACGGCATCGAAGATGCCGATTCCTGGGCCATCGACGCTCACAAGTGGCTCAATGTCCCCTACGACAGCGGCCTGGTATTCACGCGCAACGCTGATGCCCTGCGCATGGCGATGTCCGTCGGCGGCGCGTATCTCGTACAGGACGAGTACCGTGTCCCTTATCAATATACGCCCGATTTTTCGCGCCGCGCACGCGGCATCGAAGTCTGGGCCGCGTTGCGCCAACTCGGCCGCTCAGGTCTCGCTGATCTGATCGAACGCACGTGCCGCTACGCCGGACGATTTGCCGAGGGCCTCCTCGGTGCAGGCTACCGCGTGCTAAACGACGTCGTGCTCAACCAGGTCTTGGTGTCGTTCGGGAGCTCAGAGCGCACGCTCGAGGTGATTGCACGTGTGCAGGACGAAGGTACCTGTTGGTGCGGTGGCACGGTCTGGCAGGGCCACACAGCAATGCGCATCAGTGTGTCGTCATGGGCGACGACCGATGCGGATGTGGAGCGCAGTCTCGCGGCGATCTTGCGTGCGGCTGCCTCCTGACGCGCCTTTGCTTCAGGTCAGAACCCTTTTCGCCCTATGCAGATGGCCGCGCTCACATGCCCGGGTCACGTCAGCACGGGAGTTATTCGACACGGTACCGGGTCGCGACCCGATTCTTGCGGCAACGACCCGGCATCGCGTGTGGCGTTTCCTGGCGGCTTTCCTGAGGCTGTGCAGGCGGAGATCGCGATTGCTGCGATACGACGGAATCCCGGAATACATTGTCTCCCTTGCCCGAGGCGCGACGGCGGTCGATACTGCGGCACCGATCGGCCGTAGGAACTGAAATGCTCGCGACGGACGCCCTCCTGAACACATGGACGCCGCGAGCGCAGGGCGCCCTGCGCATCGTGGCGGGATTCTTGTTTCTGCAGCACGCCACTGCGAAGCTCTTCGGAGTTCCGCATGTCGCGTATTTCGACAACCTGGATCTCTTGTCGCTGATCGGATTTGCTGGTGTCCTCGAGCTCACCGGCAGCGTGCTGCTGATCGTCGGTCTGTTCACGCGGCCGGCGGCATTCATCCTCTCGGGGGAAATGGCGGCGGCCTACTTCATCGGGCACGTCCCGCAGGGCCACTTCTTCTCGCCGTCGCTGAATCAGGGCGAGCCGGCCGTGCTGTACTGTTTCATCTTTCTGTTTTTCGCTGCGGCCGGAGGCGGCGCGTGGAGCCTTGACGCAGCACGCGGGCGCCGGTGAGCATCGCAATCGTGATGATATCGTGTCGGGTGTTCGACCATAACCACATCGCTCGGCGTCTGTCACGGTGGTGGAACGTATTGTGAAAGCGACCTCCAAAGTACAGGTCAAAAATGACCGTGTAACGGTTACCGAGTGGTGCTTCGCGCCGGGTGCAGATACCGGACACCACGTCCACGCCTACGACTATGTCGTTGTGCCGGTGACTAGTGGCACATTGCGGCTCGAAGAACCGACGGGATCCAGGGAGGTGCATCTCGAGGCCGGCGCTTCATATGCGCGCCCGGCGGGCGTTGCCCACAACGTCATCAATGCCAACCCGTATGAGTTTCGCTTCGTCGAGATCGAACTGACTGAACCTGCCGGTTGACGACGACGCAAAGCGGTCCGCGAAAACGGGGCAGCTCCAGGGAAATCGGATGAACTGTGTTCCAGTTACCGATCGACCCGACATGTGTACAGGAGGTCAGACTGTGAGTCATCCAATTCGACGGGTTAGCGCAGCACCGCGGTGGCCGAGTTACACCGGCGTTTCACACTATATCGGTACGAGTCCAACGACTGAGGTCGCGGTCTATGTGGATCCTAGCCTCGGCGACCCCGCAATGCAGAACGGCAAGGATCTGGTCGCCGACGCGGATCGGGTTGTAAAAGCCAACAACGCGATATTTGGAACACCCAGCCAACCCGTTAATGTCATTGTTTTTGCTTTGGGCGGCAGGACCGACGGTACCGGCGGAGCCGACCACAATACGTGTGACTACACGAATGGTGCGGATATTGAGGTGTGTGCCTCATTCGGCAACTCCGGCAGAGTATCCGCGCTGTTTGAGGCCGAGTTAAGTGAATGTTCGATGGGCACCAACCTCTGCGGTGTCAGCACCGGCGAAGCTCTGTCTCGCTGGTGTGCCGCCGTCGTAGGCGCCAATGCGTTGGCGGACTTCGCAACCGCGCCGGCGTGGGCCCAGCGAGGAATGCCCGACTTCGTAAATAAAACCGATGGGACCGACCAAAACGAAATAAGCACTGGGTGCGGAATGGCTTTCTTGTCGTGGCTGCAGAAACTTGGCTATGCACTGAACGCAATCGCCCCGGCGATGGTAAAGCTTGGGACAAACGGAACACTCGCCCAACTGTACGCCAAGCTCACGTCCGGACCCGAGTCCGATGCGTGGCCGAAATTCCTTTCGGCCGCGAAGGCGCTGTCACAAATCACGAATGACGATCCCTTCGGGACCTGGAGCAGCGCGGGCCGTCAGCTTAAGGCCGTTGCGAAGCCGAAAGCGCGACGCAAGGCGCTCCCTTCTCGCAAGCGATGACCTCGCTCGAACCCCTGGATGCAGAGTCCAGAGGGCGAATCAAGAAGCGCTGAGCCTTCTCGGCACGCCTCAGGACATTCAAATGAAGGGGTGTCACAGATGAATAAACGCGCCCGCTGTGTCAACCAGTTCCAAGCAAGCGTCTGCGCCCGCATTGGCACGATCACCCTCACCGCAACGTTGGCCATGCTGATCCAGGTCACGAGCGCCCGCGCGTCCGACTCGCCCGCATCCTCCGATACCAGTGAGTTGAAGACATCGGAGGTGGACCGTATCTTCGCAGACTACGCCCTCGACTCCCACGTCCCCGGCCTCGTCTATGGAATCGTTGCCGACGGCCGCCTCGTTTACGTTCGTGGGCTTGGGGTTCAGGACCTGGAATCGAACCGCCCGGTGACTCCGGATACCTTGTTTCGCATCGCCTCGATGACGAAGGCCTTCACAGCGCTCACGGTCTTGAAGCTGCGCGACGACGGGAAGCTCCAGCTCGATGCGCTCGCGGAGACGTACGTTCCGGAGTTGCGCGGCTGGAAATACCCGACGAAGGACTCGCCGCGCATTCGCGTGCGCGACCTTTTGAATCACACCGCAGGATTCGTGACCGATGATCCCTGGGGCGACCGACAGACGCCGCTGCCTGAGCCCGAGTTTTCGCGACTGCTGCGCGAGGGAGTGCCGTTCGCTCGTGCTCCCGCTACGGCGATGGAGTACTCGAATCTAGGCTTTGCTCTGCTCGGGCGCGTCGTCACCAATGTATCAGGGCATCCGTACGCGGACACGATCACCCATTCGCTGCTGCAACCGCTTGGCATGCAATCGTCCGGCTTCTTCGTCGACGCCGCTCCCCGCGATCGCCGCGCGCTCGGCTACCGCTGGGAAGACGACGCTTGGCGTCTCGAGCCGACCATGGCGCACGGTGCGTTTGGCGCCATGGGCGGCGTGCAGACCAGCGCGCTCGACTATGCAAAGTGGGTGGCGTATCTGCTGTCGGCGTGGCCGCCGCGCGACGAAGCGGACTCCGGGCCGGCAAAGCGTGGGACGGTGCGCGAGCTCGCGCAAGGATCGAACTTTCCTCGTCTGCGGCAGCGCCCTGGGCACACCGGGGCGGACGCCTGCCGACAGGCAGCGACATACGGCATGGGCATGTGGGTGGCGGTCGACTGCGACCTCGGGCTCACACTCAGCCATAGCGGCGGCTACCCGGGTTACGGATCGCATGTGCTGCTCCTTCCCGATCATGGCGTCGGCATATTCGCGTTCGCGAACCGGACCTATGCGGGCCCTTCCGGGGCGGTGTGGGATGCGGCCGTCGCCCTCAGCAAGGCGGGATTTCTCAAGCATCGCGCGGCCCCTGTCGGCGAGGAACTCGCGAGCGCCTATCGTGCAGTTGGAGCGATCTATAGGCAGGGCGATGTCGCGGCGGGCCGAGATCAACTCGCGATGAATTTCCTAATGGACCGGGACGCGGCCGGACGGGGGCGCGATCTTGCGAGCCTTAAGAGCCAGGTCGGCGAATGCGATACGGCTGCCCCCGTGACGGCAACCAGCATGCTGTCAGGCGAATTTACGTGGCGTTGCGCGCACGGCCGGGTGACGGGTAGCGTCTTGCTCGCCCCAACGCATCCGCCGCGCATCCAGTCGCTGCAGCTCGCGCGCAGGTCGCTCTGACTGCCGCGAGCGCGCCACGCCTGCGCTGCACGTCGCCCGCCACGCGGCCCCGAGATCGCGACTCAGCCTTCAGGCGATTTCGGCGGGCAGGGAGACAAAGCCGCGGAAGCGCGCCCGCGCGCTGCGCCGCGCCGCGCCCCGCAAGCGCAGCCCGGGCAGCTTTTGCAGCGTTCGAAGCAGCGCCACCTGTGCCTCGAGGCGCGCCACTCCCATGCCGACGCATGCGTGCGCGCCGGCGGCAAACGCCAGATGCCGATTGGGCTTGCGGGTGATGTCGAAGTGGTCCGGCCGCGCAAACTCCTGCGGATCGCGATTGGCTGCGCCGATGCACAGGGTTAGATAGGCGCCCGCCTCCAGCGCTACGCCGCCGATGGTGACCGGTTCACTCACCAGCCGGTTTCCGAGTTGGTTGGGGCTCTCCAGCCGCAGGCACTCCTCGATCGCCGGAACGACCAATGCGGGATCGTCGCGCAAGAGTTGCGCCGCCGCGGGCGTGCGCAGGAACAGGTACAGACCATTGGCGATGATGTTGGTGGTGGTCTCGTGCCCCGCATTCAACAGGAACACGCAGTTCTGCAACAGCTCGTCCTCCGACAAGTCCCGCTCCCGCAGCAGGCGCGTGAGCAGGTCGGTGTCGGGCCCGGGTTGTCGTCGCCGCGCGCCGATCAGCGTGCGCAGGTAGCGCGCGAACTCGCTGACCGCTTCGTTGCCCTGCTGGCGTTGCGCCGCCGTGGTGGTGGACTCAAGAGCGCCCAGGATGGCCAGGGACCAGCCGCGCAGCGGACCGCGGTCCTCGCGCGGTACGCACAGGAGGTTGCCGATCACTTCAACGGGTATGTGAGCGGCGAAGTCCTCGACCAGATCGAACTGGCGCAGGTCCTGCAGGCGCCCGAGCAGCGAGTCGACCAGGCTCGTGATGCCGGCCTCGAGCCCGCGCACCACCGAGGTACTGAGCGCCTCGACGATGGGCCGCCGCACGCGCGTGTGGTAGGGCGCATCGTTGAAAACCAGGCTGGTCGTGTGATGCGCATAGAGCGGCGAGGTCACGCCGAACACCGGACCGAACACGGAGCGTTTGTCCGAGCTGAACCGCACCCGGTCACGGTAGACCTGATCAAGATCCGCGTAGCGCGTGAGGAAATAACCGCCGTCGGGACAGCGGTGCACGGGGTCCCAGGCGCGCAGCGCGGCATACGTTTCGTAGGGGCTCTCGTAGAAAGCGGCGGGCAACCGCAGCGGGTCAAACCCTTGGGCCAGCGCGCGTGCCTCTGCGGCGTCCATCGTCGGGCTAGTCAAGCTTCAGAAGCGGCTCGATGAGCCCGAGCACGGCACGTGGATCCTCGACGTGCACGTTGTGCCCGGCGCCGGGAATGTCATAGGCCTGCCGTGCGTGAGCGCGCAGCTCCTCGAGCGACACCATGGGATCGCGTTCGCCCCGAGCCAGCACCACCGGCGCGTTGGCGGCCGCGGCGAGCGATGCAAACGAGGCGCCGGCAACGGCGAACGTGCCCGGATCCTGCGCCAGCCGCCAGCCGTCTGGCGTTTGCAGCACCCCGCGGGCAAGCGCCTTGCGCCCGGGCGCGAGCTCCTCGCTCAGCCCCGACACGCGTCGATAGCGGTCCACGGCCTCCTCCTCGGATGTATAGCAGCGCGCCGGGCGCGCGGCGAATTCCCGCGCCGCCTTGAGGTCGGCCTGGGGCCAGGCGATTTTCGGACCGATGCCGAGGAGGCCTTGAACACGCACGCCAAACCACCCGCTCGCCAAGGCGAGACCCACGTAGGTGCCGAGGGAGTGGCCGACGATCAAGGGCGCAGGCTCCGGCGGGATCGTTTGCGCGAGGTGCGCGGCAAGCTGCCCGACACTATACGACGGCTGCCAGTCCGAGCCGCCGTGGCCGCCGAGGTCGGCCGCCACCCAGCGCATCCCGCCCCGCTCCTGCAGGGCCTCCCGCACGCCCGTCCAGACAGCCGCGGTCGCCCCGAGGCCGTGCAGGAAGAGGATCACACGATCCCCGCTGCCACCGGATTCCTGCCAGATCACAAAGGCCGCCGCTTCGCTTCGACCTGCGCCACCAGACCTCGCCGCGGGCTCACGCGGGCAGTTTAGAACTTAGCCCGCACCTCGACCCCCAGCGTGCGCGGAGCATTGACCACGAGGCGCGGGCGGCCCACCGTTTCGGCGGCGAGCGAACGATTGTCGCCGAGGTTGGCCTCGCTGTCCGTGAGGTTCTTGCCGACGAAGGCCAACTCGTAGTTACGCAGGCGGTACGCGATCCGGGCGTCGAGCAGGTTGTAGCCGGGACGCAGGCGCGGGGCGTTGGCGCTGACGCTGGCACTGACGCTGTCGCCCGTGTAGGAGTAGGTCACCGTGCTCACGAGCGCGCTCTCCGCGGTGAACGGGACCGTGTAGCTGGCCGCGGCATTGGCGGTCCAGTCCGGCACCTCGTACACCCGAGCGCCGTCCTGCAGTGCCGGCAGCAGTGGACTCCCCTGCGTAATCCGCGCGTGCTGGAAGCCTGCCCCGGCGCTCAGATCGAGGTTAGCGGTCGGCCGCCCGTGGATCACCAGGTCGAATCCCTTGATCTCCGCCTGACCGGAGTTGGCGCGGAACTGGAATCCGCACGGCAGCGCCACCAGCTGCTGGATCTGGTCCCACTTGGTGAGGTACACCGCCCCGTCCACGGTCAGCCGGTTGTCCGCCCAGGCGGTCTTGGCGCCGAGCTCGTAGTTCCACAGCTTGTCGGAACTGTAGCTTTTGGTCTGCGCCGCGCTCGTGTAGCCGAGCGCCTGCAGCTGAGCGAAGCATCCGAGCGGATCGCTCGCGCTATTGCCGGGAATGGAGGGCACGAGTCCCCCGGGTCTGAAGCCGCGCGCGGCGTCCGCGTAGAGCAGCTTGTCGGGTGAGAGTTTGTACTCGAGTGCGACCTTGGGGTTGACGCCGCTTTCGGTCGTGGACGTGTTCGGATCCGTGATGCGCGGGCCACCGAACGCGATGCCCTCGAGGTAGCCGCCGGTCTCGGTGCGCACGCGGTAGGCGCGCAGGCCGGCGGTGGCCTTCCAGGCCTCGGTGAACGCGTAGGAGAGCTCGCCGTAGAGCGCCGGCTCACTGACCTTGGTCTGATAGTCCTGGGCAAAGATCTCGTCGGGGTTCAGCGGGTTCACGGGGATCGGCAGCGCTGGGACCCCTTGCACGACGAACCCGCCGGTCTGGCTGATGCCCGGGGCGATCGACGGCGGGTAATAGCCCGCGTACGGCACGCGGCCGCGCGTATCGGAAAAGAAGAAGCCAGCGACGTACTGCCAGGGGCCCGACAGACGCGAGGTCACGCGCAGTTCCTGCACGAAGCGGTGGATCTGCTTGAGCTCGCGGATGGTCGCGGGGATCGGAACCGCGTGGTACAGCGGCGTGTTGGGGTTGGTGACATCCCCCAGCGGGATGCCGTCAAAGGGCGCCTCGAGGGCCTGCCACAAGAAGTCCGTTTGGTCCTCGGTCTCATCGACCGTGCGATCGAAGTACGAGGTCGAGGAAACGAAGTTGAAGGAGCGCGCATCGTAGCTGGCGGCGAGCGAGGCCAGCACCCAGGAGTCCTTGCTTTCTTCAGGCAGATTGAAGAAGCGTGCCTGCAGGAAGCCCTGCGGATGCATGTTCACCGGCCCGACGACCGCCGGGACCGGATAGCCGCCGCCATCCGCATACAGCAAGCCGTTCGTGTCGGACTTCTGGAACATGACACGCGGGGTGATCATGAGGCCCTCGCTCGCCTTGATGCCGAGCGAGACGGCGGCGCCGTAGCTGTTGTCGCGCCCGACGTCATCGACCGTCGTTGTCGCCAGGTTGCCGAGCGTCGTGGGATTGGCGGCGGCCCCCACGTTGACCGCGTCCGCCGGATTCGTCAGGAAGCGGCGCTTGAAGAAGCCCGCATCGTGCTGGTAGAAGGCCACCGCACGCAGCGCCATCGTGCCCTGGATCAGCGGGATGTTGACCGCGCCGTCGACGCCGTAATCGGCGTTGCTCGCTTCCTGAGTCTTGCCGCCGTTGGCGCTGACACGCCCGGAGAAGTTGTTCAGGTCCGGCTGGGTGGTGATCATGCGCACCGTGCCGCCCATGGAGCGCGCGCCGTACAAGGTGCCCTGGGGCCCGCGCAGCACCTCGATGCGCTCGACGTCGATGACCCGCGGGTCGATCGAATCGGGTACCGGGGTTTCGTCGATGTAGAAGCCGGTCGTGTTGTCGCCCGACACGCCGCGGATTGAGATGGTGCGGGCCGTGGCGCTGCCGTCCCCGGTGCTGCCAAAGGCGAGGCTCGGCACCTGGCTGGCGTAGTCGATGAAGGACTTGACCGCGCGCTGCTCGAGGGTGGCCGCGTTCAGGGCCGTAATGGACATCGGCACGTCCTGCAGGCTCTCGCTGCGGCGCGTTGCCGTGACGACGACTTCCTCGACCTGGCCGCTTGCGGGCGTCGCGGTCTGCGCGACGGCCGTGGTTGCGCCGAACAGGCTCGCCACTGCGAGCACCCAACGAATCGAACCCATGTTGCCCTCCCCTGCCGACCAGGCCGTTGTTATTTCGAAGGCCAGTCTGTCTGCTGCGCTAACAATGTCACCGCCGCGTGCCCGGATCAAACCCACTTATGCCCGTCCCCGCCGCTTGAGGGCTTCAGGCCTTAGGTGCGGCCAGCAGCTGTGCGCGGGTACCCGGTACGTCGACCAGCGGAGTCTTGCGGTAGCGGGCGACTTCCTCCGCAGTGAAGTCCCGGAAATCGCTCGACACCGGCCGAGCACTGAGGTTACGGATCATCCAGCTGAGCACCTGCGCGAGTTCCAGATCTGACAGCGGCGACTGCGCCGCACCGGGAACCTGCACGAGGAAGCGCCGGCCCGCGGCGCTGGCGGACAGCGCCGGCAGCGAGTCACGGACCGAAGGAACCCTGCCCGGGGATCCGCTGCCGTCGGCCACGTGGCACCCCATGCAGTGGAGCATGTAGTTAGCCTGCGGATCGGCTCCGGCAAGCGCGCACGCGGGCGCGACGGCCGCGAGGGCAAGAAGCCCACGCCGCAGTCGCGGCCTCACTTCGCAACCCCCACGATCCGGGCCGTCGAGCAGTTGTAGGCAATGCCCACCTGACTGCCCGCGCACCAGTTGTAATCGTTGGAGGCGAACGGCATGTACAGCGGCTTGTCGTTCTCGTTTCGATTGCACAGGCAGCGTCCGCAACTCGCCTTGCCGCAGCAGTCGTTATAGGAAACGATGTAGTCGCGGCCGTCTCCCGGGTTGTGGCAGGTGCCGACCCAGGTGATTGCCGACGGCTCCGTCCCCGGCGGGCAGCTGTGGGTGGAGCCGCCGCAGCAGCTGCACAGGAAGCCGTCGATCGCGCAGTGGCGCCAATACTCGCACGTCTTGGGGTCACCGGGGTCCCCAGGCGTACCACCGGCAGGCTTGGCCGCCGGCGCACCGCGCGCGACGGGCAGCAGCGGCAGGGTCGCGGCGCCAAAGAGCAGCGCGCCCAGGCTGCCGAGCAGGCCTCGGCGCGAGACGCGCCGCGCCATGTCCCGCGCGAGCGACTCAAGCATCGTGTCGACGCGGTTCACCGGGTCACCATGACCGTGGGGGTCTGGCCGAGACTGTCCACCGAGCGCAGGTAGCGACCGGAAATCGCATCATAGATGTCGAGCACGTTACTCTCGATGAAACAGGTGAACAGCAGCGGCTTGTCATCCTGCGACACGGCGATCGATCCGGCCTTGTGCTGCGTGCTGATCTGCTGCACGCGCTTCCTGGTTGCCAGGTCATAGACCCAGATATCCGTCCCCGGGTCCTTATGCGTCTCCAGGCCCCCGCGGTGCATGATCGCGAACAGCCGCCCGCTCGGGCGATGCACGGCCAGGTGCTGCAGGCCACCCGTGCGCCACCCCTGCGCCTGCTCGGCAGCCGTGACGAGCGGCCATTTGGCCGCCAGCTCCACGCCCCGCGGAGTGGCGTGAATCGGGTAAACCGTGCCCTGAAAGGAGGCGAAGTACCAGGTGTCCCCGACCCGCACCGCCTTTTCGGTAAGCGGATCCTTCATGGCGTCAAACAGCGCCGGACTGCGGACGCGGTTGGCGAGCTTGCCGGCCTCGCCCAGCGTGACGAGGAGCACGGCCCCGTCACCGCAGACGGAAAAGAAGCTGCGCGGTCCGCTCGGGTACACCAGCGCGCAGCCCGCGGTGTCGATCTCGCCCACGAACGTGCGCGCGCGCACGTCGACGATGGACACCGACTGTGCGGGAGTGAAGTTGTAGACCACCAGGAATCGCTCGTCATCGGTCAGCGCGGCGGCGGCGCTCATCGACATGTTGGAAGAGCGCTTCGGCGGAATGACGACCTCACCGAGGGGCTGCAGGCGTTTAGCGTCATACAGAGTGACCACATCGGTGCGGGTGCCCCGCGTGCCGCGTGAGAAGTAGCTCTCCGGGGAATAGATCACGTCGCCGGACTTCGGCAGGATCACCGAATTGAAGGACGATCCGGTGCTGAGCATTCCGAGCATCCGGCCGCTGTCGCCGTCCACCAGAAACGCCTGGCCGTCCGGCATGCTGAAGAAGTTGATGTCGTTGACCCAGACCCAGTGCGGGCTCGCCTGCGGCGCGAGCTGCTCGGCACTCAACGGCTCGGCGGGCAGCTGGGCGCGCGCGGTGAGCGCCGCCGCCACCGCGAGACAGGTGCCCACGACCCGAAGGAAGCGGCCTGACGTTTTGATGGAACCCTCCCGTCGACGCTGGCTGCCCGCCGCACCAGGCGGCAACCCTGACGCTCTTACCGCGAACCTCACGGCTCGTCTTGTACAGCCGCCAGTCGTGCTTGAACCAAGCGCGACACCCTCCCGCTGATCAGGATTCCAGGTCGCTCCACATCTGCCGGTCACGCTCCGCCGTCCAGATGCGCGGGTCGCGAAAGCGGGTGGCTTCATCATACGCGCGCGAAACATCGAACGGCAGGCAGTGATCGAAGATCACCCAGTGGCCGTATTTCGGCCGCAGTCGCTCGCTGACATCCCGGTAGATGGCTTTCAGGTCGCAACCGGCCGCCACACCTTCTTTCACTGCGGCATAGAGCTCAGAGACGAAGTTGCGCGTCCCCGCAAGGCCGCGCGCCACGGCGTCCGCCGTCTGCAGCGCGGCTCCCCGACCGGGCACGAGTTTGACGGGCTTCAGTGCCGCCACCGCATCGAGCGTCGCCGGCCAGTCTTCAAAGTAGCAGTCGCCCGCGTAGGGAGTGGCATCGAACTCGACCAGGTCGCCGCTGAAGAGGATCCGCTCGCCCGGGAGCCACACGACGGTGTCGCCCTTGGTATGGCCCCGGCCGAGCTGCATGATCTGCACCTCGAGCGAGCCGAGCCACAGCGTGAGCGCGCGCTCGAAGACCACGTTCGGCCAGGTCAATCCCGGAACTGATTCCACCGCGCGGAACAGGCGCGGGAAGCGCTCGATTTCGCTCTTCATGTCCGCCTCGCCGCGCTCGGCAATCAGATCGTAAGTGTCGCGGCTCGCGATCACGTGCCGGGCGCCGTAGGCACTCGCCCCGAGCACGCGCACGGCGTGGTAGTGGGAAAGAACCACATAGTCGATCGGCTTGTCGGTCACCGAGCGGATACGCCGGATGACGTCCGCCGCCATCACGGGAGTCGCCTGTGTGTCGATCACCAGCACCGCCTCGTCGCCGATGACGACGCCGGTATTGGGGTCCCCCTGGGCGGTGTAGGCAAAGGCGTGATCCGACAGGCGATCGAAGCTGATCACCTTCTCCGCAAGATCGGCCTGGGATGCGAACTTCTTATTCACCGGCGGCCTCCGGCGCAGGGCTGACGGATGCGCGTGCCGCGGCCAGGACCTGCGCGAGGATTGCGCGATCCCCGACCTGGTTCGCCAGGAGCAGGATGAGCCTGGCGTTCAGGACACCGCTCTGGCGCTCGCTCAGGCCCTGATGCGCCGCGACCAGGCGCTCGTAGAACTCATCGCCGTAGCCCCCGAAACCATCCGCACCTCGCAACTCGCTCATGCTGTCACCCTCTCCTCATCGTAGCGGCGGTATGCGTCCCAGGCGGCGCGCAAGGCGTGCGGGTCGCAGTGCGGCCAGCGCGCGAGCACGTGCTGGTCGGGCCGGATCAGGTACGTGACGCCGGCGGCGCCACCGTAGCGCGACCTGACGAGACCCTGCGGATCCGAGAACCCCGTTCCGCGTGAGGCGTGCGCGCCAACGGTGATCACCTTGAGGCCGCGGATGCCGCAGGCGGCGCCGTCTGCTTCTGCACGCGCGGCCTGGACCTCCCCCTCCACAAACACCAGGGCGCAAGGCGTCGCGCCCAGCTGCTCGAGCAGCCAGCCGGGCGTGCCGTCCGCGCGCATCACGGGCGCGTCGCTGCAGGGCGCCCCGGCGCTCATGACGCCGGTGACGGTGCCCGCCTCGGGCGCCATCCCGGGCAAGCCCGCGTAGTCGCACGGCTGCGAGAGCCTGCCGGAGTTGACCAGAGCGCGTGCAAAGGGAAAGTCGGCGGCGAGTTCCAGGACGGCATCGCGAAATTGTCGCTCGACGGCTGAGCCGGGCGACATGAAGGCGGTGGTGCGCCGCGAGTTCAGTATGTTCTCGTCCGCCGCGCGGCCCCGCTCGATCTCGTAGCTCGCCAGCAGCCGCGCCGGCGCCTCGTTGCGTATCACGCGGGCGAGCTTCCAGCACAGATTGTCCACGTCCTGGATCCCGCCGTTGCCGCCGCGGGCGCCGAAGGGGCTTACGACGTGTGCGGCATCTCCGACGAAGATGACGTGGCCATCGATGAAGCGGGCGATCCGTGCGCACCGGAAGGTGTACACGGAGCACCATTCAAACTCGCACGACACATACGGGCCCACCACCCGGCGTACCCGCTCCATGACGCGCGACGCGTCGCGTTCCACGTCCGGGTCGGCGTCGCGACCGAGCTGAAAGTCGATGCGGAACAGGTTGTCGGGCTGGCGGTGGATCAGCACGCTTTCGCCCGGATCGAATGACGGCTGAAACCAGAAGCGCCGGTCGCTGGGATAAGTCGCCTCCATGCGCACGTCGACGATCAGGAACTTATCCTCGAAAGCTTGGCCCTCAAACCGATGTCCCCGCAGGGTGCGCACGCTGCCGCGGGCGCCGTCCGCGGCGATCAGCCAGTCACACTCCAGATGGTATTCCCCGTCGGGCGTCCCCACGGTGATCCTGAGGCCATCGTCGAGATCCTCGACCGCGGTTACGCGGTTCTTCCAGCGAAGCTCGATCAGTTCTGGAAGCTCGCAGACCCGTTCGACCAGGTATTGCTCGACGTGGTACTGCTGAAGGTTGATGAATGCGGGCATCTTGTGGCCACCTTCGGGCAGCAGGTCGAACTGATAGAGCTCGCGGTCGCCGTGGTAGACGCGCCCCACCTTCCAGGTGACCCCCTTGGCGGTCATCCGCCCCGCCACGCCCAGCCGGTCGAAGATCTCGAGCGTCCGTTTCGCCCAGCAGATCGCCCGGCTGCCGTCCGAAACCGAGTCGTTGTCATCGAGGACCACGCAGGGCACCCTCTGCTGCGCGAGATCGATTGCAGCCGAAAGACCCACGGGCCCGGCGCCGACAATAGCCACCGGGCGGCGTTTAGGGCGGCCACCGGCCAGTTCATCGGGCGTGCGATAGCGAAAGCGTTGGTAAGTGTAGCTGCCCATCGGACTTCACAATGTACAGCCAATGCCCCGACCGTGCCGTGCGGTCAGGTGCATGGGCGGAACGCGCGCGGAGGTCTGTGCGACACTCCGACATCATGGGCGACTTAAGCAAAATCCACGGCGAGCACCGCAACCCGGGCACTGCGGCACTGACTGTAGGCCTTTGCTTTCTGGGCGCACTGTGTGAGGGATTTGACGTACAGGCCGCGGGCGTCACTGCCGGCGGCTTGAGCCGGCAATTGCACCCTACGCCAATCAATCTTTCCGCCTTCTTTGCGGCGAGCGGCGCCGGCCTGCTGCTGGGTGCCATTGTCGGCGGGCGCCTCGCGGACCGCTTCGGGCGTAAGGTTGTGCTGGTCGTATCACTCATCACCTTCGGCTGCCTTTCTCTCCTGACGTCTTTTGCACCCGCGATGCCCTCACTCACCGCTGCGCGGTTTCTCACGGGACTTGGATTGGGCGGAGCGATGCCCAATCTGATCGCGCTGGCGGCGGATTCAAGCAACGCGCGACGGCTTAACACCAGCATCGCGTCGGCATACGTGGGCATGCCGCTCGGGGGCTCCCTTGCCAGCCTGGTCGTTTTCTTCATCCCGCTTGAACAGTGGCGCGTGGTTTTTCAGGTTGGTGGCGTGGCGCCGCTTATCGTGGCGGCCCTTCTCAGCGCATACCTTCCCGCAGGCAAGGCGCCCAATCCAACAACGGCCGGAGGAAATTCACAGGGGATGCTGCGTGAACTCTTTGGCGAAGGACGCGCGGCCAGAACATTGCTGCTTTGGGCAGCTTTCCTGCTCACTGCTCTTACTCTCCATCTGATGCTTAACTGGCTGCCGCTGCTGCTCTCAGGGCGCGGGCTCACGAAAGGCCCGACCGCTCTCGCGCAAGCCGCATTTGGTGCCGGGGCTACTGCGGCCGCACTTTGGGTCGGCGTGTTACTCGACTCTCGCTGGCAACGCACGAGCATCATTCTCTGCATCGTCGTACTACCCGTCGTTCTCGTTCTGATTGCACAGGCACCCCCGCAGCCTGCTTTGATGCTCTGCCTCGCGTTAGCACTTGGGAGCGCGATCCTCGCCGGGCAGGTAATCGTCTATGCGATCGCGAGCGCAAGCTACGCCGCGCGGGTGAGAGGAACGGGGATCGGTGCTGCCGTGGCCGCGGGCAGATTCGGCTCCTTGGTCGGACCTCTGTTCGCCGGTGCACTATTGACGGTCGGGCGCACGCCCTCACAGGTGCTCATCGGCGTCGTGCCTATTGTGCTTGCCAGCGGCCTGTGCGTGGCGTTACTGGCGCGGTACGGATTGGGTCCGTATGCCAGAAGTGAATCTGCTGCTTCACCGGTCGCGAACCCCGGCACACGACTACACGGGTAACGCTCTGATTAAGGCGAGCGCCCATCCAGGGCGGGAATCAGCACGGTGTAAATGAACCGTGGTGCGGTTCTCAATGTCACTTTCGCGGGCCGGCAGGGAATGCCCGCCAAGCTGAATCGCACCGTTTTCTTATATGGGCGGAGGGCCTCGTCTTGCCATTGACTGTCCAGCACCTGGACGGCCACCTCGTGCAGGTTGCTGCCATTCACGTCCTGGCACTGCCCCCAGTGCAAGGTAAACGTATGCTTTGGATTCGTGCCGCTATAAATCATCGAGACCACGAGTTGGTCGACGCGAGAGTCGTAGTAGGCCTTCGAGAAATCGTCGGCATGCGCGCCGTGAGGCAGCATCAGCGTTACGAGCGCGCTCCCCAGAGCTGCCGCTGCCCATCGCGCGTGGTCGGTACGCAGTCGGCGCAGCAACTTGCGCAGGCCGGCAGCACGTGGCTGAGTGCCGGGAATGTCAACGGACTCGGTCTCGACTTCACGCATCTGCGTCGCGCTCATGTCTGGCGAATGCGCACAGCCTGCAAGCGGTCCGTTGCTTGCAGGTTACGACGTGGCCTCCTCCTGTTGCATGTGAAACCGATCTTATGGTGCCCTGCCCTCAAGTTCGTTCTTGATGATGCGCCCGCCTTTCATCACGAATCTGACACGCTGCAGTACGGTGATGTCGGCGATGGGGTCGCCCTGTACGGCGATCAAATCGGCGAACTTACCGACCTCGACAGCGCCAACCTCATCGGGCCAGCCGATCAGATCGGCGGCCGAGGTCGTCGCGGCGCGAATCGCCTCCAGCGTGGTAAGGCCCCGCCGAGTCATCGCCTCGAGCTCCTCAGCATTTCTGCCGTGCCGCTCGATCGAGGCAGGATCTGAGCCGTCGGCGATCTTGACCCGGAGCTCCTTTGCGATTGCAACTGCTTGATGCATCGACTCTAGAAACGACTTGTCTTCCGGTGACGTCCAGTCGCCGGGCGACTTTGCGACCATTGCATCGATCACCGATAGGGTTGGCACCAAGTACACACCTTTTGACTTCATCAGTTGGAGGGTCGCTCGATCGGCGCGGTGTCCGTGCTCGATCGAGTCGACGCCGGCCAGTACGGCGTTGCGGATGCCGTCGGGCGTTGTGGCATGGGCGGCGACCTTTCGCTTAACCTTGTGCGCTTCCTCCACGACAACCTGCATCTCCGCAACAGTTAGCGTTGGGTAGCGCCAGTCTGCATAGACCTTGATCACATCGGCGCCGTGGCCGATTTGCTCGCGTACGGCACGCCGCGCCTCATCAGGTCCACTGATCATTTGCGCGCCAGTCGGAAACTCGGAGAGATCTGCGGAGACTCGGAACGGGTAATACTGGCCGACGGCAGCGATCCCGCGCGTGGCAACCAGCATGCGGGGTCCCTCCACGAGTCCATCCTTGATGGCGTCGCGAAGCGCCACGTCCGCGTATCCGGAGCCCTCGTTCTCGACATCACGGACCGTCGTGAATCCCGCCTCCAGCGTTACTCGCGCGTTTGCAGCCCCTTCCAGTGCCCGGTAGGCCTGCGACTTGGTCAACAGGTTCAGCGCATAGCCATACTTGTCATCCGGTATGCGCGCCATCAGGTGGGTATGACAATCGATCAGCCCGGGCAGTACGGTCGCATCCCCCAGATCAATGATCCTCGCGGTCGTCGGCGCCTGCTTTAGCACATCGGTCGCCGGTCCCACAGCCTTGATGCGCTCGCCCTCGACGTAGATCGCAGCACCCTTGACGTACGTTCCAGACCGAAGGTCGAGAACCTGTCCGACGCGGATGACAGTGGAGTTGCGAGGCGGTGCGATTGGCGCGGATTGCGCCAAGACTCCGGTCGAAAGCACGAACGCCAGAACGAAGGCGACGGCTTGGCGCACGGACATATACAAGGCTTTCATGAACACGTCCTCGCAGGCTCGAGACTTTGCGGTTTTGTTCTTCGGGCCCTTCCTTCAGGGGCCCTTCTTGTCGAACTTGGCACGCGCGTTGATGAAGTGCTTCACGTGGCTGCGCGCCCAGGCGCCCAGCGGTTCCACCGCTCGCCATAGGGAATGGCCGAGATTGGTCAGCTCGTAGTCCACGCGCGGCGGAATGGTTGGGAAAACGGTGCGGGTCACCAAGCCGTCGCGTTCCAATCCTCTGAGCGTCAGGGTGAGCATTCTCTGCGAAATGCCGCCGACCATTCGTTTGATCTCGTTGAAGCGCTTCGGCCCGTCGCCGAGCAACACGATGATCAGCACGCTCCATTTGTCGCCGACGCGGGCCAGCACCGAGCTGACGGCGCGGCAGTCCTCACTCGCGCGATCGGGCAGCTCGACAGTCACCTTTATGTGCTCTGGTAGCAGATTTGTGCCTTCTTGCGCACCTTATCCGCAGTATATACCTTAGCCCAGGTTACGGTTATATACCGAACTTCGTTTTTCTGTTGGCGGATCGCAAGGAGCAGGAGCATGACCGTCATTTCCGTCATCGTGGGAAGCACCCGCCAGGGCCGTTTCTCGGAAAAGCCCGCGAAGTGGATTTTGCTGCACCTGAAGAAGCGCGCGGGTGTCGACGCGCGACTGCTCGATCTGCGCGACTTTCCGATGCCGTTCTTCGATCAGCCAGCAACGCCGGCCATGCCGGGTCGCCCGCCGTACGAGGACGAGGTCGTGCAGCGATGGACCGCCGCGATCGCGCAGTCCGACGGCTTCGTCTTCGTCACCCCCGAATATAACTACGGCCCCTCCGCGGTGCTCAAGAACGCGCTCGACTGGGTCTATCCCGAGTGGAACCGCAAGGCGGCTGGCTTCGTGAGCTATGGCTCCGCCATGGGCGCACGCGGCGTCCAGCAGCTCCGCGAAACGGCGATCGAGCTGCAGCTCGCCCCGATTCGCTCATCGGTCCACATCCCGGTCGCCACCCTGTGGGCTCACTACCAGGGCGGCGATGTTGAGGCTGGACTGGCGGAGCTCGACGCGCCTGCCAAGGCGCTGATCGACGATCTGCTGTGGTGGACCGCAGCGTTGAAGACGGCGCGCGCCAGCGCTTCCTAGAGGAACCCCAATGGCCCTTGCCCCAGCTAAATTACCGCCTCCGCGCGAGGCGCGGGCGATCGTGCGGCGTACCCGCGGCCGGACGCACGGCCCCGTCACCCGGTTGATGAGCCCGTCCGACTTCGGCGAGATCCTGAAGCCATTCGTGTTTCTTGACCTTTTCGACCATCAGGGCGCGCCCTTCAACGGGCCCCTCCATCCCCACTCGGGTATCGCCACCCTGACCTATGTCGCGGAAGGCGCCGTCAGCTATATCGACCCGGACAACGTCAAGGGCACCCTGCCGGCCGGCGGCGTCGAATGGATGCAGGCTGGACGCGGCATGTGGCACGGCGGCGGGCTCGACAAAGCAGGCCGGACACGCGGCTTGCAGCTGTGGATCGCGTTGCCGCCGGAGCTCGAATTGGGTCCGACCGTAAGCATCTACCAAGCTCCTGAAGATGTGCCGGCGGTCGGTCCGGCGCGCGTCCTGCTCGGCAGCTACCGGTCCGCATCGAGCGCTATCGCGTCCCCCTCGCCGATCAACTATCTCGCGGTACGCCTGACGGCCGGCGAGCGCTGGCGTTACGAGCCCCCGACGGGCCACACCGTCCTCTGGGCCGCCGTCGCATCGGGCCGCTTGTCTGCGCCTGACGAATTGCGGCACGGAGAGCTTGCGGCTTTCGAACCGTCGAGCGAAGGGGTTGAATTCGAAGCGCTGACCGATACCGAGTTCGTTCTCGGCTCGGCCGCTCCGCACGAGCACGATCTCGTCCTCGGCTACTACTCGGTCCACACGTCGCCGGACGCGCTTCGCGATGGCGAGGCGCACATCTCATCGATCAAGAGGCGCCTCGTTGAAGAAGGCCGTCTTGAATTGGATCTAATATATCAGTGACTCGGAAGTAGCCGCTCTGCTTGCCTAAACAGCGCTGGGTCGACATCCGCGCCCGAAGCCACTGCGTTATCGTTTACCTGCTCGGGACGCGACGCCCCAACAATCGCCGAAGTGACGTTCGGCTGTCGCAGAACCCACGCGAGCGCGAATTGCGCCAGAGTAAGGTCCGCATTGGCCGCCAGCTGCCCCACCCTCTGCACCGCTTCAAGAACCGCAGGTGCCAGCCAGCCCGGATTCAGGAACGCGCCCATCGAAGGGTCGGCCGCACGACTGTCCGTGGGAACCGGCGAGTTCGGCAAATACTTGCCGGTGAGGACGCCTTGTGCAAGCGGCGACCAGACCACTTGCGAAATCCCGCTCTTCGCCGACAGAGACAGTAAGCCGTTCTCCGGGTCGCGATGTAACAGGGAATATTGCGGTTGACTTGAGACAAAGCGCGCAACGTCTTTCAGCCCCAGAGCTGCCTCGATCCGCTCGAGAGGCCATTCGGAAAAGCCAAGGTAGCGCACTTTTCCTGACCTCACCGCCCGAGTCAGCGCCTCCATGGTCTCTTCCAGCGGTGTGTCGAAGTCGTAGCGATGGCACTGGTACAGGTCAAGGTAGTCGACCTTCAGTCGCTTCAGTGATGCATCCAGCTGCTTTTGGATCTGCTCTCGCGACAAGCCGCGGTCGGCGCTACTCATTGGGAAGAACAGTTTGGTAGCCAGCACATAGCTTTCGCGTTTGACTCCTGTCAGCGCCTCGCCAAGCACCGTCTCGGCCGCGCCACCGCCATAGACGTTCGCCGTATCCAGGAAATTGATCCCGAGATCGAGCGCGCGATGGACGCACGAGATCGCGAGCTGCTTGCGCTGCGGATCGGTGAAGGTCAGCCACGAGCCGAAGCCGATCTCTGAAACCAGAAGTTCGCTATTTCCCAGCTTCCGATATTTCATAGTACGAGTGGGACACCGGTTGCCGGGAATACTTTGTTCAAACAGTTTTCGTCTTCCGGGCAGCCGGCTTGCGCTTCGCCGCACGGCCCCGGCCCGTGGCCTGGACGCTGTGTGCATTCAAAATCGCCGCGAGCAATCCCGGGAAGCGCCGCTCGATCTCCTTGCAGCGGCTGATGTTGCGCATTTCCACGCCGTGCCGTTCGCTCAGGACCAAGCCTGCTTCCCTGAGCGCCCGGAAGTGTTGTGAAAGCGTGGACTTAGGGATGCTGCGATCGCTGACCTGAAGGAAGTTCGAGCAGATGGTGGCGCCGGCCGAGGCCGCCAGCTCTGCATAGATCGCCACCCGTACAGGGTCGGACAGGGCATGCAGGATGCCCTCCACGGTGATGTCGCCGATCGATGGGTGAACCAGGGGTCTCATGAATTTCATCATACCAGCCCTTGACAATTAGTTCCATAGTTCATATGTTACGAACTATAGAAGTATTGCACTCCTCTCTCCACCACCCACCCTCAGGAAACGTCATGAGCAAGCTCAAAGGCAAAGTCGCCATCGTTACCGGCGCATCCAAAGGCATCGGCGCAGCCATCGCGAAGTCGCTGGCCGCCGAAGGCGCGTCAGTAGTCGTCAATTACGCGTCCAGCAAAGCGGGCGCGGATACTGTCGTCGCGGGCATCGTCGCGGCCGGGGGCAAGGCGGTCGCCGTTCGCGGCGATGTGTCCAAGGCGGGCGACGCGCAGGGCATCGTCGACGCGGCGATCAAGCAATTCGGTCGACTGGACGTCCTCGTCAATAACTCAGGTGTCTACGGGTTCGCGCCCATCGAGAACATTACCGAAGAAGACTTCCACAGGCACTTCAACATCAACGTGCTGGGCCTGCTGCTCACTACCCGGGCGGCGGTCAAGCACCTTGGCGAAGGCTCCAGCATCATCAACATCGGCTCCGTCGTCACTCGCATCACGCCTCCCGGTAGCGCGGTGTACAGCGGCACCAAGGGCGCGGTGGATGCGATTACCGGCGTGCTGTCGCGTGAACTCGGCGCGCGCAAGATTCGCGTCAACGCGCTGAACCCAGGCATGGTTGAAACCGAAGGCACGCACAGCGCTGGTTTCATCGGCTCCGATTTTGAAACCGGCGCCGTCGCACAAACGCCGCTGGGTCGCATCGGTCAGCCGAACGACATCGCATCGATCGCCGTGTTCCTGGCATCAGACGACTCCCATTGGCTGACCGGAGAGCAGCTGCTTGCCGGCGGCGGCGTGCGCTGACCGGTAGAACACCCGCAGGGGCGCATTCAGACCCAGGGATGCGCCTCGAGGTTCATCCAGGCGTTGCCGCGTGTATGGCTGTGCGGAAAGTCGGCCACCCATGGATGTTGCAAACGAAATGCGGCCTCCCCACTGACGAAATACGCCCTCTACGGGCCGTGCGTAACGTCAACAGCGTCGCCAATGTTTTATCCGGAGACGCCTGTGAAGACTTCCCGAGTGCCGCGCGACCGACGATGCGCAGCCGTTGCGACTCTCATCGCATTCGGAGACGCGATACTGAACATACTCGCTCGGCCGGGCTGGCGGCCAGCGCTGGTTCTGGCCACCAGTGGATTCGCGGGCTTACTGGCGGCCCCGGTGGCGCGGGCAGATCCGCCTGATTTTCACCATGCCCCCCTCTCGGCCGCGAGCCTCGAGAACCCGTACCGCGGTCAGGCGCCGGCGGCACAGGCCGGCGGCCAACTCTACGCGGCCTACTGCGCCGCGTGTCATGGGCGCAGCGCGGAAGGCACCGGCAGTATTCCGGCGCTCGCGCATGGACGGGTGCAGAATGTGGCGGACGGCGAGGTTTTTTGGTTCATCACCAGAGGATCCCTCAGCGGCGCCATGCCGTCATGGGCTTCGCTGCCCGAACAGCAGCGTTGGCAGCTCGTCACCTATCTGAAGACGCTGGTCAGTGCACCCGTCGTTGCCCCGGCGCCGGTTGCCGCACCCATGACACCGATTACTGCGCCGCCTCCGCCGGCACCGTTCACTGATTTCCGGTTCGAGGTGCCCGGTGCGGTGCACAAGATCGCAGTCAGCGAACTGCCGGCGCCGTATGCGACGAGCTCCGCCGGCAACGCACCGACCATCGTCGCGCGCCCCGCCGACGCGTGGCCAAAGGCTCCCAACGGCTTCAAGGTCCAGCTCTACTCGGACGCTCTCGCGACACCGCGCGTCATACGTATGGCACCGAACGGCGATGTCTTCGTCGCGGAAAGCGGCGGCGGGCAGATCCGCGTCTTCCGCGGGCTGAATGCGGACGGCAAGCCCGAGCGCTCCGAGGTTTTCGCGGCAAATCTCGACAAGCCGTACGGCATTGCCTTCTATCCCGCCGGCCCGGATCCGAAGTGGATCTACGTGGGGGATACCGACTCGGTCGTGCGCTTTCCGTACCGGAACGGTGACCTTAAGGCAACCGGGGTCGCCGCACACGTCGTCGACCTTCCGCACGGTAGCGGACACTGGACGCGGGACGTCGCCTTTTCTGCCGACGGCAAGACCCTGTTCGTTGCGGTAGGCTCACGATCGAACGTCGACGATCCTGACACGACTTCGGCGGAAAGGTATCGCGCCGATATCCTGGCGTTCGACCCCGATGGCTCGCACCTGCGCGTTTATGCGTCCGGAATCCGAAACCCATCGGGCCTGGCCGTTGATCCGCGCACCGGTCGATTGTGGTGCACCGTCAATGAACGCGACGGCCTCGGCGACAACCTTGTGCCCGATTACATTACGTCGGTCCGCGAGGGCGGCTTTTACGGCTGGCCCTGGTGGTACGTGGGCCGGCACCAGGACCCCCGCCACATCGGCAGGCATCCGGAACTGCGGGAGCGTGTCACCGCGCCCGACGTGTTACTCCAGCCACACAACGCCTCTCTGCAGATTGCCTTCTACCAGGGCCGGCAGTTCCCCGATGAATACAAGGGAGACATCTTCGCCTCCGAGCATGGCTCCTGGAACAAGTCCGTTCGCACCGGCTACGAGGTTATCCGCGTGCCGCTGCACCAGACCGGAAAAGCTAGCGGAGAATACCAGGACTTCCTGACCGGATTCGTGCTCGCGAACGGTCAGGTCTGGGGCCGTCCCGTAGGCGTTACCACCGCGCTCGATGGCTCATTGCTGGTGACCGACGACGGCTCGAACTCGATCTGGCGGATCAGCTACGTCGGCGGATAGCCGCGTGTCGAGACGTTTCCAGAGACCTTACCGCGGCAAGCCCCCCAGAGCCGACCCGATTCCATAGGTGACTGCCGCTGCGAGACAACCGAAGATCAACTGACGGGCGGCCGAGTACCAAGGGCCGCGGCCGTTGAACAGCGAGCTCAGCATTCCCACCGCGCAGAGGACCGCGCCGCTCGCAAGGACGGTTGCACCGATTGCCCAATGGCCCTTCATCCAGAGAAACGGCGCCACCGGAAAAATAGCGCCCGCCGAGAACAAGGCGAAGGAGGTTGCGGCAGCGCTCCAGGGATTGCCGCCGAGCTCGGTGGGGTCGATTCCGAGTTCCTCCCGGGCAAGGGTATCCAGGGCGCCGCGTTTATCCAGCATGATTTGCGTGGCAACACGCTGGGCGTCCTCCTTTGGCAGCCCCTTCGCTTGAAAGATCAGGGCGAGTTCGTGTTCTTCGGCCAGGGGTGTCTGCTCCAGTTCCTCGGCTTCTCGTGCGATCTGAGTCTCGGCCAGTTCGCGCGCATTGGTCACAGAGAGCCACTCGCCGAGAGCCATGGAACAAGCGCCGGCAATCAAACCCGCCAATCCGGTCAGGAGGACAATTTGGTTTGACGTGCCAGCGCCGGCAACGCCCATTACGAGACAGAAGTTCGAGACCAGGCCGTCGTTGGCACCGAGCACCGCCGCTCGCAGGTTGTTGCCCGAAGCCGTGCGATGCCAGGGCTCGGCGCGCGCGATGTCAGCGCCTGCCGTGGCTCCGCCGTGGCCCGAGTTGGCGGCCACGGCCTGTATCACTGCCGCGTGGCCGCGTTCTTCGGCGGAAATGAATTGCGCATCGCTCTGGTCGGCGTACTTGTTGCGGTCGGCAAACTCCCGCGCAGCGATGGTGGGGAGAATGAAGCGAGGGCCGAAACGCCGCGCCAGTTTCGCCAGCAGGCGGGTACCGAAACCCGGCACGAAGCGTTCGTCCTGGATGCCCGCCGCCGCCAGCTTGCCGCGCCACAATTGCGCGTGAGCGGCCTCGGCCTGTCCCAACTGCAGAAACAGGTCCTTGCGCAAGGGGTCTGGCTCCGCCGCTGCAAGCGCCGCATAGAGTTCGGAGCCATTGAGCTCATCGCGGAGATTTTCCCGGTAGCGCTTGATGTCGTCCGTCATATTCGAGCGTCCGAGTGCCCGCTTGCTCATCAGCGCGGCATTGCCGATGCTCTCTGCACGCTTGTCGCCGACTGCGCGACTACGGCTGGCGCAGCTAGCTCTTGGCCGGTTTTGCATCGCCGGCGTCCTGTGCCGCGAGGCCGCCGATGGCGGCCCAATCGAGGCTGTCGCCGCCTTGCGCGAGGAGCCGCAGAAAGCGGTCGTGCAGCAGGCTTCCGAGCGGCATCGGCACGCGCAGATTCTCGGCTGCCGCCAGCGCGAGGCGGATGTCCTTGAATCCGAGCGGCGCGGCGAAAGCGGCCGGATGAAACCGGCTTGCGGCTATCAGGCCACCGTAGGTCTTGTAAGCGGGCACGGGGAAGATCGTGGAAGTGAGCAGATCAACGTAGGCACTCCGATCGATGCCCGCCTTGCCGACGAGCGCGATGGCCTCGCCCAATGCCTCGATTGCGGCGGCGAGCAGGAAGTTTCCGCTGAGCTTGACGAGATTTGCTGCCGTGGGCTCCGTGCTGATGGCAAAGGTCTTCTGTCCCAACGCGTCGAAGAGCGGCTTGCACGCTTCGACCGCAGCGGGCTCGCCCGCGGCAACGATGAACAGCTTGGCTGCCGCTGCCGCATCTGGACGGCCGAAGACTGGCGCCGCGACGAAACGTTGTCCGGCGTGCGCGTGCGTCTCTGAGAGGCGTTTCGAGAGCGCGACGCTGATCGTGCTCATCGAAAGATGGATGGCGCCCTTGGCGAGGGTTTCGACAATGCCGTGCTTTGCCAATGCCACATCAGCTACCGCGGTATCGTCCGCAAGCATCGTGATAGTCACCTGTCCATGGCAAGCATCGGCGACGCTGTCTGCCTTGTGTGCACCCAGTTCGAGGAGCGCGCGACGCTTCTCGGGACTGCGGTTGAACACGGTGACATCATGTCCGGCCTTCACGAGGTTCGCCGCCATCGCCGAGCCCATCTGGCCCAGCCCGATGAATCCAATCTTCATTTCTTCAACTCCGTGGTCCTGAGCCGTCAGGATCGTTGCAGGGGCGCCATGAACTCGGGCCCGACGGGATCGGTGATCGCCTCACTCAGGATGCGATCGATTCTCGCCCGCGTTGCAGCGCCGAGCGACCAGCCCGCCACACCGAGTACCGCCTCCAATTGGTCGGGGTGGCGGCCGCCCCAGAGCGCCACGCTGATGCCCTGGTCGAGCATCCAGCGTACGGCGAGGTGAATCACGCGTCGGTGGAAGAAATCCCGCGCGAGTTGATCGAGCTGTCCAACGGCTGTCAGGTACTGCGCGTAACGGGGCGGCTGGAACTTCGGGTCGAGCCGCCGCAGATCATCGCCTTCGAAGGTGGTGTCCGCCCGCATCCGGCCGCTCAGCAGCCCGCGACACAGCGCGCCATACCCGAGCGTCGCGATGTTGTGCGCGCGGCAGTAGGGGAGAATCTCCGCTTCGATGGCTCGCTCGAAGAGGTTGTAGGGTGGCTGCAGCACGTGCAGAGGCGCAACCCGGCGGAAGCGCTCCATCTGGGCCACCGAGAAATTGCTTACGCCGATGGCGCGAATCTTGCCCTGATCGTAGAGCGTGCGCATCGCCTCGGCGGTCTCCTCGATGGGCACGAGCGGGTCGGGCCAATGGACCTGGTAGATGTCGATGTAGTCGGTGCGCAGTCGGCGCAGCGACTCGTCAATCTCCCGCATGATCCGATCCCGGGTCGCGTTCCGGTAGACCTTTCCGTCGCGCCATTCCAGGCCCACCTTGGTGGCGATGACTGCATGTGAGCGCACACCGGCCGCCCCGACCGCTCGGCCGACGATCACTTCGGACACCCCAAATCCGTATACCGGTGCCGTATCGATCAGGTTGATACCCTGCTCCAGTGCGGCCCGGATCGTGGCGACCGACTCGCGCTCGTCGGTTCCGCCCCACATCCAGCCGCCCATCGCCCAGGTTCCGAGCGCCACGCGCGACACACGCAGCTGAGTGCCGGGAATGTCAACGGACTCGGTCTCGACTTCGTGCATCTGAGTCTGGACTAACTGTCGCATGAGTCGCGTGCTCCTCTTTGGCGGACGTCCACAGGCTGTGCGCGCTCCATTGCTTCCGGGTTACGACCCTGGCTCCTGCTGTTGCATTTGAAACGAGCGCGAGCTGCCCGGGCGTCGGCCGAGCTGAGGCCGACGCCTGCAGGAGGTGGCTTCAGGCGGTCGGGAAAGTCGCATCGATGGTCTTGCCGTCGGGCATCTGACACTGGCCGCGGCCTCCGCCGGCCATTCCTTCCGGAGGATGTGCGAGTTGAAACTTGCAGCGCATGTGCGCACCGCTCGGAGTACCGAGATTGGCCACGACCCGGCCCGAGTAGTGCGTGACGAAGCTCGGTCCGGCATCCCAGTAGTCAAAGCCGCCAAAGCCGCGCCAGCCCGGAGTCCACCCGGTCCAGAGAGGCCCGAGGTTATCGACCCTCGTATCCCTGGTGATCTCGAAGAACTGCCCGCTGTACACCCTGCCGTCGGTCAGCGTTGCACTCATTGTTCCGGAAACCGAATCTGAGCTCTTCCAGCTGAAGGTAACCGGATCGGCGCCCGAGGCGGTCGAGCCGAACCCCGTGCCCATGGTTGTGCAGCCTGCTGCGAGCGCGAGCAGCAGCGGCAGCCCGAGTTTCACCGTTCGATGTGTCATGTCGCTTCTCCTGATTGCGTCCGGCGAACACACTTGCCGCCGGTGTCGGGAGCGAGTCTGGTCGGCGAACGATGCGCGCTGATTTCGCGGTGCTCGGTGAGCGTTTCAGGCGTAGCACGCTCGGCAACGCGGTCGCGGTTTCAGGGGCAAGCGACTGGGCCGCTCTGCGCTCTTGCGAAGACGGCGCAGGTTGCCCCGATGTCTGCAGATGCATCGTATTCATCGAGCTGGACAGGAAGGAACACTCTCCACGCCTGCGTAGGGTGGCGGGCCGCCCAGTAAAGTGAGGCGATTCCGGCGACAGACAGGTGCGTGTCCGGCTCCTCCTCCAGCAGCAACGGCGCGGCCGCGATGGTGACAGCCTCCGCCTCGTCAGAGTAAAGGCTCCGCAGGTCGGGCGGCCGAAGATCGAGAGTCCTTCGCGGCGGGACGGTCGCTGCCAGATCGGACGCCGAAACCACCGCAATCCCTTTCGCGTCATCGAGTGCATCCGCGGGAGACCCCACCGCGACATGCAGGGACGAGAGGGCTATCCGGAGTAGCGTTGGAATGAACCTGTTCACGAGGGCTCCTGGTCGACGTGGATGGACAGGACACGTCCGTCCTTGCGCATCGCTTCGACCACGTCCTGACAGCGAGAGTCAGGAGCGGACCCCGTGAGCTCGATGACAATGATGGATCCGGGACGCCAGCCCTGCAGGGTCAACCGATAGCTGGCCTGATTGCTCAGGAGTGAGCTCAGGAATCCCGAATCGACGGGGTTCGGCACATCCGGCGTCAGCTCGACACTCAACCGCATGTTGCACACCGCAGGTGATGCCACAGCGATGTTGCTGACAAGCACTGCGGCCAGCAGCGCGGCGCTCACCATGCTTGCGTTGCGCCTGGCCATGGCTCAACCGCCGGGCGAATGCATGCCGCTGCCAACGTCCGTGCCGGCTGCAACGTTCGCTTGCTTCTGCGGAGCTGCGGCCGCCTGGCTATTGAAGATCAGAACTTCGCACACAGTGATCAGCAGCGCTGCAACGAGAATGAGCCATTCGTAAGTTTTCATGAGTGCCTCCACCAACGTCGTCTACTACTATTGTCGAATCAAACCTATCAATGCCCCGTAGAGCGGGTATTACGTAGCGGGTACACGGCATTTCAAAAGAAATGCTCCTCGCTTGCATCGCATGCGAATGCGCCCGCTGCGCTCGCCAAAATCAAGCACAGTGCGGCGATTCCGAGGATTGCGAGATCGCCGCTCATGAGCTCGCACTCTGCGCCGCTGTCCAACCCCCGCCCAGCGCGCGGATGAGCTGCACGCTGGCGCGCAGCTCGCGGGTGTCGAGATCGAGCGAGGTGAGCTCGGTTTGAAGCGTGACCGTTTGGGATGTGACCACGTCGAGATAGCTCGTTGCGCCCTCACGGTATTGGGTTAGCGAAAGATCCAGCGAGCGCCTGGCCGCGGTCATGGCCGAGTGCTCCTCGGTTGCCGCGATTCGATAGTGGTGAGTCAGCGCGAGACTATCCTCCACCTGCTGAAACGCTGTAAGCACGACAGCGCGGTACAGGCTTCCGGATTCGTCCAGTGCCGCCTGTGCCTGTGCGACCTGCGCCTTGCGCCTGCCGGCATCGAACAAAGTGAACAGCAGCGAGGGTCCGATCGACCAGAACGCGTTCGGCGCCGTGAACCAGTTTCCGCCTGCCGTGGATTGGTATCCCAGCGTTGCGCTGAGCGTGATCGCGGGGAAGAACGCAGCGCGCGCGACTCCGACACTGGCATTGGCCGCGGCGACGCGCCGTTGAGCCGCAGCGATATCGGGCCGTCGCTGCACCAGGGTTGATGGCACACCCACCGGCACGTCCGGCAGCGTGATCGGCGCGAGTCGGGGCTCGAGCGAGAATTCGGAAGCGGACTCACCTATCAGGGCGGCGATGGCGTGTTCGGACTCCGCGCGCATTGCGAGCGTTTGTTCGACCAGCGAGCGGGATGTGTCGAGCTGAGTCTGGGCGCGCGCGACATCCAGACCCGCGGCAATTCCACCGTCGTGGCGCGCCTGTGTCAGGGCCAGCGCCTTTTGATACGCGCTCACGGTTTCATTCAGCAAGGCGATCTGGCGATCCAGGCCACGCAGCACGATGTAGTCGTCCGTGAGCTCGGCTTGCAGGCTCAAGCGGGCAGACTCGAGGTCCGCTCCATACGCCTGCGCCTGGGCTCCAGCGGCTGCCACTTCGTTGCGGATGCGTCCCCACAGATCCAGCTCGTAATCCGCTTCCACGCCGGCTGTGAAGGAGTTGTAGCCGTTCGCCGAATTGGCGGGACGCTGCGGTCTCATATTCGACAGACCATCGCGCTGCGCGGTGGCGCCGAGTACCAGCGACGGAAACAAGCCAGCGCGCTGCTGATCGCTGAACGCCTTCGCCTGGTTGTAACGCGCCAGGGCCGTGGCGAGATCAGGGCTGTGCGCGATCAGGCGCGCCTGCAGCGCGTTGAGATCCGCGTCGCCATATAGCTTCCACCAGTCGCCGCGTGGCAAGCCGTCCGCCGGCTGCGCCGGCGTCCAGGGCCCTGCCTCTTTGTATACCGCGGCGGTGGGGACGGCCGGTATGGTGAGCGGCGGCGCCGTAGCACAGCCGCCGAGCGTTACGGCAGCAACAAGAACGGCTCCCGCCGGTGCGCTATTTGGTTTCATCGCCCTTCGCCTGTGCTGGCGCCTGGATTGAGGCCGCCGCGAGCAGCGGGCCAGTCGGCGAACCGGGGGCGATTCGGACCTGGTCACCCTTGCCGATACCGTCCGGCGGGCTGTCGATGACGCGATCGTTGGCCGCCAGGCCCGCGGAAATCTCGACGACATCGCCCAGATCGCGAGCGATGGTGACCGGCTTCAAGGCGACGCGGTTGTCCGACCCGATCGTCGCCACGCGCGTGCCGCGGCTGTCGAAGATCAAGGCGCTGGCGGCGACGCTCAGGCTGGCCGCAGCGGGGGGCAGATCAAACCGCACGTTTGCGAACGCGCCCGGCACGAGCTCCCCGGCCTGGTTGTCCACCGCGAGCTGTATCAGCGTGGAGCCCGAGGCGGGATCCACTGACTGGGCCGAAGCTTGCACCGTGGCGGTGAACGTCCGGCCGGGACGCTCCGGGACCGCCATCTGCGCCTGCGTACCCGGAGTGATCTGAGCCGCATAGCTTTGCGGGACATTCACGTACAGGCGCAGCTTGCGGGTATCAGAAACGACAAACAGCTCGAGCCCTCTACCGCTGCCCGCGTTGATGAGCGCGCCGACGTCCGTAGTCCGCGCAGTGACGATGCCGCTGAAGGGAGCCGTGATTCTCTTGAATCCCTCCATGACTTCGAGGCGCTCGACGTTCGCCTGAGTAGCCTTGACGATGGCGGTCTTGGCAGCCAGGTCGCCGTTCTTCATATCGACGTCTTGAAGGGAAACCGCATCGGTCTTGACCAGCTGTTGCCAGCGCTTGGCGGTCGTGCTCGCGAGCGCCGCGTTTGCCCGCGCGGTCAGCAGATCCGCCCGGGCCTGGGCCAATTGTTGATCAACATCCGGCGCATCGATTTCGGCCAGCAGCTGTCCAGGCTGGACTAACGCGCCGATATCGACCTTCCAATCCTTCAGATAACCGTTGACGCGCGCATAGATCGGTGCACGCGAGTAGGCCTCCAGTCGCCCGGGTAGCGCCAGGACGGCCGAGCTGTTGCCGCGCTGCGGTTGCGTAACGGTCACGACGGGCTGCGCCTGCGCGGCGGTCCACTGGCGCAGGTGCTTGCTGTTCGCCGTCCGTGAAGCGACGCCCTCGGCCACCACGAGAACGGCGATGGCGACAGCCAGCAGGGCGGTTATGCGCAGTCCGCGGCGAGAGACGGGGTGAACGAGCGATTCAGGCGACATGAGGCTCTCCGATGACAGGGGACGGCGCGACATCGCGACCGTACTTACGGTGTACGAGACTGAAGACAACGGGAACGAAGACCAGCGTGGCCACGGTTGCGAACGCCAATCCGCCGATGACCGCGCGACCGAGCGGTGCGTTCTGCTCGCCGCCCTCCCCCAGGCCCAGCGCCATCGGCGCCATGCCGATGATCATGGCGAGCGCGGTCATCAGGACCGGACGAAAGCGTACGAAGCCCGCCTCGAGGGCAGCAGCGACCGGGTCGCCGAGCTCCTCGAGGCGCTCGCGCGCGAAGCTGATGACGAGCACGCTGTTGGCGGTCGCAACGCCCATGCACATGATCGCGCCGGTGAGCGCCGGCACCGACAGCGTGGTGCCGGTGGCAAACAACAGCCACACGATGCCCGCGAGCGCGGCCGGGAGCGCACAGATGATGACGAATGGATCGCTCCACGATTGAAAATTGACCACGATCAGCAGATAGATCAGCACGATGGCGCCGAGCAGCCCGAACAGCAGCCCGGCGAACGCGCTGTTCATGGTTTGCACCTGGCCGAGCAGCGCCACCGTGCTTCCCTTGGGCGCGTCGCGCACGGCGTCCTTGAGAATCTTGCCGATGTCCGAGGCCACCGCTCCCAGGTCGCGACCCTGCGTGGTCGCGTAGATCTGAACCATCGGCTGAATGTTGTACTGCGAGACCACCGCGTTCGAAGCGTTGCGGCTGATATTCGCCACACCTGCCAGGACCTGCGGCACAGTCGTCGTGGTCGCGGTGATCGGCAGGTTCCGCAGCTCACTGAGCGTGTCGACCCGGTACTGTGGCGTCTGCATGACGATCGGGTACTGCACGCCGTTCTTCGGGTCCAGCCAGAACGTGGGCGCCACCTGGCTACTGCCCGCGAGCATGACCAGCAGGCTGTTGGTGACGTCGCGCTCCGTCAGGCCGAGGTACTGCGCTTGTGCCCGATCCACGTTGATGTTGAAGCCGGGATTGCTCGGTGACTCCTGGATACGCGCATCCGCAACACCCGCTACCAGCCGAACGCGTCGCAGAAGCTCGGCCGCGTATTTGAAGTTCGCCGCCAGATCCGGTCCGCGCACCTGCAGATCGATCGGGGCGGGAGTGCCGAAATTCAGGATCTGACTGACGATATCGGCTGGCAGGAACGAGAAAGTTACGCCCGCAAAGCGCGCCGGCAGCTGCTCGCGGAGCGTCTTCACGTACTCGGCCGTCGGCCGGTGGCCGGGCTGCAGCGAGATCTGGACGTCGCCGTCCTGCGTGCCGATGGTGCCGGTGTTGTTATAGGACAGGTTGATTCCGCTTACCGGCATACCGACGTTGTCGACCAGCGTGCCCAGCTCGACGGGTGGAATGACCTCGCGGATCACGCTCTCGATCTTGGCGAACACACTGGCGCTGTCCTCGACGCGCGTGCCCACCTGCAGGCGCACGTGCATCAGGATCTGCCCGGAATCAACTGCGGGAAAAAAATTGCGGCCGAGCATCGGCACCAGCGCGAACGAGGCCAGAACGACGCCGACAAAGCCGACCACGAACGCGCGGCGGTGACTGAGCGCGAGCTCCAGCAGGGCATGATATTGCCCACGGATGCGCTCAAAGTGCTGCTCGAAACCGCTCTGCAAGCGCACCAGCGGGTTGCGAGCGGCGCGCGTGGGGAGTTCTGCGCCTGAGTTTGCGCGGGTCGCAAGCCGTCGCAGCAGGTACTTCGCCATCGTCGGCACGAGCGTGCGCGATAGGATGAAGGAGCTGATCATTGCGAAGATGACGGCCTCCGCCATCGGTACGAACAGGAAGCGCGCGATGCCCTGGAGGAAGAACATGGGCACGAACGCGATGCAGATGCACAGCAACGACACGAATGCCGGCGTGACGATCTGCCTGGCGCCGTCGAGGATCGCGGGCTCAACCTCCTTGCCCTGCTCCAGGTGCCAGTTGATGTTCTCGATCGTCACGGTCGCGTCGTCGACGAGGATGCCGACTGCGAGGGCGAGCCCGCCGAGGGTCATGATGTTGAGCGTCTCCCCAAGGACAGAGAGCGCGGTAATCGAACCCAGGATTGACAGCGGGATCGATGTGGCGATGATCAGCGTCGAGCGCCAGCTGCCGAGGAACAGCAGGATCATCAGACTGGTCAGAGCCGCGGCTATCACGCCCTCGCGCACCACACTACTGATCGCCCCCGTCACGAAGACCGACTGGTCGCCGATCGGAGCGACCACCAGCGCCGCCGGCAAACTCGCCTTGAGCTGCGCCATCCTCGCCTTGATGCCCTGAATGATCGCCAGCGTCGAGGCGGCACCGCTCTTCTCCACGGTCAGCAGCACCGAGCGTCCGCCATCGACATGCACAATGTTGGTCTGCGGCGGGTAACCGTCGCGTACCTGCGCGACGTCACGCAAATAGATCATCGCGCCGTTCACGGCCTTGATCGGCAGGTCGGCGAGCCCGCTGATGTCGGCAGGCGAGTTGTTGAGCTGCATCGTGTATTCGAACTTGCCGATCTTCTGGGTGCCCGCCGGCAGGATCAGGTTCTGCGTCGCCAGCGCGAGCGCCACATCCTGACCGGAGAGGCCCCGCGCCTGAAGAGCTGCGGGGTCCAGATCGATCTGCACCTCGCGCGTCTTGCCGCCGAACGGCAGCGGCAGTGACGCGCCCGGCACGGTGATGAGCTGAGTGCGGATCATGTTCGTGCCGAGATCCGAGAGGGTCTGCTCGGACATTCCTTTCCCCGAAAGCGCCAGCTGGATGATGGGAACGGTGGAGGCGCTGTAGTTGAGCACCAGTGGCGGCGTGATACCGGCGGGCATCAGCTTGAGCTGGGTCTGCGAGACGGCAGTGACCTGCGCGTTCGCCGTACGAATGTCGGCGGTCGGCTGGAAGAAAATCTTGACCACTCCAAAGCCCGCATACGAAACACCCTCGATGTGCTCGATATCGTTCACGGTCGTGGTGAGCGCGCGCTCGAACGGAGTCATGATGCGGCCGTTCATCTGGTCCGGGGGCAGCCCGGTGTATTGCCACACAACGCTGATCACCGGAATCTGGATGTCCGGAAAGATGTCGGTGGGCGTCCGCAGCGCAGAGAGCGTGCCGAAGATGACAATCAGCAGCGCGAGCACCACGAACGTGTAAGGACGGCGCAGGGCAATTCGGACCAGGGCCAACATGCTGTCACTTCTCCCTCAAGCGTGCCGTAACGAAGCGGCGCCGCGGTGCACTTCGGTAATCGCTGGGTGGCAGCGTGTGCGGCAGGTCTTGCGCAGACATGTCTGCGAGCCGCGCGGGTATTTCAATTGCAACGGCGGCGGCATGACGAAGGAACGTGGACCGCTGGCACCGCCGGCGCCCGTTTCGCGTTCGGATGTGTGACGCCGCTTCTGCGGCCGGCGACGCAATGCCGCCGCTGTCAGCAGGAAGTGTGACGGGCGAGGGTTAGGCGCTGCTGTGCGGAGCTCGGCGGGCTTGTGAGCTGTAATGCCCTCGGCAACGCGGCGGTACGTTCAATACAGGACTTCGACCGCACAGTTGAACGTATAGCCCACCCCGCGTTCCGTGACGATGAATCGGGGTTGCGACGGATCCGGTTCAATCTTGGGGCGCAGCCGGGCCACCTGAACGTCGATCGAGCGATCATAGACCTCGTTGTCGTACACGCGACTCGCCTCGAGCAGCTGGTCGCGCGTGAGGACCCGCTGCGGGGCGCCCAGCAAGGCGGCGAGCAAGTTGAACTCGCCATTGGTCAAATCAATGGGTCGCCCGTCGCGCTGCTTGAGGCGCCGCGTTCGCAGGTTGAGCTCGAACTCGGCGAACCGGTAGGCGCGAACCTGCCGCTCGCGCGCTTGCGTCAGCGCCGCGCCTTTCGTGCGCCGCAGCACTGTCCGAATACGCGCCAGGAGCTCGCGGGGACTGAACGGCTTAGTCAGGTAGTCGTCCGCACCTAGCTCAAGTCCCATGACGCGGTCGGCCTCGTCGCGCACGCCGGTGAGCATGACTATCGGAATCGCTGAGGTGTCGCGGAGCGTCCGCACGATCGCCATGCCGTCCTCGCCGGCAAGGCGCAAGTCGAGGATGACGAGATCAATCGCTTCATCCGCGAGAATCTGCGACATCTGCTTGCCGCTCGCCACCACGCTGACGCGCAGCGCGTTCTGCGTGAGATACTCCTCCAACAACTCTCGGATCTGCGGGTCATCGTCCACGACCAGGATGTGCGGCTGAATTGTTTCAGGCATACCTGCAACCTCCGTCGCCGGCCCTCGCAATGTAGCACGAAAGGCACGGCCCCTTCAGTGAGCCGATCCCAGCACTCGCGCAAGCGACTCGGCAAGGTCGCGGCCCTGAAGCGGCTTGCGCAGCACCTCTTGTGCGCCGACGGCAGCAGCTCTCCGCGTGAGCTGCGCACCACCGTGGCCGCTCATCAGGATGATCGGTAAGGTGGGCTGAATGCGCCGGATTTGGTGCGCAAGCTCGGTGCCGACCAGATCCGGCATCGCTTCGTCGGTGAGTATGAGATCGAAGCGCTGCGGCTCGGCCTGAAATGCCTGCAGCGCCGCGCTGCTCGATTCGAAGCCCACGGGCTGGTAGCCGAGCGCGGCAAGCATTTCCTTGGCGAGCGCAACCAGCGGGCGCTCGTCGTCGACAATCATCACCGTTTCGCCGTGTCCGCGTGGCAGCTCGCGCACAGCCTCAGCCGCAGGTCTCCCAGCTTCGCCCGCGACCGGCAGCCAGATCTCGAACTTCGTGCCTTTTTCCGGCCTCGTAGCCACGTCAATGGCGCCGCCAAGCTCGGCAACGATGCCGTGAACGAGCGACAGGCCGAGGCCGGTGCCTTCGCCAACACCCTTGGTGGTGAAGAAGGGATCAAACATCCGCTCCAACACCGCAGGCGGGATACCGGTGCCCGTGTCGCTGACGACGAGCCGCACATACGCCCCCGGGGAAAGAGTACCCCGCGAAAGCGAGCGCTGCTCGCTCAACTCGGCGCGCTCGAGAACCACGCTGAGTACACCACCGTGCTCCATTGCATGGAGAGCGTTGGTACACAGGTTCATCGCCACTTGATGCAGATGCGTCGCATCTCCGATCACTGCAGCGTCTCCGGCTTCGAGGGTTTTGTCGAGGCGAATTCCCGCCGGCAGCGAGGCCGCGAGCAGCTCGAGCGTTTCCTCGATCACGGACTGAACGTTCACCGGCACGCGCTCACCGAGCCCGCTGCGGCTGAAGCCGAGAATGCGGTCAACGAGGGTCTTGGCGCGCCCCGCCGCGTGCATGACATTGTCGAGGTAGCGCCGCAAGGCGCTGCCTGCAGCAGAATGCTGGTGCGCAAGCTCGCCGTACCCCAGGATCGCTCCGAGGATGTTGTTGAAGTCATGGGCGATACCGCCAGCCAGTGTCCCGATCGCCTCCATCTTCTGCGACTGCCTCAGTTGCGCCTCCAGGTGCTCCTTGTCGACTTGCGCCTGCTTTTCAGCGGTGACGTCGATTGCCGAGCCGACGAAACGATACGGCCTGCCCGACGCGTCACGCAGACAACGGCCACGTGCGAGCACCCAACGCCACTCGCCGTCAGGTTGACGGACGCGGTATTCGCACTCGTAGTGCGGCGTAGATCCCGCAAAATGATCTCTTAGTGCGGCGTCGAAGCGCGGCATGTCGTTGGGGTGAATGACGATTTGCGCCAGCCACGCGGTGCGGGTCGTGATCACACTGTCCGCGCTTTGGCCCCCCAGCGTTTTCATCTTCGGCGAGAGGAACAGGCGATCCGTCGAGACGTCCCAGTCCCAATGCCCCTCATTCGCTCCCTCCATTGCGAGCGCATAGCGCTCCTCGCTTTCACGCAGCGCGCGCTCGCCGGCCTCGACTCGCCGTAATTGGCGCAATAGACCCGCAATGGTTAACATTCCCAGCAGTGTGATGATGAGCGTGCGCAGTCCGAGTCGGATGGTCTCGTCGCGCCACGGCCGCAGCGCGACGGCCTCTTCGCGAGTGACCGTGAGCTCCAGGGGCGTGTCCCGCACGCGTGCAACAGCAATGAAGTCCCGCTTGCCGTCGATGGGGTTCAAGAGTCGCTTGGCCTGCGCAGCCGGTGCAGCAACGAGCTGCGGGAATTTCTGCCCGACCGCGCTCGGCGTCGGCGGGTTACGTACCAGCAGCGTCCCGTCCTTGCGCAGGAGGTGGATCGCGCTGCCCCCACCGAGGTTGACGGCTCCATAGAACTGCTTGAGATCTTCGAGGTCGACGATTGCCGTGACGACGCCAGCGAATCCTCCTGTGTCATCGTCAAGCCGGCGTGAGAGCTCTACCCCCGCGCGGTTTTCGGAACGTGTCACGAGCGGTTCGCTCATGAAGAGCCCCGTCGCGGTGCGGTCCCGCTGAGCAATGAAGTAGGAGCGGTCAGAGACGTCAAGATGGGGCGGCGAGGATCCGCGCGAGCGGTAACGCTGTATGCCCTGCGCGTCGACGATCGTGAGCAAGCGTACCTGCCGCACCCCCGCCGCGCGGTTCGCAAGAACTTCGTCCATACGCCCCGGCGCGATCTTGTCGCCAACGTGCTGATACCAGGCCGCCGTATCGCGCAGCAGAAGATCGATGCCTTGCCAGGTCCAGGCGGTTTGCTCGGCGAGCGCCTTGGCCACGTTGTCGAGCTCGCGATCCGTCGCGACGAGCGAATTGTGATGTGCGCGCCAGGCGTCGTAAGCGGACGAACCCGCAAACGCAAGAATGACGAGAGCGCCGAGCACGATGACCCCGAGCCGCAGACGCTTGAACCGGATTGAGCGGCTGCGGGGTGAAGCAGAGTCGTCTAATGAGGACATTCGGTGCGTTCGCGCGCTCAGCTCGGTGCGCCAATGATAGCGCGTACCGCCTCAAGCAGATCGCCGCGGGTCAATGGCTTTGCAAGGACCCGCTGGACACCGAGCATCTGCGCGGTGGTGCCCACCGCCGAGAGACCGGAACGAAACTGCCCCGAGATCGCGATCAGCGGTATGCCTGGATGCGCGGCCTGCACTTCACGCACCAGCTGCGCGCCCGCATGTTTGGGCATGTAGACACTGGCGATCACGAGATCCTCTGTGCCTCCGCGCTGCGCCCCGCACGGCGCGCCCGCACGCACACGATAGCCTGCTTCGCTCAGCCATTCCCTGAGCAGGGCGCGCATGAGGTCATTTTCCTCGTATATAGCAATGCCTGACATTGTTCCGGTTCCGAAACGCCCTGGGGCCCTCATTGCTCGCGTCGCCCGATCGCTTTGCCTGTCCGGCTGGCTGCCAGCACCGAGGACAAGGAGGACTGTGCGGGACGGAGTCTTCGCCCCAATTTCGCGCTGTGCACCTCTTGTTTCAATCGTAATGAGCGCAGGCGAGCAGTGCTGCCTGGGGCGCAACATCGCGACAGGGTGGTCGATGCTCAACCTATGGGCGCGCAACGAACCTTTGGTAAGCTTCGCCGATCGCGCGAAGGAGATCTACCGTTGCGCTCTTTACCAGCGCTTTCTCTCGCATGCGCCGTGCTGAGCCTGTCCGCTATGACCGCCGTGGTGCAGGGTCGCCCGACCGCCTCCATGCGGCCGGCATCGTTCGACATTGAAGCGCATCGCGGCGGCCGCGCGCTGCGCCCCGAGAACACGCTGCAATCCTTCGCCAACGCCTTGTCGATGGGCGTCGATACGCTTGAACTCGACATGGGGGTCACCAAGGATGGCGTGATTGTCGTGTCGCACGAGCGGGGTCTCAATCCGGACCTTGCGCGCGCTCCCGACGGGCTCTACGTGCCTGCGCCCGGCATTCCCTACGTCAACCTGACGCTCGCGGAAGTCAAGAAGTACGATGTCGGACAAATTCGTCCTGGCAGTGACTACGCGGCTCGGTTTCCCGACCAACTCGCGGTTCCCGGGACCCGAATACCAACTCTCGCCGAAGTGTTCGAACTTGTACGCAGATCTGGCGATCGCCACGTACATCTGAACATCGAGACCAAGATCGATCCGAATCATCCTGACGAATCGCCAGACCCGGAGCACTTCGTCGCCGTTGTGCTCGCGCTGCTGCATCGCGAGCACTTTGCGGACCGCGTCATGATTGAGTCTTTCGACTGGAGAACCTTGCTGCTGGTACAGAAGCAGGCGCCCGCGATTCCGACCGTGTACTTGACGCAGCTGCAGGAACCGGACGCCAACATCTACCTCGACAAGCCTTCAGCGTGGACTGCAGGATTCGATCCGCGCAAGTACGGTCGCTCAGTCGCGCGCGCGATCAAGGCCGCGGGCGGCGCGATCTGGTCGCCGTTCTACGGTGACGTCGACCGAAGATCGATCGCGGAGGCGCACAAGCTCGGGCTCAAGGTCGTGGTCTGGACCGTGAACAGCCCTGAGGATATGGCGCGTCTCATTGATCTGGGCGTCGACGGCATCATCTCGGATCGCCCCGACGTGCTCCGCGCCGTTGCAGCCAGGAAGGGCATTACTCCGCCGGCGCCCGCACCGGTATCGCCCTGACACGGTGGCCCTGTCGCATCCGAGCGCTGTCAGAAGTGATATCGATCTGCATGCGTTTCAATACCTCAAGCCCTGCAGGAGACCGAGCCACGGACTCCGGTATGAGGATGAACTCCCCGCCCGTCTTCGTATTCACAATGCGCGCGGCGATCGGGTAGCGCTCGCCATGATCCGGATAGAGTAGCTTGCGGTGCGTTCGAGTCCAGGCGAGCGGCTGGAACAACCAGGGTTTGCTGATCGCAAAATCGGTAAACGCCTCCCGGGTTGCGACCGGCAATGGCGTAAGTCGCTCGAGGGGACCACGAATTCCACGCCCTCCCCCTCGATCCTGAATCCGAACGCACCCCGCGATGTTTCCCCGGAGTCTTCGAAGGAAAATCAATCTGCGTGCGCTCCTGCGCGCCGGCCGAATTGCTCAGGATCACCAAACTCCCAACGGCGCGCCAGAACCAACAGTCTGTCATGTGATCTGCCGAGCGCTACTGTGGTTTGGCAATCATCAGCCAGAACACCAAGACCACTGATGCAAATGCCGGCACGCCGAGCCAAAACCACACTCGCGCGTAACTCCGATAAAGGGCACCCGTGGGCGCACCCCCGCGTTCCGACATTCGAGCGAGATCTCGCATTCGAAGTTGCAACCACACTACGGGAATCCAGCACAGCCCGGCCACGCAGAACAACACGATCGCCCAGGCGAGCCAACCGCGAAACAGCGGATAGCCCAGGAGCTTGGCGAGTGCTACACCTGTCGCGGCCTGAACAAGGATCGCAGGCAACGTAAACAGCCAGTCGGCCAGTACCACCTTTTCGGATACGACCCGAATGGCGCCTGTATTCCCGGTTCGGTCAGTAATCCACTTAAAGAATGCAATTCCAAGCCCCGTTCCGAACAGAACGGTTGCGCTGATGACGTGCACAAGCTTGAGGAGGAAATAGCTGTTCATTCCACGATTTCCCGGATGCTGAGGTCGCGAAGCGGCTCAAGGAATTCATCAACGGTCAACAGACCCATGCAAGACATTGCACCGGTGGGGAGCTGATCGCCGCAGGCAATTTTTCGTGCCAGCGCGATCGCAGCACCGCAGGGAATGTGCGGACCATGGTTGTTCTGGGCAAGTAAATTCCAGGTAATCGCAACACGGCTTTGATCCCACCCTTGGCCTGCGAGCGTCACGAACATTCCGCCCTGGTCGCTGACGATCGGCTCGATCCATCGGCTAATGCGATTCAACGGCGCCGCGAAATCACTCAGGCTGGGCAGAATCCCGGCTTTCACAAGCCCGGCAAGACTCCAGACTACCAGGTGCCCCAAATCACTCGCGAACCCCGCCTGGAAAGAAACCGTCTTTACTGTCGGGTACCGCCGTGGGAACAGCTCAAGGTCGGGAATATCGCAGCTTCCCAACCATCTTCTTCCGAGGGGTTGCGGAAATTGATGCCTGCGAAGGTTCAACCACCCGTACTCACGGACCCAAGTCCCGTTCTGCCAGCACGGGAACGGTTTGCCACCGTAACTGAAAATCCCCTTCACCGTCGCCAGCCCGGGGGCGCGTGCCCCGGAACTGATGCCGATCTGAATCGAATCGAGCCGTTGGAACTTCGCCCTGTATCGGTCCACGACTGCGGACGAAAGAGCCGGAACAGAACTCGCACCGCTGATGACCGTCACGCCATGCGCCCGAGCTGAGGCATCCAGAGAATCGATTCCGGCGACAAACTCGCGCCCGTCCGCCAGGTCGACGTAGTGACAATCTGCTTCGATCGCGGCACGTGCGACCGAGTAACCCTGACCCTGAAACGGCCCTGCCGTATTGATCAGTATGTCGACCTGCAGTCGGTCAAGGGTGCGCGCCAGATCGACATCGAGCGTGTCAATTGCGACCGCATGTTAGGGTGGTAACTGCATGGCATCCGCTGCCGCGATGGCGCGATCGAGATTTCGTCCGGCCAGAAGGACTCTAAGGGTCGGTGTCAATGCAAGCGCCGCACCGATGCGGTGGCCAAAGAACCCGTAGCCGCCAAGGACCAGAACCGTATGCACTAGTGCCTGCCGTCCCCGGTGACTCCCGGGCCCTGCGTCCCTTGGATTCCTTGGCATGCGGGCCACATTCCACGCATATTGCGGATCAGCCTGAGTCGGTAGATACACTCTCGCGGCGCAGGCTAATTCCCATTGACTGGCAGTGGCTCACACGTGTAGAGCATAGCCTCTGACGCGGCGGGTTCGAGACCGGGGTTAAGGCCGAGGGGGCGCGCAGGAGTTAAACCGAAAAGGGACGGGATTTTTTGCGTATGCACAGCCAGGACTTCCGACGATAAGACCATGCGACCAATCAAGCGTTCGTGCCTGCTTCTTGTCGCAGCGTTGCTGCTTGCTGCCTGCGGCAACAGCGGCACGTCAGACTCTACCACTGTGGCCCCGCCACGCGGCGCGCTGCTGCAAAGCCCGCCTGAACTCCTGTCGACAGTCACAGCGCCCACTCTGCTGCTCGAACTCAACAGTGCAGCCAATCAGCAGCTGCTGTCTCTTAGCGGCGCCCCGGTTTGCGACGTTCTTATCTATCACATCCAGTACACGACGGTCGGCGGCGCGAACGAAGCCACCACAGCATCCGCGGCGCTGATGGTGCCTACAGGTGTCGGTGCGAGCTGCACTGGTGCGCGTCCGATCGTCTTGTACGCGCATGGCACGACGACGGATCGTGCGTTCAATATCGCGAACATGCAAAATGCGGAGACGCTGTTACTCGCTGCGCTGTTCGCATCACAGGGCTACATCGTGGTCGCGCCAAACTACGCCGGCTATGACACGTCCACGCTTCCTTACCATCCGTACCTGATTGCTGATCAGGAATCAAAGGACATGATCGATGCACTGACAGCGGCGCGTACCGCGCTCCCGCTCGCATCTTTAACGCTTACCAAGGATAGCGGGCAGTTGTTTATTACCGGCTACTCACAGGGAGGGTACGTGGCAATGGCAACGCATCGCGCCATGCAGGCCGCCGGAATGAAAGTTACCGCGTCAGTGCCGATGTCAGGGCCGTATGCGCTTGCCGCCTTTGTCGATGCAGTATTTTACGGTGAGGTCAACGGCGGTGCGCCGATATCATCCACGCTTCTCCTCACCGCCGATCAGGCCGCTTACGGGAATATCTACGCCAGCGCCGCTGAGGTATTTGAGCCGCAATACGCGGGTGGCATCGACTCCCTGCTGCCCAGCACGATGCTCAGAAGTCAGCTGTATGCCGAGGGGAAACTTCCCCAATACGCGCTGTTCAGCCTGACACCACCCGCTGCGGAATTTGCCGGCATTACTCCACCGACGGCACCCGCAAACCTGGCTGCGGTTTTTGCCCTCGGCTTCGGCAACGGCAATTTGCTCCAGAACAGCTATCGGCTCAGTTACCTCCGCGACGCGCAGGCCCACCCGGACGGGGGATTCCCGACGTTGACGACCGGGACGGCGGCGGCGGCCCCTGAGCTTCCCTGGCGGCAGGCGTTGCAACGCAACGATTTGCGCGACTGGATTCCCAGTGCACCGGTACTGCTCTGCGGCGGCAGTGTCGACCCGGTCGTCTTCTGGCTCAATACACAGCTGATGCAGGGCTATTGGGCCTCGCATGCGCCATCGACTGCGTCGATCAGCGTCCTCGATCTTGAGTCCCCGGTAGCGGTCAATGACCCTCACGCCAATCTGAAGCAAGGCTTTGCGTTGGCAAAAGCGATTGTTGCTGCCAATGCTGTCTTGCAAGGTGCTACCGACGGTGGTGCACGCGCAGTCGCCGAAGCCTACCACGTGACTTTAGTGGCTCCCTTCTGCTTTGCGGCTGCCAAGTCGCTCTTCATGACCCAATGAACCTCGCTTGGTTCATCCTGAGCGATTGCAACTAAGGTGCTGATCGGGCATCGCTGCTGGGATCCGAATCCTAAGAGTTTCCCCGCTCTTGACAGCAAGCGAAGCAGGCGTACGATCCCGGCCCCGTTTTGGGGAGGACAACCACAATGAGATTCCTGACCATACGCCTCCTGGCAACGTCGTTCATCGCCCCGCTGACGCTCTGGCTTGTACCCGCACCCGCAGCGCTTGCGCAGGAAGGCAAAGACGCGCCGACTCCCGTACAGATCGTGGCCTTGGACGAATGCGATCCGACGACCTTCAATGCCGTGCTTGGACCCGACTTCTGCAAGAACGTCGCGCTTGCATTTGTCTTGCCATTCGCCACGACGTTTGACCATCTGTTTGCGGAGGCGGCGGCTGGAGCTCCAGACCCGGGCTGGGACTTCGAGCCCGACAAAGTCACGATCAGGAAAGGCACCCCGCTGATCGTAGTGAACCAGGGAGGTGAGCCTCACACCTTCACCGAGGTGGCGAAATTCGGGGGCGGTTTCGTACCACCGCTCAATGGCGGCCAGGCGACGGCTCCCGAATGTGCCGGCGGCTTTAAGGACGTCGCGGTGGCCCGGACTCGTATCCTTCAAGGCAGTCAGTTGCAGGTCACGGGTCTGTCGAAGGGCGAACATTTGTTTGAGTGCTGTATTCATCCTTGGATGCGTGTGACAGTCGACGTCAAATGACCGTGGCAGTGCCACCTGGACTTCCCGCGAAGAGGGTTTAGGACGAAGGCTCGCCCGACATTTCCTGCGAGCTCGATACCCGCTGCGCTTGAAACTAAGCGGCCCAGTCGAGTGACTGGGCCGCTGTATCGATGGGCTTCCGCATCGGCTCACCACACCGGATGCCCGAACAAGGCTCCTCGGCCTTGCACCAGTACGCCGCCGTAGCCGACAAATGCGATTCGTCTCCTTCTCAGCTCACCTTGGATGCCGCGCACCTCGCGGCGCAGCATGCGCGAATCCCTCCGAGGAAACGCCAAGTGATACCTCGTCAGTGCAGATAGATCCTATCTATAGAGATAGTGTCCGCGCTGGAGTCGCCCTTCTAGCCTATGACAACCATGGGTGCGAAGAGTTGCGAACGCAGCACGATTGGCCTTCTGGCGTTACTTGTTTATGCGGCCTGCGCGCCTCGGTTCGCAGCGGCGCAATCCCTGTGCGAAAGCTGTGAAGTACAGGTCGGGTTGGGCGGGACCTATCACTACTGGGGTACGACCGGCGGCGTGGTCCTGCCGGTGGCTGTGACCTGGAGCGAGAATCGCTACGAGCTCGGAGTCGTTCGCGTGACTACCCAACAGACACTCCACCAACCCGGATCGCGCAACGAGCGACTGATGGCTGAGCCCTACTGGGGTGCTTCGCTCTCACGCCGCTGGCAGCTATTCGAAAGCGGCCCGATCAAGGGATTCTTCGGATTCGGATTGGCGGGAAGAACCAGGTCTGACCTCCTGAGTGCCACGCGGTGGGACTTTGCCTCCCAGCTGGGGCTGCGCTTTCGCGTGCCCGGCAACCGCGTGACCGGTGAGCTCACCCTCCGTCACTGGTCTAACGGCGGCATCCGGCTACCGAACCACGGTCAGGACTTTGCGACTCTGACGTTCCGGCTCAATTCGGGACTGTTCGGCATCAGTAAAGCGGACCAATACCCGCTCGACCCGACGTTCAATCTCGATCGGTCGCTCGCCGCCAACAGCTCAGGCCCGGAAAGGCAGCTTTTCCCATGAGCGACGCCGAGTTGGAACAAATAATCGGCAAAGCCTGAGGAGTCAGGCCACGGATTGCACCGTTGCCTGCGGCCGGTAGTTGGACCATATTTCCTCCGCGTGAACGTTCCACCAGTACAGCGTACGAAGGGAGACCGCGATGATCCGGAAGGCGAAGGCGATTTGGCGCGGCACCGGTCGCGATGGAAGCGGCAATCTTTCCACCGACTCTGGTGTGCTTGCCAAAACACCCTATTCCTACAAGACCCGCTTCGAGAACGAGAAGGGCACGAATCCCGAAGAGCTCATCGCCGCCGCCCACGCGGGCTGCTTCACCATGGCCTTGGCCTTTGGGTTGCAAACTGCTGGATATACGCCCACCGAGCTCAGCACTGAGGCAGCTGTTACCCTCATCTCCGAGGGTCAAGGGTTCCGCATCAGCCGCTCAGCTCTGTCGTTGCGCGCCACTGTGCCAAACATCGATGATGCTACCTTCACCCGCCTGGCGAGCGAGGCCGAAAAGAACTGTCCGGTTTCGAAGGTCCTTGACGCGGAGATCACATTGGACGCAAAGCTGATTTGAAGGTCAAATACGGTTACCGGATTGCTGCCATGCGAACTACCACTGGTCAAGAGGAGAATAGGCGTGAAACCCATTCTTAGAAGCCTGCTGATTACTGTGTCGATCCTTTCGGGTTCCACCGCGCTGGCGGACGCCTATAGCGACACCGTTGCTCTTTTCAAGGGTGCCGGCGCGAGCGCGTCATTCTTCAATGACTGCTACGGGTATGCCGTATTTCCGACCATCGGCAAGGGAGGGTTGGTAGTCGGGGGTGCACACGGCAAGGGTCGTGTCTATGAACACGGCAAGCACGTCGGTGACACTTCGATGACGCAACTGAGCGTCGGTCTCCAGGCGGGTGGTCAAGCTTACAGCATGATCATTTTCTTTCAGGATCAGAGAGCGTTCGAAGAATTCACCCGGGAAAACTTCGAGTTCGGCGCCGACGTGAGTGCGGTCGCGATTACTGCTGCCGCGTCAGGGCAGCTCGGCACGACCGGAGCGAGCGCGGGGGCCAGCGAGGGTAAGAAGGACGCAACCACCGCGGGCAAGTACTACAAAGGGCTGGCCGTCTTCACGATTGCCAAGGGCGGTGCGATGGTTCAGGCGGCGGTTGCGGGTCAGAAGTTCACCTACAAGCCCAAGTCTGCCAGCTAGGTCCACGGTGCCGGTCGGCGGACGTCCGCTGCTCCACGTCCTCGCGAGCGGCCCGGTGTGCTTCAACTGGAGGGCGGCCCGAAATCCGCCGCGCTGTGTTCCTCGCGTGCCGCCCTCCAGACCTCTCGCGCGGCGTCGACGTTCATCGCTGCGATGCCGAGACCAACCAACAAGTCGGGCCAGGCTAAATGCGTATAGGCGGTAACGAACCCGGCCGCGATGATCGCAGCGTTCGCTACTGTGTCGTTTCGAGCTGACAGGAATGCCGCTCGCGTCAGGCTGCCGCCGTGCGCCTGGAAACGGGCCAGCATGAAGGCGCACGACAGGTTGATCGCCAAGGCACCCAGACCGGTTAGCGTCAGGGGAAGCGGTGCCGGCGGCATCGGAGCCACGAACTTCCCCCAGGCTGTCCACAGCGTCGCCAGACCGGGGACCAGCAGTATCCCCGCGAGCACCATTCCCAGGCGAGCCCGGGTGCTTGCGCTCCAGCTGACTGCGATGGCGATCAGGAGATTGACCGACGCATCCTCGAGGAAATCGATGCTATCGGCAAAGAGCGAGACCGACCGAATAGCCGCCGCAACAGCGAACTCGATCCCGAAATACGCCACGTTCAGGATCGCAACGATGATGACGACTTTGCGCAGGTTCTCGATCATGACTTGGGCTGCCGCACTCGCGACAACCAGCGGCAGGCGCGACCGCCCTCCTGGAAATCCCGGCTGGCGGCGCTGCTGCGACTGCGTCCGCCTGTATCAGCAGGTCTCGGTGTCAGTGATTGCCGCTGGCTCTTCCTGCGAGTGCGCGCTGGCCTTCCATAGCCTGCCAGATCAGCAATATGGGCACTCCGACCGCGATGTCACGCGCCCTTTTTAAGAGGGACACGGCAAGCCCGAATTCCGCTCCGATACCGAACAGCGGCGCGAGGACCGCGTAGGCGGCTTCCTGCACGCCGAGCGCATTGGGGATGAGAAAGGCGGCGCTGCGTGTCGCGCAGACGAGACTTTCGATCGCAATCACCGCTGCGAGGTCGGCGCGCGCCCCGATCAAGCGAAAGGCGATCCATGTCCCGATCGCGCTTGTGACCCATCCGGCAAAATGAATTGCCAGGGAAAGTCCGACACGCACACGGGAACGATAGATCGTATCGAGCCCAGCGGCTACTGGCGCGGTCGCCGCGACCGCACCAGGGAAGAGACGCGCGGCGAGTCTTCTGGTCACCCATTGGGCATAGCGCTGCAAAGCGAGAAACAGTCCGCCGGCGACGGCGGCAAGCACGAGGCCGATCACGAAGACTGTCATCAGCGACAGCTGCAAGGATGTTCGAGGGACACGCGCGCTGAAGATCAGGACGCCGAGCGCAATATAGGCGATCTGCGCGAGCATCTCGGTGGTCACATCGACGATCGTCGAAGCAAGGGCGACGGGCGACGAAACGCCCTGCAGGATCGCCGCGCGCGCGCCGAGCACGATTCCGCCAAGCTGCGAAAACGGCAGCACCTCCGCGGCCGAATCCCGAACCATCCGCGCCCGAACGAAAACCCACAGTCCCGCTGGGGACGAGTCGGGCAGCAGAACGTGCCAGGCGGCTCCCAGGACAACGAACAGCCCCAAAGCATAGAGGCAAAGGATCGCAAAACCGCTCCATCCGACCGCGACGGCAGCCGAGAATACGGCGCCCAGGCCGACATACATGACGAGGTAGAGGCCGAGAGCGAGTCCCAGAGCTGCGATGATGACGATGCGCAATTTCATGCAATCGACGCGATCTTATGCGCGGCGCTTTGACTTAGGATCCATGAAACGGCGCGCCAATCCCGCCAGGGCCGGAACGGCGAAGGGTCGCAGCAGACGCCGATCGTAAGGGCTCATGCGCCGGCTGTTTTCGGCCAGGCAGATGTCGATCAGCTCGGCCACGTTGATATCGTCGCCGACTGACTTCGCCCCGGTCATGGTGAAGTTGTTGTCCTGTACGCCGTTCCCCACGTCGCGGGCGATGCCAATACGCTCCCAGATGAGAAAGAGCCAGACGGCCAGCACCTTCAGCTCGAAGAAGGGCCGCCGCCACAGCGGTATGGTCCGTCGATGCCATGCAGCCCAATTGACAAAGAACAGGATATGACGGGCTTCTTCCTGCATGACCGGCTCGAACGTGTCGACGAGCGCCCGGGGGAAAAATCCGGAACGCTTGGCCGATTCGAACAGACCGAAGGCAAAGAAGCTGTCGATGCACTCGCTGTACCCGGTCACCATGAAGGCCCATTCCGGGTCGCCCCGCAAAACGTATTCCGGCTCCGGCGCAAGGGCGATGCCATAGGCCGCGACGAGATTGGAGAGCACGTGTTTGTGGCGCCCCTCCTCGAAGGCGTTGAGCTCGATCGCTTTGCGCAACAGGGGATCGGCAGTGATCGCAGCATAGGAAGCGACATTGAGCCGGGCTCGTCCCTCCGTCTGTACGGCAATGTCCCAGATGGGCAGGCTCACCAGCTGATCGCGCGTCTGCGAATCGAGCTTGGGCCAATCGATCACCGCCGGTTTGTAGGGATTGAAGGTGTCGAGCAACGTACGGCAGAAGAGGGTCTTGTGCGCGTCGCTGCCGAGGCGAATGGGTCCCTCGACAGGACTCACGGCATCAAATTCCTGTTGGGCACGCTTCCGTGAGATGCGGCCAGGCGTACCGTCGTCTCGGGTTCCAAAAAATCGCTGAATCCGCCAAGCCGCAGCGAAGAATCGCGGGACGCCACGACAACGTCGGCAGCCATGAGCGCATCGAACTCTTCGCGATAGTGATAACCAGGTGCGGCCCCCGGGAAAGGACCGGTGGCGGGATGAACATAGATCTCACTGAGGCCGTTCGGCAGGTTGCGGATCAGACCGGACAGACGTTCGCGGGTCATTTGTCCGGACCACTGAAGTCCGAAGATGCGATCGGGTGCAACGAGGCCGGCGGCGCGAAAGCGCCGGCGTAGCAGAAGCGCAAAAGGTGCCGTGAGCCGCGCCGGCACCCATGGCGTCTGCGGCTCGATCTTTCGCAGCACATGCAGAGGCTCGAGCGGTATGCGAGCCGCGCGCAGGCCGAAGCGACTGCCGATCGCGGCGATCAACCCCCCGACCACCGGGTGGAGATGGAAATGCTTGTGCGCGTTGCAATGGTCGAGGGTCAGGCCCGTGGCGCGAAAGGCCGCGAACTGTGCTGTGATTTCGGCGGCGAGTTGGCGGCGCGCTTGCCTGCTGAAGGATATGACGGTCCCGAGAGCCCCCATATCGGAGCGAAACACGCCACTTCCATCCACGAGATGAGTCACGGCAGAGGCGGGAAGCACCGGCCGGCCTTCCACCAGCACCACATGCAGGCCGACACGCAAGGAAGGCATGCGCCGCGCGCGGCCAATTGCGTCGGCCGTCGCCGGCGCCGAAACCATCAAGCTCGCGGCAGTGAGAATGCCGCCGCGATGAGCCGCTTCGACGGCGTCGTTGACTTCGCGGGCGGCGCCGAAATCATCCGCCGTGATGATCAGCCGCTTCAAACAGTGTCCCGCCGCGAGCGCAAGAAGTGGAAGAATTCCACACCCTCGCGCAAACGGCGCTTCATCATTTCCGGGCTTGCGATCATCTCGGCCACGATGGCTGCGATCTTGGACGGGCGGAAATAGAACTTCTTGTAGAAATCCTCCACGGATTTGAAGATCTCGCCGTGGCTGAGATGCGGATAGTTCAGCGCCGCAATCTGCGTGCCTTCCTGCGTCAGGAGATCGATCTCTTCGTTGTACAGCCAGCCGTTTTCCTTTGCCTGCCGGTAGAGGAAGGTGCCCGGATAGGGGGCCGCGAGCGAAACCTGAATCGTGTGGGGATTGATCTCCTTGGCGAAATCGAGCGTCTCCCGGATCGTCTCCCGGGTCTCGCCGGGCAGGCCCAGAATGAACGTGCCGTGGACGACGATGCCGAGCTCGTGGCAGTCCTTGGTGAAGCGGCGGGCGAACTCCACCCGCATGCCCTTCTTGATGTTGAACAAGATCTGCTGATTGCCGGACTCATAGCCGACCAGCAGCAGACGCAGGCCATTGTCTTTCATGACTTCGAGGGTCTTGCGGGGCACATTGGCCTTGGCGTTGCACGACCAGACGACTCCGAGCTTGCCCAACTCCTTCGCCAGCGCTTCGACACGCGGCAGGTTGTCGGTCAGCGTGTCGTCGTCGAAGAAGAATTCCTTCACCTGCGGGAAGGCGTTTTTTGCCCATTTCATTTCCGCAACGACATCTTCGACCGAGCGCACGCGATAACGATGCCCGCCCACCGTCTGCGGCCACAGGCAGAAGGTGCAGCGCGATTTGCAACCGCGTCCGGTATAGAACGAGATATAGGGGTGCTTCAGATAGCCGCCGAAATAATTCTCGATGGTGAGATCGCGCTTGTAGACCGGAGTCACCCAGGGAAGCTTGTCCATGTTCTCGAGAACCTCACGGTTCTCGTTGTGAACGATGACGCCCTGCTGGTTACGATACGAAAGCCCTTTGATGTCGCTCCAGCGCATGCCGTCGGCGACTTCCTTGATGGTGAAATCGAATTCGTTGCGGGCGACGAAATCGACAGCGCGCGCGGCGATCAGGCTCTGCTCGGGCTCGACCGCGACCTTGGCGCCGATGAAGCCGATGCGGATGTCCGGATTGGCCGCTTTGATCATGTCCGCCGTCTTCACGTCCGATTTGAAGGATGGGGTGGAGGTGTGCATCACCACGAGGTCGCGGTTTTTGAGCTCCGGCGCGATGTCCTCGAATTTCAGGCGGTGCGGCGGCGCATCGATCAGCTTCGAGCCCTCGACGAGAGCCGCCGGCTGCGCGAGCCAGGTTGGATACCAGAACGAGCGGACCTCGCGTTTCATTTGATAGCGGGCGCCGGCGCCGCCGTCGAAACCGTCGAAGGAGGGAGGATGCAGAAACAGCGTTCTCATCAGGTAAGTCCTCGCAAGCAAAGCCGCAATTTCAGCTCAAGGGATCGGGCGAGCAGAGCCGTCGCGAGCCACGCGGTAGCGGGCGTGGCGCCATTGTACGCGGCGCGTAACGAAGCCCCAGCACCACAGCGCAAAGACGAGCAAGTCATTGAGCGGCAGCACCCAGAGCTGCTTCAGAGCCGAACGGGCAGTGCGAGCGCTGCAATGTAGCATGAGGCGCGCCATGGCCGTCATGGCGAGCATGGCGAGCGCCGGCCTCGCACCGGCCGCCAGCAGGCTCCCGAGGACGGCCGGCGCCAGGCCGAGGCTCACGAAGGAGAACGTGTAACCCACCGGGCGTACGGTCCGAATCGTGCGCAGCCATCGCAGCTCGTGCCGTATGAGCTCGCGCATACTGCCTTCCTCGACGCAGGTCTCGACCACGACTTCAGACAGCACGGTGCGCAGGCCCCTCCGGCGGGTGAGCTCTCCGAGCCGATAGTCATCAGGCAGTTGATCCGCTATGGCGGCGAAACCGCCGATGCCAGCCAGCGCCTCCCGCCGTATCGCAATGGTTGTGCCAAAGGCGAACGAGCGCGAGCCGAACAGGGCTGCGACGTACACCGAAGGCATGAACCAGTCGTTGATGAACAGGGATCCGAGCAGCGACCACAGCCCCGGCCGCGGGCGGCCGCGGTAGGGACAAGTGACGATGCCGACGCCGGGATCGAGGAGCGGCGCCACCACCCTGGCGAGATAGTCGGGAGCGACGCGAACGTCGCTATCCGCGATGATCAGATAATCGTAGCGGGCGAGCGGCATCATGTTGATCAGATTGCCGACCTTGCGGCTGCTGCCATGCTGCGTCGAATCTATCGCGATTCGCAGATCGAGCTCGGGAAGCTCGCGTTGCAATCTGTGCACCACCGCCACGGCAGGATCGCCCGCATCGCGCACGCCAAAGACAATCTGAAATCGCGGATAGCGCTGGTCGCAGAACGTGCGCAGGGACTCATAGAGCTCATGCTCCGCACCACACAGCGGCTTCAACACAGTGACCGGAGGCTGAACGGAAGGCCAGGATTGCCCGGGACGGCGCCGGAATCGCACCGTCAGCCACGCGATGATAGTGTAGGCCATGGCGAGCGCGACAAGCGCGAGCCCGCAGCGGCCTATAAACCACAGTGCAGCAGCCGCGCTCACCCAACTAGCCGAGGCGTCGGAGCAGGGGATGCCGCGCGGGCAGCGACTGCCCGCCTATTCCCGAGGTCGTTGTCATGCGCAAGCCAAATCCCAAAAACCGCAGTGTACGGCACCCGAGCGAGGATAGGACCGCGAGCGATAATGGGGCCCTCCCCCTTCTGGTACTTGACTAAGCCCGGGCGCAGGCAGGAGTCTTGGCCCAATGGATGACGAGCGAGACAGCGAGAATTGCGGCGCAGACGTTGCGGCAGATTCCGAGCCGTTGATCCTGGTGGATGAGACCGACCGGGAACTCGGCCACCTGAGCAAGGCGCGGTGCCACCAGGGCCGCGGCGTCCTGCATCGGGCTTTCTCCCTGCTGATCTTCAACGGCGCCGGCGAATGGTTGCTGCAGCAGCGGGCGCCGTCCAAACGGCTCTGGCCGCTGTACTGGTCCAATAGCTGCTGCAGTCATCCCCGGCGCGCCGAGACTCTGCAGGCCGCGATCCACCGTCGGCTGTACGAGGAGCTGGGCCTGCGCTGTCCCTTGCATTTTCTGTTCAAGTTCCAGTACCAGGCGCAGTTCGATGCCGCCGCCGCCGAGCACGAGCTTTGCTCGGTCTTCATCGGGCGCTGCACGGACCCGGTCACGATCAACCGAAACGAGATCGTCGCCTGGCGCTGGAGCAGCCCGGAAGCGCTCCGGGCCGAGATGACCGGGCCTGGGGCCGGGAGCTTCACTCCCTGGTTCGTGCTGGAGTGGGAGCGCATCTGGCGGGATCATCGCGAGGTGATCCTCGCGTTGCAATCCGACCCCGCTGCCGCGCCGTCCGCGCCAGCTTCCGTGTAAGCAGGAGCCACGTACTTGGGCATTCCGCTGATACAGATGTACCGCGTAGCTCGTTACGTCGCGGGCCGCAAGCTGCGGGGCGAGAAGCGTTATCCGCTCGTGCTCATGCTGGAGCCGCTGTTTCAGTGCAATCTCGCCTGCGCCGGCTGCGGAAAGATCGACTATCCGAAGGAGATCCTGCAAAAAAGAGTGAGCGTCGAGGACGCGCTGCGCGCCGTCGATGAATGCGGGGCGCCCATCGTGTCCATTCCCGGCGGCGAACCGCTCATTCACAAGGACATGCCGCAGATGGTGGCCGCGCTCGTCGCGCGCAGGAAGTTCGTGTATCTCTGCACCAACGCCATCCTGTTGTCCAGGCATATTGATGAGTACCGGCCTTCGCCCTATCTCACGTTCTCCATCCATCTGGACGGCAATCAGCGCCGGCACGACGAGTCTGTATGTCAGGAAGGGGTCTTCGACAAGGCCGTCGCCGCAATCCGGCTCGCGCGTGGCAAGGGTTTTCGAGTGACCATCAATTGCACGCTGTTCAGCGGCGAGAATCCGGACGAAGTCGCTGAATTCTTCGATGCGGCCATGGCGCTCGGCATCGAAGGCATCACGGTCTCTCCCGGATACAGCTACCAGCACGCCCCGCGACAGGACGTCTTTCTCGGGCGTAGCGCCAGCAAGCGCTTGTTCCGAGAGATCTTCAAGCGCGGGCGCGGCGCACGCGCCCGCTGGTCGTTCAATCATTCGGCCCTGTTTCTGGATTTTCTCGCGGGCAACCAGGCCTATCAGTGCACTCCCTGGAGCAATCCCACCTACAACATCTTCGGTTGGCAGCGGCCCTGTTATCTGCTCTCCGATGAAGGTTACGCGCCCAGCT
>Ga0210394_10000359_pt1 | contig 102046 bp, 83 predicted proteins | sample IncBWC12MmetaG_FD_160121 | JGI IMG/M metagenome (GOLD analysis project Ga0210394, IMG submission 160121) | Forest soil microbial communities from Barre Woods Harvard Forest LTER site, Petersham, Massachusetts, United States - Inc-BW-C-12-M | ecosystem: Environmental > Terrestrial > Soil >...
AGGAAGCAGCAGCGGAGGGTAGTTTGAAGCCTCCTCCTGCAAGGCGGCTCCGAAGGGCCTCCCTTCATCGATTACACAGTTGCGCAAACAAGTCGTCTGTCGCCGACTTATTTGCTCGTGGCACACTTAGAAAGTAAACTTCAGTCCGAGTTGAACGGCGCGGTTGCCGCCGGAGCCGATGATTGGGTTCGAAGCCGCCACGTCAGGAGTGGCACAGGAGCAGCCAAAGCCACCCGGACCGGGCACGGATGGATCGTTATGACCCCACCCGTTTTGGCCGCCAAACGGATTGGCGAAGTTCGGATGGTTAAATAGGTTAAAAAATTCCGCTCGGAATTGCACGTTGAGGCGCTCGCCGAAACGGAAATTCTTCATCGCCGAAAAATCGACATTGCGCAAGCCGAAATCGCGAAAGATGTTGCGCCCCATGGTGCCGAAGGTGCCAAGCGATGGCGGTAACATCATGCCCTGTCCCATGACGTAGCAACCCCAATTGTTGAAGGCGGTCGTGTAACCTCCTGCCGTCCCTCCGTCTAGCGCCAATGCCTTTGAAGCGCATGCCATGCTTTGGGGCGTGCCATCCCCAGCCGCAAAATGCGGAACTCCGGAGGAAATTGTTGGCTTGAAGCTCGAGGGGTTGCCGAAGAAATCCCACCGGTCGACCAGTTCGCCGGTGCCGCTCACATCCGTTCCCGCGTCGATCGGCCCCCACGGTTGCGAGCCATAAACGCTGACGATGGTGTTTACCTGCCATCCTTCGAGTAATTGTCCCCAGGTCTTGACGCCGGGAATCGCATAAGTGAGCGAAAGGGTGAAGCGATTGCGCATGTCAAAGTCACTGCTCGCGTACTCGTTCCGCGGATGCATGCTATCCATGGGTAGACCGGAACCTGCTCCAAAGTCCCAGTTGGCGCCCACGTTATCTAAGGCGTGGGAATAGGTGTAACCCATCAGGAACGTCAGGCCGTGATAGTCCCGGCCAGTCAGGGTGAGTTGCAGGCCATTGTAATTGGACCTATATATGTTCCCCACCTGATAGATCTGTCCAAGGTAAGGAAATTTTGCGTTAAAGGGACGCGCGTTTTGCTCCGCAGCAGGATCGGCAGCAGCACCGGCGGAGACTGAACACAGGCTAGCATCCGCATAGCCAGACGCGATGCACGCCTGCCAGCCTGCGCCAACTGTGGGTTGATTCACATCGCGGATGCCCAGTAGTTTTGAGCCGTGATTGCCAACATAGGCAGCTTGCAAGGAGATTTTCCGAGTGATGGCCTCCTCCACGTTGAGGTTCCAGTTATACACGTAAGGAGTTTTGAAGTTCTGCGTAATCCCCATGATCGTGCAGGGGTTTCCCGTAGCAACGCTGCAATCGATCGTGCCCGTGGGGAAAACCGTGTTGGTACCCGTGGCATTCCAGTTTAGTTGCGGCGGAACGAAGGTCACTTGGCCGGTGGCAATGTTGCCGTTTCCCGGGGTCACTCCCACTGCTCCGGTCGGAATCGTGCTGAGGCCAAGGTTGTTGTTCAGTGCCAGGAAAGCTTCCCAGTTGATGGTTTCGTAGGTGATGCCAGCGCCGCCGCGAATCACGGTGCGGTTGTTTCCATGGAGGTCCCAGGCGAAACCTGCCCGCGGAGCAAAATTATAAGGATCGACGTTGTACGGGCCGCTGATTCCCTTCCCGACCTGCACGAGTCCCACATTGGGGTTGAAGTTGGCCAATTGGCTGTGGGCGTCCGTGATGACGGTATTCAGTTCGTAACGCAGGCCAAGATTCAATGTGAGGTGGTTCGTCACGCGCCAATCATCCTGGGCAAAAAGGGCAATTCCCCAATTGTGAATGTCGCGCGTGGGATCACCGATCAGTAGAGTCGCGTTGGCAGGAGCGCCTGCAAAGAAGTCTTCGAGCGGCGTGGAAGTGGGAAAGGCAGTGCCGCCCAGGAACTTAAATCTGCCCCGGGCGCCGCCGTAGGCGCCACCTTCAAAACCATCGCGGTGGATTTCCCCGCCGAATTTGAGGCTATGTTTGCCCTTAATAGAGGTAATGTGGTCAACAAACTGGTATCTGGTGTCAGGCCCTTGCACCTTCGGCCAATTGAAACCACCGAGCCCTGAGGCGGGAAATCCGTCCAAACCTAAAATATTGATGCGTGGCAAGCCGCCATAGAGCGGATTCGTCACACCCGTGTTCAGCCCATAGTCGCTCGCGGGAGTATTGACATCGTTGACTACCGTTGGTTGGTACAAGCGGTTGTAGCCAAAACGCGCTTCATTGACCCACTCTGTAGTTGGCGTGGCGACCCAGTTCACACCCGCTACCTGCGCCCGTGTATGAATGCGCGTAAGCCATTTGGTTTGCAGTTGGCTGGCGTCTTGCACCGTGCCGTTGTTATCGCCGTAGAAATACATGCCGCTCAGTGTGTTTTTCGCATTGATCTGGTAATCCGCCTTGCCCAGAGCATTGTCAACGCTTACGCTGTTTGGGAGACCATAAGCAATCGTATTGGCGCCCGCCGGGTTTGTTCCGGCATTCAAAGGGAATCCCGTTCCATTACAACTGATTGGTGGGCCGAGCGTGCATCCAGCAATTGTCAAGCTGGCTGAACTGATGGGCACGCCACCTGCCTGGAGATCCTGGATCGCATTCACGATGCTATTTCCACAGTCGCCGCCAGCTGCCCCCGTGTAGGTGCAGCCCGAGCCACCGGAAGGGGTGGTAAGGCCAGTCGTGGCCGGCGTTGTCAGCAGTCCCGCATTCCCGACGGTATAGCGCTGCCCCTCGTAGGCGCCGAAGAAAAAAAGCCGGTCTTTGAGGATCGGCCCGCCAAGAGTGGCGCCGAACTGCTCCAAGTGCCGGGGATCTTTTTTGCCGCTATCGACGGTGTTGTAGAAATTCCTGGCATCCAAATCTGTGGTTCGAAAGAAACCATAAGCTGTGCCATGGAGAGTATTCGTACCGGATTTCAAGCCAACGTTGATGTTAGCCCCAGGCTTCCAACCGTACTCCGCCGGGGGGCTCTGTACCACGTTAAATTCCTGAATGGAATCGATCGGCAGAATGGTCGCGGAGTCGCCCGCGATACCCGCTCCGTTGATAATGCTCTGGCCGGAAAAAGGCTCGCTGTTGAATAGGCCGTCAATCAGGTAGGCATTATCTTCCGCGCGCAGGCCATTGCTGCTGGTGGTGGAAAATCCGCCGCCGGGATAGCGCATCACGCCGGGCCGCAATTGCAAAAGGTTTTCGTAATTCCTGCCATTCAAAGGAAGGTCGTTAATCTCCTTGTTGCTCATTGTCCCGCCAAGCGTTGAGCTCGTCGTGTCCAGCAATGCCGGAGCTTCGTCCACGGTGATGACCAATGTGGAGTCACCGGTCTTGAGGTTCACGTCGAGGCGAAAATCCTTGCCTACCTCAATCAGAACACTAGCCGCCTGATAGCTGTTGAAACCCTTCGCCTCGATCTGCACCTTGTACGTGCTGGGCTGGAGGTCCGGGACTACGAACTCGCCGGATTCGTCGGTGACCGTAGTGCGCAAGATGTTGCGCTGCGTGTCGGTGACCGTCACCCTGCCGCCAACGATTGCCGCGTCCTGGGCGTCATGGACGCTGCCGAGGATTCGACCAGTCGTGGTCTGGCCCGTAACGATAAGCGGAACGCACAGCAGAGCAACCAGAGCAACCAGAGCGACAGGGGCAACGAGCGCAGCCGAGGAAAAACAACCCCGAAACAATACGGAGCGAAAATGCTTCATTGAAGACCCCTCCCCTAAACAAGATGCGATGACCCAAAAGCGGAAGCGTGTCGCGGTGTGATGGTACTACCACCAGATAATTGGAGCTGTCAAGAAATATCTCCGATGTGCCTAATCGAATTTATGGTATAGATGTCAGACCAGAATTGACCGGCTACCTCCACGGACGGGAGAAGAGGAGTAGCACCTTTGGCCATCCGAACCATCAATCCGGCAACAGGAGAATGGGTAAGGAATTTTGAGGCGCTGACGGATTTCCAGATTGCAGGGAAGATCCGGCTGGCGGAGCAGACTTTTCCAAAATTCCGCGCGCTCACGTTTGCCGAGCGCGGCGCCATGATGCGCAAGGCCGCCGAACTCTTGGAGGCCGAAAAGAACGAACTGGCAAAATTAATGACTCTGGAAATGGGGAAAACGTTCCGCTCGGCCGTGGATGAAGCCGTGAAGTGCGCCTGGGCCTGCCGATATTACGCCGAGAATGCAGAGAAATTTCTGGCCGACGAAGTGATCGAGACCACGGCGCGAAAAAGCTACATTCGTTACCAGCCCATGGGCATCATCCTGGTGATTATGCCGTGGAATTATCCTTTCTGGCAGGTTTTCCGATTTATCGCCCCGGGCCTCATGGCGGGAAACGTTGGATTGTTAAAACATGCCTCGAATGTGCCGCAATGCGCGCTGAAGGTCCAGGATCTGCTGTTACAGGCAGGTTTCCCGCCAGGCGCATTCCAGACCTTGTTGATCGGTTCAAACAAGGTCGACGGCATCTTGGCGGATCCGCGCATCGCCGCGGCTACACTGACGGGCAGCGAGGAGGCGGGCGCAAAAGTAGGGGCCGGAGCGGCGAGCCGCATCAAAAAAGTGGTCTTGGAGCTTGGCGGGAGTGATCCTTTCATCGTGATGCCAAGCGCGAATCTGGAAGAAGCCGTCGCCACGGGAGTGAAGGCCAGGACGCTAAACAACGGTCAATCCTGCATCGCCGCCAAACGATTTATTGTGGCCGACGAAATTGCCGACAAGTTTGAGCAAGCGTTCGTCGAGAAAATGCGCGCTTTGAGGCTCGGGGATCCCTTCGACGAGAATACGGATGTCGGGCCACTGGCCACGGCGGACGCGGTGGAATCCTTGCACGCGGATGTGCAGAAAAGCGTGGACTGCGGCGCAAAAGTGTTGACCGGGGGAAAGCCTGCGAAACGGCCCGGCAATTTCTACCTTCCCACAGTGCTGACAAATATTCCCGAAAATTCACCCGCTTATCGCGAGGAGCTTTTCGGGCCGGTGGCCTCTCTGTTTCGCGTCAAGGATCTGGACGAGGCGATTCGTGTTGCGAATGACAGCCGGTTTGGCCTTGGGGCAAGCGCCTGGACCAGCGATGCCAACCAGCAGGAGCGGTTCATCAACGAACTCGAAGCCGGGATGGTGTTCATCAATCAAATGGTGGCCTCGGACCCGCGAGTGCCCTTCGGTGGAGTAAAGCGGTCGGGCTACGGCCGGGAACTCAGCACATTTGGAATACGGGAATTTGCAAATGTAAAGACGGTATGGGTGAAATAAGAAAGGGGTTGAGGATGAAGTGCGGTATGTTATATGGTGGCCTGACCAGTAGTCCAACAAAGAGCGCTTCTCCGCCAATGCTCTTTTGCGGAGCACGGGATTTGTGGCTTTGCCACATCTCCCGGCTGGTCAGAGGGCCATCCGGCTGTGTGGAGAGTAAGTCATGTACAAGTTAGTGCAAAGTTCTCGTCTCTATGAGCAGATCGTCAAGCAAATCGAAGATTCGATCGAACGAGGCGAGCTGAAAGAGGGAGACCAACTCCCGGCCGAGCGCGAACTGGCGCTCCAGTTCGGCGTAAGCCGTACGGCCGTGCGTGAGGCTGTAAAAGCCCTGCGCGAGAAGGGACTCGTCGAGGCGTATCCGGGCCGAGGCACGTTCATCACCAGCGAGACCTCGAACTCCATTCGGCTCACGTTTGACCGCATGATCAAGTCGGGCCCACGCGATGGAACACTGCATCTGGTTGAAGTGCGGGAAATCCTGGAGCCGGAGATCGCTGCGCTTGCCGCAAAGCGAGTCACCGAAGAAAACCTGAACGAACTTCGCGAAGCCATCGGAATCATGGATGGCGCAAAGACCGATCCCCATTCCTACATCGAAGCGGATCTCGATTTCCACCTGGCCCTGGCGGAGGCGGCCGCGAATCCTCTGATTTTGTCGCTCATCGATTCCATCGTCGGCGTTTTGCGCGAACAGAGGCTCAGCATCTTCAAGGTCGAGGGGGGACCGGAGCGGGGCCAGTATCACCACAAGCGGATTCTTGAAGCAGTTGAGAATCACGACTCGTCCGGAGCACGGGACGCCATGCGCGCGCACCTGCGACAAGTTCGGGATGACTCCCGCAATTCCATCGTTGAACAGGAATGACAAGATTTTAGGACACGGAGAGAAGCGAACATGGCAAGTCTTGGCTTCGTCGGATTAGGCGTGATGGGCGGGGAATTGGTCAACCGCCTGATCAGCAAGGGTCACACGGTTACCGGCTATAACCGCACAAAATCGAAAGCGGAATGGCTGATCAAAGCGGGGATGAAGTGGGCCGATTCTCCGCGTGCTGTAACCACTAGCGCGGATATCGTGTTTTCCATGGTGACCAACTCCGCGGCGCTAGAAGCCATCGTCGAAGGACCCGAAGGCATTCTCGCGGGATTACGGTCCGGCAAGACCTATGTGGATATCAGCACCGTAAGCCCGGACTACAGCCGCGTAGTGGCCGAGAAAGTGCGCGCGAAAGGCGCGGACATGCTCGATTCGCCGGTCTCCGGAAGCGTCATCACACTCCAAGAAGGCAAGCTTTCCGTGATGGTCGGCGGCCGGAAAGAAACATTCGAGAAAGTGAAACCGATCCTTTTGGACATTGGCCCGAAAGTGACTTATGTCGGCGGCAACGGCCAAGCGCTAGTCCTTAAGATTGCGTCAAACCTGAGCCTCGCGGTGCAGATGCTGTCCTTCTCGGAGGGAGTGCTACTCGCCGAGAAAAGCGGAATTTCCAGAGAAATCGCGGTCGACGTACTGACCAACAGCGCCATCGCTTCTCCCATGGTGAAGTACCGCGGGCCGTTCGTAATCAAGCTTCCGGACGAAGCCTGGTTCAACGTCAACATGATGCAGAAAGACATGCTGCTGGCGCTGGAACTCGGCCGAAAGCTGGATGTGCCCATGCCCTCGACCGCGGTTGCGAACGAAGTCCTTACCGCCGCCCGCGGCGTCGGCCTCGAAAAAGAAGACTTTGCCGTGGTGTTTGACGTTCTGGCGCAGTTGTGCGGAGTAAAACGATGAGCAAGACCGCAGATGCCATACAACTTCTCTCGGCAGTCTCCGCCGAAAAGTGGCTGCAGATGTACCGCCGCATGCAGATGATTCGCTTGTTCGAAGAACAAGTCAATGAGCTCTATACGCGAGCGTTGATGCCGGGACTGGCGCACCTGTATGTAGGAGAAGAGGCTGTCGCGGTAGGCATTTGCGAAGCCTTGCGCAACGACGACTACATCACCAGCACCCATCGCGGGCACGGTCACTGCGTTGCCAAGGGCGCCGCGCCAGACCGCATGTTTGCGGAATTGTTGGGCAAGGAAGCGGGATACTGCCGTGGCAAAGGCGGATCAATGCACATTGCTGATCCGGCTACAGGAAACCTTGGCGCGAACGCCATCGTTGCCGGCAGCGCGGGTATTGCCACCGGTGCCGCGTTTTCCGCGAAACATGCGGGCAAGAGCCAAGTAGCCGTCTGCTTTTTTGGCGAGGGCGCGCTCGGCCAAGGCGTCGTTTATGAAGTAATGAACCTCGCCGCACTCTGGAAATTGCCGGTAATTTACGCCTGTGAAAACAACTACTACACCGAATATACGCATTTCTCCGAAACCACTGCCGGAGACGTGCTTGCCCGCGGCGAAGCTTTCGGCGTTCCTTCGGAAGGTGTCGATGGACAGGACGTGCGCGCCGTCTACGCCACCGCATCGCGCTTGGTGGAACGCGCGCGGCAGGGCGAAGGCCCCGCGTTTCTGCTTTGCAATACTTATCGCTACACGGGACACCATGTCGGCGACATCAACCGCGAATATTACCGTTCCAAGCAGGAGGAGCAGGAGTGGAAGACTAAACGCGACCCCATTCAGCTTTTCTCCACTTGGCTGATCGCTGAAAAACTCACAGACGCCAACACTCTGGCAACCATCGAATCCGATGTTCGCTCGGAGATGCAAGCTGCGGTGGATTTTGCGATCGCTGCTCCGTATCCAAAACCCGAAGAAGCGGAGCAAGACGTTTATGCCTGAGACCCTCGTGCGAGAACTTACCTTTGCACAAGCCGTCAAAGAAGCGCTAGCGGAAGAAATGCGCCGAGACCCCCGAGTCTGCATCCTCGGAGAAGACGTTGCCGAAGCGGGAACACCCTTTAAAGTGCTCTCCGGATTGGTCGAAGAATTCGGCAAGGACCGCGTGATCGACACACCGATTTCGGAAGCTGGATTCACGGGTGTCGGCGTAGGCGCCGCCATGACCGGCATGCGCCCGGTGATCGACATCATGTTTGGAGATTTCTTGACGCTGACGATGGACCAGATGGTCAATCAGGCCGCAAAAGTTCACTATATGTCCGGCGGTAAATGGAAAGTGCCGATGGTTTTGCGCACCACCTTGGGGGCCACCCGCCGATCGGCGGCGCAACACTCGCAATCCTTGCATGCCTGGCTGAGCCATGTTCCCGGGCTGAAGGTGGTTCTCCCGTCCACCCCCTATGATGCGAAGGGTTTGCTGAAGAGCGCCATTCGGGACGACAATCCAGTCGTCTTCTTCGAAGACAAAATGATGTATCGCCAAAAAGGGCCGGTCCCGGCGGAAGACTATACAATTCCGCTGGGCGTCGCGGACATCAAGCGAGTGGGCGACGATATCACTTTGGTGGCGACCAGCAGCATGGTACAGGTGGCACTTGGCGCAGCGTCGCTGCTTGAGAAGGATGGCATCAGCGCCGAAGTAATCGATCCGCGGACCACGTGGCCACTAGACGAAAGGACGCTGGTGGAATCGGTAAAGAAAACGTCAAAGGCTATCGTGATCGACGAAGGGTACGGACGGTACGGAGTGACGGGAGAACTCTCCTCGGTAATCTCCGAAGGTGCCTTCTTCAGCCTGGAAGCGCCAGTGAAGCGAATGGGAGCCATGCACGTGCCGATTCCTTTTTCGCCGCCGCTCGAAGATGTGACCGTACCCACGGAGCAGACCGTGTACGAAGCAGCGCGCGCACTGTGTGGGAAGTAGTCGCTTGCGCGTCAGAGTAGGAGGACCATCGTGGCACTGAAAACGTATGGACCGATGGCGGTGGATTGGGAAAACCGCATCGATTTAGACCGGCTTCGGAAACAACGTCTCGCTCGCGCCAAAGCGCTGCTCAAAAAATCCGAGATGGGCGCGCTCCTTTGCTTCGACATGAATAATGTCCGTTATATCACCGCCACCCACATCGGGTCCTGGGCGCAGGACAAGATCAGCCGCTTCGCACTGTTGCCACAGAATGACGAACCCATTTTGTGGGATTTCGGCTCAGCGGCCCGGCATCACCAACTCCACTGCCCCTGGCTCGGCGAAAGATCCCGCCCGGGAATTCCACTTTTGCGGGGGGCCATGTCTCCGGAGATGGGCCGCGCGGAAAACGTGGCCCGCAAGATCAAGGTCGAGCTCGAAAAGCGTGGTTTGCACAAGGAGCCCCTCGGGGTGGACGTGATCGAGCCTCCCATCCTTTTTGCTCTCCAGAAAGAGGGCATCACCGTTGTAGATGGGCAGCAATTAATGTCTGATGCGCGGGTGATCAAGACGCAGGACGAAATTTCCCTCCTCAATCACTCCGCGATGATGGTCGATGCCGCGTATGACGAGCTGTACCGTGCCATGAAGCCAGGTATGAGCGAAAACCAAGCTGTAGGGCTTGCCAGCAAAGTCTTGTACGACCTCGGCTCGGAGTATGTGGAAGCCGTCAATGCCATTTCCGGTGAACGCTGCAGTCCCCATCCGCACGTTTTTTCTGACCGCGTGCTGCGGCCTGGCGATCCCGTCTACTATGATATTTTGCATTCCTACATGGGGTACCGCACCTGTTATTACCGGTGCTTCACGGTCGGGTATGCCTCGCACGCCATGACGGATGCCTATAAGCGCTGCAGGGAATACCTCGATGCCGCGATCACGCTGGTGAAGCCGGGAAGAACCACGGCGGAGATCGCTTCTGTCTGGCCCAAGGCGGAGGAATTCGGATTCCCTGACGAAGAAGCCGCCTTCGGGTTGCAATTTGGCCACGGAATTGGCCTGGCGATCTGGGAAAAACCGGTCATCAGCCGCATGGTTTCGCTCGAACACTCTCACGAAATCAAACCCGGAATGGTCTTTGCCCTGGAGACGTTCTGGCCCTCGACGGATGGATGGAGCGCCGCGCGAATCGAAGAAGAGATCGTTGTCACCGAAACCGGCCACGAAGTGATTACGCGTTTTCCCGCCGATCAGCTTATGGTCGCCGGGGCCCACTATTTCACCGTGAACGGGCCGCTCGCCACGACCCGCGAGAACGAACAGCCACTCAGCAAGCGCGTGGTGGAAATGGTCGAAGCGAGCGCGAAGAATGAAGGCGTAGGGGTCACGGACTGAAGGAATCGGTCTTTCTCTACCAAGGAAACAATTATGGCGATTAGTGTGGTGATGCCTGCGCTAGAGATGGCCCAGGAAACCGGCAAGCTGTTGGCTTGGCGGAAACAAGAAGGCGAGCAAGTCACCAAGGGTGAGCCACTGCTGGAAATTGAGACCGACAAAGCCGTAGTCGAGGTCGAAGCCCCTGGAGACGGAGTGCTCGCAGCCATTACCGCCAGGGTCGGAGACGAAATTCCCGTGGGACGCACAATTGCCTGGCTGGTGAAGCCGGGCGAAGCGGTTCCCGCCGGAAACGCTGGACAATCCTCGCCGTCCGCTCGCACCACCACCGCTCCGGAGCGCGCGGCTCCGTCCTCGCTATCCGCCAGAAGGGCAAGCGGTGCGGCTGTTCCCGAGATCTCGCCAAAGGCGCGTCGCCTGGCCAAGGAACTCGGCGTCGATTTTAGCAAGATCAAGGGCACAGGCCCCGATGGCGTCATCACCGCGGAGGACGTGCAAGCAGTTCGGAACGCGCAGCCTGGCGCTATCTCCGACGGCGCGATCGAGCCCGAGCCGTTGAGCGCCGTCGCCCGCCTGATGGCCGAGCGTACGGCGCAAAGCTGGACCACGGTGCCACACTTTTTCGTTTCCCGTGATGTGAACGCCGCCGCGCTTTCCGAATTTCAGAAAGCAAACGCCGCGCGCATCGAAAAAGCGGGTGAAGGCAAGCTGTCCATCACCGACCTGCTCATTGCGTTGGTTACCCGCGTTCTCGAAAAGCATCCTCGAATGAATTCCTCTTGGGCCGGTGGCACCATCAAGCCGAACCAAGAAGTGAAAATGAGCGTAGCCATGGCGGTGAAAGATGGCGTGGTCAGCGCCGTCATCCATAGTGCGCAGAGCAAAACCCTTCGGGAGATTTGTGCCAAACGGCAAGAGCTAACAGAGCTGGCCCGCAACAATAGACTCCGGCCCACAGACATCAGCGGCGGCACATTTACAATCAGCAACCTAGGCATGTTTAAGGTGGACGCCTTTACCGCCATCATTCCCGAGCCGCAAGCCGCAATCCTAGCCGTAGGCGGAATCAGCGATCGCGTCGTCGCCGTGGATGGAAAGCCTGCCGTCTGCCCGGTAATGACCATGACCCTATCGAGCGATCACCGCGTAATTGATGGCGCGCGCGCGGCCGATTTTCTCAACGATCTTGTCGACGCCATCCGCGAACCCCAAAAGTGGCTCAATCTCTGATGAGCACCGCTCCTGCCGAGCGCAAAAAGCCGTTCTACGTAAACCTTTGGGTGCAAGTCCTCATCGCCATCGGTGTGGCGGTGGTGTTCGGCTATCTGAACCCCACGAAAGCCATCGCTATGAAACCGCTCGGGGATGGTTTCATTCGCCTGATTACCATGGTCATTTCCTTGATCATCTTCTGCACCGTGGTCTCCGGCATCGCCAGCATGCAGGACATGAAAAAGGTGGGGCGTGTTGGAGGCAAGGCGTTGCTGTATTTCGAGGTGGTTTCCACTCTCGCGCTGATCATTGGCATGGTGGTTGGCAATGTCGTGCATCCCGGCGCAGGTTTCAACATCAACGCAGCAAATCTCGACGCCAAGGCCGTGGCGGACTACGCCGGACAAGCGAAGTCGCAGAACATTCCAGAGTTCATCTTGCACATCATCCCGACCACCGTGGTGGACGCATTCGCAAAGGGCGATATCTTGCAGGTTGTCTTTGTCGCCCTGTTATTTGGCTTCGCTCTTTCCGCCCTCGGCGACCGCTGCAAGCCATTGGTCACATTACTCGATTCGCTGACGCAAGCGGTCTTCGGCGTCGTAAACATTCTCATGCGCTTCGCGCCCCTCGGCGCCTTTGGCGCCATGGCCTTCACGGTCGGAAAATATGGCATTGCTTCACTCGGCCCGCTCGCAAAGCTGATTGGCGTTTTCTATCTGACGTGTATTTTTTTTGTGCTGGTCGTTCTCGGCATCGTTTCCTGGCTCGCCGGTTTCAACATCATCAAATTCCTTGTCTACATCAAGGAAGAAGTGCTTCTCGTATTAGCCATCAGTTCTTCCGAACCCGCGATTCCGACGCTAATGGCTAAACTGGAAAAACTGGGTTGCTCGAAGGCGCTCGTCGGTCTCATCGTTCCCACTGGCTACACCTTCAATACCGACGGTTCGGCCATCTACATGAGCATCGCCGCGCTCTTTGTCGCGCAGGCCACGAATACACCGCTCACGCTGACCCAACAGCTCACTCTCTTTGCCGTGGCATTGCTCACTTCCAAAGGAGCGAGCGGCGTGCAAGGCGCATCCTTTATCGCCTTAGTGGCCACACTCACCGTGATCCCCACCATTCCGGTCGCGGGCATGGCGTTGATTCTCGGCATTGACCGTTTCATGAGCATGTTTCGAGCGCTCGTGAATATGATCGGCAATGGGGTTGCCACCGTCGTGGTGGCTCGCTGGGAGAATGAGTTGTCCCGCGAAAGCTTACAGAAAAATCTCGTGGCGAACCCCAAGCCCGCTGCCGCCGAGTGAGTCTTATCGTTCGGTCCTCAGTTTATCCAATTCGGGGTAGGAGGAAGTTTCCACGACGCTCCGTTCCGGCGGCTGAACCTGCGTCTCGAGGGCACGAACTAACATCCGGATCGCCAGTTCCATGGTGACGGAGGTGATCACCGCGGCAGCCAAAACGTGGCCGTCCACCAAACGTTTCACTTGACTGGCAATCCCGATACCAAGGAATGGCATTCCGAGCCATCTCTCCTTCTGCTCTGGATTGGCGGTATTCTGCAACGCTTTCCTGGCACCCAGGGCAAGTTCATGGGTTTGGCCGGCGACCAAGTCAAATTTTTCGGCCCGAGAGGTCGCCAGCTTCAGCCACGAGTGGGCGCTTTGGTAAGCGCTTTCCTCGCTCCATTTGCTCCGCAGCGTGGTGATCTGTACGTTCTCCGGTTTCGTCGTCTCCATGCCCTCGCGCCGTTGGGCCGCAACCGAGCTCATGCTCGGCCCCGCGATGTACAAGACAGATCCCCGGTGAGCCAGGAACGCCGCAAGCTGTTTGCCTTGAAGCTGGCCAATTTCGTTTTGGCCTTGGGTGACAGTGAAAACGGGAACCTGGGGGCTCTTCCGCAAGTGCTTGATATAATCCACATCGCTGTTACTGATCGCCCAGCCAATCTGCTCGGCAACCGCGGCTTCTGCTACGCGGCGAAGCCCCGTTGCGGTAACCGGCTCCACTACAAACGCGCTGGGCTTGGCTATCGCCGGGGATTGGATGATTTGTAGTAGTTGCTGGCTTTGGGTGATCGCGTCATCGTTTGCGTGGATGACTTTCAAGTCGAGCCCCAGGCGTTCCCCAGTCGCCTTGGCCACCGCTCCCTGTTCGTGCTGGTAGGCGTTGTCATTGGGAAGTGATACGACGATCCTCAATTTCCGCATGGGCCCTGCCTCCAGGCAGGTGCTCTCAAAAGTATACGTTGCCCAGTTTCGTCTGACGGCAAAAAGGCAGAGGTCTGTGACCGCCAAAGAGAGGGCACGCCTTGGCCGGAGTAAGCCTTCAGACGGCCTGGCATCAGCAACCCCAAGACCCACCCTTGCAACCGAAGCGTGGGGCGCTTGGCGTAGCCCGTGTAAAATGCAGGTGTGCTGCTACAAGGCTATTTTCGGATCCTGAACTTTTTTGACATCGCCGAAGCGATTGAACTCGATAAGTTGCGCGCCCTGCTCGGACCGGAGGCCGCTCCGCGTCCGCCGGCATTCCGTCACCGTACGCCTGAATATTCTCAAGTGCAGCAGGCCCCAATCGTTGAATCGGTGGGATCGATCACGCTTCTCACCAACGAGAAATTGGACGTTCGGATTAAATATTATTGGTTTGGTGTGGCAGCCGTCGAGCTTACGACCGTTTTTGAATGCGACTTCGATGGCTTGTGTGGGCGTTCATTTCGTTGGATGAACGCTTCTGAAGTCGAGGACGCTGCCGAACAGCTGCTGCGTGACCAATTGGATCGTTTCGCCCCGGCGCTAGTCAAACCTTCCGCGAAATGGCTCGACGAAGATTATTTGATCATTGACATCGAATCCGCGAGACATCCGGACAGTCGGCCGGCCACGGGCGGAGAACTGCTTGATTCCTACACTGATCAGATTACGAGACTGGTCCGGGGAGAAGTTGTTTCACTCTCGACTGCCGAGCGGGACGAGATCGTGCGTTCGGCTCTTTCTTATTACCCTAATGATCTGGTGGTTGTCGGTTGGGCGGCGGCCCTTGTTTACGACAACCCGGACGCCACGCCGGCCGTTATAGAAATTCTGGAGTACGCAAATACGCAATTGCTCGAATTCCGGTATTACGACGATCTACTGACCAACTTGCTGTCGCAGGTGTACAGTTCCCTCGAAGGTCACGAAAGTTTTTGGTCTCGCTGGCGATTGTCACGGCGCGCAGGCCGCTTAAATCGAATCCGCCTCGACATCATGGACCTGGCGGAGAGAACTGAATACGCGGTCAAATTCATCAGCGACACGTATTACGCTCGCGTGTACAACATTGGAGCGGCAAAAATTGGTGTTACCGACTACAGGATGCTCGTCGGCGAAAAATTGAAAACCGCGGGAGAGCTTTACGAGTTCATGGTGGACCAATTCAACGAACGGCGCATGTTTGCGCTGGAGGTGGTTGTTGCCATCCTCGTGCTGCTTGACGTAATCGCTTTGCTGCGCGGAAAGTGAGCACATCGCTCGAATGCTGCTCATATGTCTCGCCCTTTGCTACTGCAAGCGATACTTCTAAGGTTGGTAGCGACTGCCGCGCCGCAGCGCAGCACTGGTCGGTCTGTTGTCGCTCGACTGGACCGAGACCGTTACCGGGGGTGTGATCACTACGCCGGGCGACATTGTCCGCTCGGAACGGGCCCTTCGTGCTGGCGCGCTTGTACCGAATACCGATCAGCTCTTTGTTCCGCGCATTCTCGGCGAATGCGACAGAAGGGGAGCAAACACAGGGCTAGGGCTACTCGTCCGTGCTAACCCGCGCCCGCGATGGCTCGCAGCTGGCCTTCGAGAGCGGTGATGATTGGATTAGCAGTCCGGCTACTACCGTTACTTGGATGCCGACTGGATTCTGTTCGTCGCGTCCAACAGCAGGCTAGGCCGAGGAACCGTCGGCTGGCCGGAGATCGTACGCGGTGACTTCGAGTCATTCCATCTCTGACCATGTCTGGCCCCGCCAGTGACCGAACGCAACCAAACATTCCTCTATTTGATTGCGACGATTCTTAAGCACCAGCCTCCGGTTATCAAGATGCTCCTCGATAACCGGTGTTATCCCGAACCTTAGAATTCGTAACGCAACGCGAACTGCATGATGCGGGGATTATTGAGCAGGCCGGAATAGTTTCCGAAGCTGGTCCCACTTCCCAGACCCAGTGAATTAGAGAGCAAACTTGATTGCACATCGAAGCTCACCGAGTTTGTAACGTTGAACACTTCCCAGCGGAATTGCAGGCTTTGGCTTTCCTTCCAAGGCATTGTCCAGCGCTTGGCGAGCCCCATGTCCAGACCGAAATAGCCGCCGCCTCGAATCACGTTGCGCTGGCCAGACTCGCCCGCATAGGCCGGAGCAAACGAACTGATCGCTGCAGGTCCGTTCGAGAAAATGTTAGGCGTGCCAGAGTTGAAAAAAACCCCGGTTTTCACCGGAGCAATCTTGTCGGCGTTGCCTTCCATCTCAAAGTTTGTCGGGAAATTACTGAATCCATTATCGACGGTGACCGGAAAACCGCTGGTTAGCCGGACGAGACCGGAAAGCTGCCATCCGCCAATGAACGCGTCCACAAAACGATTGGTATCCTTGCCGATCGCCTTACCACGCCCGAACGGAAATTCAAAGATCCAGTTCGCGTTGAACTGATGCGTGGCGTCGAATGATGAAACTCCCTTCTGTGCGTTGGGATTCCAGGCATTGATGATGTTGTTGTTTAAACCAAGCAGACTGCCATTGCTTGCTGGCCCAACCCGTTCCGCGTCCGAGGAAATGTCGATGGACTTTGAGAACGTGTAGTTCAAATCAAACTGAATGCCATGTGACATCGGGTGGTGCAAGGAAGCTTGCATTGCATTGTAGTTGGCCCAGGCCATGGATCGCCACGCATACAACGAGCTGAATTGCGGAGCGTAATAGGAATATTGCCCCCCGGAGGTGAAATAAAGCTGATTTGGGTCGTTGTAACCTTGGATACCGTTGTAATCGAGATTATAGAGAGCCAATGAATCGTTAAAGCTCGTGCTGCAGAAAGTATCGAACGCAAATATGATCGGATTCGTTGTAGGCAATATGTTCGCGTTACCCTGCGCGTTCGTGCCCGTACAACCGCTCAACTGATACGGGACACCATTCTTGATAGGTTGAATCTGATCGATCCAGAATTGCTGGACGTTGGCGGGCAACTGGCTGGGATTAAATGTGGTCGTCGGCGCGGACACACCCGCATTCAGTTCCGGGCGGAAAATTTTCGCCAAGGCTTGTTCCGCCGTGAAGTAATCGATGCCTGCTTTCTTGTCGTAAATGTCCAGTGGCATGGCCAGGTCATCCTGGGCAATCAACCGGTGGGAGAGCCGGCCCACGTAAGCAACCTCGAACGTAAAGCCCGACTTCAATTCTCTGCTGACCGCCAGATCAATCGTGTAGGAATAAGGGGTCTTGAGATTGCTGTCGATGCCCCAGTCAATCGCTCCCTGTCCTGTTGGAAAAGTCAGCGGAAAACCGCTCGCTGGTGCTGGCTCCAAGATAGGATTGCCGGCGTAGTCGGATGCGGGAATCATATTCATGTTGGTAATGCGCGGCGCGGTGATGGACGTCTGAAAATCAGAAGGGTTGTTGAGCGATGTGGACAGACCGAATGATCCATTCTGATCGAACGTATCTACAAGGCTTTCCCCGACTCGGTCGTACACAATTCCAAATCCACCGCGAATACTGCTTTTCCCTTTTCCTCCTGCCAAATCGCTTAGCAGCCCGGACGAAAAATCGGGAGACCATGCGAAGGCCACCCGCGGACCAAGATTATGGTAGTCCCAGTTGTAATATCCCGACTTTCCGTTCGCTGGTCCCGCCAGTTGGTAAGTGATCAACGGCTGCGCGTTCGACGGCAGTCCCTGGAGCATGCCAACGCCGCGATCGTTGAACCAATTGCCAAGGCTGAATGTCGTTCCCACTTGCAGCCCGTTCGTCTCCCACGGCGGAGAAAACAGGGAGTACCGCAATCCGAGGGTGAGTGTGAGATTCGGTTTCACCTTCCAGCTATCCTGCAAATACATCTCATAAGAATCTTCCGCAAAGCGCCGCGTTACCGGAGCTCCTTGGGCTAAAGGGGTCCCAGCGCGGTTATAGTTGTAAACCGCGTCACCAAACGTGACCATTCCGAGCAGACTGGTCATCGAGTAATCGTAGTTGCTCACAAAGTTTGTATCGACCTGTGGATATCCGTTTGCCACATTGCTGGGGTTGAGCGGTGAAGGATTAGCCGGGCCAGAAAGTCCGGAATTCAGAAGCCAATCCGGATTTGCTTGACCAATGCTGAAGGAATTGTTTGTATTGCTTTCCGGATTCCTCAAAAACGCGAATTGAAACCCGAATTGTAATGTATGGCGTCCCCGAATCCAGGAAACATCATCGGTCAAGTTGTGCACCGGACGTTGGAACGAAGAAGAGTAAGTGATTCCCTGGTCGAATGCCTGAAGATAATTCCACACCTGATCGGAATTTCCGATTGTGCCGACGCTCTCACGCACAAATCCATAACGGAAATTGTTGACAAGGGACGAAGTGATCACCGCAGAGTAACCCGCGATGATCCCTTTGTTGTAGTTCACAATGTCCTGCTCGGGAGGAGCACCGGGCAAGAACGGAGCCCCGGCATTGTTTTCGTTTGCAAGTGCTCCACTGACGGACAGCCGCTGCTTGGCGTCGGTGGTTATGTTGTAATCGATCTTCGCTATATACCAATTTTTCGTGGTGTCCGTGGGAGCCCGAAAGCGGTACCCTGCGGTATTCAGACCGTCTCCCACCGTGTTGTCATTCGGCAGCGGGTAAGTGTTTTTCATGTACTGCAAGACGACGGGATTCGGCCCGTGAGGGCCAAGGCTACCACTGTCCATTTTCGTGATTTGCTGCGGAGAAAGCGCAAAGTAGCCCGCAGGCGCGGTGTACGTGGCTCCGCTCAGACCCGTGACTGTATTGCCTGGACATGTCGTCGTATTTTGGTTGAGGCACGAATACTGGATCACGCCGTCGCGCATTGCTGCCGTGGGGACCGTACGGACCGCGCTGACCGCTTCGGCGTCACGGTACCCTTCGAAGTTCAGAAAGATAAACAGCCGGTCCTTTTTGATGGGTCCGCCGAGTGAGCCTCCGAAAATGTTGCGATTGAGTTTCGGCGGCTGGTTGGGTGAGCCGCTCAGCAATTGCGAGGTCTTGATGAAATAATCGTTCGCGCTGACGTAGGAATTGCGGTTGTACTCGTAAACGGACCCATGAAAATTGTTCGTGCCACTCTTGGTCACGAGTGCAACTTGAGCCGCGGAGGAGACGCCTTCGTCTGCGCCGTAGTTCGTGGTGGTCACGCGAAATTCCTGGATAGAATCGAGCGTAACCGGCAGCACCGACGTGAAGGAGTGCGACCCCTTGTCGTTGACCGGGACGCCGTCCAGAGTCACGTTACTTTGATCGCTACGAGAACCGTTTACGGAGCCGCTGCGCGTATCCACGCTGTTGTCGATATCCGGGCTATTTCCGGTGTAGACAACACCCGCTTGCAAGCTGAGCAGATCGGGAACATTCCGGCTCTCCAGTGGAAGCTGCTTAACCTGGTTCTCGTTGAACGCCGTGCCAAGCGACGCGTCCGTCGTGTTTATCGTCTCACTCTGCGCCGAGACCTGGACCTCCGTGCTCATCGACCCCACTTGCAAAACCACATTGACCGTCGTGGGCACATTCACGAGCAACTGCAAATTTCTCTGTTCATATCGTTTGAAGCCCTGCTGCTCTACTGCCAAAACGTACGTGCCCGGGGGTAACGCCAGGAATTCGAATTCGCCGTTAGCGGATGACACCGTTTCTCGTTGCAGACCTTGCGTCGCATTCATCAGCGTGACCTTCGCTCCAACCACTGCCGCTCGGGAATTATCCAGCACAAGTCCATGCAGCGAAGTCGTTCCCATCTGCCCCAAAACGCTCGCGGCCAAAAGCAACTGAACCGCGAACACTACACACAATAACCGCTTATCAGATCGTGTACGCATACTCACCCCCCAGTCCACAGTTCGAATTATTTCTTGCGCCGGTATCTTTCGCAGGAGCCTGAGGATGAATGACAACGGACAACGTCGATTCCTCGCCAGCATCGACGTACCTTCAGCCCACTTTTACCAGAACCGGAAGACCCCCCGTGCCCATGATTCTTGCGATTTCTTCAGCGGTGTCAAGAGTTATTGTCCCGGTAACGAAGACCGCGACACCGGTTGACTCCTCGAGGAATTTCCGTATTTCCTTCGCATGTTCGGGACATTGGGTTCGACAAGAATCGCTCGGCCACGAACAGGCGCTGATTGCCGGCCATCTGTAGCGCTCCGGAACCTACGTTGTAAGAAGAACGTGTGGACTTAGGGTCGCAAGCCTGCGCGATATAAGACCGGCATTCCGAGACCTCGTCCGCAATCGCTGGCGAAAATCAGGGTTTGTGAGCCTTCTTCCCACGCGGGTGAGGAGCTATTGCAGTCTCCTCCCGCCAGGACTTTTGTTTTGCCAGTCACCGTATCTCGCAGCCAAATCTGCTTTGGCCCAGCTTGCACCGACTCAACGGCCATCCACTTTCCATCAGGCGAGATCACTGAGCCTTCGGTTATGGACGGCGACCAAGTGGCGCGCGCCGTCTGGCGAGTGGCCGGGTCAAAAGTCATAGTGGTTGATGCACCATTCTTTACCAATTCAAAGTAGAGGGGCCCGGCGAACGAAGGCGCCACGGGATGAAAGGCCTGGCCATCGAAAACAAGCTCTTCCATATGTCCATCGTGCAACCAGCGAAGCACATATCCGCTTTGAACCATTGCCTGATAAAAAAGTCCGGCGCTCGATACTGCGGGAAAGGTAGAAAGAAACGTACCTTGGTCTAGATCGACTCGCTGAAAATGTCGCCCGGGTTCGAGCAGATAACGCGCTTCTTGCCTCTGTGCCTCGAACGCCGCAATGAGGAATACCGCCGCTAGTCCTGCCGCCACAAGTTTGGGACTCACCGATCGCCAATGCTCACGGCCTCCGAGGAAGAACAGTGCCGTCAATATCCACAACTTCGGAAAAAAACGCGCCCATCCCGGCAACAAAAAAGAGTTCAGAGCGATGTAGGAAAAGATCAGAACAATTCTCTCTGTGGGTCCAGCATGCTCCAGCAACAGCACCACCGGCAATAATAAAAGAATGTACGTATACGAGACTGCGTTCGATGAAAGCAGCAGAACCGCTATCGTGAACCAGGCAAAACTACGCCGGGAGAAATCCTTGCTCCCTGACGCCACGCCAAGTAGTGTGGACCCAAGAATGAGCAACATTGCGAACGGCCGCAAGAAAAAGAAAACGAGTGGCGCGTTCCATAGTGGATGCGGATTTAGATCCGGTTCCATGACAAACAATTGCCGCAAAAGGGTCGTGAGAGTTCCATTTCGTGCGTCGTAGGGATCGATGACCTCGCCTTCCAATGATCGCGGCAGAATTTGTGTGGCGTAGAAGTGAACGTCTCCCCAGCCGAAGATCGCGATCGCCGTTGCCACCGCCAAAGCGGACGCGGCCACCATACCCGCAATCGCCTTCCAATTGCGTTTCACCGCGAAATACAAGAGAAAAGGGCCACCGTATAGCTTGAGTCCGAACGCGACACCGCAAAGGAAGCCGCCCCTCGCTGGCTTGCCACGGTCCAGACAATAAAGCGCCAGGGTCAACAGGAACAACAAAAAGACATAATATTGGCCGAGACGAAAGTTAGACTGCAGCGAGCCGTAACCCAGAAACATTAGTATCGCGATGTACTCAATTCGAATCTGCGTGACACTTGAAAGCATTACCAACGTCGCCGCCAAAAATGCCAGGTTGAGCACCAGCCATATCCGTTTGGCCGTTTGCACCGGGTATCCGGCCAGCGGCACGATCGGCAGCATCGTTATAGGCGTCTGGGGAACATACGCTCCCAGTTGGTGCTCCATTCCTGCGTAATTCATCTGTCGCTGAAACCACGTCCAATCGTAGTAGTCGCGCAAAGGCGCATCCTGGCGCACCAGAACAGCGGCGGTGTAGTAGTTTGGGAAGTCGGTTTCGTTGCGTGTCCAACCCTTGTGGAACGAAGTTGCCAGGAAAATGGCAAGCATCAGCAGCGCCAAGGCGCGGGCTTTGGTCATATTGCCTTTGGCACCAACGGCTGGTTTTGCTCGAGAGCGGCTAGTTCTTCGTTACTGATCTGCGGCCCCGCTTCCAGATAATCTTCGTCGACGCTCAGGTTCCATAGGTCGAACCGTGCACCCGCCACGTTTCGCGCCGCCAAAATAGCGGTCAGCATCGAATGGTCCTGATTGTTGTATCGATGCATTCCGTTTCGCCCAACGAGCTGCAGATTAGGCACGTTAGCAAGAAATTTGCGCACGTCGGCAAGACCGTTCTGATAACAGAAGTCGTAAACGGGATAGGCCTTTGGCATCCGGACTACCGCTCCCTCGACCACGTCTTGTTCACGCACCAGCCCCACCTGCGCCATCTCTCGCTTCGCCAATCTGATCAGGTCGTCATCCGGTGCCTTCCAAATTTCATCCGACACGTTGCAAAAGTATTCCACGCCTAAACACGTCAAACCCGGATTGGGCGTCATCTCCGGGCTCCAGTTACCGTAGTTCTGCACGCGGCCCGCGCTTACCGCCGCATCGTGCAAGTAAATCCAGTTGTCGGGAAAAAGATCTTGGCCTTGAACCATCAACGCCACGAGAATGAAATCGCGATAGTGAAATTTCTTCGCTGCCGCCAGAAGCGCCGGCGGCGCAACGGGGTCGAGCTTCTCGATCAACTCCCGTATGGGAATACTGCTGATGAACTGGCCTCCATCATAGGTCTTGCCTCCGGCTTGCACAGAAGTTACGCGGCCCATCCGCCATTGAACGCTTTCTACTGGGGCCCTCAGAATTACCGGTACGCCTCGTTGCTCCACAATTTCTCGCATCCGCGACCACAGCATTCCGGGGCCCAGCCGAGGGTACTGAAAATTCTTGATAAGTGTCTTGGGCTTTTTGTCAGATCGCCCAGACACCGCATCGCGTAGCAACGACCAGAGCGACAGCCCTTGTATACGCTGGGCTGCCCAATCTGCACTTATTTTGCGGCAATCCATACCCCAGACTTTTTCCGTATAGCTCTTGAAGAAGGTCTCGAACAAGCGCCGGCCAAACCTATTCGAAACCCAAGTTTCGAAATCGCATTCGGGCAAGGTGGGGAATAACCGGGTTCGCACAAAGCTGAGTCCGCAGCGCAAGGCCTCAATCGGGCCCAACCCGCGGAAGGCGTCAAACGGCTCCAGCGGATACTGAAAGAATCTCGAATTGTAGTAGATGCGAGAGAGACGCCGGCGAGTAAGGAGGTCGTCGCCAAGAACGTCGCGCCAGATTTGTTGCACCAATGAAACCTTGGTGTAAAAGCGGTGACCTCCGATGTCGAATCGAAAACCTTTATGCTCCACCGTGCGAGCCAATCCGCCCACGACCGCGTCTTGTTCTAGCACCACACTCGCAATTCCCAAGTTTGACAGCTCGTAGGCTGCCGTCAATCCTGCCGGACCAGCGCCGAGGATAACAACTCGAGTTGCGTCGTCATCTGTTTTCACTGTGATTCGGCTCTCTTCGTCCTGTCCGCCGCTTAAAGCAGTCCCTGAAGGTGCCATAACACTTTATCGGCGCACGGCCACCTATATGTCACCAGGCCGTCAAAACTTGGTCATCCTCTTAACAGGGAAGGCACATGAGCCGCTCCAAGATTCGGGCATAGCGCGCGCGCATCTCCGGGGAGTCGGCAGTTTGCGCCAGTTCCGCTCATTCGGACTTTGAGGCACCGAGGCAGTTTCGTCCCGCAGTGCAGCTCGTCGGAGGTCCAGTCGGCATAAGTGCTCTTTGAGGATCTACTTCCAGAACCCGCAAACACAAGGGCTCCAGAATCTACCGCCGATACACCGGAGTCTTCGCGCGGAATCCAGGGCGATCGGTAGCGGGAAGCTGGCGGGGACGCGTTTCACCCGGGGCATTCCTTCGAGGTGGTTATCTGACAAAAAATCAAGGTGGCTATTGTTAGAGACCACTGCTTGGCGTAATTTCCGTTGGATGCGATCTCTGGGAACCGTGGGTCAAATGTCTTTGAGGGGACGAATAATGACGGCACTCAGGCAAATGTGGAATTGCGGGACGTTTTGCCCGATGATTTCTGTCGTCTACTCAGGCCAAGCTTGCGGGCAAACAACCTCGGAGCAAGCCAGCAATCTTTAGCTGTCTCAAAGTCTCTGCCCGCCGGATAGAATCCGAACGTAGACCTCGGTTGCGTGCGATGGAACAGCAATGTTGAATTCGGGCAACACGATTCCCTTCGCAGACAAACGTCGCACCAATTCGCTGATGTCCATCCGCGACTATCCGTTCAGAGAACAGCTTGCGCGAGTAAGTCGGGATATGGAACAGGGATAGCGTGACGGTTTTCTGAGGAAAGGAAGATGACCGAAACCATTTCCACGGAAAGAACGCAACTCGAACGGGCGGGGGATGCGCTGCTGCGCGCGGGCCACATGATGTTTTCGCTCGCCATCATCGCCCTGGGCATCGGGACGTTTGTGTGCGCAGGCTCGCTGGTCGGAACCCTCATTGAGACCGACCGCTTCGGAACCATATTAGGCCCGGTCTTGGCGGCCTGCGGCGTGGGCCTTCTGTTCAAGCGGACAGTGCGAACGGTCGCGATTGCGCTGGGCAGTCCCCATCGGGTGGCCATAGTGTAGGGAACTTTCTGGTATTTTCCGGCTGTGTAGCATGAGCAATCGCGACCAAAGATTGCATGGAAATTGATCGAGCGCAAGTTGACTGCCGACGAATGGTGCGCGGCCCTGCAGCCACGGCACGGTTTCGACTCCAGGAAGCTCGAACGGCGCGGTCCTGAGAAAACCTTGTTCGTTTTCGCGCTGCGCAGCGCAATGAAAGGGGCCTGATCGGGAAGAGAACTTGAGACGACCGTGCCTGACCCGATGCGGCCCTCGAAGTACCCTTCGCTCAGAAGCTGTGCATAGGCATTGACCACAGGAAATCGCGAGAGGCCCAGCTCCTTAGCCAAGGTTCGCGTCGAAGGGATTTGCTGACCTGCCACAAGGTTTCCCTGAACAATCAAATCGCGGAAGGCGTCATATATTTGGCGGTAGAGGGGGATAGAGGACGTGCGATCGACTGCCACGACTGGCGTAATGCCCGAAGGAACCTTCTTCATAACCAAAATGATATTTCAATGTTCATTCGAATGCCCATTGAACTGGAATCTCCTTCCGGCTGGCTTCCCTAGAAATTGTCGAAAACTTGGCGGCGTAGTGAGTGGGCCACCCGCGAGAGCCGATTCGATTCTTCCGGGCGACCACCATCATTGAAACAATCCCGGGCCACTCTCTTCATTCACATCACTATAGTGGTTATGTCCAAATCCCGCTAAGTGGGTATTGTAGCCGCCCATTCATCGGACCGACACGTTATCCCACTCATTCGACCTATACTAAGCACATGAGGACAGGTGAAGACGTTGGTTCCCTGTGGGCCGCCCCTTTCCCAACCGCTATCCCTTCTCTTCCCCATTCTCCCCAGCCACCAGGAACAGATGTAGCCGAGAGTTGACGCAGTCTCGCGCACGAACCACTCTTCGTTTTTCCGTAATCGAAAGAAGGCATTCGACGGAAGTCTCTTTCAAGCGTTCCCTTTCCTACGCTCTTCGCTCTTGCTGTGGTATCGTGCCCGCACCTCGCACGGCTTTTCGGCAATAGCGGAGACCGCACACCAACCGTAGAGCCGCCACTCACGCCGGGTGTAGTGCAGTGTTCAAAGAGATAACGCCGGAGTCGTGGACACGAGAACGCCTCGACGTTAGCCTTGCAGATAAGCCCCTCTTTGCCATGAGTTCTCTACTTATCGTCGACGATCTGCGCGTCCGCTTTTCCGAATCCGCGGCAAGGGTCGTTACTGCTTTGAATGGCGTAAGTATGCGACTCCCCGAAGGGCAAGTGCTTGGACTCCTTGGAGAATCCGGCAGCGGGAAATCAACTCTTGCGAAGACCTTACTGCGGATGTTGCCCAATCATTCACGGGTGAGTGGAGACGTCGAGTTCGAAGGACGGAGTCTCCTAGGGCTTAAAGAACGTGACATGAACCAAATTCGCGGGGCTCGAATCGCGATGATCTCGCAAGAGCCCGGCTTGGCGCTAAATCCTGTAATGAAAGTGGGTGATCAGATTGCCGAAGTGCTGCGCGCCCACCGGACGTGGGATGGGCTGCGGCGCCGATCAGAGGCGGAGTCCCTTCTGGAGCAGGTGAATCTTTCCAGCGCTGAAAGGCGGGTGTACGACGCCTACCCCCATCAGCTGAGCGGAGGACAACAGCAACGGGTAGTGATTGCCCAAGCGCTTGCTTGTGGCCCTTCACTGATCATTGCCGACGAGCCGACGGCCTCGCTCGACTCTGACACGGAAAACGAAATCCTGGAGCTATTCCGTCAGCTCAAGGTGGCAAGGAAGACCTCGCTAATATTGATCACCCATGACCCTGCAATCCTACCGGGTTTGGCAGATCGCATCGCGGTTCTATACGCCGGCAGGATTGTGGAGGATGCGCCTTGCGAGCGGATTCTTCAAAAGCCGATGCATCCCTATACTAAGGCCCTTCTCGCGTGCGTGCCGCCTGCCATAGCCGACCGGCCCAGCGGCTACCGGTTAACTACGATTGCGGGGAGTCCTCCCCGCGGCGTACGGTCCGTTCCGGGATGCAGCTTCTCTCCCCGTTGTTCGGAGCGGATACCAAAGTGTGAAAACCTGCGCCCGTTTGCGCAGGAGATAGAAGAGGAGCGGCGCGTCGAGTGTTTTCTGTATGAGCACTGAAGCATTCAACCAAACAGAGCCCTCGCAAGCGTTGCTCTCGGTCCGCGACTTGTCTCTCGGATACCTGCGGCGCAGTACATTTGCGACCGAGCGCACCGAAACCGTCGCGCTTAAAGGTGTTTCCTTCGACCTACGGGAGGGGCAGACGTTGGCTCTCCTTGGCCCTTCAGGGTCCGGCAAATCAAGCCTTGCACGTTGTCTGGTTTTGCTCGAAACGCCAACCGGAGGAAGCATTCTCTATCGAGGGAAAGACATTTTTAGGATCAAGGACGATGACCGGAAACTCGTCCGGAAAGAAGTCCACTTGATTTTTCAGGATGCAGCATCGGCGCTCAATCCGCGGTTCACCGTCGAAGAGATCGTTGCTGAGCCACTCGTCATTCACAACACTGCTTTCCGCGGTTCGGAAATACGGTGCCGGGTTGATGAGGTTCTCGATCAAGTGGAATTGGGGAACACTTGGCGCGGCCGGCGGCCAATTGAACTCAGCGGGGGCCAGCGCCAGCGGGTGGCGATTGCGAGAGCGCTTGCCCTGCAACCAAAACTGTTGATCCTTGATGAGGCGCTGTCTTCGCTCGATCTCTCCGCGCAAGCCCAGATCGCGAATTTGCTTTTGGATTTGCAGGAGCGCCATTCTCTCGCCTACCTCTATGTCACCCATGATCTGCGGATGGCGGGCGTCCTGGCGAGCGAGGTAGCCATACTGGACGCCGGGCAAATCGTGCACCGCGGTTTGCCTGCGGAGGTATTAACCGCCAAACTACAGCCCGTTTCCTGATGATTGCGACTGTAATCTGCCTCAGGTGAGACTGGGACACGCCCCTTTTCCGGGCAACTGAATCATGGTTAGAGTCGCAAGACGGTTTCTGCATGGCCTCTTGCTCCTGTTGGGAGTGTCTGCACTCTCGTTTGCGCTCCTATCTGCTGCACCGGGAAATCTTTTCGACGAACTGCGGCTGAACCCCCAAATCTCGGCAGAAACCGTTGCCGCACTCAAGACCGAATATGGAATCGACAAGCCATGGCCAGTTCGCTATGCCCGTTGGCTTCAATCAGCGGTCCGCGGGGAATTTGGCTATTCGCTCTCCTATCGATGCGCAGTCGGCACGCTCCTTTGGCCCCGCGCGCGAAATACGCTTCTGTTAACCAGTCTTGCGACTTTGTTCGCGTGGATCATCGCGGTCCCCTGGGGAATTCTCGAGGCCCTGAATCGCGGCAAGTGGCTAGACCGCATCGGGGGCGGGCTGACAGCCATTTTGCTGGCCATCCCGGAACTCGTGCTGGGTTTGCTGTTTCTCCTTTTGGCCGTCCGGACGGGCTGGTTTCCGATCGGTGGGATGCTCTCTCTATCTGTCGGAGGGGGAGCACCATCAAGGAAGTCGTCCGATCTGGCGATTCACCTGGTGTTACCGGTGCTCGCTCTTGCGCTCGGTGCGGCCCCACTGTTGATTCGTTACGTCCGAGCCGCAATCGCCGCAGTTCTACAAGCTCCGTTTATCGAATCCGCGAAGGGTCACGGAATTTCTACGACGCGCATCGCTTACCGGCACGCCTTGCCGGCCGCCGCTAGTTCGCTCATCACTTTGCTTGGGTTTTCCATTGGCGCTCTGTTGAGCTCATCCTTGGTCATTGAGGTCGTCTTAGGTTGGCCGGGTCTCGGGCCGCTGGTCCTTGAATCGTTGTTAGCACGCGACACTTACGTGGTGATGGCCGTTGTCATGTTGTCTTCGGTGTTCCTGGTGATGGGTAACTTGATCGCCGACCTGCTGCTGTACTCGAGCGATCCCAGGATTCGAGCCGTATGACTCTGAACGGTTCGATTCCGAAGCTCCTTGGTACCTTCTTCATTGTGCTGGTACACCTTATTGCAATTTTCCCGGGCTTTTTTGCTCCCTACGACTATGCCGAACAAAACCGCGACCTTCCGTTCGCACCACCGACGCGGCTGCACTTCGTCGACATCACGGGCGCATTTCACCCTGTGCCCTTCGTTTATCCGCTTCGCCCAAGCGCGGACGGAAACGATTCGTATGTCGAGGACTCCACCTCGACTTATAGGGTTCATCTGCTGATGCACGGTGCGCCTTATCCCGTGTTGGGTTTTTGGACAATGCAGCTGCACCTGTTTGGGGTGGAGCGTCCCGGCCAGATCTTCCTTTTCGGAACCGACGACTTTGGCAGGGACGAACTGTCTAGGATGCTCTTCGGCGGCCAGATTTCACTGCTCGCAGGGATACTCGGCGCGGCCACGGCAATACTTGCAGGCGGAGCGCTGGGACTGCTGTCTGGTTTTTACGGCGGGTGGTTCGATGCCGTTATCATGAGGGCCGCGGAGCTATTTCTTGCGTTGCCTTGGTTGTATCTCCTCTTTGCGGTCCGCGCGGTTCTGCCTCTGCGCATAAAAACGACAGACGCACTCCTGCTTCTGGTGGCCGTCGTGGGATTCGTGGGCTGGGCGCGCCCAGCCCGGCTGGTCCGGGGAATCGTGCTAAGCGTCAAGGAACGGAACTTCGCACTCGCCGCGAAAGCAATGGGCGCTTCGGATTTTCACCTGCTTCGCCGCCACATTCTGCCGGAAACCTATGGCGTTCTGCTGACAACCGCCGCGCTGCTCGTGCCACAATTCATTCTTGCGGAAGTAACGCTATCGTTTCTGGGGTTGGGCGTTGGAGAGCCAATGCCAAGTTGGGGAAACCTGCTTGCGGAGCTACAAAATTACACTGTTTTGACCTCTTACTGGTGGATGTATCTGCCGGCTATCGCGTTGATTATTTTGTTCCTTGCCTACCATTGGGCTTCTTCGGCGCTGCAAGAAAGAGTTGGAGAGGTGCGGGCGTGAGCGGAAATTCAAACGGCTGCAATTTCTGCAAGCTGGCGCTGTTCATCGCGGTGACCCTCGCGGGTAATGCGCATCGAGCGGCCGCCGGGCCGCAGGAGTACGCGACATTGGCAGGCGAGCCCGGTGAATCGGGAGGCAGACTCGTTGTCGCGCTCCGCTCCGAACCAAAAACCCTCAATCCGATTCTTTCCGTGGATGCCACGTCGCGGGAAGTGATCGGCGCGATGAATGCCGATCTGATCCACATCAACCGTGAGACGCAGCAGACTGAACCTGCTCTTGCGAAGTCCTGGACTATTTCGCCGGACGGCAAGAAGTATGTTGTTCGACTCCGGCGAGGCTTGAAATTTTCCGACGGCGCGCCCTTCACGGCGAACGACGTGGTTTTTTCTTTCGGGCTGTATCTCGACGAAAAACTTCACTCGCCACAGCGAGACCTACTGGTCATTGACGATAAACCCATCGTGGTGAAGAAGCTTAGCGACTATGAAGTGGAATTCGACCTGGCGAAGCCCTACGGGCCTGCCGAGCGACTGTTTGACGGATTGGCGATACTGCCGAGCCATCTCCTCGAAAAGCACTATCGCGATGGCAAACTGGAGCAAGCCTGGGGCACAACGACGCCGCCCGGAGAGTTCGCCGGCCTAGGTCCATTTAAATTGAGTGCATACGTTCCAGGACAGCAGATGACTCTGGAGCGCAATCCGAATTACTGGAAGAAAGACCAACGTGGCACTCCCTTGCCGTACCTGGCTGAACTTTCCTTCGTGTTCGTACCCACTGAAGACGTGCAGGTGATCAAGTTTCAATCGGGTGAAACGCACTTACTCGAGCGGCTGAATGCAGACAATTTCAACCTGCTGCAAAACGACGCAAAGGCGAAAGGGCACTGCTTAGAGGACCTAGGTCCCGGACTCGAATTCCAGTTTCTGGTGTTCAATCAAAACCACCTGGACGCGGTTAAATCTCGCGATCTTGTCGAGAAACAAGCATGGTTTCGTGATCTGAAATTCCGCCAGGCCGTTTCCTTGGCAATGGATCGCAAAGGAATGGCCCGGCTAGTGTACGCGGGCAGAGCCACACCCGTGTGGGGCAACGTGACGCCCGGTAATAAGCTGTGGCTGGATCCAAATTTGCCCCACCCGGAACGCTCGATTGCAGAAGCTCGAAAAGTACTGCAATCGGGCGGCTACTCCTGGAATTTTGCGGGCGCGCTTGTCGACCCACAGAAGCGGCCGGTCACTTTCACCATTATTGTCAGTTCCTCAAACGCCCAGCGTTCGAAACTGGCTACCCTCGCCCAGGATGACCTGAAACAGCTTGGAATGGACGTGCAAGTAGTGCCTATGGAATTCCGCGCCGTCGTGGATCGCCTTCTCAACACCAAGGACTACGAGGCTGTGCTGATGAATCTCGTGAATGGCGATGTCGACCCCACGCCGGAAATGAATCTTTGGCTCTCCACGGGTGAGACACATCTCTGGGACTTGGGAGAAACAAAACCCGCCACGCCTTGGGAAGCGGAGCTGGACAAGTTGATGGAAACGCAAATGACCACGAACGATCCCGCGGAGCGCAGGAAGATCTACGACCGCGTCCAGGAAATCGTAGCGGAAAATCTGCCGTTCATCTTTCTGGTCAGCCCCAACATTCTGGTTGCCTCGCAATCCACAGTGGGGAATTTCCGTCCGGCCATTCTCGAGCCTTACGTACTGTGGAATCTCGACCAATTGTTTCTCCAACGGTCGGGAGCCGCGCAATGCCACTAAAGGAGCTCCTCGAACCAAAGCCCACTCAAGAGGTTCCGGTGAAATCCGATCGCGAGCTCCTGCGGGGGTGCCTGAAGAACAGCGAGAAGGATTGGAACCAGCTGGTCGACAAATACAAGAATCTCGTCTATTCGATTCCCCTGCGCTATGGATTCTCCCGAGAAGAAGCCGCGGACATATTTCAAGCCGTTTGTCTTGACCTCATCCAGGAACTGCCCAAGCTGCGTGATCCGAAGGCACTCCCAAAATGGCTGATGCAAGTCACATCGCATAAATGCTTTCACAGGAAAAGGCAAAGTCAACGTATGGCGTCTTCGGACGAGGGAGAAACAACCGTTCCGGAAACGACCGTTCAAGCCGAAGCGGAAATGAACCTCCGCGAAATCGAAGAAGAACAAATCTTACGCGAAGCCATCGCCGGGCTTTCGCCGCGCTGCAGAGAACTAATTCACATGCTGTTTTACGAGGAGCCTAAACGGCCATATCAGCAGGTCGCTGCCAGCCTTGGCCTGGCGACCGGTTCGGTTGGCCTGCAGCGGCAAAAATGTCTAGATTGCCTGAAGAAGCGCCTCGAAGATCTGGGTTTCGCGTGAGCACCAAGGCCCACCCCGAAGTGCTTCCCCCGGCGGTCCTCTCTGCCTTGTCATCCATGACCGACGACAAAGCTCGCCTCGCGTATCTCAGGAACAACAAACTCTTGCGCGCCAAATTTGTAGCCGAATTAAACGCCGCAACGCAGAAAGAATTTCGCGCCAATACAAAGAACGCATTGATGCTTGCTGAAGCCGCGATACTTGTCGCCCGCCGCGTTCGCCAGAAGGAACTTCTCGCGCAAAGTCTCCGCGTCAAGGCCAATGTTCTCGCCGCTGCGGGGCAATACCAGGCAGCCATCGATCTCTACGACGCGGCGCTCAAGATTTTCCAGAAAATCGGCGATCAGGAAGGTATCGCCCGCACTCTGATCGCCGTCACCCAACCCCACATAATGCTCGGCACTTACGATACGGCCTTCAAAGCGGCCGAACGCGCGCGAAAGATTTTGCTGAAGTTGGGAGATTCGCGGCGCGTTGCGCGGCTGGAAAACAATGTTGGCAACATCTACCACCGCCAGGATCGCTTTGAAGAAGCGCTCGCCCACTACGAACGCGCCTACCGGGAACTTTTGCCTTATGGGGACTCCGAAGAACTCACCATCTCCCTGAACAACATGTCCATGTGCCTCATCGGTATGAACGACTTTACGCGCGCTCTGGACAGCTACCAAAGGGCTAAGGAACTTCTGAGGGAACGCGATCTGCCTCTTGTTCACCTTATTACGGACTACAACATCGCTTATCTTCACTATCTGCGCGGTAATTATCGTAGAGCCATCGAAATGCTCAAGACTTCGCGCGTTGCCGCGGAACAAATCTCCTACACCTATCTTGTTGCTCTCTGTTATCTCGATCTCTCGGACATATACATCGAACTGAATCTTAGCGAAGAAGCGAAGTCTGTCGCGGAAGAAAGCTATCTGCTGTTTCGAAATACGGACATCGGCTATGAGGCGGCTAAGGCGCTGGCGAACCAGGCCATTGCGTTTGGCCAGGACGGAAAGACGCGCCGGGCGCTTGAACTGTTCGCCGAAGCAAAGCCACTTTTTGAAAAGGAAAAGAACGAAGTCTTTCCCTGGCTGATCGATCTTTACCAGGCCATCGTGCTGTTCCACGAGGGCCGCTACTACGAAGCCCGCCGCCTTGCACTTGGCGCCGCCCAGTTCTTTGACGGTTCGTTCCTGAAGAATAAAGCGGTCGTGTGTCACTTTATTCTTGCCCAGATTGCCATTCGTACAGGAAATATCCAGGACGCCCGCGACGAATCTTCGCGGGCGCTCGAGTTTGTGCAAACCCTCGATGCGCCAATTCTCAGCTATCAGGCACACTTCCTTTTGGGGCAGATCGAGCAGACCTCCGGAAATCTCACGCAGGCTTTCGCACAATACCAATCGGCTCGTCAGCACCTCGAAAGCCTCCGTAGCAATCTCGGCCGCGACGAACTCAAGATTTCGTTTATGAAGAACAAGGTGGAGCTCTACGAACGCCTTGTGGAGCTGTGCCTCGACGACACATTCGCCGGAGCTTCCCTAGAAGAAGCCTTTCACTACATGGAGCAGGCAAAGTCACGAAGCCTGGCGGAGTTGATTTTGGGACATGGACATACCCTCCCTGAAGCCATGTCCGGCCAGAGCGACCTGGTCCACAAAATCCGCGAACTTCGCGAAGAACTAAACTGGTATCAGCACCGCATCGAGCTCGAACAACTCCGGCCCGAAGGAAATACGCCCTCCCGAATAGAGCAGCTACGGAGTGACGCTCAACAAAAGGAAAAACAGCTTCTGCGTGTGCTTGACGAGATCCCGGCAGCGGATGCGGGCTATGCCGGCGTGCCGTTTCAGGTGGAAGTTCCCTTAGAGGCCATACGTCCCTTTCTCGGCAGCAACTCCGTTCTATTGGAGTATTTTTCAGTCGGTGACAAGATTCTCGCCGCAGTTCTTACCCAGAAGACTCTCGAAATCACCACCGTGACGACCATTCCCCGTGTTTCAGAGTCGTTGCGCTTATTGCGATTTCAGCTCGGCAAGTTTCAACTTCACCAGAATCTTCCAGAGGCCGCTTCGGCAAACGCTTATCGCGCGACCATGGCTCATCTTACTGGCCTCTGTGACGAACTGATTGCTCCGATCCGCCATCATCTGTCGGCCCGGCATCTGGCAATTGTTCCTCATGGCATTTTGCACTACCTTCCCTTTCAGGCTCTTCACGATGGTCAGGCCTTCCTGGCCGACGCCTACGACATTTCCTATGCTCCCAGCGCCGCCATTTATGCGCTATGTCACTCACGGCCCGGTGAACCGGGAGACGGTTCCGTTATTCTCGGTGTGCCTGACGCTCACGCTCCCTTGATAAAAGATGAAGTCGAATCCGTGCATCGCGTACTGGCAAATTCAAAGTTGTTTCTTGGCGAAGCCGCAAACCACGACGTATTTTTCCAGCACGCTCGATCCAGCCGTATCATTCACATCGCCACCCACGGGACTTTTCGGCCGGACAACCCCATGTTTTCCGGCGTACGGCTGGGTGACGGCTACCTCTATCTCTACGAACTCTACAATCTCCAATTAGGTGCGGAACTTCTTACCCTTAGCGGCTGTGCCACGGGCCTCAACGTGGTTGCTTACGGAGACGAACTCCTCGGACTTATCCGCGGCGCCCTCTATGCGGGTGTTCGCTCCTTGCTTCTGACCCTCTGGGAGGTCAACGATCGAAGCGCCACCATGTTCATGACATCCTTCTACAGCTCCCTCGAGCAAACTGGCAATAAAGCGGCCGCGCTTACTCAGGCTGCACGGGAAGTCCGGGAGCGGCACCCCCACCCGTACCACTGGGCGCCCTTCGTGATTGTAGGCAAAGCACTTAGCGCGATTTAGAAGGAATTTTGGGAAATTCGAAAGTCGGACAATTTTTCGGCCGTCAGCTTACCCCTATTCCCAGACAACAAAGAATGGCTGGAAGGAAGATGCGAAAGAACGGCAAACATTATTCCGCAGGAGAATGGGTGGATTTCGTAATGGAGCAGCTAGCTCAAAACAGATTGTCAGAGATGCAGGGGCACCTTGAGGCGGGTTGCAAGAAGTGTTCGGAGATGGCCAGTCTCTGGAATCGCGTTGGTAAGGTCGCTAGCCGAGAGACGACCCTCGAACCTCCAGCGTCGTCGGTCCAGCACGTACGCCAAGCCTTCACCATCCTGGCGAACTCGAAGGATGCGCAGATTCCGAGACTTGCGTTCGACAGTCTGTGGCAGCCGGCGCTAGCCGGCGTTCGTTCCGCTTCTGCGACATCCAGGCATGTGATGTATGCCGCCGGCCGAATGAGCATTGATATGCACCTTGAGCCCGAGCCAAGGTCTGAGCGTATCAATCTGGCAGGCCAGGTCTCCTTGGCCACCGCGCAGGGCCGAGACTATCCTCCGATTCCAGTGGCTGTCCTCGGCAAAACAGGACGCCTGGCCGCGACAACGACGAACGGTTTTGGCGAATTTCACCTGGCATTTATTCCGGAGCAAGGTTTGCAAATTTCGTTCGCCATTGCCGGTAAGAAAGAGATTGTGATCCCTCTGGATAGTTCGGTAGGCCGGGGTAGGTGAGTTCTCAAGTTTGTTCGCGAAAGTTGCGGCAAAGAGTTTCGGTTGAAAGAGGAGACCGGCTTAAATCAGCGGTCGCCCAAAGGGCGAGGGGAGCACTAAGGGTTAAGGAGGAGAAAGGTAGTAGGGGGCAAACGAAAGTTCTGGTCGGGTCCTACTCGGGTACCATTGCCGGTCTTCGGAGCTATTCCCGAAACTAGGCGTGCACCAGTCTGGGACCTTCGTTCGGTTGAGAAGTTTTGACGACTGAAACTTAGGGAAAATGAGGCCCCCAACGATGAAACGCGTATTATTCGGTGTAATGCTCTTACTGGCATTTTTTGCCGCGAAGCCGGCCAGCGCCGCCGGCACACAATTACTGATACAGACGAATCTTGGTCCTGGCACTGTGAATCTTGTGTGCCTGCTCAAAGGCTGCCAGGTCACTCAGTCGGTTACTGGTTCGCCCAACAATTTTTTTGTCCTGTCTTTTCCAGGTTCCGCCAACGCCGGTTTCCTAGAGAGCGTACTGCAGAATATTCCCGGGATCCTGAACGTTACAGTGCTGGGTGGATCCGAAAATCCCGTCGGCAACCGCTACATTGTGCGGACTACGGGTGGCCTCCTGAATCTGCCGCTGCTTTGCAAACTGGGTTTGTGCAGCACAATTCAGTCGATCGACGGACCTGGAAACCATCTCTTCCTGCTTACGGGTTCGAGCAGCCAGAGTCCGAATCTGATTCTTGACATTCTCGAAGATCTGCCCGGCGTGATTGATGCGGAGCTCGATCAGGTGGTGAACGTGGCTACGGGTGGCGCGACGGCTACCACTCCGCCGCCATCGCTTGTGGATACGACCCCCGTTCAGTATTACGGCTCGACGGCATGGAACGGCTACGTTAACCAGCCTGCTACTGAAATCATCCGTCTCGCTCAGGCGCAGCAGAGCTTCGATGTCACCGGCACCGGTATCATCGCGGACATCGACACCGGCGTTGACCCAAATCATCCCGTGCTTGTTCCCGTCCTGCTGCCAGGCTATGACTTCATGCGCAATCAACCCGGCGGCTCTGAAATGAACGATCTGCCAAGCGGAACGTCCGCGCCGGAATCTCCTTGCGTCAATTGCACGCCAGGCCAGGTGAATCAGCACTCCATCGCCATGGTGGATCAACACAGCATTGCCATGGTGGACCAGCCGGGCTACCAGGATTTTGGCCACGGCACCATGGTCGCCGGAATCCTTCACCTTGTGGCACCTACCGCGCGAATCATGCCCTTGAAAGCGTTTGGTCCCGATGGCACTGGAAGTCTTTCCAACATACTGCGCGCCATTTACTTTGCTCAACAAAACAACGTGAACATCGTAAACATGAGCTTCGATTTGACGTCGCCCTCGCAGGAACTTGCGAACGCGATTAATTCGGCGGAAAAGGTTGGAGTCCTGTTTGTGGCTTCCGCCGGCAACGACGGCAAAATGGAAATGGTCTATCCCGCGGGCTTGGCCAATGTTATGGGAGTCGCCTCCACCAATTATCAGGATCAGCGCTCTTCCTTCTCAAACTACGGCGATCAAATCGTGTGGGTTGCGGCGCCTGGTGAGGCGGTCGTGACCACCTACCCCTTCGGCAGCTACGCAGCAGGCTGGGGAACTTCGTTCAGCGCCCCAATGGTAACCGGTGGTGTGGATCTGATCGAGAATGCGAAGCCGGGCTCTTCGGAAATGCAAGCGGCCTGCGCCATTGGCCAAGCGCAGTACTTGCTAGCGGTGGGAATGGGTAATGGCCGGATCGATCTTTATCGCGCTCTTGCCGCCACCGGTCAGCAGCCGGACATTTTCTAATGGATGATCCTCAGAATTATTCGTCGCCGCCGGTAAAGCAGACTGGCGGCGACGTGCGCCGGTACGAACTGCGCATCAAGGAACTAGAAAGCCAGATCCTCGATTTGCGCAGCGCCCTGGTGTGCTCGTTCAATCAGCTGCTTGATTTACGAGATCTCAATACCGGCGTTCATAGCACGCGCCTTGCGGAATGGGGCCTGCGTGTAGCCCGGGACCTTGGCGTTGCAGAGAGTTGCATGCCCGATCTGGAAATGGGCGCATTGCTTCACGATATCGGCAAAATCGGGATTCCGGACAATATATTAAACAAGCCTGGACGCCTGACTCCGGAAGAGTATGAAATGGTCAAGCGCCACCCGGAATTCGGCTGGACGGTAATCCGTAAGCTCCCTGGACTCGAGCAAACCAGCTTGTACGTCCTGCATCATCACGAAAATTTCGACGGTACTGGCTATCCTGCGCGTCTTAAGGCATCCGAAATTCCCATCGGCTCGAGAATTGTTTCCGTCATTGACGCCTTCGATGCCATGGTTTCGTCGCGGCCGTATCGCAATGGGCTTCCCCTGGAAGAGGCAATCCGGCGCCTGAACGAAGCAAGCGGCACCCAGTTCGACCCGGCAGTTATCAAAAGCTTTATTCCCATTGCTCAGTCTGAAATGCCCTCTGTCCTCGAAGCTGTTGGCATCACGGAATCCAGCGCGTTCTAGCCTCGCATCTGACAAGGGGAACGTTTTACGTCGAAAAAGTGGCGAACCGGTGAGGACTCGAACCTCCACCCCGTTGATTTTCGCAGATAGTCAATAGGGTTCGATCATCTAGCCTTTACCGGTGTCTCCTGTGCTCTTGTATCACGGGTGTTTCGCAGGGTTTTGGACTCGTTGTGGACCCGACGCGTGTGTAGCAGCGATTCGCGCGCGCGGGGCATCGGAACTCGGCATACATTTGGCGGGGGCATTGTAGTGAGATCCTCCGAACGTCACACTGTTGTCCAGGAGGACGCGACGATTTGCCACATTCAGTGGTGTGCCCCGGCAGATGGTTTCCGGGATATTGCGAGTTGGGAAACCGTTGTGGAATCCCGAGCCGTAATACACGTTCGTCGAAGCGTACGCTTGCCAGGGAAGGGTCGCATTGAAGCCCAGGTTCAACGTGTTCCTCTGATCGCGGTCGACGGGGCCAATATCCGGACGGCGGATACTGCGCGCATGTTCCCTAAGCCAGGAGTTTCTCGAGCGGCTCCCAATAGTGCGCTTTCCATCCTGAAGCCAGGACTTCCGCCTCACCTTTAGGAAAGCCCGTATGGTCAAATACCATCTTGCTCCCGGCGCCTTGCTCCACGAGCTCGAACTTCGCAATCGAATAGACGCCGGGAGCCCAGCCGCCTGTTCGCCAAGCCTGCACGATTCGCTCGTTCGGCACAAGTTCGACGTGTCGTCCCATGATGTACCCGCCGAAGAGCGTGAACGCCCCTCCCACTTCACGACTGATCTCCGCCGGCTTGTCTCCGAGGTGCATGGACTGCAAGACTCCACTGAGCTGTATGACCTTGTCGAACTGTTTGGCGTCGGTAAGCGCTTCGTAGACGCGCTTTCGGCTCGCTTTGAAAACGGCCTCTTGGTGAATGGATTCCGCCGTACGAGAAATCTCCTCCTCGGCTCCCGCCCAAGCCTTAGTTGAGGCGAGGGCCAGGCCACCGAAAGCCATCGCAACACCGACGATCGCTTGCCGCCGCGTGGGCCCATTGGTCAGCGTCACCAGATTATTTCTATCGCTCATCATCGTCCTCCCGAATTCTTGCGTTCAACGGTCACCGCATAAGAGCACCGTGCGAAAATATGTTCAAGATAATATTTCACTGGGCAGGCAGCGCCCGTCGAGGCATACTTCACCACCTAACGAACAAGGAGGATTCATGTCTTACCCCGCCGGTCATCGCGCGGCAGTAAAGAAAAACATTATTGACAGCGCACGGAAGCTATTCAATCGCCGTGGCTTTGAGAGTGTCTCTCTCAACCAAATCATGGCCGGTGCGGGCCTGACACATGGTGGATTCTATAGCTACTTCAAAAGCAAGAGCGATTTGTATGCTGCCGTACTGGGATGTTTTTTCACCGACCCGGAATGGAAAAGCTGCTGGGAAGGCGTGCACGTCGACCTCTCCTCGACCGACGTAGGGCCGCAAGTGGTTCGCGCCTATCTATCGCGCCAGCATTTCGAGGACGTCGAGAACTCCTGCCCCATGGTCGCGTTGCCGACCGACGTCGCGCGCAGCGGCGTAAGTGCGAAGCGCGCCTTCGAGACAGTGTTCAAAGCTATGGTAAGCGTCTTGGAGCGGAGCTTGATCCAGAATGGCAGACCTCGCCGCACCACCGCACAAAGCATAGCTGCGCTAGCCATCGGCGGCATGGTCGTGGCTCGTACCATGGTCGACCGCGCTGTTGCGGACGAATTGCGCGCCGCCTGTACGGCCGTCGCCCTCAATCTTGGCGGGTGGGACACAAAAAGCAAATCGGAAAGGGGAAAATCCAAACGATCCCGCAGACACTCATCAAGTCCTGTTTAGCGCTTACCGGTAAAGCTCGTCGTGGTGCGTAGTTAGAATGATGTCGCCCTCTTCTCCACTTCCTTTGGTTTGTAAATGTAAGTCACGAATACATAGGTCCACGGTACAGCAACGATCGGTAACATCACCCACAAGAACGCGGAAGTGATGCCTTCCGCTGGTGAACCCGCCAACGCGCCCTTTGACCAGAGTGGATACGCCACAATAATAAGCCACAGGACTTTGTAGAAAATCTCTACCAGCAGGATCGGTAGCATTTTCAAAGGACGGATGATTCCTAAGCCCGCCAAAGTCGCGAAGGCTGTCCAGACGCACCACGCCACGGCATTTGTTGGTTCCCATGGGCCCTGGTGGGTGAGGATGTGCGTCCAAGTGTCCTTGCCCAGCACGAAAAACATTAAGATATAGACCAGTCGCAAGAGGTAGATGTTGATCCTGCGGACACCTTCGTATCGGTCGGCGCGCTGAAAAATGGCTTTGAGGCTGAAATTCATCGAAATATCCTTGGAGCTTTTTCCCCTTCGTGTTCCTGCAATGGTAGCTGACGAGTGCATGTGACACAAACGAGCAGCGTGGCACTGGAAAATCAGCAAAACGCAAAGAAGTTTAGAACCTACGGGGGGGCCGACAACGGCTCGCCCTTTTCAATTTTTACCGCAGTGGCGAACGAGGAGTATCAATGAAAGTAGATGTAGATGACGATAATCGTTATCAGATTGAGTTGCCGAAGTCGAAAGCCACCAAGCCCAAGAATAGGCTGCAAACGAATCATTCTGCGATTTAATGCGCCCCACGATAATCCGATAAGCCCGCTACACGGTTCGCCTGATTGGCACTCTTTAATTCTCTGCCACACTCGAATGAAGGGCGCGTACGCGGGCCTGCTCTATGGTTCTTATCTCTAGAAAGGACAGTCCGTATGTCAAAACAAGCGAGTCGTCATGTGGGCTTCATCTTACTGGCCAGTTTGCTTTCAGCGCCCGTACCACTTTTCGCAGCTGCACCGGCTCAAGAGCACGAGCAACGAGTGTACGATGTTGGACACAAGGACTACCATGAGTGGAACGACCATGAGAATGAAGCTTGGCATAAATACCTAGCGGAAAAGCACCGCAAAGACCACGAATTCGCCAAGGCAAATAAGAAAGAACAGGCTGAGTACTGGAATTGGCGGCACGAACACCCAGAGTGAGAGCCGTTTGGTCTTTGCATCCTCAGTGCCGAGAAATCGCATGGGGCGGAAGCATTCCCGAACCCGCCCCCTAATCCCGACGACACCGATCGCCCACCTACGTGTAAAGAACCAGCAATCGATTCCCAGTTCGTTCCTAGCCTAAGCATCCGATCATCTACCCTTCCAGCTGTAGCGAACTACTCTGTTCAATCCACGAACGTCGGGTTCCTGGTAAACGGATTGCTGTTCAGGTAAGTCCCAATATCCGGTTTCGCGTGCGGGCTCAACTGGTCGATGCAACACTATCTGGTATAAAGCGGTTTTCAAAGGTGGTGTTTATGAGACAAGGGAAACGGTTTGGGCTCGCGGCCTGAGTATCGGGCCAATGAAGCCATGCATGCTTGCGATCCACGTGGGTTGCAGAACGTCGTTGCGAGTAAACTAACTAAGAGACCGTCCAACGGCAATCAAGACGGAGTGCCATTGTTTGCTATCGTGTTGATTTTAGGGACGAATACACGATTCCGCAGATGCCATCCCGTGACCTTTTCTCGCCGCGCCCATACTCAGTAAGTAGCGCAAGGAATTGCCGGACCTGTCGTGCTCTTGTGAAGTCGAAAAAACATTCTATGATTGGGTGGTATTTCGAGGAGATTCGCTCCATGCCTCAGTTCCAGTTGAAACAGTACCGGGTTTCTGGACCACACGGGATCTGCGCTCTATTCTCTCTTTTTGTATCCATTCTGTGCAGCACTGGCGCACGTGCGCAGCAGCGCCCTGTGGATGAATTGCGCCGTCTCGATGAATCCGTGAATGAGTTGGTCAAACGGGTTTCGCCGAGCGTTGTGCAAATTCTGGTAACGGGCTATGGTGCACTCGAAGACACTGACCACGGCAGCGCGGGCGTGGTCATCGGACGGCAGCGCGCCATCGGATCGGGATTCATCATTGCTTCGGACGGATACATCATTACGAATGCCCATGTGGTGAATGGTGCACAGCGGGTCCAGGTGGTTTTGCCCTTGGCTAACGCGGATGTTGGGCCGGCCGCGATGCCGTCTTGGCGCACCGACACTGTCCCCGCGCAAATCATCGGGGTGGCCCGCGAGATTGACCTCGCACTCCTCAAGGTGGAAGCGAAGAATTTGCCGGTGCTGCCTCTCGCGAATTACCGCAATTTGTGGCAGGGTGAAACCGTTTTTGCTTTCGGCAGCCCGCAAGGCCTCCAGAATACTGTGACCCATGGCGTGATCTCTGCCGTTGCGCGCCAAACTGACCCTGATTCGCCGCTGGTCTACATCCAGACAGACGCGCCCATAAATCCCGGCAACTCCGGCGGCCCGCTGGTGAATGTAGAGGGCGAAGTCGTAGGTGTAAACACTTTCATTCTTTCGCAGTCCGGCGGAAATGAGGGCCTAGGCTTCGCGATTCCCTCGGGAATCGTCAATGTTGTTTACAGACAGTTGCACCAGTTTGGCCACCTGCACCGAACGGAAATTGGCATCGGCGTGCAAACCATCACGCTCACACTGGCAGACGCCCTCAAACTTCCGCGAAAATACGGAGTAATCATCTCCGATGTGTTGCCGGGTGGACCAGGGGAAGCCGTGGGGCTACGAATTGGAGACGTGTTACTGGCCATCGATGGAAAAGAAGCCATTAGTCTTCCGTATGTCGCATTTCATTTGATGTTCCACGAGTATGGAGAAAAGGTGCACGTCGAGGTGCTGCGCGAAAATCTTCACCTGGCGTTCGATGTACCAGTCATGCAACCGCCCCGCGACGCGGACCAAGTGACCTCCCTGGCGGACGTGGATAGAAACATCGTGCCTGCATTGGGGATTCTGGGAGTAGAGATCGATAAGAAGGTGGCGGCAATGGTGCCCGATCTCCGCGATCCATTTGGGATTATTGTTGCGGCGCGGGCGTCGGGGGCCGGCGTGGAGGTACCGCTCAATACCGGCGACGTCATCCGCACACTGAATGGCGAGCCGATGACGACCCTAGACCGCTTGCGGAATGCGTTGAAGGCTCTTCCCCCTGGTTCTGCGGTGGCATTGCAAATCCAGCGAGACCAACAGCTGAGGTACATCGCCTTCACGCTGGAATAGCGCTCGTTGAAGTGCGCGCAATCTGAGGCTAAAGCTGTTCAGCAGTCCGGTTGTGCGAAGCGAGGGTCCTTCAGAGGTGGCTTGCGTTCCCATCTCATCGATGTCGTTTGTGGCCAGTGACGGGCACTTGGCCGATTGCGCGACGGCCAAGTGAATTCGACGCGGCCGTGCTAGCCGGGCCAACGTGGCGGCCAACAATGTGAACACGAGCGGCAGCGCTAGTGGCAGCGCTGGCTTGAAGAGGGCGATTAAACTTGCCGTTCCCACGGTGCAAGTGATGATCAAGGCTCCGAAGAAGGTCCACCGCGGCACAAAAAGCAACACAGCTCCTGTGAACATCGAGGAAACCAGTCAGGTAGCGGAACCATTGTCCCCACCCGATAGCTGCAAAGTAAGGCACCGTCCCCCCGGTTCCGGTCAGTTTGGTGGCCCCTATTGCCAGAAAGAGCAGGCCCAGAACTACTCTCTGAACGCCCAAAGGGTAGCTGTTCGCTGTTTGCTTGCCACGCCTGCTGCCATCTTGATCTCTGCATACCTTAAGTTCGATCTGTGAAATCTTACTTGCCGGCGCAATCGGGAGCGCGTCACGAGCTAACCGGAAGTTAATCCGGTTCGAGAAGCGAGGTTTCGTCGAAGGCCGCTCGCGAACGCACATCCTCGAACCACACTTCCCGTTTACCAGACGTATGTTCCCACGGATTCTTCGGGCAGGGTCGTGGTGAATGATCTGCCGTGATACCTCACATCGAAAGCTTTCGAGAAGTTGCCGGTATTCGATACGACCAGCACTATCTTCCCGTCAGGGGTGAGAAAGGCTACATTCGACAATTGCTCCAGATCATTCGACCCAACCCGCACAGAACCGGGCCGCACAAATTTCGAAAAGTGCGCGAGCGCGTAGTAAGCCAAATTGCGAGTTACATTATTGCCGTCGAGAGTGAGCGCGCCTTGGCACATCGTGCATCCGCCGTTATCGGTGTGCGGCCCATAATTCGGGTCGGCGGCAAGGTTCCAGAGGAGTACGTTACGGCTCCAGTTCTGGGTGGCGCCGATTAGCACCCTGCTGACAGCCGCAGCAACGCCGAGCGGTCCGCCCGGGCGACTCCCTATCGATTGCTCGGTCATGTACAAATTCTTGTTCGGATATTCATCATGCACGTTCTTCAAAGTAGACGTTTCTCCTCCATACAAGTGAAAGGCGGTGCCAGCGACATACTTGCTGGCATCGGGGTCCGCGAGGATCGACAGAGGATACGATGGAACATCGGGATTGTGATCGTACAAGAGTATCTTTGTATGGATTTCAGCCTTCTGAAACGCCGGTCCGAGATACTTTGCGATGAAGGTCTCCTCCTCCGGTGCGAACACCACCATGCTCGGCGTGTTCTTCGGGTTCAAAGGCTCATTCTCGATCGTGATGGCATCGATCGTGATGCCTTCGGCTTTCATGCCTTCGATATACTTCGCCAAATACTTCGCATACGCGCCGTAATACTCGGGCTTTAGATTGCCTCCTTTCGAGTTGTCGTTCGTTTTCATCCAGGCTGGAGCAGACCAGGGAGAGCCAAGTATCGGGATCCGGGGGTCGATCGCCAGAATTTCTTTGAGGACGGGGATCACGTCAGCGCGATCGGGGGCCAGGTTGAATTTGGCCACATCCACATCGGTCTCTCCTGCCGACAAATCATCGTAGGAAAATACATGGTCATTCATATCGGAGGCGCCGATACTTACTCTCAGGTAGCTGATGCCAATATCGTTCCCCTGGGTTGCGAAAAGTTCTTTGAGCAAGGAGGTCCTCTGAGCAGGTTCCATACGCATAAGAAGTTGCGCGCTCCCGCCTGTCAGAGCGAGACCGAAGCCGTCGATGGGCTGATATTGCTCCATGTCGTTCACGTCGACGACGGGAAGCGCATCGCGAGAATCAGAAAACTGCAGGGGGAGCGTCTGGAGAGCGAACAATGAAGACCGATCTGCAGTCGTCAACCAGAGCCGGACGTCCCGCTGTTGCTGGGCGCTCGATGGGATGAACGGGAATATCAAAAGTGCACACAACAAAAAAAAGGTACGTCGACGATTCACGGAAATCTCCTCGCTAACGCATGGATCTCAGTGCAGCGTCCATTCTACGGGCGCTGCAGCGTTTGAGTTACGATAAACGACGGCACTCAGTACAGCAGCGGGACGTGCCATCGCGCCCATCATAAAAACAGGGCAGACCAGCGCATCTCAAGGAATGCGCGTTTCGCGACGGCGTCCTGATGATCTCAGATTCGACGCTGAACGATGCATCTTGCGAATGCGAGCCAGCACAAATGACAGGCGGGACCGCCACATAACAGGCGACGGGGAAACTGGAAGGTACCCCAGGCAAGAAGTCTCGTTCGAGCAAGTTTGTGGTGGCGTAGCGCTCCCTGGGATAGACCACGAGTAGCCCGCTACTGTTTACCGAAGCGATTAACTCCCGGATGGTCTACTCGGAAACTATCTAGAAACGCCGATCTCGTCAATGTGAATTCGGCGAAACGAGCGAGAAGTCTCAGGGTTGTATCGGAAGCGCGAAGGGCAATGCGCCTGCAGGAGCACGGTGTGTTCGCGCGCTTCATGAGGGGTTGGCCGCCGGATGTGATGTTCCCCAATCCGCGGAATGTGCAAAAGGGAACAGTTTCTCGATTCTCTCTATGTGCTAATGAAAAGGTAGACGAGCCCGGCGCGGGAATTTACAGGTGATACATCCGCGAAAGGCGTTGAATCCGCCAAGGCTTGCTTGTTGTGACTCTTAATGTGTCCGCCTACTTCCCTCCGCACGATTCGCTCGACCCTCATGGGCCTGACTGAGCCTCTCACTGTGGCTTCGTCTCTGCCTCGGAAGCGCGCTTTGAGAAAGGTCCCTTGCACCCGTCTGCACGCTGCTCTCGCGTGCGCGTCAATTCTGTTGTGTCTGGTTCCAGGGAGTGCACCCGCTCAACAACAAACCGCCCGGCTGGGGGTTAGCCGCAGCTCCCTCCCAGAGGCACCTCTAGCCAAGACAGCCGCTACGGAGGAGTTGGCCAGCGTCGCTGGCACTGTGCTCGACGTAAGCGGAGCCGCCGTTCCCGGCGCAGACGTCAGCTTGATACCTAGGGATGGAACACAATCGCACACAATGGTGTCTGAGGCGAACGGCGAATTCAATTTTACAAAGATTCTTCCCGGTTCCTACCTCGTGATCGTCAACGCTAAGGGTTTCGCGCTCTTTACATCTGCCGAGTTCCTGGTCACGGTGCGGCAGGCTTATGAAGTTCCTAACATCTCATTATCTGTTGCAACGGCAAACATAGAGGTGCTTGTCCGTCCCACCGACCTGATCGCCGCTGAACAGATAAAAGCTGAAGAGAAGCAGCGTCTGATCGGTGTCATCCCAAACTTCTATACAAGCTACATTTATGATGCCGCCCCGCTTACTTGGAAACAGAAATTCGCGCTCGCTGCACGCGGCACATTCGATCCGGTTTCCGTGATCGGCGTCGGCATGGCTGCCGGCATGGAGCAGGCGAGGAACGCCTATGCCGGGTACGGGCAAGGTGCTGAGGGTTACAGCAAGCGTTTTGCTGCAAAGTTTGTCGACGGACGCAGCAGTGACTTCCTAACTCATGCGGTGTTCCCCTCGCTCCTTCACCAGGATCCGCGCTACTACTACCAGGGCTCCGGCTCCGTTAAGTCCCGCTTCATGCATGCCGTCAGCTCCGCATTTATCACACGCAGCGATAGTGGGCGGACTGAGCCGAACTATTCTTTCTTGCTTGGCGACATGAGCTCAGGAGCACTGTCCAATCTGTACTATCCGCCAGCGAATCGGGGAGCGCACCTGATCTTCACCAATGCCGCCGTGGGCCTCGCCGGACGAGTGAGTGGGAATTTATTCCGTGAATTCCTCCCTAAGCGCTTGACGACGAACGTGCCGGGCGATGGAACACGATGAACATGTTGGTTTGAACAGAGGAAAAGAACGCCCGAGGATGCGGCACTCCTTTGAATCCTTGCGTAGTGACCTCAGGGGGAGTTCAATCAACATGAGCGCGAGTTGGATTCCAAAAGAGTTTCACACGATAACTCCAAACATTGTTGTAGATGACGCCGAGCAAGCTGTGGCGTTCTTCAAGAAGGCGTTCGGCGCCACGGAGACTTATCGTTTGACAATGTCGAACGGGAAGATTACCCATTGTGAGCTTAAGCTGGGGGACTCGGTCCTAAATATCGGTGAGTCGATGGATGGCTGGCCTGCACACGGGCTGGTCGCACAGATCTACGTCGAAGACTCAGACGAGTTGTTCAAACGCGCGGTTGCCGCCGGCGCGAAGGAGATCATGCCAATGACGGACATGTTCTTCGGTTCGCGCGAGGGGCGGGTTATGGATCCTTTCGGGAACGTCTGGACCATTGCAACACTTAAGGAAGAAGTGACGCCGGAACAGATGCAGCGAAGGATGAAGGCGCAGGGCTACTAACTCTTCATGGACCCATTGCCCGATGCTTGATTAAGGCGTAGCGGGTGCAATCCCCAACCCGGAGGCATCACTTCCGATACGCGATGCTCAGATTGCTCACCGTGCAGCCTCTCAGTCAACGCATAAACGGCGCAATATTGCTGGCAATTACCTGAAACTCCCGCCTCTTATCGGCTGCAAACACTCAAATGGCCCATGACAATGAGAGTCATATCATCGTGTTGAGGAGCACCCGCAACAAATGCGACCGCTGAGTCCATGAGTATCACTTGGGACGGTGCGGAGTAGGTTGTTCGGAGCGCAGCGATTAGGCGGTCCACACCCCATTCCTCATGCGATGCGCGTATCGCTTCGCTACGAGTATCGGTGAACGCGACCAGTAGATCAAGTCGGCATCTCGTCAGGAAATCAAGCACTGGCGAGACGCGCCTTTAGCGATACCAATCTCCCAAGGTAGCCCAAGAATGGCGCCGCGTCGGTTCCTGCCATATGTTGCTGTGGAGATAGCAATCTCCGAATTGGCGACCATCCGACCTCCGACCAGAACCCCGGGAGAGTAATAGAAGGTAAAATGTTAGCCACGATTACCAACCCATTTGGCCCATCCGCTTAAGGATAATCGCGCTGTAGTTGTTCATGCGCTCAGGTCGCCGCTTCAGGGGAGCTGGCAGAATGGCAGCGAGCCGTGCCGCTTGTTGCCGGCCGATATTCCGGGCTGCGGTTTCGTCGTAGTAACGACACGCCGTCTCTGCACCATAAATACCAGGGCCCCATTCGACCACGTTGAGGTATATCTCCAGAATGCGCTGTTTGCCGAGGACGAATTCGGCCACCGGTACCAGTGTGACCTCTGCGCCCTTGCGGAGGATAGAGCGGCCCGTTCCGAAGAATAGGTTTTTTACGAGTTGCTGCGTAATGGTAGAAGCTCCTCGAGTGCGATCGCCTTCCAAATCGTCTTGGGCAGCGATTTGGATCTCGTGCCAATCGAATCCACGGTGCTGGTAGAAGTGTGCGTCCTCCGCGGCGATTACAGCATGCTGGAGTTCGGCCGAAATTTGGCTGAGCGGAATGAATTTGTAGCGTTCGCGATACGGCGTGTGGTGAATCCAGGCCTGCAAGCGGCGCTCGATGTGCACCGCGGTTGTCGGTGGGTCGATCCACCGGACGGCCACGAGGATCAGCGCGGCAAGCGACCATAGAAGCACTACGCCGATGACAAGCCATCGAATAAAGGATCGCAGGAAGCCCGTCCGAAGTGGGGTCTTGGGGGGTGTGTTCTGCATTGCAGTCACATTTCAGAATACTAGCCTGGCCATCGAGGAAAAAGGCTGGCGGAAAGATCGATTAGAAAGAGCCACAACCGCGGCGACGAGGCGATGGGGAGCACCTGGAGCTACCTGGACATGACGCGCCAAGAGGGAGTGGGAGGACTCGCCGGAGGGCTACCCCCGGACTCCACCGTACAAGTGTTAGAACTGGCACGACGAATACGCCGCCGCGGTCGACCCAAGGTGGAACAAAGTAGTGGAAAAGCAAAGGTGACGTTGAACCTCAACGACTAGTATGTTGGCTTACCCAATCGCTCACCGAGGAGGCGTGCTGGCGGAGGAGAAACGTTTACCAGGCATCATTTGAGTCCAACTAGCTGACGATAAGCCCCCGGCACGCACAACTGTCCTCGACTGGCCGTCGTGAACCGGAGCACACCCAAGAGCATTGTGCTGGCAGTTTGTGATCGGCTCGATTGTGACTAAAATACGTTTTGCGTGATGGAGGAGTCCTGATGCTCTCAATTCGCGCCGCCACTGTCAGCGATGTGCCGTTGCTGCTCAGATTTTCCCGCGAATTTGCGGAGTACGAACGCCAACCCGGCGCGGTGGTCATTGATGAAGAGACGCTGATCAGGGACGGATTTGGAGCTCGACCAAAGTTCCGCAGCCTGATTGCGGAATGGGACGGACAAGCGATTGGCTATGCGCTCTTCTTTGGCTTTTATTCAAGCTGTAAAGGCTCCGGTATCTTCCTCGAGGACCTCTTCGTGCGGGAAGCGTTTCGCGGTCGAGGGATAGGAAGAGCACTTCTGTCTCAGGTTGCTCGTATTGCCCGGCAGGAAGGCTCCTATGGCATTCGTTGGGAAGTGCTGGGTTGGAATGAGTTGGCAATTAAATTCTACAAGTCATTGGGTGGCCAGTTTTTTGATGAATGGAGACAAGTCGTCTTAGAAGCAGACGCCCTAAATCGGCTCGCCGACGGATAGGTGTCCAGGAATGCATTCGCGCCTCAGCAGAGTCGGCTTCTCGCCAGCATGCAACGGCTAGCGCGTTTGTCGTTACGAATCAGGTCGAGTTCAATCAGCTGCGTTGATATCCATGTGTTGGAAATGTGCCACCAAACATTGGGCCTTACTCTCCGACTGTTCCTCAGTGCTTTCGTGAGCGGGCGGCTTCAGCCCTTATGCCATTCGCGACGGCAGCCTGTCACGGGACAACTGCAGTACTCGGCATAGAAGCCATGAAGCTGATGGTAAAAGTATAGGCCGTTGAGAGACATGCGCACTAAGCGGAAGATCGCCGTCCATAGGAACGGGGAATGTGGGCAGCGCGCTGGCGGCAGGATTGTGCCGCTCCGGCCGTCAAGTTACCTTTGGCGTGTGCGACACGAGCGCTGCTTCGCCGCAGACTACAATCGACAAGAGGTACGGCCAGAGCACTAAGAACAACAGCCGAGGCAGCGGGCGAAGATTTCTTACTCATAAGCAAGTGCCTCCCGCACAGTTAGTTTTGCTGCTGATCGTGCGGGCAGAAGACTGGCGGCGCCGGCCGAGAGGACTGAAAAAGCAAACCAGATCCATAAGCCCTGAAGTTGGAAAACAGAGTCCAGTTTGCTTTTAAAGATGAGAAAGGTCAGGAAATTCCCGGCAACCCGGCTCAGAGGCCAGGCAGCAACCGCCGCCAGAATCCAGCTCATCGTGCTGATGACCACGCCCTCGGCCACGATGATGCCGATCACAATGGAAGGCGAAGCTCCGATTGCACGAAGTACTCCCATTTCACGCCGGCGCTCCATCACATTGAGACTCATGGTCGTCGCCAAGCCCAGACCTCCAACCGCCGCGATGATGCCCGAGATCAACACGAGAAAGACGTAAATCATCATCAGGTGCTGATCCCGACCATATCTGAAATCAGCTTTACTGCGGCTGCCTGCCGCGCGTATTCCTTCCTGCTCCAGGCTGTTATCCAAAGCAGATTTGACGGCGTGCATGGAAGCAGCATCCGTCTTTTCCAGCGCAAGACATATAGTGGTTCTCATTGCCGGATAGCGCTGGTCTATAAAGGCCTGAGGGATATAAGCCGTCGGAGGGAGAAACGGTTCTCGGGCAATACCCACGACGTGCCATAAGGTCAGCCCCCGGTTGAAACGCAGGGTAATCGAGTTGCCGGTTCTGATTTGTGATTCTTCGGCCAAGGTAGTGTTAATCACCAGCGCATCTAGGTCTCCGGGCAGCAGGTTTCTGCCTTCCACAATTTCCAGGGCAATCGCTTTTGAATTCTCAGGCAATGCGATCATGGGGAAACTCAGGGTGTCGAGCGAATCGCCGCCTGCAAGCGCGTCTTTGCCGGGAATCGAAGCTCCTGACGTAAACCAACTTTCCGTCCTGACAACGCCCGGGGTTTTTCGGATGGCGCGTTCGATCTGCTCCGAGGGATACACATCTCCCAAAAAGATCTGCAGATCGTATTTGCGCAAAGCAAAGCTGCGGTCGAGAGTGTTGCTCATCGAACTGCGTATGTTGAGGGCAGACATAAAAAAGAGGCCGCTCATCGCCAAGGTCAGCATGGTCAGTACCAGCCGCGTGCGCCGGCGAAAGCTGTTGCGAATGGACAGCAGAAGCGGGCGGAGATTTCCGCCGATCGTCGCCATGGCACGATCAAAAATACCGGTTCCGTATGCGCTGTGGGACACTCCCCAGGCAGCCAGGCCTTCGCGCACAGAAATTGCGCTTCCTTCCGAGATGGGCCAGGCCGCAGCCAACAGAGGGGTCACGATACCAACCGCGAGGGCAAGCGCATTAACCCAAAAGGGGACGGCAAAACTGGTGATATCAAAATTAAGGAACGCGGCGAAGGGCCGGCATAGCGCGCGGGCTGCCAGCATTCCGAGTGGAAGCGCTAAAACAGTTGCGGCAATTCCCAGCAGCAACGCTTGGCCAAAGTAGATGCGCGCGACCTGTCCACGAGTGCCGCCAATTGCTTTCATGACGCCAATCTGGCGAACTTGCGCAGCCATGATCGCCATGAGCAGGTTGACCACGAGAACCCCACTCATCGCCAGTACAAACAGACCGAAACTCACCATGGCCAGGAGGAGCCCATCCATTAGATCGGCATGGGGGTGCTTCCCGGGCCGGGGTACGTCGACTGCACGAACAGGATGCCCGCGGCCTTCTACCAGTTTCTTGGCGTGGGCGGTAACGTCGCGCACATGTTTTTCGTCAAATCGATTCTCAGCAACCAGAATCTTTAACTCGTCCAGGTAGGGTTGTTCTCCCAATTGGGGAAGGGTGTCGAGCGTGATATAACCGTAGACGGTATTCTCCATGCGTGCCTGCGGCGGGCCGACATCGTGCACGCAGCCACTTACCCGCAGATTCTGGTCTTTGCCCTGCCCTATCCTGATGGTTGCGGTGTCGCCGATTTGTAATCCTGCGACGTGAAAGGCATCTCGTTCGATCAGCATCTCGCCGGTCTTCGGAGGCCAGGCGCCATGGTCCGGCGTCAACTTGCTAATGCGTATGCTCCCGTAGTCTTTGATCACAAACAGGGTGAGGTCGCGCCATTGCACTGGTCCGGTCTTGATTGAGCCGTACACGGCCCTGCGCGGCTCCGCATCGCTGATGTGGTGATCGGAGAGGACCGCGCTTACCAGGGCGTCGTCGATCGCATCCGTTTCCAAGGTGGCAGAGGCCGGGTTGCTGGCGAGATACCCTTTGTTAATCTCGCGCGTAAGTACCGCGTAGGTGGAAAGAACCGCAGTAAATCCGACCATCGCAATGGTGATGGCCGCAATCACCAGGACTGTGCGCATACTCTCGTGCTGAAAGTCACGGATGGTTTTCCGCCATGGCGTTGTCATTGGCGGACTTCCCACGCTGACATTGCTGTTTTAGAAGCCATCAGGATGCCGTCCGCCACTTCGATCCTTCGGTCGACGACACACGCAATGTCCCGCTCGTGGGTGGCTATCACGACGGTTGTGCCCGAACTGGCCATTTCTCGAAATAAGGCGAGAACTTCGGCCGACGTTGAGGAATCCAGGTTCCCGGTAGGCTCGTCGGCAAGAACGACGGTGGGTCCGTTGGCCAGCGCTCGCGCAATCGCGGCGCGTTGCTGCTCGCCTCCCGACAGCGCAGACGGCAGCTTATCTGCGTGAAGGGCAACGCCAACACGGTCTAAGAGACCAAGCGCGCGCTTTCGCCGCTCTTTTGCCGGAAAGGTACGGCAAAAATCCATTGGCAGCATTACGTTTTCGGAGATGGTCAAAGTGGGCAACAATTGAAAGAACTGGAAGACGAATCCGACGTTGCGCCCCCGCCACTCCGCCAGTTGGTTCTCGCCAAACTCGTGGATAGCCGTGCCATCCACTTCAACCGAGCCGGAGGAAGGGCGGTCTATGCCTCCCATCATATTCAACAGCGTTGATTTGCCGCTTCCTGATTTTCCCGCTATCGCCACGAACTCGCCGGCTCCGATTTCCAAGTCAACATTGCGCAATGCGGAGTAATCTCCGGCCGGCGTACAGTAAATTTTGGTCACATGTTGTAGCTTGATCATGCGGACAGAGTATGGCGTCATGCCTGAATGGCCCCTGAACGCGTTGTTCAGGCGCCGTTCAGGTTAGCTTTCGTCTCCTTTGAGCGGGAGGAAACGTGAGAGTGCTTGTCGTGGAGGACGAGGCATCACTGGCGAGGCAGCTCATCGCCGCGCTTCACCGGGCAGGTTACGCAGTAGATCATGCCGCCGATGGCGAGCGCGCCGACCTGCTCGGACAAGATGAACGTTACGATGCCGTGGTTTTGGATTTAGGGCTTCCCCAAGTTGACGGTTTGACCTTGTTGCGGCGCTGGCGCGAAGCAGGTCAGGCTACCCCGGTGCTGGTGCTGACGGCGAGAGGAAGCTGGCATGAAAAGGTATTGGGGATTGACAGCGGCGCCGATGATTACATGGCCAAGCCGTTCCGTATGGAAGAATTGCTGGCGCGGTTGCGCGCCCTCATCCGGCGGTCGAGCGGACAGGTCAATCCTGAACTTCGCTGCGGACCGCTTGTGCTCGATCCGCGGTCCGGCAAAGTGACCCTGGAAGGCGCGGAAGTAAAACTGACCAGCCATGAGTTTCGCGTGCTTTCCTACCTTATGCACCATAGTAATCGCCTGGTCTCGCAAGGCGAGCTCACCGAGCACATCTATTCCCAGAGCTTTGACCGCGATTCGAACACGCTTGAAGTGTTTATCGCCCGCCTGCGGCGCAAGCTGGGTCCTTCATTCATTGAGACCGTGCGTGGGCTCGGTTATCGCATGAAGGTTGTTTCATGAATTGGTTGCATTCTTTCCGCTGGCGCATTCTCTTGGGCGCTTTTCTCTGGACCTTTGGGCTGGTCCCACTGGTGCATTTGATATTTACTACCGTACACCACCAAGGACAACCAACTGGGCGAGTTGTTATCCTTCGCGTTGATCCGGTAACAACTCTTGTTTTCGCATTTTTTTGCATGTTGGGGGGGATTTGGCAGGTACGTGCCGGACTCTCGCCGTTTGGTCGGCTGCGCAGACAATTATCGGGCGTGCGTGATGGCTCTGGCCGCAGGGTTGAAGGAGCTTATCCGATTGAAGTGCAGCCCTTGGTGAACGATCTTAATTCCTTATTGGAACACCGTGAGCGGACAGTTCGGCGGGCGTTGGCAAAAGCGGGTGACCTCGCGCATGGATTGAAAACTCCTCTGGCTATACTGGCCCAGGAAGCCGACCGGGCTGAAACTGCCGGACAGCACGAAATGGCGGGCATGATCAGCCTGCAGGTGGAAAAAATGCGTAGGCAGATTGAGTTTCATCTGGCGCATGCCCGCGCCGTTGGTTCCGGCGACGTGCCGGGCGCGCGTTGTCCTGTCCTCCCTTCTGTGGAAGGGCTCACGCGTACCCTTCTTCGAATCTATGCTGCTCGCGGGCTTGCAATTCAAGTGGATGTTCCGCCCGGGCATTTCATTCGCGGCCAGCAGGAAGATTTGGAAGAAATGCTGGGCAATCTTCTTGACAATGCCTGTAAGTGGGCAAAGTCGAGGGTCAAAATACAGTCCGTGCAGGAACATGGCGCGGTTGTTATGACCGTGGACGACGATGGGCGCGGTCTGGCCGCCTCCATGCGCGACATCGTGCTCCAGCGTGGAGTACGCGCTGACGAAGTGGCGCCCGGCTCGGGGCTTGGACTAGCAATCGTCCGTGAGCTCGTCGAACTTTACGGCGGGACTTTCTCGTTGGAAGATTCCCCTATGGGCGGCTTGCGCGCGCGGCTTCAGCTACACGCCTGAAGGATTAGCGGCGTACTGGACGGATGGCTGATCCTGTTCTTGATTTTCTCCGTCCCAGGTCGGACAAATCGCCGAACGATTCCCCACGCATTAGACGAAATAGGCTTGCGTCACTCACAGGGAAAAGAAAGGCGACGGGCGATTCACCTCTTGTACGAACTGGGCAGCTTCTTCAGCAATCGATGTCTTCGGCAGCTTGGAGACTCTGTTTTGGGATATCGCGCTGGCGGTGCGGAACTTATCGGTGTGTCTGCGTTTGCTTTTCGCCATTGGAAGCGGCCTTCAATTGCCGCGGCGAAAGCATTATTCTGCCCTCGATTTCCTGACCTGCAGCGCGCTTGTCGGTACTAATCCGACCGACGAACCGATGACTTCGAGCTGGCGCGTCATTCTATTCGAGCGAACACTGAATGCCCGTTGGAACCCTTTGCGGCCCGTTCCACTCCATTGCATATTCCATTACGGTAGAGATACGGGTGCCCAGGCCGGCGTTCCATCTTCCCATTGGTTATCTGTTAACGGCCGTTGGCCGGAGCCATCCGCGTTCATCACAAAGAGCTCGCCATAGGGCTGGGGAACTTCGTCGTAAAGCGGAGCCTCATCTTTGAATCCTAAACGGGCGCTGCTGAAGAGGATATGCTTTCCATCTGGAGACCATATAGCGTGTGCATCATTTCCCGGCGAGGTGGTCAGTCTCTTCAAACCGGTCCCGTCGGGCCGGATCGCGTAAATGTCATAGTCGTCTTCACTAAAGCGGGTAAAGACGATGAGGTCGCCTTTTGGAGACCAGGCAGGAAAATTATCAAATCCGGTGGTCAGCGTTGTCAGAGATCCGTCATTCAGATTGATGATTCGAAGTCCATACTGCGACTCGCTCCAAAAGCGAAATACGACCCGCTTACCATCCGGGGACCAACTCGGGAACCCGCTGTTTCCCTCAGTCTTCGTGAGCTCATGGAGTTCCGACCCATCCGGGCGCATCAGCATGACGCGGGCTGGCCTGCCGCTGCGAGGAACGAAGTAGAAACCTACCCCAAAAGCGATCCAGTCATCATTCGGGGACCATTGCGGCGTAAGGGTCAGAGTGCTCTCCTCTCCACGAAAGATCAGCTTGGCGTTGGTCGCATCCGCATCCATCACCGATACGGATGACATCCTCGACCCGGGGGCTTTTCCGAGGTTAGTCAACGCAAGTTTCTTTCCGTCATGCGAAAACGCAGGAAACGGGTCCGATTGTGCCAAGTCAAATTCCGGATCGATACTGAACAAGGACTGGTTTTGGCGCCATGATTCAGCGGACCACTTCTGATATACGACCCATTTGCCATCAGATGACCAAGAAGGGTTACGCATCTGTCCTTCGGCGCCTTGATCCCCGTTCGTGAAGACTAAACCCGCCCGTGGGCCTGCCTTCATGACGTAGCTGATTCCATTCCCGCTAAGAAACTGCGGTGAAACTTTCAGCCCCGGACCTGACGTGTGTTCCTGGCGAGTTTGGTTCGCGAGATTCACCGACACGATTTGCGAATCGACGAGCTTTCCCGAACCGACCACCGGCGACGCTCGCCGGGCGTAAAACGTGTCCTGAATGTCCATCTCATAAAAAACGATTCTCTCGCCATCCGGCGACCACTTCGGTGAGCCTGCGAATTTGCCCGCGGAAGTTATCCTCCGCACGTCCGTACCGTCAGCCCGCATCAGATAAATGCTGACAGCATGCGATTGTTCAAATCGTTTGGCATCCCGCCTAACCGGCGTGTTGCGGTCCGATGAAAACGCGATCCATTTCCCGTCGGGTGACCAGGACGGCCGGAAATTGGCCGGTGCGCGCGTAAGGTTTCGGGCCTTCCTTGTCTGCAAGTCGAGGACCCAAATGTCGGCAGACCCGGTGCCGCGGGAGGAGACGAAGGCAAGCTGTTTTCCATCCGGTGAGAGTGTCCCCTGATCGTCGTACGCCGGATCATTGGTCAGCCTTTCTAACCCTGAGCCATCCAGGTGCACACGATAGATGTCGGCCGAGCCGCCGCGCTCAGAGGTAAAGATGATCCACTGGCCGTCAGCGGAGAACGAGGCGTTGTAATCAAGGGCGGAATTTGACAGCAGTGGGCGCTCGTTGGAGCCGTCCGCTGCTGCGATGAACAGCGTCGACTGAGAGGGCCCGATACGGTGAAGAAGAATCCGTTCTTTCGCGCTTAAGACGGGCGTGGTTGCAGACACCAGCAAAATCGCCAGCATAGCTCTTTTCAGCACGACTTGCTCCCGCCGACAATGGGACTGAGTCTAGCACATGATGCGATTCGCGCGTCATCCCGCACATATTTTCGACGTGCTCAGCGTGAATGGCGCATGGCGGACGGCGAGTTCACCAACCGTAAGACGTGCTAAGAAGGTCCAGGAGTTCTCGCGATAGCGGCGAAGTCTTCGTCGCCGTGGCCTTGAGCGATGGCGTGCTGGAAATCCGTCAAGGCCGCTGATGCGGTTGGCAGAGTGAGTTCCATTTCGGAGGCGCATCGAATGGCGTAACTTATGTCTTTCGCCATCCAGCGCAATGCAAAGACTGGCGCAAAATCGTTCGCTTCGATCTTCTCAGCCATTCGCTTGAGGATTAGGCTTCCAGGTGCGCCGGCGGTGAGAATCGACAGGACCTTACTGCGATCCAGACCGCCAGCATCGACAAGTGAAAGCGCTTCGGCAAACGAAGCGGCCTGTACGCCGCAAAGAAAGTTGTTGATGAGCTTCATTAGCGCGCCGCTGCCAATTGGGCCGAGATGAATCATGTCGCGGCCCAGTACAGAGAAAACTGGCCTCGCTGCATTCACACCCTCGACAGAACCTCCCACGAGAAACACAAGTTCGCCCGACGCGGCATGAGGCTTCGTGCCCGTAACGGGTGCGTCCAAAAACTGGCAACCACGCTCCGCTGCCTTACCTGCGAGCCGCTTTACCCAGTCGACGCTCAATGTGCTGGACTCAATTAACGCCGACCCCGGGACCGCACCACTCAGTGCGCCCCAGTCTCCGGTCCACACCTCACGGGAAGCGTCGTCGTCGGCCACCATACTAAGGATGATCTGCGCGCGGGACGCCGCCTCCTTCGGCGTGGCGGCCACAAAGGCACCGGCGTCACCCAAGGGAAGTGCCTTCTCGCGGTTACGGTTGTAGACGGCCAGGGGAAAATTCGAAGACAGCAGGCGTCTGGCCATACCAGATCCCATGATTCCCAAACCGAGTATTGCAACAGGTGGTTTTGACATGGCTTCACTCATCGTATAGAAATCACGCGTATAAAAGCGTCTTTCGATCTATCCACGCGCCCCGGATTACGCAGAGGGCGTCCGTAGCCTCCCGCAAAGATTTGCATGGCATCGCCATGCTTGATTTGGATCAATCGTGTCATCGGCCTATTCGATCACCTCGAAGTTTTCCAGCCCGGATTTTTTAATGGTTAGTCCGAGGCCAGGGATATTGTCATCAAGATCGATATAGCCGTCTTTCGCTATGGGCTCGCCGTCGAAGATGTACCAGAACAATTCATTGCCGACTTCCACGTCGACATTCGGGAAATATTCGGCTATCGGCGAATTCAGACTGGCCATCACAACGTGGTAGTTGTGCATCTGCCCCGCATGCGGAATTACCGGCACGGAAAAAGCTTCCGCAAAAGCCGCGATTTTGCGCGCTTGCGTGATTCCGCCTACCCGATTCGTATCGAATTGAATGTAATCCAGAGCACGAGCTTCCAGCAGTTCGCGAAATCCGTAGAGCGTGAATTCATGCTCGCCACCCGCGATCGGAATTGTTCCATACGACTTGAGCTCGGCATATCCATGAATGTCATCGGGGATCACCGGCTCTTCCAGCCATCGAAGGTGGAAGGGTTCGAGCAGCGGCAACATTCGTTTCGCGTAATCCAACGTCCAACCCATGTAGGCATCCGCCATCACATCGATTTCGTCGCCGACGCTCTCCCGTACCGTCCGGACGAGCTCGACGTTGCGCCGCATGCCGCTTGCGCCGTCGGCAGGTCCCCATCCGAATCGCAGTTTCATGGCGCGATAGCCTAGCTCCTTGTAGCGTCTTGCTTCTGCCGCGAGTTCGCTCAGTTGGATACTGTAGAGACGCGATGCGTAAACAGCTAGGCGCGTTTTCGTCCTACCGCCGAGCAAGCGAAAAACGGGCTGTTTCGCGGATTTGCCAAGCAAGTCCCACAGTGCGATATCCACCGCGCTGATGGCGACCATGCCAATTCCCTTGCGGCCGAATGCCATCGTGTTGCGATACATGTGTTGCCACAAGCGTTCAATGTCCCACGGATTGTGGCCCATTAGCAGCGGTTTCAAATGGAGATCAATGATTTGTTTTGTGACTTGCGGCGCCAGCGCCGCATTCCCCAATCCGACATGGCCGTCATCGGTGAACACTTCGACCAGCAGCCATTCGTGGAAGGTGAACGTCCGCATCGTGGTTTCCGGCAATTCCATGAGGTCCATCGGGTTCGTGCAGAAATGACGAGGGAGTGGAACCGTCTTCCCGCGCCAACGCAAAACCCGAGTGCGAATCTCCTTGATTCTCATGGCGCTCCACCGTAACTCAATTTTCTCTCCACAACCAAAGGCAGCATCATTGGAATGGCGGCGAGAATGATCAGAAACGCGACAACGTGCAGCGTGCCCGCAATAGCAAAAACCGCGCCATATCCGAACCCGTGGTCCAACATGTATCCAACAAGCTGTCCAAAGGCAATTCCACCCATCGCTCCTCCAAAGCCGACGAGGCCCGCAACCGAACCGACGACTTCTTGTGGAAAGAGATCCGTGGGCAGAACCATTACCAACGTAGACCACGATTGTTGTCCGAAATACGCCAGGCAGAAAAGCGCGATCGCCCAGGACACGGGCGAATGCGGAATAAGAATCACGAAAGGCATCAACGCCGCGCTCGCGCCAAGAGCTAGTTTGCGTGCAAGGCCGATGGAGACGTGACGGCGTATCAAATAGCTCGAGAATCCGCCACCCAGCAGACAACCGACTCCAGCCGCGGCGTTGGGCATCCACGCAAACAAGCCGATTGCCTTTATGTCGAAGCCGCGTGAGTCGTAGAGGTATTTGGGAAGCCAAAAGAGATAGAAGAACCAAGCCGCATCGCTGAGAAATTTGGCGCTCACCAATCCCCATGTTTCTCGAACACGAAAAAGATGAGTCCATGCAAATGGCGTCCTGGGCCCAACCGCATCAGTCGCCGGTGCTTCCGGAGAGCGAGAACAAGACCGTCTCCACCACACCACCCAAAGCAAGCCGAAGCCTCCCGTGACTACAAAGATCCAGCGCCAATTCGTAAAGCCGAGAATGGCTGCAATCAGAGGCGGCGCCACTATCCCTCCCACCGCGGTTCCCGCGTTAATGATTCCCATTGCCGTGGCTCGTTCTTGCACGGGGAACCATTCCGCTACCACGCGCGTAGATGCGGGAAAGCCGGCACCCTCTCCCACACCAAGCAAAAAGCGACTGACTGCCAGCATGACAAAACCAGTCGCCACAGCGTGACTAGCGCAGGCAAGCGACCAGAACAGCATCGCCACGGTGAATCCTCGTCGCGTTCCCAGCAGATCGACCACTTTCCCGCCCCCCGCATACATCAGAGCGTAGGCGAACAAGAAGGCCGACTGTAGAGAGGAGAACTGCTCATTGCTCAGAGGAATATCGCCGCTGATTGCTTTGACCGCGACGGGAAGGGTCTGGCGATCAAGGTAGCTGATGGCGATCGCGGCACTGGCCAGAATGGCGATGCGCCATCGCAATCTGTTTGCCTCCTCACAGGACCGCGTGCTGCAAGATCGCGGAGGTCAAATTATACATGCGAATCAAGAAAACGTTTACTCTCAGCCCACAGGGTCGAGGGTACCATTGCAGCCCTCTCGTGTTCGGCGGACAAGCACACCGTGAAATTGCTGTTGTCCGTTTCCGGAAATAACTGCGGCCGCGTCTGTACGCTTCTCGCAATCGCCGTTGCGGAGGCATTCACAGTATGACGGCAGATAGTGGTTGTTCGGAATAACTGGCCGGACTAGCATATTCCCCCGCGGCGCCGGCGCCGCAAGGGTTCGAACCGAAGGAGGCTCTCGTGAGGCTCAGTTATGGATCCGGCCGCACGTTCCTGTTGGCGGCCGTCTTGTTGTGCGGAAAGCCGATGTTGCTTGCTCAAACTGAGGCAACACCTAGCCCGAGCACTCCTGGCCAAGCCATTCCCGGGACACTCGGGGTGAGTCCTTTCGCAGGCAGCGTGACCACAAAGCTAGTTCCGGGAGTGTTGCCGCTTTCGTTGCAGGACGCCATCGACCGCGGATTGAAACAAAATCTCGGCCTGCTCCTCTCCGATGCGGACATTCGCGCGGCCCGCGGGCAGCGTTGGGAACAATTAAGCAACCTCCTGCCACACGTAACCGCGACACCATATGTGGCGGACTCGCAGATTAATCTTGCTGAACTTGGCTTTACGAGTCTTGCTAAGATCACTATCCCGACGTCTATCGGCCCCTTTTCGTATTTTGATGCGCGTCTAAACGTGAGTCAGTCTCTGTTCGATTCGAAATTGATCAACAACACTCGCGCGGCCAGCCAGAACCTTAAATCGGCGGAATATACTTTCAAAGACGCCCGCGACCTCGTCGTTCTTGCCGTGGGCTATGTTTATTTACAGGCTATCGCCGATGAGGCCCGCATTGAAACGGCAGAAGCGCAAGTCGCGACAGCGAAGGCGCTTTACGATCAAGCGGCGGACCAGGTGAAAGCCGGCACTTCACCTGAGATCGACGGTCTGCGCGCCAAGGTGGAACTGCAGACGCGACAACAGCAGTTGATTCAAGCGAAGAACAATTTCGCAATTCAGAAACTGACCGTAGCGCGCGTGATTGGCCTGGCTCCCGTGCAGGAATTCGAATTCACCGACAAATCCCCCTACCGTCCGTTCGACGGAATCGCTGTCGATGACGCTCTGAAGCGTGCTTACGCGTCGCGCTCCGATTACCTAGCGGCGATGACTGATGTACGTGCGGCGGAGTTCTCTCGCAAAGCCGCAGTGGCCGGCTATTATCCGTCGGTCGCCTTCAACGCGGACTATGGCACGGCAGGGGCGCATCCCTCCACGGCAACGCAAGTATTTGATGTACGCGGAACGCTGTCAATTCCCATCTTTCAGGGCAACAGCGTTCACGCAGACATTTTGCAAGCCGATGCCAGGCTGCAGCAGACCCGGGAGCGCTTGGACAACCTGCGAGGACAAATCGACGCCGACATTCGGACCGCGTTGCTGAATCTCCAGTCGTCGGCCGATCAGGTGAATGTGGCCCGTAGCAACATTGATTTGGCGGATGAGACACTGGTCCAGTCGCGCGATCGTTTCACCGCTGGCGTGACCGACACGGTAGAAGTGGTGCAATCGCAAGAGGCGGTAGCGAGCGCCCACGAGCAGTACATCTCCAGTCTCTACAACTACAATTTTGCAAAAATTTCCCTGGCCCGAGCTCTGGGGATCGCGGAAGCGGGCGTTAGGGAATATTTCAAGGAAAAATGAACATGGCGGAAGAGAACCCACCTCGTTCGGCACCCGGGGAACACAGCGAGTCCCCGGTCGACGCTTCGGCCCTGGAAGATAGAAAGGCTAAGCGCCGGTTCTACGGGAGCCCAAAGATCCGCCGCAGGGTTCTGATTCTGGCGGCCGTTTTGGTGCTGTTGGTTGGCGGTTTTTTCCTGTGGCGCTATTTGAGCAGCTATGAATCGACCGACGACGCACAAGCTGACGTTCATCTCTATCCCGTGAGCGCGCGAATTTCCGGTTACGTTGTGAAGGTGAACGCGGACGACAACCAGTGGGTCCAGAAAGGCACGGTGCTGGTGGAGATCGATCCGACCGACTACGAAGTCGCGGTTAAGCAGGCGCAAGCAAACCTGACTAGCGCTGAAGCGACAGCTCAATCGTTGAATATTACAGTGCCGATCACCTCCGTGAACACCTCTAGCCAACTGAAGTCCACGGCCTCGGACATCGAAAACGCGAAGGCCGGAGTGATTGCGGCGGAGCGGCAACGGACGGCTGCCCATGCGCAGGTGGAGCAGGCCGAGGCCAACGACATCAAGGCGCAGGATGATCTTCACCGCTACAAACTGCTCGTCGATAAGCGCGAGGTGGCCGATCAGGTTTACGATCAGGCGTTGGCAGCTGCCAAGGCCAGCACCGCAACGGTTGCGGCGGCGCAGGCCAATGAGTCTGCCGCGCAGCAATTCGTGCAACAGGCGCAGAGCCGATTGGTGGAAGCCGAGGCTAACCATCAATACGCGGAAACCGGACCGCAGCAGGTATCGTCGACGCGAGCGCGCGTGCGCGCGGCGATCGCTGACGCGGAGCAAAAGCGCGCGCTGCTCGATCAGGCACAGTTGAACCTCCAATACACCAAGATCCTTGCGCCGGTCACGGGCGAAGTAAACAAGACGGTTGTCGTTGGTTTGAACGTTCAACCCGGGCAGCAACTGCTGACCGTGGTTCCTCTGGATGAAGTGTGGGTCACTGCCAATTTCAAAGAGACGCAGCTTCGGCACATGCAAGTTGGGCAGAAAGCCGAAATCCATGTTGATTCGACGGGCCAGACCCTTAAAGGCCGCGTAGACAGCATCGCCGGCGCGACGGGCCCGACCTTCAGTTTGCTTCCACCCGAAAACGCTACCGGCAACTACGTGAAGATTGTGCAACGGGTTCCGGTGAAGATTGTCCTTGACCCGGGAGAAAACCGGGATCATCGGCTTCGACCAGGCATGAACGTGGTGCCGGACGTGTACCTGCAATGAGTTCCGCCACACTCACGCTCGACCAGGATGTTTGGAAGCCCAAATACAATCCTTGGCTCATTGCGGTAGTTGTGGCGCTGGCCGCGTTTATGGAGGTGCTCGACACCAGCATCGCGAACGTGGCCCTGCCATACGTGGCTGGGAATCTGGGAGCAAGCAATGACCAGAGTACGTGGGTGTTGACGTCGTATCTGGTGTCGAATGCCATCGTTCTTCCGATCAGCGGCTGGCTAGCCGGGACGCTCGGGCGGAAGCGCTTTTTCATGGCCTGTTTGAGTGTGTTCACCGTGAGCTCTTTGCTTTGCGGTATTGCGCCGAGTCTCGGGTTTCTTCTTTTCTTCCGCGTGTTGCAAGGTGCAGGAGGCGGCGGATTGCAGCCGATGGCGCAAGCGATTTTGGCGGACACTTTCCCTCCACAGCAACGAGGTCTGGCGTTTGCCTTGTATGGAATTACAGCCATCATGGCGCCAACGATTGGGCCAACGTTAGGCGGGTGGATCACGTTCAATTATTCGTGGCGGTGGATCTTTTTCATCAATCTTCCGGTTGGTGTTGCGACGTGGTTTTTGGTGAGGCTATTTGTAGAGGATCCGCCGTATTTGGCGCGTCTTAAGAGAGCCGGAGTGAAATTGGACTATGTTGGCATCGCTCTGCTGGCGCTGGGGATTGGGGCGTTGCAAGTCTTGCTAGACAAGGGCCAGGAAGATGATTGGTTCGGGTCGCACTTCATTACGACTTTAGTTGTCGTATCGACAGTGTGCTTAATCGCGCTAGTTATCTGGGAGTGGTTTCAAAAGGCGCCGATTATCGACGTTCGGATGTTCAAGAGCTTTAACTTCGCGAGCTCGAGCTTGATGATGTTCACTCTGGGAATCCTCTTATTCAGCAGCCTGGTCCTGATGCCACAATTTCTCCAGACGCTGGTCGGGTATACTTCCCAATTGGCAGGGCTCGCGCTTTCCGCGGGAGGCCTTGTATTGCTGTTCGAGATGCCTGTCATGGGTAAATTGACAACGAAGTTCCAGGCCCGGTATCTGATCGCTTTTGGTTGGTTGGCGTTATCCATCGCCATGTTCTATTCCACCAAGCGCATTGACTTGCAGATTAGCTTTAGCGCCGCCGTGTGGCTGCGCATCGCCCAGGTTATTGGTTTGGGTTTCTTGTTCGTACCGATTACTTTGGTGGCGTACATTGGAATTTCGCCGGAGAAGAACAACACAGTCGCGGGAATCATCAATTTCATGCGCAATATGGGAAGCAGCGTGGGAACGTCCCTGGTCACCACGTTAATTGCGCGACGTTCGCAATTCCATCAACAGATACTGGTGGACTATACCAGGGCTGACAGTTCCAATTTCCAGAACACCCTAAACGGCCTTACCCAGCACTTGGCCCACTCTGGACTGAGCCTGCATGAGGCACAAGGGCAAGCCTACGCCAGGATTTACCAGGAATTGCAAGCGCAAGCGGCGAGTCTGGCATACATTGATACGTTTATGGTTCTTGCTGTGGGGGCGGCGATCATGTTCTGCCTTGCTTTTCTCCTAAAAAAGAATGATCCCGGGGCCGGTGGGATGACTATAGCGGAGTAACATTCCATCTGACGTAGAGCTTGAGAACACGGGGGCTGAAGCAGGATGATCAAAATCGTGACAATTGAACGGGAGTACGGAAGCGGCGGCGGCGAAATCGCTCAACAGCTTGCGACGCAGTTGGACTGGAAGCTTTGGGATCAGTTGCTGACGGAGGAGATCGCGAGACTTGCTGAATGTCCCAAGGCTATCGTCGAGGTTCGCGAGGAACGGACCGATCCACTGTATTACCGCTTGTTCAAATCTTTTTTGCGCGGGAGTTATGAAGGAAGTCTGAATGCGCACAAGCTCAAAGTGGTGGACAGCGAGAGCATCTTGAAGTTGACCGAGCGGGTCGTACAGAACGCCGCGAAGTCGGGAAATTCCGTAATTGTTGGCAGGGGAGCGCAGCATTTTCTGAGGAATCGCCCGGACACTTTGCGCGTGTTTCTTTACGCGCCCAGAGAAGCTAAGGTTCGGCGGCTGCGGGCTCGCGGCAAGAGTGAGAATGAAGCCGAGCAGCTGGTGGATTCCGTCGATCAGGAGCGCGCCGACTTCATCCAGAGATATTTCCAAGTCGAATGGCCCAACCGCTCCGCCTACCACACGATGATCAACACTGCGATCGGGGAAGGGCCTGTGGTTCAAATGATTCTGGATTTTATGAAAGTCCTGGATGCACAAGTCACAGCTTGAGGGCTGGTCTGGACAGAGCCACCACGGCTCGGGCTATGTCTCCGGGATGCTCCGTTTGATCGGCGCGACCTACACTTCTGTCATGAAGAAAACGAGGGAGCAAGTTCCCCTTGATGAAGCGGATTTTTATCGTGCCCTAATCCGTGCAGTGGAGAGCGGCGAACCCAAAGTAGATGAGCCTGAAATGCAGCCCACGCGCGAAAAAGCCGCCGATGACGCTTGGTGCTTATAAATTCCGTCGAAAGTTAGGGCAAATCGACCATTGAGTCTTTCCGTAAACCGCACACGCCGACTCTGCTCTTGCGCGCGCATATCGTTTCCCGCCGCAGTGCCAGACAGACGCGCGGCTCGTTGCCCCAAAGGTTTCTCAGAATACAAATACAACTTTCCCAGTATTGTCCGGACCTTGGTACTGAACGAAACTACGTCCCTCACTGGGCAGGATCCCCTGGGCGGGGAGATCTTGACCGATGGGATTGAGAGGCTCTCCTTCGCGGAGGGCCTTTCTTATTGTTCCGTTTCATATACACCCTCTACAACAGAGAGAAGAAAGATCAAATCTAGGCCGCCCAGTCAATTCGGCAACGGACGGAACAATCCGCCCTGTTACATGTTGGCCCACGAGGAAAACAATGCTGCGAACCATTCTCCTTATCGTTTTAGTTCTGCTTCTGTTGGGTGCACTGCCAACATGGCCTTACAGCACGGGGTGGGGCTACTATCCGAGCGGAGGACTGGGTCTGGTCCTGCTGATAGTCCTTGTTCTAGTCATCGCGAAAAAGATTTAAGTGTCGCGTGGTATGGAGGCTGATTAACCATAGACCGCCGGTCAGCGCGCACGTTGTTTAATACATGCCTTCAAACGTCGGAATCAGCTGTGTAAAGACGATGGAAAAAAAGTGACTGCCGATGAGAAAGAGTTGAATGAGTCCGCCGTCACTACCCGAACCGAAAAAAAGCAGGTTGAAGAACGCGTGGCCATCGGTGCCAACGTGGTTTACGAGGCTATTCGGCGCGAAGCCGGCACGGTCGGGGCTGGCAGCTGGGTTATCGGTGGGTTTTTCCATGCTCGCCGAGGCGCTGCTGGCAGCTCACCTACCGGACCGACTTGGCGGCCCCTGATTGCCAGTCTTGGTTACTCCGTAGGATTTCTGATGGTGATTCTCGGACGCCAGCAATTGTTTACGGAAAATACGCTGACAGTAGTTCTCCCTCCCTTGTTACGCAAGAACGTTAGCCTGGGGCTACAAGTGCTCAGGCTTTGGGCTGTCGTGCTCTCCGCGAATCTATTTCGGAACCTTTTTGTTTGCACTGGTAGTGGCCCAAACTAAGTTATTTGAACCAGCAGTACAACAAGACATGATGGACATTGGATACGCCCATCTTGGCAGCCGTTCCTGATGGCATTTATTCGAGCAATTTTTGCAGGATGGTTGATCGCTCTAATGGTCTGGCTGTTGCCTGGAGCCGATGCATCGCGAATTTCAATCGTTATGATTCTGACGTACACAGTTGGCTTGAGTAGTCTGAACCACGTCGTTGCGGGATCAACGACACTATTCTACCTGATTGCGTCTGGATCACTTTCATTTGACTTCGTACCCTTTTGGGCTGTTTGCTGCCGACACTACTAGGTAATGTTGTGGGTGGTGTATCGTTTGTGTTAGGACACGCACAGGTTATCGGAAGCGAAGAAACGTAATATACGCTGTCCGAACATTAGATTGGCAGCTATCCCTGAAAAGAGACTTCTGCACATTGCTTTCTTCTCTTACCTCATTGAAGTGAAAAGAAATGTACGAGGGATAAAAATGCGGATCACAATTGCACATAACCGATCCAAAGCCGAAGTCATCGAGTCTGTTGATCGCTCATTCAACGAAATGTTTCAAGGAGTCGAAGGGCTTCCCGTTCGTATAGTTCTGGAGCAAAAGAGCTGGCAGGGTTCAATACTCAGCTTTTCGCTTAGCGCAAAACTGGGCTTATTGAGCACACCGGTGAGAGGGACAGTCGAAGTCACTGATCACGACCTCACCGTAGACGCTGATTTCGGCTTCCTAAATCGCATCGTCCCCGAGAAGACTGTGCGTGAGGCAATCGGCAACCGGATTAAGGGACTATTGAAGTGATCGTCCTCCACCCATTGTAGAACGGCGCCCGTCGTTTGCAGTAGGTTTTGCTCACCGAATGTCTGCCCGGTCACGCGGTTCTAGCGGGCGGGCGATAAACTTGAACATTACGGCGGCCGAAACTCTGTTTGCTAAGTGTCCTTAATGAGGGGCTTTCCGCAACGCATTTATCGTCATTGCATGAGATTGGGCGCGCCTTTGACAAGCCACATAACTCCATTCACGCTTTGTTGTTGCCTCGCGGAGGGATTCCTCCAGCAGCGCGCAGCCAGTTGGTCCGAGTGGGGCTGGAACAGTATCGAGATCAACTCTAGCTTTTCCTGATTACAATTCGATTCGGCCTGCGAATCCCAAGGTTCTCTGACCACTCGCGTCCTTGATGCCGGCAGCGGCTGACGCGATTCCAAACACGTAAGCGCCGTGTTCATTGATCTGATAGAAACTGTATAGCATCACCCAAGCGTCACGTGCCACACCCACATCGCGACGACAAAAAAGGAAAGCAGCCAAGCACCGGCAATCGCCAGTAGCAGGCGATCCTGTTCAATTTCCTGATCTTTGCGGTTTGCGTTTGAGGTCAGGCGTAGGATGGATCTCGATAGCAGAAACTCCGCAAACCGCCCCGTGCCAACCGCATGATTCACAGTTCGCTTCATAGATTCGCGCCTCAATTTGATCGTCCGGTATAACAGCTTCGCAGGCGAAGCTGGCAGATGCTTCCGGTCTCCCGCAATTGACACAGCGAAACGTTAGAATATAGCCACAAGTTTTGACCGCATCCGGAGACTTTTTGCTGCGACTGGTCTTGTAGAACTCGCGGAGTTTGCCGCTATCAAGAGGAAAAACACTTTGCATTTTCTACTCCCTAGGCTGGGCAGAAGCTCTGCGGGGATACTGTTGCAACCTACGACGATCGGGAGGATTCGGCCATAGGGTATGCCTGGTAGTAGGCTGGCTCGACATCCCGTACAAAAGACGGAGACGGAAGATTAGATTACGCTTTCGGTGATGCGGACGTGCGAGAATTTTGGAATCCTCTCCGGCGAACTGATAAATCGTCCCAAACCCAACGCCCGTTGCGACTCGCTTCCAGCCAAAGCCATCTACGCGGAGCGCGGTAATCCTCAACTCCGCAACGGCGCCAAAGGCTGTGCTGACCAGGAAATGCAACATTATGTGCGGCGAAAGAGATTTGCGATTCGCGGCAAGTCAGTCTTCTTTCTTTGCAGGCATCATGCAGAACGCAACAGTAGAGGTTCTTTGGTTGCATCAATCCCCCGTGAAAATCCATGCCAGCCCCGTGGAACGAATACCGCAACGCACTTAGGGCAAAATCCAGTCCGACATCTCTCTTTTGTAAACTACATTCGAACTTAAATTAGTGTAATGTCCGGCTCAGCTTGAAGAGTATTGTGGAGCCTTTCTTCAACACAGCAGGTGTACACTTCGACTTGATGGCGACCCGATTCGTTCACGTCCTCTTATTCGTCTGCCCGGATTGCAATCTTCCGGTAGCGATTAGCCGTATCAGCAGCGAAAAGAATTTGGAAACAGTGGACGCCGAACGGTTGCACATAGCGTGCAGCTACTGCGAAAAGTCATCTGACGTAACCGTCGTGACAGCGAAGAGGCACTATGTTGAGGAGTGGACGTAGAAGTCACTTCGCGAAGGCATGTGTTTGTAGTCACGGCCTCGGACTTCACCACATCAACCGGGCACAGAACGGCGCACTCGCCAGCCCTTGTGGGTATCCGGGCTGCTCCTGCCATGATTTTAGACCGCTAGTTAAGAAACCGAACCACTCGTCGCGATGACATAGCGCCATAGTGCGCCCGGTACGCGGGGTCTCCTCCCGTGTCGTTATCTGGATCATTAAAGCGAATCATGTATTGCATCGCCCGCAACTTGAGCGGAGCCTCGGGAGAGGTGCTGGTATGCGCGTCCTAAGTGCAGACGACCAAGAGTTCATGCGTCGAGGTGTGCGTGCGGTCCTTTCCGAAAAGAGGGAAGTTCGCTTGTTTCAGTTGATTGAACCTCGAAGACATCGCAGCGCTGCCGCCTCAAAGAATGAAGCATCCTTTGTTGGGAAGACGTCCGTCCAGGGTTCTTGATCACAGAGTACATCAGAGCTGCGAGGCCGAACCTTCGGGCCTGGCAAAAGCGCGGCGCCTGCAAACACTGCGGCCAGGTTCCCCCATCGCACCTGGTTATCGCTCAAGGTAAAATCGATCTGCGAGTTGTCAGCCGAACCTGAGCCCAAGGATCCCTGGTGATCAACGACCTCTGGTACAAAAATGCAATCGTCTATTGCCTCTCTGTCGGCACCTACCTCGACACCAACGCCGATGGCGTCGGCGATTTTCGGGGTCTCCTGCGGCGACTCGATTACTTACAGGGCCTCGGCGTAACGGCGATATGGCTGCTTCCCTTCCAGCCTACGCCGGGTCGCGACGACGGCTACGACGTTTCTGATTATTACGGAGTTGATCCTCGCTACGGCTCGCTAGGGGATTTCGTCGAGTTCACGCAGGGATGTAGACAGCGCGGTCTTCGCGTCCTGATCGATCTAGTATTGAATCACACCTCAAATCAGCATCCGTGGTTCCAGGAAGCGCGCAAAGATCCGAAGTCGAAATACCGAGATTGGTATGTTTGGTCGAAAAAGAAACCGCGAAACGCGAACAAGGGCATGGTTTTCCCCGGCGTCCAGAAGTCCACATGGAATTACGACGATGTAGCAAAAGCCTGGTATTTCCACAGGTTCTACGATTTTCAGCCTGATCTCAATACTTCGAATCCCGAGGTGCAGGCTGAAATTCTAAAAATAATGGGTTTCTGGCTTCAGTTAGGCGTTTCTGGATTTCGCATGGACGCCGTTCCCTTTGTCATCTCCGCCAAAGGCGCTAATATTCGACGCCCCGACGAGCAGTACGACATGCTTCGCATGTTCCGCGAATTTCTCACGTGGCGCGAAGGCGACGCTATCATTCTCGCGGAAGCAAACGTGCTCCCTCACGTGGATCTGAATTACTTCGGTGCTTCCGGCGAGCGCTTGCAGATGATGTTTAATTTCGAGGTCAATCAACATGTCTTTTACGCGCTTGCCACCAGCGACACTCGTCCTCTGGTCAAAGCCTTGCAGACCACCAAGCCGCGTCCCGCGACCGCGCAATGGGCGCAGTTCTTGCGGAACCACGATGAGCTCGATCTCGGCCGCCTGACCAAGAAGCAACGCCAGGCGGTGTTCGATACGTTCGGTCCCGAACCCAACATGCAGCTATACAAGCGAGGGATTCGTCGCCGTCTTGCTCCGATGATGCAAGGTGACCGCCGCAGGCTTGAGCTCGCATACAGCCTGATGATGACTCTCCCCGGTACTCCCGTCTTGCGCTACGGAGACGAAATCGGCATGGGCGACAATCTCGATCTGCCTGAACGCAACTGCGCTCGCACGCCAATGCAATGGTCCGATGAACGGCAAGCTGGATTCACCGAAAGTGATAGACCCGTAATTCCCGTGATCTCCGAAGGCCCCTACGGTTTCGAGCATGTGAATGTCGCCGCACAGAAGCGCGATCCCAACTCTCTAATGGACTGGACCGAACGCATGATCCGCATGAGGAAAGAAGTTCCCGAGATCGGTTGGGGCGATTTTGCAATCCTCGCGACCGGCACACCCGAGGTACTTGCCATGCGCTACGACTGGCGCAACAATTCCGTTCTATTCATACACAACCTCAGTCCCATTCCTACGGAAGTCAAATTCGGCACCGGTGCGAAAATCGATGGCCAACTCGTTAATCTCCTGTCGGATGATCACAGCACTCCAGGCGCTTCCGGCAAACATTCCATGTTGCTCGAGCCCTACGGTTACCGCTGGTTCCGCATCGGCGGCCTCGATTACCTACTAAAGCGAACCGAAACTTAGGCATCCCTCCGTAACCTCGCACTCCCTGAGTGAGTGCGGCCTCACTCTTGAGACCAAGTTGCCGATGGATCCGCAAAGTTTTGCCAGAACCGTGATCGCGCTCTAACATGAGTTTGGAGTCGATCTTCCGGAGGAAGATTTGGTCGGAATTTTGACGGTAGGTGACTTGATAAAGAGTGTCAAAGCTTCTGTGGCGGCGAAGCACTGGGGATGGGCAGCTGCATCATAAAAATCGCGTAAAGGGCCCGTGAGGAACTGCTTCGAGTCGGACTGTCAAGTTTGTTAACTGGATTTCATTTTAGCTACCTGAGTTTGTGTATTTACCCGCTTGGACTCCCGAGCCTAGAATCAGGAGAAGTGCGATGGTCGCAGTCGGGAGCGAATATGTCCAAGAAAGCTTCAAAGAATCTTAAGAAGGCATCGGAACAGCTCGAAAGTGCTGCTCGACAATACAAGAAAGCCGCCAAACAGGAGAAAAAGGGTAACCTCGCGAAGGCGGCTAGGCACGCGGATACGGCTCAGATTAAGACACATCGCGCAGAGTATCACGCTTCAGAAGCCGAAAGACAGAAGGCTGGCGCATTAAAGGAGAAGCACGCCGAAGCTGATGGCGACGATACTATCTAGACGCGCCTCTTCATGTCCCCATGCTCAAGAATCTCGCGAAGATATGCCAATGCGGTCATTCAAAATTTATTCTTTACGGAACCCCCAAGAAGCTCAAATTGTGTTCCACCGATTTCACCGGTTACAGCCCTTCGGGAAGCATGGATTTCGGAACATGGGTGTCGGCGTGCCAGCACGACTCCGCTAATCCTAACCAGGCAATCAAGTCCAATAAATTGCGAGTTCATCCGTCCACGACGTGCCACGAGAGCAGGCCACATCCCCGAGATGCAGTTTAGCGGCTACAATGAAACGCATGGCACTGAGGATCCCAAGTAGGCTCGCGGCTTGCTGCTACAAGACCCCGCGGCGTGCGGCATGGCTCGACTATCTACCGGTTGTGCTGCGAGACTTGCAACACCGATGGTCGCTGACGCTTGATGCCATGTTTGATGGCGCGGAGGGGAGTTGCTCGTACGTAGCAGCAGTGGTATGTGCAGACGGAACTCGTGCGGTTCTGAAAATCGGCAAGCCGCATATGGAAGGAGAGCACGAAATTCAGGGTTTGCGCTTCTGGGACGGAGACCCAACTGTGCGCCTACTCATGGCCGACGATGATCTCGGTGCTATGCTCCTAGAGCGTTGCGAGCCAGGGACGCCACTTCGCGTGCTGCCGGAGTGCGAGCAGGACACGGTGATTTCAGGTTTGCTGCGTTGTCTGTGGCACGCGCCACCGGCAGAGCATCCTTTTCGCCCTTTGTCGGCTTTGGCAAATTATTGGAGTGACGAGACGCTGGCTCACGTCGAGCAATGGCCGGATGCGGGACTAGTCCGCGAAGGTCTGTTCTTCCTTGCTGAGCTGCCAGGCACCGCACCCACAGAACGCATGTTGGCTACCGATTTGCACGCAGGCAACGTCCTCCGAGCGGAACGCCAGCCCTGGCTCGTCATCGACCCAAAGCCCTTCGTCGGAGATCCCGCCTATGACGCGACGCAGCACCTGTTCAATTGTTCTGCGAGATTGCGATCGGACCCGGACGGAACTATCAGGAGCTTTGCGGACCTGCTTGAGGTCGATTACGAACGTATCCGGCTATGGACGTTTGCACGGGCGGCGGCGGAGCCGCGGGACGATTGGAGCAACGGCGATTGGGTGGCACTTGCTCGAGCAATTGCTCCGTGAGCTACACATATCAACAAGACCTTGTGGGTACGATGAGCCATTTTGCCGGTAACCGCGTTCTATACAGGGGAAAGGAAAAAAGCTTCTCCTATGACTGGAGGGAGCAAGGAAATTCTTTCTGACCTCCAGCCCATGTATTGAAGGATATCCAACGTTGCCCGGTGAAACTCTGCGGCGCGAGTGCTCGTATATATCTGCAAGAAGGCGCAATGCCGTATTCGCCCATACTGATTGTTCATATTTGCGCGGGGACCTTAGGGTTGGTATCCGGGACCGCTGCCATATCCTTTCGCAAAGGTTCCCCTCGGCATGTGCTCGCGGGAAAGGTCTTTGTCGTCTCGATGCTCACCATGGGGGTCTTCGCGGTGTACCTTGCCATCACGAGAAATCAGCCAAATAACATCGGCGGTGGGATTTTAACCGTTTATCTGATCGGAACGGCATGGCTGACCGCCAGGCGCCGAGACGGGGAAACAAGCCGTTTGGATTGGGTTGTGCTCCTGATTCCTTTGGCTCTCGGTATCCTCACCTGGATGAATGGTATTCAAGTCGTGCGTAGCGGCGAGAGCTCGCAAAACGGCGTGCCTGTCGGAATGACCTTTTTCATGGGCTCGGTGATGCTGCTGGCAGCCACGGGGGACGTTCGCATGCTCCTGCGAGGCGGCGTTTTTGGAGTAAAGCGCATCGCCCGGCATCTCTGGCGGATGTGCTTTGGCCTGTTCATCGCGGCCGGGTCTTTTTTCCTGGGGCCATCAAACCGCCCGCTGAGATTGCTTTCGGCCCTGGGCATCGGGCAACATCTATCCCCGGTCTTCTTTAGCACAACCTTGTATTTAATTCTCAGCGTCCTTCCACTGATTTTGCTGATTTTCTGGCTAGTCCGAGTCCGCTTCACAAATGCATACAAGGGAAAGCCGATACCACTTGCATCGACAAGTCCTGATTGATGTCTTAATGATGGCGGCCTCGCGACGGCCCGAGTAGGCTGTTCGGTGTTCACCCTACAGAGCTCGGACCGAAGGAGGCCGAGATGCGATTTATAGGATGTGATCTACACGCTCGCCAGCAGACGTTGGCGATCCTGGACACCGCAGCGGGAGAACTGCTGAAGACGACTCTGAAGGACGAAGGCACATAGGCGCTTGGATTCTATTTCATTCGGCGCTATTTCGAGCCACAGCGCCAGTAGCAACAGTTTGAACTCGATGGCCATAATTTGACGGCCACGATGAGACTGTCCGGGTTCACTGTGCAACTTCGGCTCCTATCGTGGCTCATTCGATTCGTTCAGGAGCGTTTCTTTGCAACCCTTACCATTTTCCGGCAGCGCCCTCTATGCGATTGCATTTTGGGCTACCTACGGAGTGTGGCTCATTCTGGAACTTGTCGCCTCGAGAACCAAACGATCGAACGACCTCTCCAGGAAAGAGGATCGGGGATCTCTTCGCGTTATCCTCATACTTTTTTGGATCGGAATCTCGTGGGGATTTTCGCTCTCTTACGTTATTCCAAAGGCGGCCATCCTGTGGAACCGCGAGCTAGTGTTCTTCATTGGAATCTTCCTGATGCTTGCGGGAATAGCATTTCGTCGATATGCAATGGCAGTTCTAGGACGGTTCTTCACGTTTGACGTCGCGATACATTCCGATCAACAGGTGGTTGATGTCGGACCTTACCGTTACATCCGCCATCCTTCTTATACGGGTGCTCTGGTTACACAAGTCGGATTGGGGCTGGCGCTTGGAAATTGGGCGTCACTGTCCGTCATTATGATCTGTACTGGACTTGCTTACATCTATCGGATTTCTATCGAGGAAGCGGCACTCGTCAGAGCGTTAGGCCGCCCTTATCAGCAATACATGCGACGAACTCAGCGTCTCATTCCATTCCTGTTCTAAATATTGTGAGCGTTCATTGGGGCTTGGACCTCAAGTTGTCTCGTTTCGCTCGTTTCGCTCGTTTCGTTGACTTATCTGAGATACGCAACCTAAGATGAGCGCCTGATGGCGGACTCCTCATCGTTGATTGGCCAAACGCTTTCGCATTACCACATCGTCGAAAAACTCGGTGGTGGAGGTATGGGTGTGGTCTACAAGGCAGAGGACACCCGGCTTCATCGCTTTGTCGCTCTTAAGTTTCTTCCCGAGGACCTAGCCCGCGATCCTCAAGCCCTGACCCGTTTTCAGCGGGAAGCTCAGGCCGCCTCGGCACTAAATCACCCAAACATTTGTACCATCCACGATATTGACGAAGAAAATGGCCAGGCGTTTATCGCCATGGAATTTCTGGAGGGTGCCACGCTGAAGCACCGGATCGCGGGGCGACCTCTAGAACTCGACATGCTCCTCGCGCTCGGGATTGAAATCGCCGACGCGCTCGACGCCGCTCACGCCAAAGGAATCGTTCACCGGGACATCAAACCCGCCAACATTTTTGTGACCGATCGTGGGCACGCCAAAATTCTCGACTTCGGTCTCGCCAAAGTCACTCGCACCACCTCGGACGGCCAGAGTTCTCCTGATCAGGGCGACACGCGGTCCTTCGTCGAATGGCATCTCACTAGCCCTGGCACCACCCTCGGCACGGTCGCCTACATGTCTCCCGAACAGGCCCTCGGCAAAGAACTCGATGCGCGCACCGACCTCTTTTCGTTCGGCGCCGTACTCTACGAAATGGCCACGGGCAGTCTGCCGTTTCGGGGCGATACCTCGGCAGCCATATTTGACTCCATTTTCAACAGGGCACCGGTCGCGCCAGTCCGACTAAATCCCGATTTGCCTTCGAGGTTAGAAGAGGTCATTAACAAAGCTCTCGAGAAGGACCGGAATCTTCGCTATCAGCACGCGGCAGACATTCGCGCCGACTTGCAACGGTTGAAACGCGACAGCGACTCCAAGCGCAGTGTTGCCACCGTGGTTCAGGCGGGCGGCAGCGAGCCACCAGAAGATTTCGGACGCAGAAGAACAAGCGCTGCGGCAAACATCCCTGACGCGACGGGTGCGTCCGTTTCGGGAACCGCTTCCTCCGGCCGAACCAACCTGGCCTTAAAAATCCTGCTGCCAGCGTTGTTCCTCGTATTGATCGCTGCCGCTTTGCTTCATTTCCATTTCCGCACTCCGCCGCGCCTTACCGACAAGGACGTTATCGTCATCGCAGACTTTGCCAACACCACAGGCGATCTTGTATTTGACAGCACCCTGAAGGAGGCTTTAGCCGTCGATCTGGAGCAATCGCCGTTTCTCAACGTCCTCCCCGACCGTAAGCTCAGCGAGACCCTGAAACTGATGGGAAAGACATTGGGGGAACGTGTGACGCGCGACGTCGGGCGGGAGGTCTGCCTGCGCACGAGCAGCAAGGCTCTGTTGGCGGGATCCATCGCCAGCATCGGTAGCCACTATGCGATCGGTCTCAAGGCAATGAACTGCAAAACTGGCGATGAGCTGGGAGCTGCAGAAGCGGAGGCAGAGAGTCGCGAGAAAATCCTACAAACACTAGGAGAGGCAGCCGCCACTCTGCGAAGTAAACTGGGCGAATCCTTAGCGTCAATCCAGAAGTTTGATAAACCACTCAGCGAAGCGACGACTTCGTCTCTCGAGGCTCTACAAGCCTATACCGAGGGCGACCGGCTTGCCCGTGAAAAAGGCGACACTGACGCTGTTCCGTTTCTCAAACGGGCTGTCGAGCTCGATCCCAATTTCGCTCGTGCTTATGCCTCACTCGGCGTGCGTTACAACAACCTCGGCCAAGCCAGTCTGGCGATTGAAAGTGTCCGCAGAGCTTACGAATTGCGCGACCGAGTCAGCGAGCGGGAAAAGTACTACATTTCCTGCACCTATTTCACGCTGGTCACCGGCGAGTTGGAAAAGGCCATCCAGCAATATGAATTGTGGATTCAGGATTACCCAAGGGATTACGTCGCCGCAACCAATCTCGGCGTGAATTACTTCACCCTGGGTCAGTTCGAGAGAGCGGCCGCAGTAACACGCGGCGCGCTGCTTCTGGAACCCGCTTCGATCATTGGCTACAACAATCTTGGCGTAGCTTATTTTTCCATGAATCGCCTGGATGAGGCGAAGTCCACCTTCGATAACGCGCTGGCCCGGAACCTCGATGGTTCCTACCTGCGCCAATCCATTTATTACCTCGACTTCCTTCGCAAAGATGCACCCGGTATGCAACAGCAGTTCGTGTGGGCGATCGGAAAACCGGGTGCCGAGGACATTTTGCTTTCGGCTCAGTCGGACACCGAGGCCGATTACGGCCACTTGCAGAAGGCTCGGCAGCTATCGGCGCAAGCGGAAGAATCAGCCAAGCGGAACGACTCCAAAGAGACGGCGGCGTTCTGGCAAGGGAATGCGGCATTGCGGGAGGTTGAGTTCGGCAACAAAGGGGAAGGGCTCAAACAGGCGCGTGAGGCACTGATTCTGGCCCCCGGACGCGACGTAAAGGTGGAAGCTGGGTTGGCTTTGGCCCGCGGGGGTGATATCCCTGCGGCAAAGAAACTGGTAGACGCCCTCAGTAAAGAGTTCCCGCTGGACACGCTCATACAGAATTATTGGCTTCCTACAATTCGTGCAGCGATTGAGTTGCAGCGACACGATTCCGCTAAGGCAATTCAGATTCTGCGCGCGTCCGTCCCGTATGAATTGGCAGATCCGCCGCCGTTTTCGGCAGGAACGATGTATCCGGTCTACCTGCGCGGCGAAGCGTACCTCGGTGAGGGGAATGGCACGCTGGCGGCATCGGAGTTTCAGAAGATCCTCGATCATCCAGGCGTGATCGTGAACTTTCCTTTGAGTGCCCTATCTCATCTCGGCATGGGGCGCGCCCGTTTTCTATCAGGTGACTCCGTAGGTGCACGCACCGCTTACCAAGATTTCTTCGCCCTCTGGAAATCGGCCGACCCCGATATTCCCATCCTCATCGTTGCTAAAGCGGAATACCCAAGGCTGAAATAATTAACCGCACGCACAAAGGAATTTTGCGCCGGGGAGGCCGACAACCCAGCGAAAAACTTTTGCAACGGCCGACGTCGTTAGAGATGCCGTGTTCTATCAGGCGAAGAGTACACTGTGAAGATCTGCCTTGATGACCTGCCTAGCAGACGCTCGTTGTACAATCCTCGTCGCCTGCGACTTGGGAGCGCCCATGACTCTCGACTTGCTTCCGTGCTGGACGTGCGGCACTGATGTAGTATTGCCATCGCTTAGGAGTACGTCGTGGGGGAGAGACAAACGCCGTGTTGAAGAAGCTCTGCAGTGTGGGATTTCCAATTATCATCGGGACTCTGATCCTCCGGGCACCCGTCGCGGCCCAACAATTGACGAACAACACGTTGTCCCTCACCGTCAACGCCCAAGACGGCGCGTATGAGCTGGCCGTGCGTGGCGGCCCGCCCATCTTCGCGAGCAGCGTGGCAGCGCAGATCAATCACGAGTGGCTGCGTTCGAACAGTTATCCCCATCACCAGATTTCCGAATCTTCCTTCACCGATGAACTCGGCTCGGGGCACGCGGTGTCGGTCACGTTCACCGGGCTTGCGGGGAAACCCGATCTCATTTATGTCGCTCAAGTTTATGACCAGCGTCCCTATGCCGCTGTCCAGGTGCACGTCCGCAACACAACAGATCAGCAACTCGCCGTACAAGCCATTCGATCCGTCGAAGCAATGGGTGATCCGCTGATCAATCTGGGTGGTCATCCATCGTCTGATCGCATCCTCTCCGACAGTTTCAGCGAAGACTGGCCGCAACTTTGTCTCTATGATTTGGGAAAGGCGCCCGGAGGGATGCACCGGGGCGCAGGCAGTCAGCTCATCTACAACCGCGAGAGCAGACAAAGCCTCTTCCTCGGCGCGCTCACTTCCGACCGATTTCTCACTCTCCTGCATCTGCAAGCTACGAGCACTGGAGCGGATGCACAAATCGTCTCCTTCAGCGTTGACTCCACCGGAGCCACGGAGGTCCAAAAGGAGTTCGATCTGCAGAATGCTCCCGCCGAAAATCAGATTGAACTGAGCCTTCCTCTCGCGCCGGGGGCCGAGATGCGCTCCGAGCGCCTGTTGCTTCAAGCGGGCAAGGACTACCACAGTCAACTCCTAGCCTACGGCGATGCCATTCGACGCTGGCATCACGCGCGTGTTTCCGTCGAGACTCCCATCGGTTGGTGGAGTTGGACCGCGTTCTACGGCGGCATCAACGAAGGTGTGACCCTCGCGAATGCAGACTGGCAGGCCGAGCATCTGAAATCGCTCGGCTACAAATACTTTCAAATCGATGAAGGCTACCAATACGCTCGTGGAGAGTATGCAACGGCCAATGCCACCCAATTCCCCGACGGCTTGCGCTTCGTCGGCCACCGCATTACCGCAGACGGCCTGACCTTTGGCATCTGGACCGGACCTTTCCAGGTGACAAGTCGCGCTTGGGTTTACGAGCACCACAAGGATTGGCTGGTCCACAACGCCAAAGGCGAGCCCATCTCAAGTCGCGATGTCTGGAACCAAAAAACCGATTTTCTCTACACCCTGGATACGACACATCCCGGCGCTCAGGAATACCTCCGTCAGACCTACAAAACCTTGGTCCGCGAATGGGGAGTCCGTTTTATCAAACTCGATTTCATGGATACCACGGCCATCGAAGGCTACCGTTATCGGCCGAACACCACGGCTCTCGAAGCACAGCGCATTGGCCTGCAAATCATCCGCGATACGGTCGGCAAGGATGTCGTCCTCGACAAGGACGGCAGCCCCATGCTCAATGCGGTGGGACTGGTCGACACCGGCCGTATCTCCACAGACACGGCGCACTCTTTCGAAGCCACAAAGCGGGCGGCTCCTGGTATCGCCGCTCGCTTTTATATGAACCGCAATTTCTTTGTGAACGATCCGGACGCCTTCAACACCACAGCGCAGCCATTCGCTGAGAGGCCGAAGCTGCCGACATCACTCGAACTTTCCGCGGCCCAAGCCTCCATTGCTCTGTCCGCCGTATCCGGAGGCATGTATGAGATCGGCGACGACATGCTGATCCTGGAATCACAAAAGGATCGTCTGGCACTGGTGGAAAACACAGACTTGCTCAACATCGCCAAGATCGGACGTGCGTCTACGCCGTTCGATCTGATGACCTACGAGCCTGAGGACGAACAGCCCAGCATCTTCTTCCTCCAGGAAAGCCCACGCCAGGCCATCCTGACCATCTTTAATTGGACCAAGACCCCGCGTACGCACGCGGTAAAACTGTCGGAGCTCGGCCTACCAGCAGAGCACGCGTTTGCAGGATCTGATGTTCTGAACGAGAACGCGCCCGTTTCTCTTACGGGCGGCGCTGTGCGAATCGAGAGCCAAGCCCCAGAGTCCGTGAAAGTGATCAAGCTCATCGATAGCTCCGTTCCTCCAACGGCGCCAACCGTCAAAGTTCAATTACCCTCGACCGCCAACGCAGGTGATATCATCCGTCTCTCAGCACAAACCGAAAGCGCCGGTGTGCCCGCCATCGCCTATCACTGGGATTTTGGCGACGGAATCAGCGCAAATGGTCCCCAGGTTTCTCACGCCTATACCCGAGCAGGACAATTCACGATCCGGCTTACGGTCGACGGCATCGACGGAGTTCCAGCGGTCCAGGTTTTTCCCGTTAAAGTGACCGGCGCCCTGAAAGCCTTTCCAAAACTATCGGATAATCGCCGCTTCCAGGATCCCGCCGAGCGTTAGAAGATTGCCGCCATGGTAGGTCGACAAAAAGACCGAGGCTTCGCGCTCTCGTCTGTTCCCCGTCAATTGTGGTGGTGGCTCTGGGCGAACTCGGCGTGCCCGTGACCCGCTGCGCGGCGGCCGATGCCACCGCTGGCAAAAGAACGAGACCGAATTTCTTTCACTCTCCGCCGAATACGTTCACCAGACAATCCACCCGGCGAATCGCGACAAATCACGCTACTATCACGGCCCCGACCCGACCTTAGTGTGGGAGACTTGAACTTCCAGCGGGTTTCCGCGGTGATCTTGGCCGCCCCGCCTGCAACTCTGTCAGGTTCCGAAGACGGACTCCTTCCAACGTGTATCTTTGCCAGCGTTTTCATTGATCTCTCCAATGCGACCGTCATTTCTGAATCCTGACTAAACCTTGTTAAAGCGCGCACTGTGCGGTATCCCGAAGCGTGTACCCAACATGGACAGAAACTCGCGACTGCACGAAGTGCAGGTGGCAACCTGGGAGTTGCCGCGTTCTGAGCGACGAAGGGTCGAAAAACTATTTTGGGGGTGTGCGCGGGGCGCGCCAACGACGAGCGAGAGCGGGAATGATCGCGCCGCCGATATTGGCGAGGTTAGCGTCGGGAAACGGGGCGCGATCTGCGCGGGGGTTCAAGGAGCGGAGAAGCGTTTTTAGGAAGCGCCGGAATGCATCAAGCTTCTCGCGGAAACTGAAGTGGAGCGACCGGCCGTTCGCGCGAATGACCATTAGGGTGACGTCGTCGGCAGAGAGGTTTTCGGGGAAACGCTCCGCGATTTCCTGGAGAAGCAAGGCGATCAGTTTCTCCGCAGGAATGTCGCCGAGCAGGTTGACGATACGGAGCAGGCCTGCTTCTCCTAGCATTTCGCCATCTGCATCGCAGGATTCGATGAGCGCGTCAGTATAGCTGAGGAGGCAGTCGCCGGGATCTAGTTCGATGTCGAGGTGTTCGTAGTCGGCGAGTTTAAAGATACCGAGGGGGATGTTGAGCGGTCCCTTCTTATCGGGACTGTCCTGGTGGCCGAGGAAGGACCAGCGACGATCAAGAGTGCGAAAGAGAAGCGGGCGGGGATGGCCGGCGTTGCAAAGAGAGAGCCGGCGGCTGGGTGCGAAAAAAGTGGCAACGACTGCAGTGGAGAAGCTGCCTTGGCGAGAGAGCGCGGTGAACTGCTCGTTGAGGAGGCGGACGAATTCCTTCTGGTCGAGCCGATTGACAAAGCGGCGCATGAGCGTGCGCAGGTCGGCAGCCATGGAAGCGACGGACTTGCCGTGGCCGGAAACATCGGCGAGGAGCAAGCGGCTAATGCGACCGGAGGCACAACTAGAGACGTAGTAGACATCGCCGCCGCGCTGGGCCCGGCCAAACGGCTTGCTATAGACCCAGACATCGAGACCAGCCAGTTCGACCCCACTGGACGTGAGCTGGCTGCCTCCCCAGACCTCCATGCACTGCATGTGCTGCGTGGGGGAATCCATGGAGGCATTATAACGGGTGAGACGCGTCGAGTGCGGCGATGATCGCGATTACCGCGTCTTTGAAAGCTCCACAAGAATCGAAATAATCGTAGCGCAGAAAGCTAACTTGTGACGCAAATAAGAATTGTGCCCTATGGGGGATGCTCATGTAGCGGCCCCGATATTTTTGTTCCACTTGAGATTCCCGATCAATCAAATCAAGACATCCTGCGGCGAATCTTAGCGATGTCACTTAGTCTTTGTAATCGCCAACGAGTCTTGCCGAACAACCCGAACCCTGCCGGCCATGGCTTCTAATTCGTCGATGTCAAATTCCTTGTAGAGGTCGAGGCAGAACAGATCCGCTGCATCATCAGAACTGACTGGACGATCAAGTAGATAACTAAAACTCGTCATTCCTTGCCTTGTTACGAATTCTGAAAAAAGCGTAGGCTCCAGGGCCACTGCCAGAAGTGCCACGGTCTGACTACGAATTCCTCGGCTCTCAATCCGAATTGTCTGTCGGTCAGAACGAGCGCGTAACCATTGCCCCAACATTACAATCTCTGCTACTTCGATTCCGAGGGCACGGTCCCCGACAGTGTCGAAAACCTGGGTGTACACCGCAAGATTTCCCATCGCGCTGCCGGCGGCGCTCACACCGTCAGCGAGTTTAGTCATAGCCTTTTCGTCGGTAAACAGCAGATTTGCCGCCAACACTTGCTCTCCGCGGTCCACACGTGCGGCGACTTCGACCGAGGTCATCCCGCGCCCGCGATCATCCAGCACTAGAGTTCCAGGCGCATTTGTGCCGGTGTCCGCCGCCTTGACTAAAACGCCGGAGAGACTCAGCCCATCCTTCATTTCAAATAAGTAAGACATCGAGTCAATTCCATCGCGGTGACCGGTATCAAGCTGCCAAGCCCGCGCCAAGGAAGTCGGCCTGTAATGCAGCAACGTTCTGAGTTCGCCCTTTTTCCGGTTCGACCATTCTTCGCGGGACGCTCCAGCGGGTGGAACATCTCTATGATGGAACCCGGCTGCCGTTTTCTGGGCTAGACTCAACAAAGTAAGATTCTCAGGTGAAAAGCCGATCGCCAGTTCGTCGTAAGTCCGGATCTCTTCATCGGACACGATTTCCTTATTTTGCATGGCAGTATGCAAATACCTTCCGAAAAAACCATATGCCTGCTCCCGATTATCCCGCTGGTAGTTGTGGGTGCCGGGATTTTCATTGGCATACCAGCGCAACGCGTCTTCTTCCCCATACAGCCTAAAGATCGGCTTTATCGCGTCGAAGATAAGCGGCTTGGACAGCGCAGCGCGAAAGCAACAGTCGTCGTTGACGTTATAAATCAGCAGCGTAGGGCGAGGCGCGCGCAGCGCGGTGAGATGCGTGTAGTCGTATCCGTCGAAAACGTCGGAAGAGACCTGCTCCAGGTCGCCGATGCTGGTCAATTCCTCCAGTTCTTCTACGCGTTGCTGGATGGATGAGTAGCCAGCGACAGGCACTGCCACTGCCACCCGTTCATCGAGCCCGCTCAACACTGCTGTTTGCCATCCACCGCCCGATAGACCCGTCACACCCATGCGGTTCGGATCGACGTTCTGGTGCGACCCAAGAAAGTCGAGTCCCTTACGCATTGCGAGGTAGAACAGTCCGTCGTCTTGCAATCCAACGAGATTAAGCTGGGCACCGAAGGAATGGTCGTTGCCCGGTTTATTCAGTTCTCCGGTATCGATGAACTCTAAACTCAGAGCCAAGATTTGCTGCTTGGCAAAGTTGATGCAGATTTTCTGCATATAGTCGGCGGACTTGCCAACTACCAGTTCGTGCCCCAGCACGTTCAGAATTCCAGGGACTCTTCCCGTCAATTTTTCGGGCTCGTAAAGCAGGGCTCCGGCATAGTATCCGGGAACGACTTCATACCGGAATTTGCGAATTCGGTATCCTTTGCCCGTCTCGATTACGCCCACTTCTTGGAATTTTGGGCTGGCATCGGTCCATTCCTGTGGCCAGCCGTGGAAGATCCTTTGCAGAAATTGTGCACGGATCTGTTTCGCTTCTTTTGCCCATCCGGCCGCCGATTGGGCGGTTGGGGGCCCCGCGATTCTGCCCAGGAGGTAGTGACGCAACTGGTAGACCAACACATCGTGCGACAGCAACGGTCGTTCGAGGGCCGAGCGCACGTAGCGATCTGTACCCTGCGCAATCGCACCGGGTAGAAAGAACAGGAGCATGACCAAAATGCAGAAGGCAGCGCGGTTGGAAGGGGATTTCATTGAGTCCTCGATATGTACTGCTACCCGACTTACTGCAAAGACGTTTCCTACCTGGACCGACAAAATTGGGGCGCTGTGGAATATACGCTCATTTCTTATGCAGACTTAACCGATGATGAGTCAAACAAAATATTCTTGACGGAAGTTAAGTTGCGATGAATTGGCATCGAGCCCATTTCTGAAGATCCTGAGTCGCCCGCAACGAATACCCCCAGTGTCTCGCAGGCCTAAAACCGGGATACTTTTTCGATCCAATTAAGTTTAATTAAACACCACCTGCAAGAGTTTTTGGTTGATTCTGGTTTATCCCTATCACAGACTGCCGTACGCGGACTGAAACCAGACAATCGGGAAAGATTAAACATCAAAGTTACCGGTGAGCTGACGCCGTTACTTTTGTAGTCTCTGTGTGTGGATCAACGCGATTTTGTTTCATTCGATTATTTTCCCCACTAGGAAGGGGACCAAGGATGCGACCAGGAAACCCAACCGGTTCTCGGAACTGCGCAAATTACGCAGTGAGCTTTGGCGCTAGATGCCGAGCAGCATTCCTACTCTTTCTTCTCGCGGCCGCGCTGAGCGATGGCGGAAAGGCGCAAACGGCAGCCACTACTGCCATTGTCGAATCAGAACGGCCTCCCTCGCCAGACTGGCTTAAGTCTGGGACGATTCGCTTCGCCCGGTTTGACGGAGGACCTATTGAAACCCAGAAGGCGTTGCGATCGGCCTGGGCCGCAGGATTTACGCCTCGGGATATAGATGTATTGACGAATCTGTACGGAACACAGGGGGATCGAATGATCGATCTCTTGGTGCAGGCGAAGATCAATTTTGTCTGGGTCACCTACAGCGTTGGGTTTTCCTGGCATCACGAGGACGCGCAGCGAGTCGCTGCGAGAGAAATCGTTAAGAAACTGCATGCCCGCGGAATAAGGGCAGCTGCCTACATGTGCGCTATCTCGGTGTTCTGGGAAAGCATGTTCAAAGACGACCCACAATCCGTGAAATGGATCATGATTGGCAGCGATGGCGTCCCATATCGGTATTCAGACGGACGCGACGCTTTGCGCTTTGTCGCTGATGTTAGTAACACCGGCTGGATCGAATATCAGAAGCGCCGGGTGGGGGCGAGCATTGACGACGGATTCGATGCGATTTTCTTTGATAATCCGTATCTTGACGAACATCCTAGCCAGGAAGCCAGTATTTTTCACTTCTTTGATCAGCTTCTGAACTATGCCCGCAAGGAGAAAAAATCGAATATCCCCTTTTTCACCAACCTTGGACTTCAACCACGGTTTAACCTGTTGAATCGTCAGATGGATTTCATTTTCACTGAAGGATGGGCTGAACCAGGAGCCTGGGGGAATCAATGGGAGGTTTCCAATATTCGGCGTGATCGGCTGGTGAAAGGCCTGAATCCCGGTCTTAAACCAATCGTTTCGGAGTATTCACACTTCCACAAAGGCGACCGCAACGATTCCTATCTTGGGGCGCGGTCAGCGAAATTGGCAATTGCGGAAGGGGCGTCGTTCGGCACTTCCTACACATGGGACATGGAAGGCCCGTTTGATACGGCGCTGGCTGCGCGAAATCCCAAAGCTCTGGAATCCTGGGCAGCTATCAGCCAATACAACGGATTTTTGGCGGATCACCCCGAGTACTACGCCGACGCGGTCAATGTTGTTCCCTGGGTCGTTCTGCTTCCTGACAATCTTGTCCCCGACTTCGATTGGACGGTTGGCCAAACGCGCCTGGATTTCCTAGCCAGGAACAGCGTGTTGGGGGACTTCAAGCTTGCCAGCCGCATGACGAAGGAAGACTTAGCCGCCTATCAAGGGGTGATTGTTCCCGCTTACGCATCCCTATCAGCGGAGCAAAAGGAGATGATTCGTGATTTTCAACGTAGCGGAGGAAGGGTCTCGGTTTTCGCCGAGAGATCAGACGTAAGCGGCTTGAATGCGGAGATACTGCCGCCATCCCAAAGCGGTCCCTCACAGGATAAATCGGCGGACGAACAAGCCTTGGCGGAAATCATTTCACTCGCCCCGGATGCGACGCATATTGAGTTCGAGCATAAGACCGAGCATATGCTCGCTAACGTGACGTCGGTCCATAATGGCGAAGTTCTCGTCATCCACTTGCTCAATTACGGTCAGACTCCCGTCGGCGAATTGAAGATCAAGCTAATTCTGGGGCAGGCTTTCCGAAAACTCGCGGGACGCAAGCCAACTCTGCTTTCTCCGGATACCAAAACGCCAGTATTCCGGAACGTTCAATGGAAGGGCTCAACACTGCAGGCGACGTTGCCTTCAGTCGACAATTATTCAATTGTAGTCTTGCAGTGACCGCGCAATTTGGCTGCTGGCGCCGAGACGGCCCGCTTCCCATGACGACGTTGCCCACCTGGTCGCCGGCGGACTATAAATACATCTGTCATATCTTGCTAGGACAAGAATTCCTGAAATCGATTGCACTGTTATGAGAAAGATCTTCCGGTGGGAGATTTTCCTCAGGGCATCATGGATGGCTATGAAGCCAGTGTCGTAGAATGTCCTGCCATGGAATTGCGCCAACTGGAAACCTTTCGGATCGTGATGGCCACGAGGAGCATGACGGAAGCGGCCAAACGAGTGTACCTATCACCTGCCGCCGTCAGCCTTCAGATGAAGCGTCTTAGCGATGAACTCGGTGCCGATCTTTTTACCAGAATTGGCAATAAGTTGGTCCCGACGTCGGCGGCGACGAGGATGCATCAGCATCTGGGTCTGCTATTGGATACGCTGCATACCATTCGCGAAGATTTCCCTCTGGATGCCAGGTGCGACAGCAGACCTTTCGTGCTCGGTACCGGACCTACAACCCTTATTTATCAGTTGCGCGAACCATTGAGCCATCTACGAAAAAACTTTCCACAAAATGAAATTCTAGTGCATGTCGCGCCGACCCAGGACATCATCTACGAGTTGGAGTGGAAACAGATTGATCTGGGAATTGTCTCCCTTCCGGTAGAGGCGCCGACGGTACGCCTTACACCCCTGTTTAAAGAAGAGATGCTGGTTCTGATGGATGCTCGTACCGCGCCAAAACATGGGAAGAGTGTGAGTCTGCGAGATCTGGTAAATATCCCAATGATTCTTTATTCACGCGGAAGTAGTACGCGCACTCTGATTGACGCGATGATGCTGAAGCACAAGCTGTCCCTGCGGGTTACGATGGAGGCGGACGACACCGAGTCCATCAAGAAACTTGTCGAAGCTGGTTTCGGGGCTTCCATTCTCCCGGAGAAGGCCTTGCACAATTCCCCGCTAATACGAACCTTTAGAATTCAGGGCGAACAGCTTTATCGTGAAATCGCGTTCGCTACTCCCGTCAATGCCCATCCGCGTAGACTCACAACTGTTATCACCGACTACCTCAAGAAGCGTCTCGTCGCCCAGCATAGGAAGTAAGTTTCTTTGCTCGGAATGGGCAAGGCTTCCCACCGGCGCCTGCTGACTCTGGCTCTCCGGGTAACACGTTCAGTGAACCCGCGTTATTCAATAAGACGTTGCTGTTCCGCGTTAAGCCTATTAGACGGACCACGAGCGAGTAGAAGCAGTGGAAGAACATGAATCGCAAGCCTCAATCTGTCTTGACCGGAGGCTTTTGTACCAGCGGAAGTAAAGGAGAATTCACTCTTTTCCGAGGGAAGCTATCGTATTTTGGATTTCCTATCAGATCGTTGAGGAAACAATGCCAACTGGTTCAAGCTTCGGACTCAAGATATGTATTATCAGCAGTGAAGATAGGTAGGCCGTTCCCGCGATGAAGAAGGGAGCCATATAACTCCCGGTTCTTTGCAGAACATAGCCCACAAATTTTGCAATTAGCATACCGCCGAGGCCAGCCGCAAACCCACCAATCCCTATGACGGATGCTACGGTCTCGGAAGGAAAGATATCTGAAGCCAACGTGTAGAGATTAGCCGAAAAGCCGCAATGTGCGGCAGCCGCCACCGCGATGATGGATATTGCAAGCCAGGATCCGTCGACACGGTAGGCTCCCATAACCGGTAGTGCGAGAAGTGCGCAGAGCAGCATCGTCGTCTTCCGGCTTAGACCAGCCACCGGCGATGCTCCCTAGATCAGAGATGACGTAGATAACTATTATCGGAGGGCCAATCTGCGAGAGATTTAGTCCGAAGCGGCGGTGCAAAAAGTCAGGAATCCAGAAGAGATAAAACTACCAGATCGGGTCTACCAGAAACTTTGCGCCGATAATTGCCCAAGTCTGGCGAACACCAAGCAAGACCCGCCATGGAATTCTCTCGGATGCCTCGGGCAAACCGTCCTCGATGTATGCCAGCTCCTCCGCTGTACAGCTCGGGTGCTTTTGCGGTTTCCCATAATTCCCAAGCCATAAAAGAAGCCACGCAAATCCCAGCGATCCAACAATGAGAAAAGCCCATCTCCACCCTAGGTGGAGAACCACGCACGATATCAAAAGTGGCGTTCGCATTGCTCCCAGATTTGTTCCTGCGTTGAATATTCCATTCGCAGTTGCTCGTTCTTTCGCGGGGAACCATTCCGAAACGCATTTCGTGCTGGCCGGAAACACACCGGCTTCCCAAAATCCCAATGCTCCCCTTGCCAATGCAAAGCCAAGAAGCGAGCCGCAGGCTGCGTGAGCCATCGAGGCGACGCTCCAGAAAAACATCGCCAGCGCGTAACCGACCCGCGTCCCCAAGCGGTCGATCAGTCTTCCTACGACGAGCATTCCGACTGCATACGAACCTTGAAACACGACGATCAAATTGCGGTAATCAATTTCCGACCATCCGAAATTCGATTGCAGAGTGACCTTCAGCACGCCTAATATTTGGCGATCCACGTAATTCTTGGTAGTTCCAAGCAACAGTAATCCGCAAATAATCCAGCGGTAGTTGTTCTTGAACATTCTCAGGGAATAGCCTTTCCCGGGCCCGCCTAATGTGCGCCGAGATCGGTTTGCATGAAACAAAAGAGGAAGTGCATCGGTCATCGAGGGACGTTATTCCCCAGGCTAGACGCACTGGCATCCTTGCGGGGATCAAGCCAAGCGGCATTCGGATCGTCCGCGAAGCGCTTCTTGGCGGCATCCAAGATGGCTGAATCGGGAACCATGTGAAGCGGGGTGTACCGGGGATGGTGTGATTCCTTGTACGGGTTGTTGCGCGCAGCGTTGTAGCAACAGATCATTGACCAGCGCGCATTCTCTGACTGGTTTTGATCGCTGCGATGCAACAGATTGGGATGGAAGAAAAGTGCATCGCCCGGCTGCATCTCTACGTAGACGAGCGGCAGAACCTTGAGAATTTCGTTTACGCGATCCTTATCAGCGCCCGCCTGCTGGCCGCTCAGAATGTGATCAATGCGGCCCAATTCGTGAGACCTAGCGATCACCTGGAGGCACCCGTTCTCCTTGGTGGCGCGGTCCACGGCAATAAAAACGCTGGTAAGCCACGGAAACAAGACACCGTTTAGATACCAGTAACCATAATCCTGATGCCAGGTCCAAGCGCCTCCGATACGCGGCTCTTTCATGATCATCTTGGAATGGTAGTGGTACACCTCGCCGCCAAGCAGCAATTCGCAGGAGCGAACTACGGATTCACACCGCGCGTACATTCCGTAAATTGAGTCGCCGGGATGATTCCATAATGCCAGACGCACGACGCCCCCTTCGCCGTCCGCCTTTCCGTAGCCATGTTCATCCAGCGTTCGGTCTTCCTTTGCAGCGCGATGGAGCAGCCCAATTTCTTGCTCGTTGAACATCCCTTGGACCAAGACATAGCCTTGTTGCTGATACTGCTTTACGTCTTCCACGCCAATCGCGCCTTTTGCCATTTCATTTTTTCCTTCCTGTCGTGTTCTGATCGGGAAACTAAACTTCTGATGCCTCAGATCTTCTGCGCGGCCGTTTGTCCAGTCGAGGTCGCGGTGCCCAAATTACGGAAATCGTTTCCGGTTTAGCTGAAGGCGGCGGCTTCGGACTGGGTGCACGCAAGAGCATCGGTCGACCGCTGGTCTTTCGCGGTTACCGGAGTCAATCTGCGCAGGCAGTCTGTGATAAGGACAAAGCAGAATCAACCAAGACTTCTTGATGGTGGTCTTTAATAGAACTTAAGCGGGATTCCACCCTCCAGCGTGCAAGCTATTGGTCGTGTGCGCTACCGACTGGAATCTTTGAGGGCACGCCAACTATCCGCAGGAACTCCGCCACTCCAAAAACGGCAAGCTCCGAACGCCCTGTCAAAGAAACATTCGGGGCGCTGCCGGTTTCATCCCACTTCCATTTCCAGGATTACTTCGGCATCACTTCGCGGGCCAACTTGCTGGCTACTACTTCGCGAATCTCATTGCGCTTCGTTCCCGCATCGATCATCGCGTCTCGCGAACCGTAATGCTTCGCCACAATGGTCGCGCCTTTTGAGTCGACTGCATCGAGCGTCGCATAGTTCGGAAACAGGATTCCCACAGCGACGTCCCAATCACCCGGGTGATCGGTCGTGTCGTTCAACCACATTTTGTAATCGGTGATTAAGCCTTCTTTTTTGAAGTCGGCATAGACGGGCTTCATGTTCTCCCGAATATCTTTCCAGAACGCTTCCGACTGGCCTGGCTTGATATGGTAATACGTGACGCGCCATACCGGCCCAACATCATAATTCGGACTTTGCGCGTATATAGGGAAGGCAGTCAACAATGTCATCACAAACAGACTGGCCCACAAAACTTTCCTCATTCGTTCCTCCTAAATTTTTAAATGGATTTACTTGGCCCAGGTCCGAGCCCCACTAGGTTTGGAACTTCGGGGACAGGCGAGAGTATATACGCCGCCACTCCGGAGGGTCAAACCCACGTATCGGTCGACCGCCTAAAACGCTTTCCAACAATTGTATTACTCTGTCGAAGAGGGTGAAGTCTAAATGGCAGCTGGGCGCACGGGCGCATGAACACTTCAGCGAAGTTGATGTTCTTCTGCGGGAAGATGGCGGCAGGCAAGTCCACTCTCGCAAGAAATTTGGCCGTTCAAGAAAATGCTGTCCTTCTTGTGCAAGACGATTTCTTGAATGCCTTGTTTCCTGGCGAGATCACCGACATTCCGGGATTCGTCAAGTGCTCTTCTCGACTGAAGAACGCGCTCACGCCACACGTTTGCGCTCTCTTGTCGAAGGGTATTTCGGTCGTGCTCGATTTTCCCGGGAATACCAAGGTGGAGCGTGCATGGTTTCGCGAGCTGATCGAGCGGGCGAATGTTGAGCATGAGTTGCACTTTGTAGACGCCTCCGACGCCCTGTGCAAGAGTCAGCTCCGTGAGCGAAGCACGGGGTTAGGTGCTGGTACTCCCTGGACCCGGGACGCGGATTTTGAAGCCATCACTGCGTATTTTCAGCCTCCATCGGAGAATGAAAACTTCAATGTCGTCCACCATGAGCGAGTTTAGACGCTGCAGTCTGACCCAATCAGGTTGGGAGCTACTTGTCGGAACTTGCGACGATCAGATTGTTCTTTACGGAGAAGACATTCGGCACTGCACTGGCTCGAAGATTGGCCAGGTTTTTGTCGGCTCAAAACACTAACATGGCGACACGTTCAAACGGCTCAACTGCAAGAATCTTAGAGATTTACCTGAGTTCGTTTTGTAATTTTCGATTCTTGCGCTAGCCGCTGGAGCCGTTCGAGCTAGCTCCGCCACAAGAACCAGTACTCCGGTTCAGTATTACTATTTCTATTAATATTAAAATGCGAGTGACAGGCGCACGGTTTTGGAAGACAGCGAGCATCGCCGGAACATCTACCGTCGCGGGTCGATTCTGCAAGACAAATTACATTCATTGAAACAACTATTCTTGGTCCTCGGGAGTCCGCTCGGCTGTTGGCCTGTCAGGCGTCGCGCTGTCGTCTGTTTCCCGTCAATTGTGGTGGCGGCGCTGGTCGAACTCGGCGGGCCCGTGACCTGCTGCGCGGCGGCCGATGCCACCGCTGGCAAAGAAACCATGGAAACTACGCCAAATTCAAGTGCAGCGAACGTGCCAGTTTTCCCGCGATCTCTCATCATTTTTAGAGTCCCCTGCTTGCAAAATAAGAAAGTGAAGTAGACCGGCATGACGCGAAGTGCATTTGATAAACACCACGCGACAAGGCGGGAGCTATCCCACAACCCCGTCTCCCGGATAGCTTCCGCATTGTCGACCATCCGTCCAGAATTGGGAGATTTGCTCCATCGACGCCATATTCGCAAGTACATGTTTGCGTTCTAGTCGACGCAAATGGTAGAAAAGGAGGAACTCGATGAAGAGGACAGACCCCTCTGAGAGGTTCCCTTGAAACGGAGGCTGAGATTCGGCCGGCCTTAGTAGGGGGAAACGCGACGCTACGAAACAGCGCAAATTGAGCGCCGGTCTTGAACCGGAAGCTGGATGGCACCGCCGCATTCTTGGCTCCAGCAAAAATTCTCCTTCGGAGGAGGTTTTTTGCAGGATGACCACCGTCAATCAGCGCGTATTTATCGAATCCCTTCCTAATTTTATCCAGCAAGAAGTTGCTCTCCGCGGCTGGGTGAGCCGCATGCGTGTCCTTGGGAAAACAACCTTTGTCGTCCTGAAGGATTGCTCCGGGGAAGTACAATGTGTTGCCGCTCCCGAATCCATCAAAGAACATCATTTGAAACTCGAAGATGTCGTTGAAATGGTCGGACGAGTTCGGCGAGAGGACCGCGCGAAATCAGGATATGAGTTGGACATCCTTCAAGTTCGCGTCCTCAATCGCTCGGGGCAGCATCTTCCCTTCAATTCGTTTTCTAATCTCGACGCGGTAGGTTCAGAGACGCTGATCGAATATCGACCGCTGGCGCTTCGCAATGATGTCATCGGCAACGTATTTCGGATTCAAGGAGCGCTGCTAAGGTTTTTTCGAGAGTTTCTGGCGGAGCGCCGTTTCACGGAAATCATCACCTCCAAGTTGGTTGCCTCCGGCACTGAAGGTGGAACGAATCTTTTCGAGGTGAAGTATTTTGACCGCGTTGCCTACCTGGCGCAAAGTCCGCAGTTCTATAAGGAACACGGCGTGGCTGGATTCGAGCGTGTTTTTGAAACCGGTCACGTTTATCGCGCCGAGCCACACGCCACCAGCCGCCACTTAACCGAATACTATTCTCTCGATCTGGAGTTGGGCTTCATCGATGGCCCAGAAGACGTAATTCAGCTCGAGCGCGAGCTGCTGACGCACATCTTCGATTGCGTAAACAAGAACTATTCGAACCTGCTCAGTTTGTATAGGAAGCAACCACTTCCCTCCATGCTGGAAGTGCCGTGCTGGGAATTTGGGAAGTGCCTCGAGTTGCTGAAGAAGAATTTCAACCGGACCGACTTGACCGACGACCTCGACCCCGAAGCAGAGCGGCAACTGTGTCAGCTTGCGGAGAAGGACACCGGTGTCGCCTCCGTTTTCGTGCTTGGATTTCCATTGTCGGGGCGCCCGTTCTACACAGCTCCGCGAGGAACGATAGGGGCAGCAAATAGTTTCGATCTGTTGTTCCATGGAGTGGAAATTACGACCGGCGGTCAAAGGCTTCACCGTCGCGAAGACCTTGAACAGGCCCTGCGCGGACGTGGCATTGATCCCGCGAATTTTGAGAATCATCTAAGAATGTTTGATCTCGGAATGCCTCCTCACGGAGGCTTCGCGATCGGACTGGAGCGGCTGACTACCCAGATCCTGAACCTTTCGAACGTACGGCAGGCAACGCTCTATCCTCGCGATAGAACCAAATTGACGCCCTGAAAATCGCCTCTTGATCTTGCAAATCCAGAAAGCGATCCGGCAGGTATTACGCGCGCGCCACACTCTCTTCTTGCAGATGAAATTAGGGCCGCATCGCCTAAGACCAGGGTCATTATTCCAGAGTATTTCGAGCCAATCACCGTCCCGTGATCCGTGCTTGATCTTGATAAGGGCGCTACACTCAAAAGTGATCTCTTTCATAGTTCGCTTGTTTGCGTTTCGAGGGGGCAGCATGAGAACAGGTTTGGCTTTTCTCGTCTCGGTCATTCTTGCAGTCGTTTTCTCATCAACAGGGAATGCGCAATGTGAAGGCAGCGTTGTAGGAAGTTGGAAACTTGTATCGGTCACAAGCAAGACTGACAAGGGCGACATGGACAAGGCGGTTCTTGGTCAGAATCCTTCAGGTCTTCTCACCTATACGGCGGATGGCAGAATGATGGCGATTATTTCCGACGATGGACGGAAGCCGCTTTCCATTGCTGACAGAGTTGCAGCTCCAGCCGAGGAAAGAGCACAGGCTTATTCCACATTTATGGCCTATGCTGGGCAGTACACCTTCACTTGCGATAAAGTGGTCACTCATGTCGAAGTTGCCTCGCTACAGAACTGGGTCAACAGCGACCAAACACGGTTCGTAACTGTGGAAGGTGATCGCATGTTTGTCCGCAACACCCCCATGTTGAGGGCAGGCGTCATGGTGAACATTGAATCGGTGTGGGAACGGTTGAAGTAGCGAACAACGAGTGGGATGGCGGGGATGACCAGATAGATCACGATGAGTCGCCTTGTATTTACGGCGGATTCCGCGGGGATCGATCCGAGATTCTGGGTTAATGACGAGCAACCCTTCCATAATCCGGTAAGGTAAGGGTTCAAGCCGACGATCCGGGAGTTGATCTGTTCGGTGAACACTGCCTCGTCTAAATGGGGTAATGCTGCAAAGAGCGAATGTCGATGCGTTTATTTATTCAAACTGCCCGCACCCGTTATTTTGGGACCGAGCACGAGAAGTTTGCGGCGTCGTCCGTATTTCCGGTTCCTGTGTACGTCGCTACCTTTGGGTAGGGACATAGCGGTCGAGTCCGTTCCGTTTTGCCGTCCCTGATGTGCGACGCGATGATCCGGTCAGGAGCCTCTCCCGCTTCGACCCATTCTTCGATTGTGCGGATCGAATCAAAGGTGTTCGGACCATCGCCCCCGCCGCAATGGTCCATCCCGGGGGCCATGAAGAGGCGGTAGGAGTCCCGTACATTCGCCGGGCCTCCCATAAAATCCACGACGCTGTTGTAGTAGTTGATGCTGTTGAGAGGCGATATTGAGGGGTCACTCCAGCCATGATACTGCAACAACTTTCCGCCGCTGCGAAAGAAATCCTGCAGATTCGGGTCCATCGCCTTAGTTACGCCGTCATCGATGCGGTCGGCCAGCGCCATCCCGGAATCGAAATCGAAGGTCATATAGTCCCACTTGGGATCTTGGAACACGGCGTATCTGAGGTACGCGGTCGCGAGAGTCTTCGTAATGTCCGGTGGGTCCGCATACATCCGACCCACGTCAGAGCTCCAGCCTAGTTCACTTCCCGGAACCATCCCAGGAAAGATCTGCTCCCTGGTTCTGGGATTCACCGTCGGGCTGTAGAACGCTCGAACGACAGTTATTTGCGCAGCTGTCAGGCAGCCCGGACTGTCCTCTCCCTTGCACTCCAAGATTTTCGGGTCGAAGTTACAAAGCCGTGGATCATCTAAAAGTCCGTCCTTGACGCCGTCTCGAGCATCGCACGCGGTCAGTACGGCGTCGTGGAGTAGCAGTAGCTTGATGGGCGGAACCAGCCCGCCCTGGTTCTTGCGGATTGCCTGAGCTTTCCAGATGCTTGCTGCTTGCATGTGTGTCAGGAAGAGGGCAGGCGCGCCGGCGACGATTCCGTTGTAATCAGCTGGAAACCGCTGGGCTTCCGCTAACGCCTGTCTGCCACCGGTCGAGCAACCGTACCAATAAGAGAACTTTGGCGCCCGGAAATAGTAAGCGGCGATGATTAGCTTTGCCTTTACGGTCATTTCGTGAACCGCGCGGTAGCCGAAGTCGATCACTTTCTCCCGATGGCCGAGGGCGTAGCTTCCGTCCTGGCCTGTACCCTCATGCCCGGTATCGGTCGAGGAGGCCGCGTACCCTCGGGAAAGTGCTGCAGCCATGCTTCCGTAGCTAATCGACCCGCCCATCGCCCCATTGCCAAGGCCGGCAAACTTGCCGTTCCAATTGGAGGCAGGCATCCAAACTTCAAACTTGATCTCGGAGTCCTTCGAGGGCTTGATAACAGCAGAGACTCGGCAGAACTCAGGAAGGCCCTTCGCCGAGACGAAGGTGAGCGCCCCACGGGGACCAGCGGTCGGAAGAGGAGTCGGCAAAGTAAGCGCCCCAGCAGCTACTGTCTGCGCCATCGTGATCGTGGTATCCGGCAGGGAAAGCGAAGAGAGGTTCTCGCAGGTCGCCGCAGTGGAGGCCGGTGAACTCAGCATTGTCACCAACATCGGCGCAAAAATTACACCAACCAGTTTCATGAGCCCTCTCTTCAGGTCGTTCAGAAGTGCACCACTCTTTAGGCCCCGCGGTAGTGCAACACCAGGACGAGTGAAGATTACTACGAGCGACCTATGAAGGGAGACAGCTAGATCGTTTGGGCGGAATTGCCACCGGCGAAACAAAAGCACCTGCCATCTGCCTGCATACATTCTTTGGAAAGCAGACATTGGCTAACTGGTCTCGATAAGTCGTAAGGCGTTACCAGATATTTTGCAGGCACCGTCCCGATTGTGGCGGTTGACGGGCAACTCTGACCTTATAGTCGCTGCACTCTCGGCCGACCACTCGCATTGAATCGCTTGACCTGGCATGCTCTTATTGCATCGGCTGTCCCGAAGCCAGCACCCCTTTTCCTGTGCCCCATGGATGGATTTCAGCTTTGAGCAGACCAGCTTTGACGATTGGATCGTCTTGAGTCAACTTGGCCGTCTGCTCTGCTCCCACCCGGAAAATGGCGACTCCCCGCAGCTCGCCCTGATCGCTGAACGGAAACGGTCCTGCAATGGCCATGTTTCCCTGATCTGTCATTCGTTTGACGAAAGCGTGATGCTCCTTCATCACGTCCATGAACTCCGGCGCATTCGGGTTCCAATGGTCGCCGCGCTTCATCAGAACAACCGTGTACTGCTCGAATCCGGGAGGCTCGGCAGGATCGTGAATGGCGCTCGGTTCGATGAGCCACGGCCCATGAACCTCAGCGGACAGGCGGCCTGCTCTGATCGCGGGATCGCTATTGGCCCACTCCTGCACTTGCGCCGCTGACTCCGCCTGGAACACAAAGATGCCACGCAGTACCGTGTCGTCCATGAATGGCCCAGCGATCACAAGTTTGTGTTCAGCAGCCATCTTGCGGATGTTGGCCATGTGCTCGTCCTGAAGCTTTTCACCCGCTTCTTTGCTCAGCTGCGGAGCATTGGTAGGGCGATTCAACAGTACGAAGAAGTACTGGGCGGTGGCGTTCAACGTGTTCTGGGTTTGCTCTAAAGTCGAGCCTGTACCCGTGGGGAGGGCTTTGGCTTGCGCAGCTTGAATCTGCGGCATCAGAATGTCGCGAACGTAATGCCAGTAAGGGACTATTTTGAGTGCAGCCCGTGCGTCCTGCTCGGCGGCGTTCAAATCCGGCGTGGTTCGACTCAGATTCGACCACGCGAGACTCATCAGCAACTCGGGTTCTCCCCATGAGGGATCTAGCGGATCACTCGCGTCGCGCTTCTGGTTGCGGATGGCTTCCAAACCTCTGTTGTAACCTTCTATCGCCTTGTCCTGACCGCCCCCCCGCTCTGGAGGCGACGACCAACGCATGGGGCCGAGCACCCAGAGCAGCCGAGGATTGTCTGGGGCCGCCGCCATGGCTTCTTTCAAAAGCGGACTCGACTGTTGGAACAGTTCCTGAACACGGGTCGAATCGTTCTTGTGCAAGTACATCAGGTAGCCCAGACTAGAGCCTGCCCCAATCTTAGGTTCCACGAATGCAGGGTCCCGGGTAATGGCGTCTTTGAAATCGGTGACCGCCTGCGCGAGGTCCGCTTCCAGGTCATTTGGAGTGGGGGTTTCGTTGAAGCCGTTAATCGCTCTGCGCCACAGCGCAAATCCACGCCAATAGAGCACCCGCGATGCCAGCTTGTTGTCTTCTGGGATGGGCGTGAGCTCGTCGTGAAGGCGCTTCAGAGCTGGGCGGTCGCCTTCGTAGTCTGCCCTTTGAATCTGGGTGGCGATGCGAATGATCGAATCGCGTGAAAGCTCGAGGCTGGTCTTGTCGGCGGGGTAAAGCTCAGTCGCGGCGCATAAGACGAATATGGTCAGCGCGAACAAAAAGGTTCTGCCGTTTCGAGCACTCATGCACTCCTCCTTGCCATGCCGCAGAGCGACGGCCAAAGCCGATTTTACATCAAGGGCTTTGGGGGATTGCGCCCAGGTGACGGGCAACCCTTCCATAATCCGGTAAGGTAAGAGTTGCCGACAACTCGCCAAGTGTCAGCCCTTTCGCTTCGTCGGATAGAATGCTGACAAATACGGAAGCGACAGGAGAGACTCATGCAACTAGGATTCATCGGAACTGGCGAAATCACATCATCAATCGTCACTGGCCTGAGTTCGCCTGGCGTCACAGCCCACTCCATCTGGTTGTCCCCTCGCAATTCTGCTATCGCTAATGGGCTTGCCAATCGTTTCCGTGGAATATCGGTCGCGTTCTGTAACCAGGAAGTTCTGGACCATTCCGATACAATCGTGATCGCCGTGAGGCCTTCAGCGGCACGAGATGTTCTTGCGGAGTTGCGTTTCCGTCCGGATCATCAAGTTATCAGCCTTGTCTCGGCGCTCTCGCTGCGGAGCTTGTCTGAACTCGTAGTGCCTGCTGTCCGAATCGCAAGGGCCGTGCCATTGCCGTCAACGGCAAAACGATTGAGCCCCACGGCAATCTATCCCCCCGATCCGGTGGCCTTTGAACTGTTCGCTGCCGTTGGAACCGTCTTTCCAGTTGAAAGGGAAAACGAGTTCGATGCAATCTGCGCGACGACTGCGACAATTGCGTCCTATTTCGCATTTAATGAAACGATTGCGTCTTGGTTGGAGCAGCAAGGTGTTCCGGCAACGCAAGCCAGAGACTACATTGCACGACTCTTTTTGGGGGTAACGACCGGCGCTGTCGAAGCGTCTGAGCGCAGTTTCCAATCACTGGCCGCTACTCACGCCACTGCCGGCGGCATAAATGAGCAATTTCTCACAAATCTGGTTGAACATGGCCTCCTGACGAGAGTCTCGGAAGCTCTGGACGCAGTTCTGCACCGAATCGGCGTGGAATCAGAGACTCTGATTTCGGGACAACTGTCTAACTGAATGGGCATCAGCCGCAGTTCAGATGGGCCGTTAGGCTATGGGTGACGGGCAACCCTTCGATAACCCGGTAAGGTAAGACTTGCCGACCACTCGAAAGTTGGCCAGACCAGTCAATATAAGGGCGTGAATCAGGAGTTTTGCGCAGTACGAATCGGCGTTGGCGGTACCACGATCTCGACAAGTCCGGTCGCCACGTCGTAGACGAGGCCTGATATAAGCCAAGCGCCCGGCAATGCGGGAATCGCCCGGAGCGCAGCAACGTCGAAGGCGACTGCCGCCCGAGGATCGGTGACCGCTTTTGTCTTGAGTTCGCCTTCCTGTATTTGAAAATAGTGCGCCAGCTTGGCGGGGTCGCCGACAAGGCGAGTGATGCCGCAATCGGTGTGCTGAAGTACGATGATGTGAAACTCACCGCCGCCTCCAGGAATCTCTCCGGCAACTTCACCGATTCGCCCGAGTAGTCCCAATTCCTCCAACAACCCCGGCGTGATTCGACCGCCGATGTTACGCATCACGACGGCCTCGCCCGGTTTGATTCCAAGTATGTCAGCAGGATCTACACGCATATCAGCGCAACCGATGACGATCGCCTTCACATTTGGCAGCGCCCTCGGAAGCGAGGGCATAAGTGTGCCCGCAGCAGACTGCCGAGCAGCAAATTCTTTGTTACGTTGTAACAAGTGGTCGAGATTGGTCGGCTCGCTGCCTCGTTGCGTAGCACTGGATTGGGTCATGGTGTCCTCCCCTTTCAAATAGATTCCGCAGCATTAGAGTCCGGTACACTGGCTTGTGGGACGTGATTGAGCGCTATGGCCTAAATTAGTGGATTACGGGCAACCCTTCCGTAATCCGGTAAGGTAAGGGTTGCCGACGATCCGCATAACTGACGAACCTACGGCGATACGCGGCTTGCGATTAGATTGGTTGGCTACCAAGCATGTTTTGAAGACGTACCGCGGTTCGAAGCACTCGGGCTTCACCACCATGCTCTGCAGTCAGTTGCAGACCTAACGGCAAAGCAGTTCCCACAGGCATGGGAATGGAGACAGCCGGCGTACCTAGAGCGGTCCACGGCGCGTTCATTCTCGGATCTCCAGTGGACGCCAGACCAGTCGGCGCCGGGCCCACAGCGGACGGCGTCAGTATCACCGGCGTGCGTTTGAACTGTTCCGCAAATTGCACTCTGCACGAATCGATATACCGTAGGGACTCCTCATAGCGGTCCACAGAGATCTGCAGCCCCAGCCGAACCAGGTCCGCGAG
>Ga0210394_10000360_pt1 | contig 101939 bp, 78 predicted proteins | sample IncBWC12MmetaG_FD_160121 | JGI IMG/M metagenome (GOLD analysis project Ga0210394, IMG submission 160121) | Forest soil microbial communities from Barre Woods Harvard Forest LTER site, Petersham, Massachusetts, United States - Inc-BW-C-12-M | ecosystem: Environmental > Terrestrial > Soil >...
AAGACGTCTCTTCCCCTCTGCAGCCGCCAAAAACATCGCGCCTTGCATACATCGACTGGATGCGCGGTCTCGCCTGCGTCCTGATGTTTCAGACCCATTGTTACGACGCCTGGCTCTCGCCTGAAGCACGCAAGTCCACCTTCTTTATGTATTCGCAACTCGGCGGCACTCTGCCGGCGCCCTTGTTTCTCTTTCTGGCCGGAATTTCGTTTGCGCTGGTAACCGACAAACTGATTCTCAAAGGCGTTCTGCCGGGACATATCGCTCGCAGCACGATCCGGCGAGGCGCGGAGATTTTTGCTTTGGGAGTGCTCTTCCGGCTGCAGGAATACTTGATTGCCTGGGGCTGGGCGCCGTGGACTGACTTGCTTCGCGTGGATATTCTCAACACCATTGGCGTTTCGATGATGCTGATGGGGCTGACCTGCTGGATCGTCCTTGCAAGTCCCGGAAACGTGGGCCAGCGCGCTCGTTTAGGAATCACGGCCGCCGCCGTTGCATTGAGCATCTCGCTGCTCACACCTCCCCTATGGACAAGCTGGCGACCGCAATGGCTTCCTTGGCCGCTTCAGTCATACATCAATGGCGTTCACAATCTGGGCGAACCGCAAGCTTGGCTATTTCCAATTTTTCCGTGGGCCGGCTTCGCGTTTGCCGGCTTGGCGATCGGATTCTTGCTGCGCGCTGAGTGGACCCGTTCCCATGAAGGAAGCCTTTTCCTGGTCGCCGGTGTTTTCGGTGTAGGCCTCATTCAGGGCGCGCGTTGGCTGGACTCGCAGCCGCTGCACCTCTTTGCCACTTACGATTTCTGGCACACGAGTCCGGCCTTTTTCCTGATCCGTGTGGGATTGCTGTTCACGATTCTCTGCGCGAGTTATGTCTGGTGCCGCTGGGGACCGGGGCAATGGGCCTTCAGCCCGTTGATTCAGTTAGGACAGACTTCCCTTTTGGTGTACTGGGTGCATATCGAATTTGTTTATGGGCGCGTGTCGATTCTCTCGAAGCGCGCACAGGGTATTCTGAGCGCGAGCATCGGACTACTGCTGATTTTTCTGGCAATGTTAGCGCTGTCGCTGGCAAGGACGAAGCTGAAGGGCCGCGGCGTCAAGCTTTTGTGGAGGGACACGACTCCTTCCTCGCAGCGATTAGCTCAGCCATATCACGAAGTGACGGCGCCGACCCAGTTGCTGCGCTCGAGGAACGTGGGTGGCTCATAGGTACGCCCGGCAGCCAGGCGCCGCTCCTCCCGTCGACTGGTCCATAAAAGCACTGGCCCTCCCGCTCGAGACGCGACCCGCGCCACGTTTCCGAATTCCTTCTCGAATTCGCGGCGCAACGCAGCAATCTCTTCGCTCACATTCCGATTCACTTTCCGAAGGTGTTTTTCCATCGCCCAAAGAGCCGCGTTATAAGCGGTGCGCAATTTCGCCGACTCGCGGGTGAATCGCTCCCGAACCCGCGCGTCTGGATAGTCGCGGTACCGGCGCCATCCCTGCAGCATGGTCTGGCACATGCGGTACAGGCTGGGACCATTTTGTTCAAAATCCCGCTGGAACGCCGAGTCCAAAAACCGCTTGGAATCTTCCCGAGAAATGGCGGCATGCTGAAAATTGAACTTATCCTGGCCATGAATATCTGCGAGGTCGACGTCTTCCAGCAGCCGGCCCTGCTCCGACATTTCTTTGTAAAGCGGCGTCCCCGGTACGGGCGTGTAGAGCATGAACTGGTGGAAATCCGTGCGATGACTGACGGCGTAATCGATCTCGTCAGCAATATTTTCATTCGTGTGATGTTCGAGTCCGATGATGGTCGAGCCTTGCACGCGAATGCCGTGCTCGCGCAGCTCACTGGTAAGTTGACGAGTGTCCGCGCCCTGGAGCTTGGCATAATGGGAACGCGGCGACTCCAGCCCCATCCACAACCACGAGATGCCAAGTTCCACCAGTTCCTGCAGCCTGTACTTGCGAATAGCATTCGCAGAGGCGAATACTGCGAGTCCCCAGCTCTTGCCTGCTTCCTTCATGCGTTGCAGCAGTTTCATGGCGCGCTCGCGATGCAGGAGAAAATTCTCGTCCATGATGAAAAAATTCTGCGCGTGCAAGGACGTTTCCATGTGATTCATTACGTCGAAAAGTTCATCCCCGGTTTCGAAGAAGTTCACGAACTTGCCTTTGCCGCCGAAGAATGAAGACGTAGTGCAGAAGTTGCATCCCATCGGGCAGCCCACCGAAGGAATGACAGTGGCTGCGGTCCCACCTTTCCGTTCCGGCAACCGGATGCCGAGAATGCGGGTGTCGAGGCCGGAGACGATTTCAGGATGGCGAATCGGGGCCGCGGCATCCTCACCCAGGTACTCGCGCATCCAGCGGATTCCTTCGCCGCGCACGATTTGGTCGGCATCGATCATCACTTCAATTCCGGGAATCGCGGTGACATGGCCGCCCACAACAATCACGGAGCGTGGGGACAGCTTGCGGACCAGCCGGCACATCTCCCGCACTTTTTTGACGTTGACGATGATCGATGAGATCCCGACCACGTCATACTCGTTCGCGGTGAGCTCGCGGGCGAAGGCATCGCGGGTCGGAAAATCCAACAGCGTGCAAGGCGCAGAAATATTTGCCTGGATCATCATGATGCCCCAGGAGCGATGAAACATGCGCAGGGAAAACGCGCCCTGCGCCCGCGTGACCTGGTTGTGATACAGCTCCATCGGATTGATGGAGCGGCTCCCGAACTCGTCATCTTGTGCGTAAGGACCAAAAACCGAAGTGAGGAGGACACGCGCTCGCGTGCCCTTGGGGTGAATTTTCATGCTGGCTGTAGGCTCCTGGCTTCAGCCTAGAGAGACGAGCCTAGGTATGTATGTGAGCGTGGCCATAAAATACAAAACTATTACATAAGGTTCGAGGACACCTGCGCTAGCGCGTTGGTTACTACACTTAGGGCCATGGCCCACTGCGCACGAGCCTTGGCCTCGTCTTCTCCGAAGCCGACGAGATAGAACGTGATATAGAAACCATCGCGAACGCAGGCGTCTTCGTGGTAATGGCAGCGGCGCAAAACAAATTCGGCCGAAGCCGGGATTTCAGGAACGTCCTGCAGCAGTCTCGTGAGCCTTTTCAGCAAGCTCTCGTGATCCTCAAACAAGAAACGAGCCGCAGAATTTCTAAACAGCAGGTCCACATAAGAGCCGAATTTCCATGGCTCGCCGAAAATTTCTTCCTCCGGGTGAATTTCAGTAGTGGACCAGGCGTCGCATTTCGCGCTCTCCAGAATGGAGATTTGCGCATTCACAGCCAGCAGGAACTCGCGCAGCTCCCCGATCCGAACCGCTTCTTCGATGTGATCCAGCATCTGCGGTTCACGTTTCAGGTCGTAGTAGCGAAAACTGCCGTCCGGCGCAGCCCAAGGCAACTCGAGCGTCTCATCGTCGCGGCCGAGTTCAACGGCATAGTCGGTTTGCATCGAGCTTGGAGAGGCAAAAGACCGATGGACTCTCGGCGTCCACCGGTCCTCGGATGGTCTGCGTCTATTTGGCGGGCGCAGGCTGCGGAGCTGGTGGTTGGGCAGGAGTGCCGAAATTCACCTTGGGCACCTCGCGCGATCCCTCGGCGGCTTTGAAGTACGCATCGTTGGGCTTGAAACCTGCCCAGCCGGCAAATACGCTCGCGGGGAATTGCTGGACGTAGGTGTTGTAGTCCTGCAGGCCTTCGTTGTAGCGCTTCCGTGCCACGGCGATCCGATTTTCAGTGCCGGCCAGCTCGTCCTGCAGGCGCAGAAAGTTTTCGTTCGACTTCAACTGCGGATAGTTTTCCGCGATCGCGAGCAGGCGACCAAGGGCGCCGTCTAATTGATTATTGGCGGCAATCTTGTCGGACGGCGATCTCGCCGACAATAACGCTGAGCGCGCGTTCGCGATGTCGCCGAACACCGTCTGCTCCTGCTTGGCATACGCTTTGACGGTTTCGACCAGGTTTGGGATTAGGTCCGCACGGCGTTGCAAATTCACATCGACCTCAGACCACGCAGACTTGACGGCTTCGTTCTTCGACACCAGCGTGTTGCGAACGGTTACGTATTGTCCGAATACAACCAGCGCAATCAGCGCCAGGATGATCACTGCGATTAAACCCTTACCCATGCGACTCTCCTTTTAAAACTCGGCAAAGTTAAGCCCTCGGGGAATCCAGCATCTTGTCGACAGCGGAGGTCACCTGCTCAACCGCGGACAGATATCTGGCAGCGAGGTCCTGCACCTGAAATTGCTTGGGATCGGTCCGGCCTGCCCGAATGTCCAGCAAATGATCGAAGGGGCTGGCGTCAAAAGCAACAATCGCGGCAAGAGCCTTCACGGAGTCCCGCTTGGTTGCCGGTACTGGCTCGCCCTGTGCAATCAGGGCATGCCGGAACAAGGTAGCGAACGCTGACACCGAACGCAACAGCAGTTGCCAGGTCTGTTTTTCGTTACCGGCATGCGCGAGCAAACGCTGGCGGAGCAGAATGAGTTTCTCGCGGAGTTCGTATTCGAGTTGCGCCCGGTGCAAATTCATCGGAATCTCAAGGTTTGAGACCAGATCGGCACCCGCCAGGACGCGATGCCGGCGCTTGATGTCCAGTAACTCGATGGAAAACACATCGGCAGAGCGCTCCAGTTCGTCGCGAGTAATGAGAAGCGGAGCAGGATGCCGTTTCGTCCAGGCCTGGATGGCAGGCGCAAGCAGTAGCAATTTGGGCAGAGTCGTCTCTTTCAGGATCGCGAGCAAATTGATGTTGGAGTATTCCTCATCGTAATCGCCCGAAATGGCGGAACCGTATAGAACCAGGCTTTCGAGGTTCCCGCCTGCCGATTGCTGGAACTGTTGGACGAACTCGCTGATCTGCTTTTCGGGAACCGCGTTCTTAGGAGCCATACCAAGTCCTCAGTTCTGCTGCCTACCAACTGCCTCCCGCACCGCCACCGCCGGTACTGCCGCCGCCAAAACCACCGAAGCCTCCGCCACCCCCGCCGAAACCACCACCACCATCCCCGCCCCCACGATACCCTCCGCTTCCCCCGAAGAGGAACATGTAAAAGAGCAAGCGGCGCAGAGGGGGAACAGCCAGCACAAAAACGATTAGCGCGATGATCGCCAGAATCTTGCCCGGAGAAAGTTCTACCTGGCGCGGCTGCGGACGCGACTCTAGCGGCTCGATGCGGCGCGGCTGCGAGGTCGTGATCTCGACGCCGGCATCTTTGGCGACGACATCAACGATACGCGAAGTGAGCAGACTCACCGCGCCGTCGTAGTCCCCGCTCTTTAAGTACGGTACAGCTTCGCGTCCAAAGCCTCCAACCTTCCCGTCAGGGAGAATTCCCTCCAGACCGTAGCCGACATTGATGTAATATTTGCGATCCTGCACCGCCAGGAGAATCAGGACACCACGATCTTTGCCCTTCTGACCAATTCCCCACTTCTGATACAGGTCCACGGAATAGTTAAAGATGTCTTCCCCGTCGGTGGACTTGATCGTGACGACGACCACGGAAGCCTGTGCCTTCTCGAGGACCTGGCGGCACATTTCCTTGAGTTGGGTGACAATGGGCGGACTGAGTACTCCCGCGAAGTCGTTGACGCAGTCTGTAGCCTTGAGAGATGCCACCGGCTCGGCACTCGCGCACGCCGCCAACACTAGTACAGCGAGGGCGATGGACAGCCATTTCAAGCGCAGCTGCATTCGGGCTCGATTGTAAACGAATTGGACTGATAACCCCGTGATGGCCGTCTTGATAAAACACCGTGAATGCCGTGCGCGCAAATCGCGTGCACAATCATTCGATGGTAGATCTGCGATGCGAGACTCTTATTCAGAAGCGGCCCAGGAAGTCTATGACCTGCCGCTCTGCCCAGCGGCCGTCATACCCATTGGCCTCGGCGAGAAAGGAGCAATGGCCGCCGTCCGCGCACTCGATGAATGTCAGATTCGGATTTGCGGAGATTTTCCGCCGCGTCTCGGGAAGGATTCGAATAAACGGGTCATTGGCAGCGTGGAGAATCAACCCGGGAACAGAAATCTGGCCCACGACATTCGAAGCTGCTGCGCGCGCGTAATAATCGACGGCGCCCTGGAACCCGCAGTAGTAGGCCGTAATCTTGTCGTCGAAGTCGCGCAGGCTCCGGATACCGCGAAGCCGTTTTGCATCGAAATGGCCCGGGAATAATTTTGCTTTTTGCCGAAAGCGCCGGCGTAGCTTCACCATGAAATATTGTTCGTAAAGGCGGTTGCCGGGAAGATGCAGAGCATCGGCGGAGGCTGCCAGATCCATCGCCGGACAGACTGCTGCCACAGCCCGAAATTCAGGCGGGGCTTTCCTGCCCCATTCGCCGGCCGTCTTCAATACTAGGTTGCCGCCCATCGAAAAGCCCACCAACGCAACCCGCTGAACTTTGTCCTGCTCGATCACATTGCGGGCGACGGCGCCCACATCCCCCGAAAGACTCGAGTTATAGAGCGTCGGCGCCAGATGGTCAGTGCCGCCACAATTCCGCTGATTCACCCGCACCACATTCATGCCGGCCACAAGGCCCTTCTGCGTCACGCCGATCACGTACCCCGATTCGCTCGAGCCTTCCAGTCCGTGAACAACAAGAATCGTGAGAGCGTTCCGGCGGTCCGCCTGCCAATGACAGCGGCAAAGAATCTTCACTCCCGGTGCGACTTCAACATAGCGATCTTCCGGGACGGGCAGCTGGGAGCTACGCAGCAGGAAAAATCCCGCCAGCGTCTGCAGATGTCCTCCGCGCAGAAGACGCCGCGCCGTAAACGAGGGGGCTTCCGAAGTGGATTGCAGATTGTGCACTCTTTGATTTTAAATACGGAAAGAGCTTTCGTGCAGTTGTGCGTTATAAGGAGTCATTTCATGCCGATTTTTGAGTATGTTTGCCAGAACTGCGATCATGCTTTCGAAGCCCTCGTTTATGGCTCAGAGAAGGCGGAGTGCCCGAAGTGTCACGGTAAGAAACTCGCTCCGCAGCTTTCCACGTTTGCTGTCGCCAGCAAGGGTGCACCCAAAGCCTCGCCATCCCCTGGACCATGTGGCACTTGCGGCGATCCCGGCGGCCCGGGCGCGTGCTCGATACGCGACTTCGACTAACTACCACGTACCTGCTCTCTCCCGGGTAACTTTGGAGACTCAGGGTAGTAACGGGTGTTACTTTGCGAGACCCCGAAAAATGCGTACTCTCGGTCGATAGCAGCCTGCTCTTGAGGAGAGGGCTCATGGACCGTCGACGGGAGACACGCATCGATACGGCGTTGCCCGTGCGCATCTGGGGCGTGGATACCTACTGCCGTCCCTTCATGCAAATGGCCAGCGTGCGCAATATCAGCAGTCTCGGCGCGATCCTTCAGAACGTAAGGGCACAGATCAAACCCGGCGAGATCCTCGACGTCCAATACGACGGAGTGAAGGCCCAGTTTCGTGTGGTATGGGCGGGCAGGCCCGGCACCATCGAAGCCGGAGAATTAGGACTGGAACGTCTGCCCGAAGAGCCTTACATTTGGGACGTCGATCCGGCGCGCTGTGGACATACCGTCGGCAACGGCTAGTCAGCTGTCCCCTACTGTGCCTTCAAACAAATTGGGGACCCGCAGAAGCGCAGATCCCCAACACCATTAGAATTTCAAAACGATTCCCGTCGAGTAGCGGAAGTTGTTCTGGCTCGACCCGGCAACCCGCGTTTGCAGGAAATCTGCCTGCCCCATGCGGATAGCGAAATTGCGGCTCAGATTCACATCCACACCACCGCCAGCTGCCCAGGTAAAGTCGGTTGACGACGCCGACACGCCAAACGCCGAGCCGGAAAGCCGCCCACCACCAAACAGGACATGAGCAAACGGCGTTAGCCGCGAAGAATTAGGGACCCGCACGGTCGGTCCGAACAAGAATGTGTAGAAGTTTGTTTTAACACCCACGCCCAACACACTCGGTGTGCCGTAAGAACCGCTGAAATCTGCCGTCACGCCCAAATTACGTGAAAAGAAACCGCTCGCGGACGCATTCCAACCGTTCAGGTTGAAGCCACCGAGGCCTGACGTCCCGCTATTTGCGTGGAAGTACTGGTACCCGCCAAAAATCTCAGCTTTCGGCGCCTCCCCGCGTTCCTGGCCGAAAGCCACCAGAGAAAGCGATAGCACTGCGCACACTACGACGAAGTTGCGTATCATTGCTGCTCCTTTTACCCAAAATGTGTCCTGGTCCGGCATAAGTGACAGAACACGATTCACCAAGACCTGCTCGATCATAGAGGCCTAAGTGCCTTGAGTACCGTGATTACAGTCACTTGCGCTTGTGAGAGGAGTGCACAATTGGGCACTCCCATTTTGGTAGGCGAAAAAAATAAACCGGGCAGCCAATCCGCCCGGTTCGAGTAAGTTGCACTTAGTTTGCAGTAATCGAGGTCTAAGTCCCTTCCGACCACCCCGCCAGATACTCTTCCTGTTCCGGCGTGAGGCGATCGATCTTGATTCCCATCGATTCCAGCTTCAGCCTGGCCACGCGTTTATCGAGTTCCACGGGAACGGTGTAGACCGTCTTTTCCATCTTGCTGTGATTCTTCACCATGTGGTCGACCGAGAGTGCCTGGTCGGCGAAGCTCATGTCCATCACCGACGGTGGATGCCCCTCTGCCGCCGCCAGGTTAATCAGCCGGCCTTCGCCCAGCAGATTGATCTTACGGCCGTCTTTCATCGAGTATTCTTCGACGAAATGGCGCGTGGTGCGCTTCGAGGAAGCCATCTTCTCCAGGGTCGGAATGTCGATCTCGACATTGAAGTGGCCCGAGTTCGAGATAATCGCACCATTCTTCATGACTTCGAAATGCTCTTTCGAGAGCACGTTTTTGTTCCCGGTCACGGTGCAGAAGACGTCGCCGATTTTGGCCGCTTCATTCATCGACATCACGCGGAACCCGTCCATCACGGCTTCCAGCGCTTTCGTCGGATCGACCTCGGTCACGATGACCTCGGCTCCCGCACCCCGAGCGCGGCTTGCCAGTCCGCGGCCACACCACCCGTAGCCGGCGATTACGAACTTCGACCCGGCGAGCAGGAAGTTGGTGGCTCGAATGATGCCGTCAATGGTGGACTGGCCGGTGCCGTATCGGTTATCGAAAAAGTGCTTGGTATCGGCATCGTTGACCGCAATGATCGGATAGCGCAGCACGCCTTCCTTGGCCATGGCGCGCAGACGGATCACCCCGGTGGTCGTCTCTTCCGTTCCGCCAATGACGCCATCTATCACATCCGTGCGTTTGGTGTGCAGAACATTCACCAGGTCGGCGCCATCGTCCATGGTGATGTGTGGCTTGTGATCGATGGCCGCCAGGATGTGCTGGTAATAAGTCTCGTTGTCCTCGCCCTTGATGGCGAACACCGGGATGTTGTAGTCGCGCACCAGGCTGGCGGCCACATCGTCCTGGGTCGACAGCGGATTAGAGGCGCACAACACCACGTCCGCGCCACCATCACGCAGGCACACCGCCAGATTTGCGGTCTCGGCGGTGACATGCAGGCAGGCTGAAATGCGGATCCCTTTCAGCGGTTGATTCTTGATAAATTCCTTGCGGATGATCTGCAGGACGTTCATGGACTGGTTGGCCCAGTCGATGCGCTTCTTCCCCATGTCCGCAAGATCGAGATTCTTAACGTCGCAGTTGATTTGCGTCGGTGTCGTTGACATACCTCTCCTGATTTCTATGATGACGGTGAAATTCTGGGCGCCAGCCTCACAGCTAGACGATCAGAATACACGAAACGTTGGGAGGGATTTTTCCCGAACGTCACTACAGGGGGTTACCAGGGGACGTCGCCAAACGTCCCCGTTTCGTCTTACAGAAACTACCGCTTCGCGGCCTGCAAAGCTGGTTCGCGCAGCCCAGCTTCGCTGGCCAGCTTGGCAGCCTTATCCGTGGCTTCCCAGGTGAAGTCCTTGTCAGTGCGTCCGAAATGGCCGTACGCAGCCGTCTTGCGATAGATCGGACGCCGCAAGTTCAGCGAATCGATAATGCCCTTCGGAGTCAACTGGAAGTTCGCCCGGATCAGGTCGGGAATGATCGCCGGATCGACCTTGGCAGTCCCGAACGTTTCAACCAGAATACTCACCGGTTCGGCGACGCCGATCGCATACGCCAATTGAACTTCGCACTTATCGGCGAGGCCGGCGGCCACAATATTCTTGGCAATGTAACGCGCCATGTAGGCCGCGGACCGATCCACCTTGGTCGGATCTTTGCCGCTGAAAGCGCCGCCGCCATGGCGTCCCATGCCGCCGTAGGTGTCCACGATGATCTTGCGACCCGTCAGACCGGTGTCGCCCATCGGGCCGCCGATCACGAACCGCCCGGTGGGGTTGATGTGATACTTGGTGTCCGCGTCGAGCAGACTGCTCGGAATCACCGCCTGGATCACGTGTCTCAGGATTTCCGAGCGCAGCTGATCATTCCCGACCGTCTCGGCGTGCTGGGTCGAGATGACCACCGCATCCACACGGAACGGCTTTCCGTTCTTATCGTATTCAACCGTAACTTGGGATTTTCCGTCGGGACGAAGGTAAGGGCAGGTTCCGTTCTTGCGTACTTCCGTAAGTCGTTGGGTTAGCTTGTGGGCCAGCAGGATCGGGGTGGGCATCAGTTCGGGATTTTCGTTTACGGCGAAACCGAACATCATGCCCTGGTCACCAGCGCCGCCGGTATCCACACCCATTGCAATGTCGCCCGATTGCTTGTTGATGCTGGAAATCACGGCGCAGGTATTGCAATCGAAACCGTACAGTGCGTTGTCGTACCCGATTGACTGAACTACACCGCGCACCAACGACTGAAAATCGACATACGCCTTGGTGGTAATTTCTCCGGCAATCACAACCAGCCCGGTAGCGGTCAAAGTCTCACAGGCGACGCGGCTGGTGGAATCTTCCGTCAGGCAGGCGTCGAGAATGGCATCAGAGATCTGGTCCGCAATCTTGTCGGGATGGCCTTCCGTCACAGACTCTGAAGTGAACAAGTAACGATTTTTGGATGGCAAATTTAAGCTCTCCTTGCTCTACGACATTCGATCGGCGGGGAAATCAGGGCGCACTCTCGCCATCTTCCGCGCGTTTTCCAAACATTTGGATGTTCCTAAAAAGCTATCAGACAAAGGAATGTTGAGGCAATGATTTTGGGTCAGGCTGGCAGATCAACGGTTTAGATGTCATGGATTGCGTTCAGACTGCGACAGAGCCGGGTTGAACGGCACTAAAGCCGACCATCATTGCGGAGCAGCCGCAACCGGCTTCAAAGGTGGGGTCTGCAAACCATCCGAATGAAACGTTAGCGTCTTCACTACCCCGTACCCACCTTGGAGTGGAACCTTCTGCCCATTAAAGAACACGTCCAGGGCGCCGATACTACCCGCCTTCACGATGACTTCGTTCTTCGCCTGAATGACTTTTTGTTGGGGAGCCACGAGGGTGACCTCGAAGGGAGGCTGGCCGTCGGCCACGATGGAGACCCAGCATTGTTCCGCGCCGTCATTGCCCTTGAGCAGGACCGTGAATGTACCCGAAGGGACTCCGTGCAAAGCCGCTTGCGCCACCGGTGAAGATCGCGCCATCTTTTCGGTCGTCGGAATCGGAGTGCTGGGAGCTTTGCCGTCGTTGGAAGCCGGTACCGTCTGAACTGGCGAAGGTGCGGCACTCGGCGGACCGGAACTGGGTGCCGATCCGGAGGGAGCCGTTGTTTCCGTGGCGGGAGCAGGAGCATTCGTGCTCTTCTCCATCTGAGGAGCCCGGTGGTAATAACTCCAGCTGGCAAATGCGAGAACGATCAACAGGAGGGCGAGCGCCAGCATTCCCCAGGGAATCTCGCTTGCCGCGTGCTCTCCGCCCGCGTGTGCAACTGGACGGGGCTCGGGCGCAGGCGCTGGCTTGGCGGCGTGAACCTCGGGCAAAGCCTGCATCCGGCTCTCACCCAATGCTTCCATGTAATCCGCGAGTGTTTGTTCTTCATCCAGCCCGACGTGACGGGCGTAAGCGCGAACGAAACCCTTGTTGAAAATGCCCCCGGGCAGTTGCTCGAACTTCTCTTCTTCGAGGGCACGCAGCATACGCGTACCGATCTTGGTGCTCAGCGAGATATCATCGAGCGAGATGCTGCGTTGCTCGCGTTCTTTCTTCAGCCTGTCACCAAACGATCCCATGCGATGCGTCTCCAGGGCAGTGCACCCGGCAAGACCGAATACTCAACATATGTTAAGCGTGCGGAACGAGAGTTGCCAGCATTTGTCCGGGCCAAAGTACCGTCTCCGGCACTCCGAAGGTAACGCTCCACGACACGCAAAGGCGCGAAGGTCCTTGCCGTCCGTGGCTTTGCGGGTACTTGTTACTTAAGATCATTGCCCCCCATTCTGAGCGCCGCATATAATTTGTCTACTTCTTCCCGAAAATCGAAGGGTTTAGGTGCATGCCTGAGGCGACCGGAGCCGACCGAAAGCGGCATAGTCAAGAACTGAATATCTTTCACGATGTGGCCAAGGCTCTCACGTCGTCGCTGGACCTCGATTCCATTCTGCAGACCATCATGGAAAAAATGGCGGAATACTTCCGCCCGGACACATGGTCCCTGCTCATGATTGATGAGCAGCACAATGAACTCTATTTCGCTATCGCTGTGGGCGATGCCGCGGAGGCACTCAAGGACGTTCGCCTGAAAGTCGGCGAAGGCATTGCCGGATGGGTCGCCAAGAATGGCGAACAGCTCATCGTCCCCGACGTGTACACCGATCCTCGATTTGCCAAACGCATCGACGAAGTTACGCAATGGGAGACTCGCTCCATCATCTGCGTACCCCTGAATTCCAAGCACCGTGTTCTCGGCGTGATTCAACTCGTGAACGTTGACATGAAAGGTTTCGGCGACCAGGAAATCTTTTTCCTGCAGGCCTTGTGCGACTACGCCGCGATCGCCATTGAGAATTCCCGGGCCGTCGAGAAGATACAGGAACTCACCATCACCGATGACTGTACCGGCCTCTACAACGCGCGTCATCTTTATAAGACGCTCGAAACCGAGGTCTACCGCTCGTCACGCTTCGGCTACGAGTTCAGCATCCTCTTTATAGATCTGGATCACTTCAAGCAGGTCAACGATACCCATGGTCACCTGGTCGGCAGCAAACTGCTGGCGGAGATCGGCTACCTGATCAAGGCACAGCTCCGCTTGATCGATTACGCGTTCCGCTATGGCGGTGATGAGTTCGTTGTCCTCTTGCCGCAGACCGGAAAAGATCAGGCCTTGACCGTGGCAAAACGCCTGCGCGATGCCCTGCGCGTCAGCATGTTCTGCAAAGAAGAAGGATTGAACCTGAACATCCGCGCCTCGATCGGCCTCGCCACCTATCCCCACGACGCCAAATCGCCCCACGATGTCATCCGTCAAGCCGACGAAATGATGTACCTCGTGAAGAACACGACCCGCGACAATATCGGCATCGCGCAGCGCGGGGTGATGAAGTAAGGAAGCTCTTAGCTGTTAGCTCGTAGCTTTTAGCAAATCCGGTCTCCGCCCACCAGCGCACTCGAATAACAGCCGACTGAATCCGCTGGCTAATTTCTTTGTCTGGAAAGTCTTGTGCAGATCAAGCTCCGACCTGCATGTCCAAGAATGTCGCGGACAAGGGCGCAAGCTGATAGCTGATGGCTGATAGCTGATAGCTGATAGCTAATGGCTAATGGCTCCTCCTAGTTCTCCTTCTTCCTCTTCTGCAACTCAATCGGCTCGGTCTTCGACTGGCTCGCCGAAGGATCAGGCTTGAATGCCACGCCGTTCGCGGGCGCGTTCGGGTTCACGCCAAAATCCCAGACATAGAGATTCATTCCCTGCTTGCCGAGCATCTCGACCACCGCATACTCGCCCGCAGGCAGGCTTTCCGTGGGCGTCAGCTTCACCCACCCACCAGCCATCGGCTGCGCCGTGCTGGCAACGAATTTTGCATCCTGACTGATCTTGCCGTAGACGGCGATTTTGATGTCACCGACCACGCGCTTGTCCCCTTTTGGCTCAAGGCGCACGATGCGGAAACGCTCGGTGGGAGAGAGGGGCTTATCTTTGTCTTTCTTTCCTTCGGAATCATCCTCGGACTTCAAGGGTGCGGGAGCAGCGTCCGACTCGGATTCCTGGTCCTTGTCAAGGTTGACGTACAGCGCGGGAACTGTAACGTGCGACTGCACGGGCGCATGTTTTCCCGGCACCTCGACGGTCTGACGGTTGCTTGCGATCGGATTCACGGCTGACCGCAGAATGTTCCCCTTCATATTCTTGTTCACGCCGCCCGTGCGTTGATCGATAGGAACCAACTCCGGCTGACTTTGATACGTATCCAACAGGAAGACGCCACCCTCTTCGGGTAATTGAAGACCTGGCAGGACGTGGGGCGATCGGGCCTCATCAGCCTGACGGTCAGCCTCGAATTCCTTGTCCAGTTGAATGGCTTCCGGAGTCGAAGCACCCGAGGCACGATCCTTCTCGTATTTCTCGGTGGCCGGCCAGTCCACCAGCGACTTTGGAAGTTCCTCCCACTCCCCGCGCTCGGCGCTCAGATAGCGCACACGATCGCCCTTAATCTCATACTTACTGATGGCCTGATAGGAACCGTCCTTCAGTATCAAGCGGCTGGCGAGGTCCTGGCCTTGGGTTAGGACGGGAATCAGCAGAATGGCAACCAAGCATGCTGGAAGCCAGTTTGCAGGAGCTAAGTAGAAACGCCGCATATGCCACTCAGTCCATCCGATGCAGCCGGAGGGCGGTCACGATGCTTAGGTAGCTTTCAGAATTGTCCCACAAGTGAGAGGGTCCGGGACAGGAGTTTGCGAAACATGCTCTAGGCTTTAGGCTCTGGGCTCTAGCCTCTGGTCTGCCGCCTTTCGCTTCAAGGGCATAAGCAATTGGGACCGAGGCCCTGGAGTCCCGACCTCGTCTGCATGAAGAGGAGATGCTAGAGCCCAGAGCCTAGAGCCTGGAGTCTGCTCATCCGGTATTGTGCAGTCCGGCGGCAATTCCGTTTATCGTCGTGCTGATGGCGTAGTCGAGTTGGCTGCTGCGGGTTCCACTTCGCTTGCGGCGCAGCAGATTCACCTGGATCAGGCTCATGGGATCGACATACGGATTGCGCAGCCGGATGGATCGGAACAGCACAGGATTTTTCTCCAGCAGATCCTTCTGTCCAGTAAGCAGAAGCAGGACGCGGCGCGTGCGTTCGAATTCTTCCCACAACATGCTGTAGACGCGATCGCGCAACGCGGCGTCCGCCACCAGGCCGGCGTACAGGCGGGCAATGGCCATGTCAGCTTTCGCCATGGCAATTTCGACGTTGCGCACCAGGCTTGAGAACAGAGGGAAGCTTTCCATCATTTGTTCGAGGAGGTGCGGCTGTGCGGGACTGCCATCGCGGAAGCGCTCGAGCGCATGCCCTACACCGAACCACGCTGGCAGCGCGTGGCGGCTCTGCATCCAGCCGAACACCCAGGGGATAGCGCGCAGGTCTTCGAGGCGACGGCTCTGGGAGCGCCGCGCCGGGCGTGAGCCGATGCGAGCGTGTTCGAGTTCGTTGACCGGGGTAGATTGCTCAAAGTATTCGAGCACTTCAGGATTGTCGGCGATATGTTCGCGATAAAAAGCGTACGCATCCTGCGACATGATCTCCATTGCCTGGTCCCAGTGTTGGGCGGTGCCTTGCGCCGGACGATTGGGACTCACGACAGCTTCGAGGCAGGCGGCAATCATGATTTCCAGATTCCATTCGGCGAGCACTGGATCGGAATACTTCCATGTGAGGACCTCGCCTTGCTCGGTGATGCGAATCTCTCCTGAAAAATCTCCCGGTGGCTGCGCGAGAATAGCGGCGTGGGTAGGACCGCCGCCCCGGCCGACCGTGCCGCCCCGTCCGTGAAAGAGCCGCAGCTTCACGCGCTGTTCACGGGCCGCCGCATGCAGATCGCGCTGCGCCTTGTGCAACTCCCACGTGCTGGTCAGCATGCCGCCATCTTTGTTCGAATCGGAGTAGCCGAGCATGACTTCCTGCACTCGGCCCCAGGAGTCGAGCATGGGCTGGTACTCGGCGGACTCCCAGACACTTTTCATTACCGTACTGGAGTTGCGGAGAGCGCTGATCGATTCGAATAGAGGCACGGGCATAAGGCCGGGATCTTGCCCGCTCTTTGCGACAGATACGCCCGCCACGCCAGCGAGGCGGACGACGTTCAGAATGTCTTCTTCGGATTGGCTGTCACTCACAATGAAGTGGCGGATCGCGCAGGGCTCGTGAGTCTTGAGTTCAGCGATGGCTCGAAAGGTTGCGAGCAGCTCAGCGGAAGGCGCTGGCAACGCGTTATGGCCTCCGGTTTCAGGGGAAACGACAGCGGACGCCATGTCAGACAGGGCTTGCGAAAGTATCTGGGCATGCTGCCGAATGTCTAGGACGTGCAGGTGGAAGCCAAAGGTGCGAACCTGGCGCAGCAGCGGGTCGACTAAGAGGATCACGAGGCGTCCGCCGTGATTGGCGCACAAGCTCTCCTGCATGAGCAGGAGATCGTTCTCGAAATCCCGCGCCGACTGGTAGGCATGTTCGTGAGCTTTTGAATCGCGGCTGTAACGCAGTCGAGCGGCGATGAAATCGAGGAAGTGCCGGTAGAGTTCGGCTTCGGTGATGCGCTTCCATCGCGAATGTTCTGCGCCCAGTTTGGTTTCGTACTCGCGCACGCGGCGCGTGAGTGCTTCCGAGGCGCCGATGCGGCGCAGAGACATACTGAGCTGGCTCACGAGCCGGGTCACGCCGGCGATGTAGTAGTCGATGAGGAGATGCCGGGCCATATCCAAGGCATCGCGCGTGCAGTCGGCGGTGACATAGGGATTGCCGTCGCGATCGCCACCAATCCAGGATCCAAAGCTCAATAGGTCGGGGAGCTTTGTCTTTCCTGCCTGGGCGCCGTACACCTGCTCGATGGAATCCTCGAGCTCGGCGTAGAGGCGCGGAATGGTTTCGAACAGAACCATGGGAAAGTAGTCGAGGCCCATGTGGATCTCGTCGCGCACGGTGGGCTTTTTCAGCCGGATTTCATCCGTCTGCCAGAGCGCGGTGATCTCCGCCAGAATTTGCGATTCGTACTCTAGGGCGTCGGTGCGGGAGAGCGGGACCTGGTCGAGCCGCTCGAGCCATCGGGCAATGCGGCGGCGCTTGAGGCGGATGGTGTGGCGGGTAATTTCGGTCGGGTGCGCGGTGAAAACCGGTGTCACCCGGATGGTGCCGAGCGCCTCGAGCACGCGCGCAAGCGGGACTCCAGCGGCGTGCATGCGAAACAGCGTTCCGCGGAACGAACCTTCGATGGGAGCGCGTCCTTCGCGCAGACGGGTCGCGCGGCGTCGGCGCTTGCGATGGTTCGTCTCGGCGAGGTTGGTCAGCTCGAAATAAATCGCAAAAGCCTTGGTAATGCGGTAAGCATCGTCGATCGAAAGCGTGCTGATCAGCTCGCGCGCTTCCGCCATCAGACCGGCTTCGAACACGTGCGGCGCCGCGCCTGCGGAAGGCTGGTCACGGTGCTGGATCAGGACCCGACGCAGACGCTCGACCACCTCGAAGAAGGCTTCCCCTTCCTGCTCCACGAGCACGCGCCCCAGCAGCGTGCCGAGCGAACGGACGTCGCGACGAAGGGGCAGCTCCTTCGCGGGATCAGTGGTATCGGCAGTGAGTTCGGCCAGCCGCGCAGACTGGTCATGCTCGCTCCACAGGGAGGCCTCGCGCATGGGCCATTTTAGCGAATCAGGGTGCTCACCTATAAATAGGTCGGCAGAGGCTGCGATCGGAATGCCCTGAAGTTTTATTTATTCCCGCGGGTTTGTCCTTGTCGGCTCGAATAAAGTTGTGGCAGACTCACAGCCGCGCCAGACCTCCCCGATTTTTCCGACCGCGATGGTGCCACAATGGTTCGCTTTCTGCGCCGCTTGCTCCCAGGGCTCGCCTTCGTCTGTTCCTCAATCGTCTCCTTCGTCTCGGGTAGCGCCCAATCCACACTGGCTGACCAAGCCCCCGTGGCAGCTTCCACATCAAGCGTGTCATCGCCAGCATCCACCCTTTCGGCGGTGCCAAGCCGACTGGCCGAAGCGAAAATGCTCTATCGCAAGGGGAGCTTTGACGCTGCGATCGCGAAGTATCAGGAGATACTCCAAGGAAACCCTCCCTCGCCCGATGCCTATGCTGGTTTAGTCCGCACTTACCTGAAGAAGAAGGATGTCCAACAGGCTTATGACACCGCAACCCATGCCCTTCAGGTGGTCGATTCCGAGCCCATTCATGTAGCTCTGGGCGAGGTTTATTTCCGTCAGGGCAGAATTCATGACGCGGAAGAAGAATGGGTAAAGGTCATTAACAGTGGCCGACAAGACGCGCGCGCCTATTTTGGTGTAGCTCGTGTACGCATGGCGCTGTCCATGTACAAAAGCGCTTGGACGTTGCTCGATAAGGCGCACACTGCGGATCCCTCCGACCCCGAAATTCAGAAGCTCTGGACCCAAAGGCTAAACCGTGCCGCGCGAATCAAGTTCCTGGAAGAGTATCTTGCCGGCGACAACAACGACGACGCCGAAACGCGGACCAGGATGCAACATTACCTGGAATACCTGAAGGCACGAGCGAACGATTCTCGGGCCGCCTGTCAATTGGTCAGTAAGACCACTACAACCGAGACGCCCTTGGTCCGTTTGCTACGAGATCCAACGCATCTTCGCGGATACGGTCTCTCTGTTGCGGTGAATGGACACAACTCCAAGCTGATGCTCGACACCGGCGCATCCGGCATTCTCGTCAATCGGAACCTCGCGGAGAAAGCTGGTATAACGCGGCTGTCCGACATGCCGGTATGGGGGGTCGGCGACAAGGGAGACAAAGCCGGCTATACCGCGGTCGCCAACTCGCTGAAGATCGGTGAACTGGAGTTCCAGGGGTGCACAGTGCGCGTACTCGAACAGCGATCGGTGGCTGACGAAGACGGGTTGATTGGAGGAGATGTGTTCGCCAGTTTTCTTGTGGACATCGACTTCCCAAACGAAAAACTGCACCTGAGCGAACTGCCGAGGCGTCCTGAAGAGAACAACAACCCGCTCAAGCTCAAAACCGAAGAGGATGACCCGGGACAGGAGAATAAAGACTCGAAGAACGATGCTGCGCCAACCACATCAAAGGAAACCAAACCGACGCAATCCGGACCGCAGGATCGCTACATAGCCCCGGAGATGAAGTCTTATACTCAAGTGCTCAGGTTTGGCCACATGCTGCTGGTGCCTACCGCAATCGGAGAAGTACCGGGAAAGTTGTTTCTACTTGACAGTGGAGCTTTCACTAATTCCATTACACCTGCAGCCGCCCGTGAGGTCACCAAGATTCACGGAGATCCGCGCGTCACCGTCAAAGGTCTTAGTGGTACTGTGAAGAGTGTCTACAGCGCGGACAGGGCTGTGCTCCAATTCGGCCACTTGAGAGAAGAAAACCAGGACCTGATCGCTTTTGATCTCACACATATGAGCGATGACACGGGCACAGAAATCTCTGGCATTCTCGGATTCACGTTGCTGCGGCTTCTCGATGTCAAGATCGATTACCGGGATGGGTTAGTGGACTTTTCATACAATCCAAAACGGTAGGCTCATTAAGTTTGGATCATAGATCGGCAAAGGTATTGATTTTCGTGCAGGCATGACGGGTGACGCCGAGCCCATCGCCTCGGTGGATGGACCGGAATCCCACACGCGTGATGCCACCGTAAGTGGAAGAAAGAACCCACCCTTTTGTCATTCCGAAGCCGAACGCGGCGGAGGAATCTGCTCCACCACGCCGCATCCTGTATCCTCCGTACTCGCGCCCAAAAGAGGACTTTTTGCTTCGAAGAAGAATGGGCGCGGCTATCCTGATACCGTGTGTGTCTATACGGCGGAGGAGATTGAGGCGAGAGTGCGATGAGTTTCTCCGAGCAATGGACGCCTATCAGCACAGCTGTTTGCTGCACGGCCCTGATTTTTGCGGCGGGATGTCATCGGGAAAAGCAAGAACCCTTGGTTGACCATCCGCGACTCACGCCCCAGGTCACCATGCACGATGTGACCTTTCATACCTCCGCACTGCAACGTAACACGCCTTACCGCGTAATCCTTCCACGCAGCATTCCCTCCGGATCGAAGCTGCCGGCGGTGTATCTACTCCACGGTGGCAACGGTAGTTTTCGCGACTGGTCCAACAACACCGATGTCGCCCGCTTTGCTGAGCGCGGCTTGATCCTTGTCATGCCCGACGGCGATGAGTCCTGGTACACCAACTCCGCCGAACATCCTGAGGATCGTTATGAGGATTACATCACTCAAGATCTCGTCACCGACGTGGAGACCCGGTTCCAGGCCGCACCCGGACGCGCGAACCGTACCATCATAGGCATCTCGATGGGAGGCTTTGGCGCCGTCAAACTTGCCCTTCGCCATCCTGACCTGTACGCTTTCGCTGGCGGACTGAGTTCCGCGCTCGATGCGCCCGGCCGTCCGTTCTCGATCGCGCGGATCGGGCAGTACCGGCACTATCGTTCGATTTTCGGCCCGGTGGACAGTGCAAGCCGCCACGAAAACGATCCTTTTGCGCTGGCAACTTCAGCAGATCCGGCGAAGATGCCCTACTTTTTTCTCACCTGCGGCGACAACGAAGGGTTACTCGCAACCAATCGCAATTTCGCCCAGATTCTCGGGCAGCGGCACTTCCCTTACGAATTTCACATCGTTTCGGGCGGACACGACTGGAAGCAGTGGAATGCGAGTCTCGACGGCGTGTTCAGCAGCCTGCTCGATCACTTGGGCGCAAGATGATGCGCGCGCCCCTGCAATTACGGCCTCTTTTTCCACATTCCATTCCTCGTGCTTCTCTGTCATAATTGATCGTGCACCCCACGCTGCACAATTTTCCAAGACAAAATAAAGTGAGGAAGCGATGTCGGCAAAGTACATCTTTGTGACAGGCGGAGTTGTGTCTTCATTGGGCAAAGGTTTGGCCGCGGCTTCGATTGGATGCCTGCTCGAAAGCCGCGGGCTGAAAGTGAACCTGATGAAGTTTGACCCCTACCTGAACGTTGATCCCGGCACCATGTCTCCCTTCCAGCACGGCGAAGTCTTCGTCACCGATGACGGCGCCGAAACCGATCTCGATCTTGGACATTACGAGCGTTTCACTCACGCCAAACTTTCCCGCGACAACAACTGGACGACCGGACGAATTTACGAGCAGATCATCGCCAAGGAGCGGCGCGGCGATTATCTCGGCAAGACCGTGCAGGTGATTCCGCATGTGACTAACGAAATCAAGGCCGCGATGAAAAAAGTCGCGCAGGATGTGGATGTGGCCATCGTCGAGATCGGGGGCACGGTGGGCGATATCGAGTCCCTACCGTTCATGGAAGCCATCCGACAGATGCGGCAGGAACTGGGTCGCGAACACACGCTGTTCGTCCATGTCACGCTGGTGCCGTTCATTGCGGCGGCGCAGGAATTGAAGACCAAGCCCACACAGCACTCGGTGAAAGAACTGCTCAGCATAGGAATTCAGCCGGACATTCTGCTCTGCCGCACGGACCGGTTCCTCGCGAAGGACATCAAGTCGAAGATTGCGCTCTTCTGCAACGTGGAAGAAGAGGCCGTGATCACCGCCAAAGACGTTGCTTCGATCTACGAAGTGCCGCTCGTGTTTGCGCGGGAGAATGTGGACACGCTGGCGCTGAAGTACCTACACGTGGAAGCGAAGGAGCGCGATCTTTCGAAGTGGGAAGACATCGTGCATCGCGTCTATAACCCGAAGGCGGATGTGACCATCGGGATTGTGGGCAAGTACGTTGAGTACGAAGATTCCTACAAGTCGCTGAAGGAAGCGCTGGTGCATGGCGCGCTGGCGCACAATCTGAAATTGCAGGTGAATTGGATTGAAGCGGAGGGGCTCGAGGGAGCCGACTCGCAGTACGAAGAGCAACTGCAAGATTATGACGGGATCCTGGTGCCGGGCGGGTTTGGGAAGCGCGGAATCGAGGGAATGCTGGTCGCGATTCGATACGCGCGCGAGAAGAAAGTCCCCTACTTTGGAATTTGCCTGGGGATGCAGACGGCGTGCGTGGAGTTTGCCCGCAACGTTTGCGGACTTGCGGACGCGAACTCGAGCGAGTTCGATCCGGCAACGCCGCATCGCGTGATTTACAAACTGCGCGAACTGCGGGGCGTGGAGGAACTGGGCGGAACGATGCGACTGGGCGCCTGGCCCTGCAAGATCGAGCCCGGAACGCTGGCTTACAACGTGTATGGCAAGTTGGAGATCAGCGAGCGGCACCGGCACCGTTATGAGTTCAATCGCGAGTATGAAGGGACGCTGACCGCTGGTGGGTTGCGGATTTCGGGGTCGACGCCGGATGGAACGTATGTCGAGATGGTGGAGATTCCGGAGCATCCGTATTTCATTGGCTGCCAGTTCCATCCCGAATTCAAATCGAAGCCGCTGGAGCCGCATCCTTTGTTCAAGGCATTTGTGGGAGCGGCGTATGAGCACGGATTGAAGCGGCGATCCGAGAAGGCGGCGGCTGAGGTGGAGATGTTTCATCGGCCGGAGAAGGTGGGGCGGCGGTAGGGCGAGTTTCGGGTTTCGGGCAAAAGCAAACACTAAGGACACGAAGGTTGCACGAAGGCCCGTCCCAAAGCTACTTCGTGCCTCCGGAGTGTTCTTCTTGTGTCCTTCGTGCTCCCCTAGTGTCCTTCGTGGTTTAAGATTTGCTCAGCACACTGAATGGGGGTCTCCTTCCAATTCGATAATGTCCGGATCGGCTCCGGCAGCCTGTTTCTGATTGCGGGGCCATGCGTGATTGAGAGCGAAGATCATGCCATTCGCATGGCAGAAATTATTAAGGGCGTAACACGTTCGCTGAATCTCCCATTCATCTTCAAGGCTTCCTATGACAAGGCGAACCGGACTTCGCTCAAGAGCTTTCGTGGGCCTGGGCTCAAGGAGGGCTTGCGAATTTTGAAAAAGGTAAAAGACGAAGTGCGCGTGCCGATTCTGACCGACGTGCATGAGGCTGCCGATGTTGCAAGCGTGGCGGAGGTCGCCGACATCCTGCAAATTCCGGCGTTTCTTTGTCGCCAGACCGACCTCATCGTAGCGGCCGCGCTTACCGAGCGCGTGGTGAATATCAAGAAAGGGCAGTTTGTTTCGCCGTGGGATATGAAGCACGTGGTCGAGAAGTGTCGTGCCTCGGGAAACAAGCGCGTGTTCGTGACCGAGCGTGGGTCGAGCTTTGGGTACAACAACCTGGTGGTCGATATGCGCTCGCTGGCGATCATGCGCAAGTTCGCGCCGGTGGTGTTCGATGCCACCCACTCAGTGCAGTTGCCTTCGGCCGCGCACGGAGATGAGAACGGGAATGCGACCAGCGGAGGGCAGCCGGAGTTTATTCCGGTGTTAGCGCGCGCCGCGGTGGCGGCCGGAGTGGACGGGATTTTTATGGAAGTCCACGACAACCCCAAGGAAGCCAAGTCAGACGGGCCCAACGCGCTCGATTCGCGCAAGCTGCGTGGGGTATTGAAGGAGTTGTTGGCCGTACAGAAGGGGTTGGCGAAGGCGCACGCCACCCCTTGAGTGCTAAATGCTTATTTGGTGGCGCCGGCGTCTTGCCTTGTTTTTGTAGCGCCGGCGTCTCGCCGGCTATCGGACTACCGTTCCATCGACGCGTTCGCGCAACCACAGATGCCGGCAGGATGCCGGCGCTACTTCATTCGTGCTTCGCCTTGAACACTGAAAATCCAACAAAGAAAACGCCGGAGTCGATTCCGGGATTCAAGTGCGCCTGGTAGTCGTTGGAGAGGTGGTGGTACTTCCAACCGAAGGTTAGGGATCGACCGGGACGCAGGAGGACTTGCGCTCCGAAGCCGATGCTGATGGTGTAATTGAACTGCGCGGATTCCAGAATCGGCACCTGCTGGTTGAAGTGAAGGAATCCGAGACTTCCGTTCACGAAGGGCTGGATTCTTCTCGGACCGAAGTTGGCCTGCACGCCAATAGGTGTGGCTCCGACACCGTAAATCGTGCCGCCCGGATTGATTAACAGCTTTCCATCGACAATGAATTTCTGTGTGGGCTGGATCTCGAAGGCGACGGGAACAATTTCCGCCGTGTATTTCAGGGTGACCGAACGGCCGGCAAGCAGGGTGCGCGCATACTGGAGATTCAGCAGAAAAAGTTGCCGGTCTTTCGAGGTTCCTTTCAGAACGAAGGAGAATGGCGAGTAGCCGCTCCAAAGTCCAAACTCGTTCGTGCCACGGCGAAGCAAAGGAGTTGCGGAGCTCGCCGGAGCGGGCTGAGTGGAATCTGCCGGAAGAGGCCCGGACTGCGCGAGGGCAGGCGTAAGCAGCGCCGCAAGACAAAGCAGCAGCCCGCAAATGCTGTGGCATGCCGGAGAGGTGCTGGTATGTGCGGGCAAACTCATGAAACGTGATCCGGTAGACTACAACACCTGCTTTCGCTGGAGATGTCATTTTTCAGGCGATCCTGAGGCCGTTACGGACCCAGCGCTGAATCTGTTAACATCCTCGCCTCATCTGTGGCGTAGGCGGAATATGTGTTTCGCCGGTGCGGGCCTGTGTAGGCCATCTGAAGCGAGGGCCGGTTACAAATCGAATTCATCAAGCAATTGACGTCATGCCTATTCTTGCGGCCATTCTCGGTATCCTCACCATCCTTTCGGTCCTGTTGGACGCATTCGAGACCATCGTTCTGCCGCGCAAGGTGCAACGCGCGTTCCGCCTGACTTCCTGGTTTTACCGGCACACATGGGTGCCTTGGGTACGGGTGTCGCAGCTGATCCGGGTACGCAGCTGGCGAGAAAATTTTCTGGGATATTTCGGACCGTTCTCGCTCATCCTGCTTCTGGCATTCTGGGCCCTGGGATTGATCCTGGGGTTTGCCCTGGTGCAGTTTGGACTGGGGGAACATGTGCGACTGGGAAATGAACCGATCACTTTCGGCATCCTGCTGTATCACAGCGGGGAGACGTTCTTCACGCTGGGCTATGGCGACATCACTCCGACGTCGGGGCTGGCACGCGCGCTCGCCGTCATGGAAGCAGGGATGGGATTCGCTTTCCTGGGCGTGGTGGTGGGCTATCTGCCGGTGGTCTACTCGTCGTTTTCGAATCGCGAGATCGAGATTTCGCTGCTCGATTCGCGGGCGGGGTCGCCGCCGTCGGCCGGCGAATTGCTGGCGCGCCTCGGTTGCTGCCCTGATCCAGTCGTTCTGGACAACATTTTTCGAGATTGGGAGCGGTGGTCGGCGGACCTGCTGGCAAGCCATATTTCTTATCCCGTATTGTGCTTTTTCCGTTCACAGCACAGCAATCAGTCGTGGCTGGGCGCACTGACCACGATGCTGGATGTGACGTCGCTGGTCCTGGCCGGAATCGATGGCATTCCGAAGGAGCAGGCGAAGCTCACGTTCGCCATGGCCCGGCATGCGGCCGTCGACCTGGCTCAGGTGGTCAATGCGCGATACGAACCGCACGCCCCCGACCGGCAATCTCAGGAAGAGCTGGTGAAGTTGCGGAAGACTCTGGCCGCAGCCGGCATGCGGGTGCGGGACGATGCCGACGCGGATGCCAAGCTGCTCAAAATGCGGTCATTGTATGAACCTTATTGTTACGCGCTAGGGCGTCGCCTGCTGCTCGACGTTCCCGCATGGACCCGGGAGGAAAAGAAGAAAGACAATTGGCAGGGCGGGCCGTGGGACCGCGCCATCCTGGCCAAGGGCCTGGGTGAGAAAGTCCATGTAATCGACGAGCACTTCTGATCGCGCCAACCTGCCCGCAACGCGGTTTTGGTAACATCCTCGTTCCCATGAAACATACCGGCGAAAATGTGGTCCGGATTGAGGCGGAAGCGCTGCGTGCCTTGGCGGACCGCATTGCCGGACCGATGGCGCAGGCTTTCGAGCGCGCGGTCGATTTGATGGATGCTTGCCGCGGTCGCGTGGTGGTGACCGGCATGGGCAAGAGCGGGATTATTGCGCGCAAGGTGGCAGCGACGCTGAGTTCGATTGGAACTCCCGCATTGTTTATGCATCCGGTGGATGCAGTGCACGGCGATCTCGGGATGGTGGTCCGCGGGGACGTGGTGCTTGCGTTGTCGGCCAGTGGAGAAACCGAAGAGATTCTGCGGCTGCTGGCAACCATCAAACGGTTGCAGGTGCCACTGATCAGCATGACGGGGGATTGCATCTGTGCGGATGCGAGCACGAGCAGCAGCAGGCTCTCCACTTTGGCTGAGGCGGCAGAGATCGCGCTCGACTGCTCTGTGGCGAAGGAAGCGTGCTCGTTGGGACTAGCGCCCACCGCGTCCACGACTACGATGCTCGCGCTCGGCGATGCACTCGCGGTCGCACTCTCGGAAAAGCGTGGGTTCAAGGAAGAGGACTTCGCGAACCTGCATCCCGGAGGCAAACTGGGAAAGAAGCTGGCGCGTGTGGAAGCGCTGATGCACAACGGCGACGCCCTGCCGCGCGTGGTGGCAGAGACCAGAATGCCGGACGTGATCTACGAGATGTCGCGGAAGAAGCTGGGCATGACGACCGTGGTCGAAGGCGAGAGACTGCTGGGGGTCATCAGCGACGGCGATCTGCGGCGTCTGCTGGAGCGGCGCGGCAAAGATGCGCTCGACCTGACCGCGGGCGAGTGCATGACCCGCGATCCGAAGACCATTTCGCCACACGAGTTCGCCGCGACTGCGCTGGCAATTATGGAGGAGAAGAAGATCACGTCGCTGGTCGTTGTCGACGACGATCGCCATCTGCGAGGCGTCGTGCATCTGCACGATCTGTGGGGAACGGAGATGGTGTAGCGCACGGTCTCGCCGGCTGCATGGAGGGCATCCTGCCCTCCGGTGGCGCTACAATCAATTGCAAGGGGTTCACTCATGTACCACTACGATCCGACCACCGCGCTTGAAGAACTGAGCGAAGAGGCTACGCTACCCAATCCCGTGCACCTGCGGGACATGATTTTGCGCAAACGGCTCAAGCCAGAAGAATCGCTGGAACTCAATCGCATGTTCACCGAGTACCAGAAATTCTTTGGAGAGACGCAAAAACTGGGCAAGCAAATTTTGAAGCAGTTGACAGCGTAAACAGAGGCCACAGCAGCCGACATCCGCTCGAAAACGCAACTGGGGAACATGAGCTGAGGTTTTCCAAGTGATCTGAACGTGCTGAGTCGACTCTTCATCCATCATTTACAATGACCGATTCCACGAACAGGAAGCACGGGTGCTGAGAACCAGCGCTTGAGGCCAGACTGCTCGCAATAAAACTATGCATCGTTGGTCAGAACTGTTTATCCCTACTTTGCGCGAAGCCCCGGCTGATGCCGAGGTCGCCAGTCACAAGTTCCTGGTACGAGCCGGTTATGTGCGCCAACTGGCGGCCGGCATCTATTCCTATCTGTTCATGGGGCAGCGCTCGTTCACCAAGATCATGAACATCGTGCGCCAGGAGATGGACACGATTGGGCAGGAATTTTTTCTCCCTGCCATTCATCCGCGGGAATTATGGGAGGAGAGCGGACGCTGGGCGGTGATGGGCCAAAACATGTTCCGGCTAAAGGATCGCAAAGGCGCGGAGTTGGCGCTGGGCATGACCCACGAGGAAGTCATGACCGACATCGCGCGCAAGGAACTGCGCAGCTACAAGCAGCTTCCCCAGATCTGGTACCAGATCCAGACCAAGTTCCGCGACGAGCCGCGGCCGAGGTCCGGCCTGTTGCGCGTGCGGCAGTTCATCATGAAGGACTCGTATTCGTTCGACATCGATGCGGCCGGGCTCGACGTTTCCTACAAGAAGCATTATGACGTCTATTGTCGGATTTTCGATCGCTGCGGGCTGAAGTACATGGTGGTGGAAGCGCATTCAGGGGCGATGGGCGGCTCGCTGTCGCATGAATTCATGGTGCGCACCCCCGCCGGAGAAGACCTGATTGTTAGCTGCGAAAAGTGCAATTACGCGGCGAACATGGAAAAGGCGACCTCGCAGCTGGACGCGGTCGACGACTTGAAACCCGAGGGCGACGGCAAGCCGCTACTCGTTCACACGCCCGGTCAAAAGACGATTGAAGATGTTGCGCGATATCTGGGAGTCTCGCCGAAAAACAAGATCAAGACCTTGGCGCTGATGGCGAATGAAGTGGACGGCAAGAGCGGCAAGCCGAAGCCGCGCCCAGTGATTCTGCTGATGCGGGGCGACCACCAGATGAATGAGGCGAAGCTTTCGAGCGCGGTGGGCGGACTCGAAACGCGTCCGATGCAGGAAGAGGAGATTGTCGCCCTGTTTCATTCGCCGGCTGGATTTCTGGGGCCGATCGGCATTGATTGGGCAAAGAGTCTGGACGATGGCGACAAGCCCATTCTCATCGTCGATGAAGCTCTCAAGGGACGGAAAAATCTGATCTCGGGAGCGAACAAGCAGGATTACCACCTCAAGAACGTGACTCCGGGAGGGAGTTTCCATCCGACGGCCTACGCGGATCTGCGCAGCGTGGTGGCGGGCGAAGCCTGCCCGAATTGCGGAGCGCCTTTGCGCATCGATACAGCAGTGGAGATTGGGCACATCTTCAAGCTGGGCTACAAGTATTCAGAATCGATGGGCACCCGTGTGCTCGACCGCAATGGCAAAGAAGTCATGCCCATCATGGGGTGCTATGGGATCGGGATCGAACGCATCCTGACGGCGATCGTCGAACAGAATAATGACGAGAACGGATTCTGGCTGCCGCCGCAGGTGGCGCCCTTTGAAGTGGTAGTGGTGCCGACGAATGTCTCGGATGACAAGATTCGGACGACGGCAGAGGATATTGCGCACCGGATGGAGGCGGCGGGCTTTGAGGTGTTACTGGACGACCGGGACGAAAGGCCAGGGGTGAAGTTCAAGGATGCTGACCTAGTGGGCATACCCTTTCGTGTCAATGTCGGCAAGAAGGTTACCGAAGGCACTGTCGAGGTCGTTCAACGCTCGACTCGCGAAATGCGGGATGCTAGCATCAGCGCAATAACGGAATACTTCCAGAATTTGCTGAGGCCTGCGCTCTGAAGCTTTTGTCTTCGGCCGCGGGGCCGCAGGCGGAAAGCATCATGGGCACGATCAAACTGATTCTCGTTCTCGGCTTGTTGGGCGGCTTGGCGTATGTTTGTGCCGAAATCATCCCGCCCTATTTCGCGAATTACGAATTTCAAGATACCCTCGATACCGAAGCGCGCCTTGGGACCTACAGCACCAAGGGAGACGAAGTCATTCGCGATGCGGTTTTCAAGCGCGCTCAGGAATTGGAACTACCTCTCACGCGCGACCAGATCAAAGTCCAGCGAACAGGCGGTCCGGGAACCGGCAGCGTGTTGATTGAGACATCGTATTCGGTGCACGTCGAGCTCCCAGGCTACCCCATGGATCTCGATTTCCACCCCCAGAGCAAAAACAAAGGCGCGTTCTAGAAGGCGTCCACGTCTGCAATCGAAGACTGCGATCGCGGGTCGGAGTTCGTCTTGCCATTTCCCATGTACCTATCAACGCCGGCGCCAGCCTACGTTACCCATGCGGTTACTAATTACCCGCGACATGCGTAACTTTGTCAGCGCACTATCCCTGCCCTAATATCCGCACAGTGCGCCGGACCACGTAAGTCGCCTTGGGGGCGTATGCACTCTTCCCCATCGCCGGTCCCAGGGAATCTCCGACGTTCAGACGCGAGCCACCGGAGAAAACACTCGGTCCGTTTGCACTCTTGGCAGGGAGAATGGAATGAAATACGCGAACCGATTTTTTTCGTTGCTGGCCTTGGCAGGGTATCTGCTGATCGTGACGGGCTGCGGTCAGACATCGAATTGTAGCGGAATCACGTTTGGCGGAGGAGGTAGCTCAGGTGGAGGCGGTGGCTTGAGCGGCTCCGGAAACGCGTGCAGCCCGGGAACGGGTGGCAACGGGGGCGGAGGAGGAGGAGGAGGGTCGAATGTGGATTTGCTCTACTTCGTCGGCGGCGGCAATGATATCGACGGAGCCAGCTTGAACAGCAGCGGCATCTTTGCTTCGATTAGCGGCGTGACGGCCCCGAACATCGGCACCAGTTCGTTTTCCGCACCAGACATCGTGATCGCCAACAAGGCATTCTTGTATGTGCCTTACCGAGCGAACGTCAATGGCAGCGATCAGGGATTCGTGGCAGCCTACCAAATCAATCATTCCTCTGGCGCTTTGAGCAACATCTCGGGAAGCCCCTTTTCGACGGGAACGAGCGGAGCGGATTCTGCCGCGCTCGATCCGAAGGGAAGGTTTCTTTTTGTGGGCGATCAGGTATCGGGAGCTGTATCGTCGTTTCAAATCAACTCCTCTACTGGTGCACTGACGCCATCTCCCGGTTCACCCCTCGTGGATCCGTCGACGGGCCCGATTGAAATGACCGTGGACGGAACAGGAAACTTTCTGTATTTCGTGCAAGGGTCACTGAGCGGCGACGCTATCGAGTACCTGATCGATCAGAACACGGGTGCCCTATCTCCGGGCGGCGTATTTTTCGTGAGAGCCTCGCGCATACGCACCGAGTCAACTGGCAAGTTTCTATTCGCGGTGGGCGGGAGTTCGGGAGGGATCGACGTTTACAGTATCCAGACCGGGACCGGGAATCTGGCGTTTCAAGCCAGCTTTCCCACGGCAACTTCCTGCTATGACATGACGGTGAGCCCGAATGGACAATTCCTTTACGCCTTCGCCAAGGCCGGACAAACACCAGAAAAGCTGCAGGGATTTTCCATCGATGTGAATGGAGTGCTGACGAATCTGCCAGGATCTCCCTTCACCACGATTCCGGGGCAGTTTGCGGGACAATTCGACCAGAGTGGAACCCATCTGTTCACGTATAAGTTAACCGGATACTCGGTTCTCACGGTGGACCCAAGCACCGGGATCCCGACGAATCCCACGCCTGACCTGAGTGTGACGTCAACGCCGTTTTTTGCGGTCACTCAGTAACCGGGTCGGTTACGATGAATTCCGTCCCTTCAGCTCAGCAAGTGAGCTGAAGGGTTTCGTTTCCCGCGCAGCAAATTGCACCGCACGGGGTTAGAATAAAAGAAACCCTCCCGAAGTTGTTCTCGAACGAGGCTGTGTCGGCGCTCTGGCCGGGAGGAAGATTGGCTGCTGGGGATTTCCTGGCAACGGTGACTCTGCCCATCTAACGTGGCTATCAAACTGAAGATCCCGAAGACTCCAGTCTCAAGCAGGAAAGATGCGGGCGTGATTCCGCGCGACCCCGTCGTCCGTACGGTTCTAGCGATCTTTCTCGCGCTCGCGCTGCTGGTGATAGGGGGATTCTCGTATTTCTATGTGAAGTACGACCGGGTGATCGCGAAGCGGTTCAGCAACCCGATATTCAGCAACTCGGCTCACATCTACGCCATTCCGAAGACGGTACGTCCAGGGCAGACCCTGCAGGCGAAGGCGATTGCCGCCGATCTTCGGCACGCGGGCTATTCAGAAAACACGGATACGTCTCCGATGGGCAGCTATCACCTGTTGAAAGACGGCATCGAGATCACGCCCGGACCAGAGTCGTACCATAGCCCCGATCCAGCGCGAATCACCGTGCAGAACGGGAAGGTCGACAGCATTACCAGCCGCGGCAGCGAACTGTCAGCCTACGAACTGGAACCGCAGCTGGTCACCGCATTGTTCGATGCAGAACAGCGCTCGAAGCGGCAACTGGTGAAATACGACGAGATTCCGAAAGTGATGGTCGATGCCGTGCTCGCCATCGAAGACCGTCGCTTTTTCCAGCATGGGGGCGTGAATTTTCTGCGTCTGGCAGAGGCCTTCTGGATTGACGTAACCCGGCAACGCCACGAGCAGGGCGGTTCGACCATCACCATGCAGCTTTCGCGGGCATTTTTCCTCACACCTGAGAAGACGGTCAAGCGGAAGCTGTCGGAAATCATGATTGCGCTCGAACTCGAGCAAAAGTTCAGCAAGCAGCAGATTTTCGAGTTTTACGCAAACCGGGTCGACCTGGGACAGCGGGGATCGTTCACGATCAGCGGGTTCGCAGAGGCATCGAAGTCTTATTTCAACAAAGATCTCAAGGACATCACGCTGCCGGAGGCGGCGCTCTTGGCCGGGCTGATTCAGGCGCCCAGTTATCTTTCGCCGTACCGCCACCCCGAGCGCGCGCTGGATCGCCGCAATATCGTGCTGGACGCAATGGCCGACACGCACGCGATCACCCGAGCGGAAGCGGACAAGGCCAAAGCCACGCCTCTCAAGCTGGCGCCTCCGAACGTCGAAGCTAGTGATGCTCCCTACTACATCGACCTGGTGCGCGATACGCTGGTCAACAAGTTCAACGAGCGCGAGGTAAACGATCAGTCCTATCGCATCTATACGACGCTCGATCCAGACTTGCAGCGCGCGGCCGCGCAATCGGTGGAAATGGGAATCAAGCTGGTCGATGACCAGGTCACGAAAATGCGCACGCGCAAGGTGAAAGTGGGCAAAGGGAAATACGAGACCCACGTAGTGCCTGGGCCGCAGGCGCAGGTGGCGCTGGTGGCGCTCGATCCCCGTTCAGGCGCGGTGCTGGCGCTGGTCGGCGGACGCAACTACGGCTTCAGCCAATTGAACCATGCGGTGGCGAAGCGACCCACCGGATCAATCTTCAAGCCTTTTGTATACGCGGCGGCAATGAACACAGCGCTCGATGGAACGACCAGTGTCCTGACGCCGGCGTCGATGGTGGATGATACCGCGACGACCTTCGCCTATGGCGACCAAATCTACGAGCCAAGGAATTACAAAGAGGAGTATCACGGCCCGGTCACGCTGCGGTATGCGCTGGCGATGTCGTTGAACAACGCTACGGTAAAGCTCGCGGAAGAAGTTGGCTACGACAAGGTAGCGGATCTTGCCAAGAACGCCGGCATCGCCTCGGTGAAGGCGACCCCCGCGATGGCGCTGGGGGCCTACGATGCCACGCCGCTGGAGATGGCGGCAGCGTACACAGCCTTCGCGAATGAGGGGACCAGGATTTCGCCCATCTTCGTAAACTCGGTCCGCAATGCGAAAGGGGATGTGCTGCAGGATTTCATTCCCGACAAGCGTCAGATCATGGACCCGCGCATCGCCTTTGTGATGACGGACATGATGCAAGGAGTAGTGAATTTCGGTTTAGGGTATTCGGCCGTGCGGGGTCGGGGCTTCCAGGCACCGGCTGCAGGCAAAACCGGCAGCTCGCACGACGGGTGGTTTGCGGGATACACCAGTAACCTGCTGTGCATCGTTTGGGTGGGGTATGACGACTACAGCGATCTGCACCTTAGTGGCGCCCAAACCGCAGCCCCGATCTGGACGGAGTTCATGAAAAGGGCGGCTGCTCTGCCACAATACTCGGATATGCGTATTTTCACGCAGCCTTCCGGGGTGGTAGATGTGCAACTGGACAAGGCTACGAACCGGCTCGCAACTCCATCCTGCCCAGAGACTTACACGGCCGCGTTTGTTGCCGGGACCGAGCCGAGGGAGACTTGCGATCAGACCGGGGTAGGTGGATTCTTCTCGCACCTGTTAGGGCTGGGCGATAAGCCATTGCCACCGCCACCCCCCGGGGCGCAAACGTCCGCCGACGGGCAGACCCCTTCGGACGCCGATAAAAAGAAAAAAGGATTTTTTGGCAAAATTGTGGGAATCTTTAAGGACGACAAATCGTCGTCCAAGCCGTCCAAACCACCGGATGGCGGGGGTACCACCCCCCAATAACAGACGACGGAGCAAGCGCCCGAGGCCTGGGCGACGCGATTCCGGACCGGGACGCTGCTTGTAATCAGGAGGTATTGCCATGTCTCCTCGACGAGCCTGGACCCTCTCCCTGCTGCTGCCGTTTTCCCTTGTCGCTCTCAGCGGAATCGGTTTTTGTTCTCCAAACGCGCATGCTGATCAAGTACAGGCGATCACGCCGATCCGGAACGTAGAGCCGCCTCCAAACGACGCGAAAGCGGAAACCTTGGAAGAGCGCGGCGATACCCTGCGCGCACAAAAGCTTTATCTGGATGCGCTCGATTACTATCGCGCAGCCTTGGGCAAGAAACCGAATGCCTCGACCCTTTACAACAAGATCGGCATCGTCGAATTGCTCATGCAACGTTGGCCGGACGCAAAGAAAAGTTTTGAGCAGGCCATTCGAGCCGACCGGCAATATGCTGACGCCTACAACAATCTCGGGGTGATTTTTTACATCGGGAAGAAGTACGGCAAAGCTATCGATCGCTACAACAAGGCAATCCGCTATCGCGATGATGCAGCTTCTTATTACAGCAACCTGGGTGCGGCGTTGTTCTCGAAAAAGGAATTTGAGAAATCGGTGGCCGCGTATGCACACGCTCTGCAGCTTGACCCCGATGTGTTTGAGAGATCCTCTCGAACCGGTGTGGCTGCTCAGATGTCGAAACCGGAAGACCGCGCACACTACGATTACGTGGTTGCGAAGCTGTACGCCAAGATGGGCGTCACGGAGCGATCGCTGGAGTACCTGCGGCGGGCGATGGAAGAAGGCTACAAGAGTATCAACAGCGTCTACAAAGACGAAGAGTTTGCCGGATTGCGGAAGGATCCCAGGTTTACAGAGTTGATGGCGGCGCGTCCGCCAGCCATCACGGACTAGATTTTTGAGTGGTTCGTCGTCAAGCTAGAGTTTGTAAATTCCTACCGACGAGGGTTGGGCTACTTGGTGTGGGTCGGTGAACGCAGAACCTGAGCCGATTCCATTCAGCAAGCGAATTAGCTCCTCGCCCGAGCTTTCCGTCGAGGGAAGCCCGTCTGATAAAGGCGCTGGATGTGGTCGCGAACTGTGCTCAGGCTCTTTGAAGCGAGTGTTGAAAGACTGTTTCCCTCAAGCTCCGCATCGCTGAAGCCTGCGCCTTGCATCTGCACTATGGCAGCCCTTAATCGCCTGGTGCAGGAATCGTCCATGCCAAGAAACCGAAAGGCCTGCGCGGACGTATTCCCGTCCGCCCCAACGTGCAGAAATTCGATCTGCGCAGTTACTTTTCCGAATACGGTCTTCAGATCCAAACTCGCTAACGTTCCTCGTGGAAGGGGGGCTTCGGTATGAATGACCGATCCTCCTGTCAAGGACAGGCGCTGAAGGACCCCGACAAACCGATGGTCACGGATCGTGAACAGTACCCGTTCGCGATTGGGAACGCGGATACGCGCAGGACGCTCAGGCTTGACGGATGCCGGTGACCTTATTGCCATTCTAAAGAGAATGCAGACACCTGCGTGGTTCGGTCAAATTACCCAGGATTCGCAGGAGCGTTACTGATGTAAGCGTTGCTGTTATGACCACGGCGATTACACTCATCTCCGCCGACGTGCGAATGTGCCGATAAACGATTGAAAATGTATGCGGATATTGGTGTTTGCCCTCAGCGGTAGGTAAAGAATTGTAAAACCTGACACAGAGCCGCTATCCAGGAGTTAGAGTGTTCTGCATTACTCCTGAAAACAACAGGGTGAGTAAGGAGAAACGGTAACCCACTGATTGCCGACCCGAGCACGCCCCAAGCAGGCAATCAGTGGGTTTTTGAATTCAGCTGTTACTTCTAGCCTTAGCTTCCTCCGCAACTGAAAATCTCTGCTTGAATTTGGAATCCGATTCTAATTTGGAATCCGATTCTTTCGACGGATGTTTCGAGTCGAACCCGTTCAAATGCGGTGTTCTATCAGGGCGCGCCTTGAGGCGCGTTGTCAAAAACACCTTCTCGGAAGCGCCTTCAGACGCTGTCGATTCAAGAGCAATCTGCGTCAATACTGACGGAAAGCGGTCTGTCTATCTGGTGAGCTAATGGCGAATGGCTAACAGCTAAAAGCTCTTCTTCGGACTCCGCTCGTAGATGTACTCGCTCACCACGTGTTTCCACTTTCCTTGTGCTTTCAGGATGTACTCGATGGCGTCGCGGGCGGCGCCGTCTCCGCCGGCGTGTTCTGTGATGATGTGCGCTTCTTTCTTTACTTCCTTGCGCGCGTTCGCCACGGCAATGGCGAACCCGCAATTGCGCATGACAGGGAGATCGATGACGTCGTCGCCGACGAACGCCGCCTCGGAAGACTGCAGGTTCGCTTTTTTCAGGATTCCCTCGAAGCAGGTGAGCTTGTCCTGAATTCCCTGATGGACGTGTTCGATTTTCAGGTCGCGGGCGCGCAGGGCGACAGTTTCGGAGATGCGCTTGGTGATCAGCCCGGTTTGGATTCCCCCCAGGCGCGCCAGCGAGAAGGCGGCGCCGTCATGCGCGTGGAAGCCCTTGGCCTCGATCATGGTCTGGCTCAGCAGGCCGTAGCCGCCCTTGTCCTCGAAACTGGCGACATGTTCGCGCGTGCTCTGATGGGCTCCGGCGGGCGCAGGGAAAATCCAGATTTTGCCATCGGTGAGAACACCGTCGACATCAAATAGGATGAGCTTGATTCTCTTCGCCCGAGCCTGGGCGGAATTTTTGCTTGGCATCGCCGGATTCTAGCATTCGCGAAATAACCCGGCGTTTTAGCTGGATTTTACGGGCGTAGGCGAACAATTTACGAAAGTCCGAAATCCCGATAAAATAACCGAATGTGCTTTCCTGTTCCCCAGTCGCTGGCGTGGGCGCACCCATTGGTACAGGACTGGTTCGTCCAGCGCTTTGGAACGCCCACGGAACCGCAGGAACAGGGATGGCCGCACATTCTGGCGGGTCGAACGACTCTGATTTCGGCGCCTACGGGCTCAGGCAAAACGCTGGCCGCTTTTCTGGCGTGCATTGATCGCCTGGTGCGCAAAGCTCTGGCTGGGGAGTTGCAGGACCGCACGGAAGTTCTGTACGTGTCTCCGCTGAAGGCTCTGGGCAACGACATTCAGAAGAACCTCGAAATTCCTCTGGGCGAAATCCTGCAAATGGCGGGCGAGCGCGGCCTGCTGATGCCAGAGATCCGCACCGCGGTCCGCACTGGGGATACCCTGATGCCGGAGCGGCGGGCCATGCTGAAGCGGCCGCCGCACATCCTGGTCACGACGCCAGAATCGCTTTACATTCTGCTGACTGCGGAAAAGAGCCGGGCCATCCTGCGCGATATCGAAACGGTGATCGTGGATGAAATCCACGCAGTCGCCGACGACAAGCGCGGAGCCCACTTGGCAATTTCGCTCGAGCGACTGCAAGCTCTCACACATAATCCGCCCGTCCGAATTGGTCTTTCCGCAACCCAGAAGCCGATCGAGGCAGTCGCCCACTTCCTGACCGGCAACGGGCGTCCCGATCCCGTGATCGTCAACATCGGGCACAAGCGGCAACTCGACCTGGGCGTCGAAGTTCCGCCCAGCCCGCTCGGGCCGGTCGCCTCGAATGAGATGTGGGACGAGATCTACGCGCGCGTGATTGAGCTAGTCGAGCAGCATCGTTCCACCCTGGTGTTCGTGAACACGCGCCGCATGGCCGAGCGCATGGCGCACCAGTTGGGTGAGCGCATTGGCGAGGATAATGTCGCGGCGCACCATGGAAGTCTGTCGCGCAAGTTGAGGCTGGCAGCGGAAAAGAAGCTGAAAGAGGGACAGGTCAAAGTACTGGTGGCGACCGCGTCGCTGGAGCTTGGGATCGATATCGGCACGGTCGATCTGGTCGTGCAGATCAATTCTCCGCGGTCGATCGCGGTGGGGTTACAGCGGGTGGGGCGTTCCGGACACTGGCGTGGCGCGGTTCCGAAAGGCAGGTTTTTTGCCACTACGCGCGATGACCTCCTGGAATGTGCTGCGCTGGTGCACGCGATCCGACACGGGGATCTCGATCGGCTTATCATTCCGGAATCTCCGCTGGACATCCTGGCGCAGCAGATCGTGGCGGCGTGCGCGGCCGAAGAGTGCGGCGAAGTCGAACTGTTTGACCTGATGCGGCGGGCCTATCCCTACCGCCATCTTTCCCTCGAAACCTACCATGCGATTCTCGAAATGCTTTCGGAGGGCATCGCCGCGCGGCGCGGGCGCTACGGCGCATATCTGCATCGGGATCGAGTGAACGGGAAATTGCGGGCACGACGGGGGAGCCGGCTCGCAGCTATTACCAGTGGCGGCGCAATTCCGGACAACGCGTTGTACACGGTGGTCGCTGAGCCGGAAGGCATTGTCGTAGGAACCGTGGATGAGGACTTCGCGGTGGAGAGCAACAAGGGCGACATCATGTTGCTGGGGAATACGTCGTGGATGATTCGTCGCGTGGAATCGACCGCCGGCCGCGTGCTTGTCCAGGACGCGCATGGAGCGCCCCCAAGTGTGCCCTTCTGGCGGGGCGAAGCGCCGGCGCGAACGGAAGAACTCTCGGCGCATGTTGCGGAACTGCGCCGGAAAACCAGCGATATGTTAGTTGACACTCCGCCGGTGGGGATCTCGCAGAACAATCCTAAAGTGGCCGCGGCGGTGCAGTGGCTGAAACAGGAATGCGGGCTGGACGATTCGGGCGCGGAACAGGCGATCGAATACATCCTGCAGGGGCGGGCGGTGTTGGGCACGGTGCCCACACAGAACACCGTCGTCGCAGAACGCTTTTTCGATGAAGGCGGCGGGATGCAGTTGGTGATCCATGCGCCTTTTGGCGGGAGGATCAACAAGGCCTGGGGATTGGCGCTGCGCAAACGCTTCTGTCGCAGTTTTAATTTCGAGTTGCAGGCTGCGGCGACCGATAACGGACTGAATATTGCCCTTGCTGAACAGCACAGTTTCCCGCTGGCAGACGTATTTCAGTTTTTGCAGGCCGAGACGGTGCAGCCCATTCTCGAGCAGGCCTCCCTGGCATCCCCGATTTTTGGCACGCGCTGGCGCTGGGATGCTTGCCGCGCGCTGGCATTGCTGCGTTTTCAAGGCGGAAAGAAAGTGCCGCCCCAGATTCAGCGCATCCGCTCCGACGATTTGCTGGCATCGGTGTTCCCCGACGTGGCCGCCTGCCAGGAGAATGTTGAGGGCGATATCCAGATTCCCGACCATCCGCTGGTGCACGAGGTGATGAAGGACGTGCTCACCGAGGCGATGGACATCGAAGGCTTACAAAAATTGCTGCGTGGTGTTTCGGACGGAAGCATTCGTTGCGTCGCGGTAGATACCCCGGTGCCCTCACAGTTTTCGCACGAAATCCTGAATGCGAATCCGTACGCCTATCTGGATGACGCGCCTCTGGAGGAACGGCGGGCGCGCGCGGTCGAGATGCGGCGGGTGCTGCCGGAGTCGGTGCTGGAGGAAGTCGGCAAGCTCGAACCGGCTGCGATAGCTCAAGTGCGCGAAGAAGCCTGGCCAGATGTGCGCAACGCGGATGAATTGCACGATGTGCTGCATACGCTGGGAGCGTTGCCGGAGGACTGCCCGAGCCCGCTGGGAGCCGTAGATGAGGACGCCCTCGTCACTGCGATCGCGCGTGCTGCGGATCCGTGGCGGCAGTTTTTTGAGAACCTAGTACTTCAGGGGCGCGCGGTTGTCGGCAGCGTCGCCGACGGCGAGTCGGATTCAGCACAGCAGTCGGCACGGCGGCACTACTGGGTGGCTGCGGAAAAGGTTCGCAGCTTTTCATTGCTCTTCCCTTCTGCAATCTTCGAGCCGGCTCCGCGCGAGATTGATGGACCGGTCCCCTCACGCGATGATGCGCTTCTGTCGATGGTGACGGGGTGGATGTCGCACCTCGGGCCGACAAGCGCAACACAACTCGGGAACATGCTCGGTCTACATGCCGGCGAAATTGAGAAGGCGCTGCTTCGCATGGAGGCTACCGGCAGTATTCTGCGCGGGAAGTTTACGGATCCGAGGGTGGCGGAGATCGAGTGGTGTGACCGGCGACTGCTGGCGCGGATTCATCGGCTGACGGTCGCGACCTTGCGCAAGCAGATCGAACCGGTTACGGCGGCTCAGTTTATGCGATGGCTGCTGCGCTGGCAGCACATTGCACCGGGCACGCAAGTGGTGGGTGAGCGGGGAACGCTAGAAGTATTGCGTCAGTTACAGGGTTTTGAAATTCCAGCAAACGCCTGGGAGCGGCACGTGCTCGGGCGGCGCATCGCCGACTATGATCCCAAGTGGCTGGATCAGCTTTGCCTGACCGGCGCGGTGGGCTGGGGACGGTTGTCGCCTCATCCGGCAACGCTCGAGGATTCCGCCGACGGCAAAAGGCGCGTGATACCGACCAGTGTTGCGCCCATCACGTTCTTTATTCGCGAAGAAGCAGACTGGATGACTCCGAAACACCCTGGAGCCGAGCAGCCGGAAGGCCGGGGACTGAGCCCGGGAGCACGGCAAGTGCTCGACTTTCTGCGTCAGCGCGGCGCGTCGTTCTTTGCGGACGTGGTGCGCGGTACGGGCAAGCTGAAGGCTGAAATTGAAACCGCACTGTGGGAACTGGTGGCCGGCGGGCTGATCACGGCGGACGGGTTCGATAATCTGCGATCGCTGATCGATCCGAAGCGGCGCGCGGGACAAGGCAGCGGTCGCATGGCTCGTCCGCGGCACAGCAGCGGGCGCTGGGCGCTGCTTCACACCGACGACGGTGTGGAGAAAAACCGCTCCGTCGAGTCGGCCTGCTGGATGCTGCTGAAACGCTACGGAGTTGTGTTTCGGGACGTGATCGCGCGCGAGGCCAACTTACCCACGTGGCGAGAACTGCTGATGGCCTTCCGGCGGCTCGAGGATCGCGGAGAGATTCGCGGTGGGCGCTTCATCGATGGATTTCTCGGCGAGCAGTTTGCGTTGCCGGTAGCGGTGGAGTCGGTACGCGCCGTACGCAAGGTGCCAACCTCCGGAGAGGCCATCACCATCTCCGCATCTGATCCTCTGAACCTGGTGGGCATTCTGGTTCCGGGGGAGCGCGTGCCGGCGATCTCCGGGAAAACCGTGACTTTTAGAGACGGGGTTGCGGAAATGCCGGTCGCGCAAAGCGCTATTCACAACGATGTGGCGGCCATCGGCTAAGCGATCGCCCAGCCGGCGTTCACCGCTTCCGCCTGAGCCTTCGCCCAAAAAAAAGGGGAATCGCGGATCCTATGAGGGGGTCCCTAGGTGTCCTCGATTCCCGACGTTGCCTAGCGAGAAAATGAAGCGCTTCCCCCGTCGCTTTTGCCAGGCCAGTCGTCGCCTGATGGAAAAGCAAGTGCATTGCCAAGTCTGAAAGTCTCCCAAGCCGGTGGATCAAAATCCACGGAAGCTGCTGATATTAAGCCGTTTACCTTTATTTATGGGAGAATGAAGCAGTTCTGGCTATTTTTCTCACTATAAGAAAAACACTAACCAATCGGATAGTCGACTATCCTGTCGGTTAATCGGGGCGGGCAGACTTGGAAAACAGCATGGCGACGAACCCTAGGAACGAGGCGGAAAGCGAGAATCGCGAGCGACTGAATCCCAGACTGGTGGCGATCTCCGGACCGCTGAGGGATTCCGTGTTTGCGTTGCCCATGGAGGAGTTGTCTCTGGGCCGCGATGCTTCGAATGGGTTGCCCATCAACGACCCTTCCGTCTCGCGGCGGCACTGCCTCATTCATCGCGAAGGCGGTGGCTTCAAACTGCGCGATCTGGAAAGCCGGAACGGCACGCTCGTGAATGGGGAAGCCGTGACCGATCACTGGCTGCATCATCTGGATGAGATTGCGGTAGGCGATTCAGTATTTCGGTTTCTTACTGACGAAGACGAGCACACGACCGGCACAACTCGCGCGGTGGAGTTCGAAGATGAAAAGGAGACGCACTCCGTGGCGGAGATCCGTCCGCAGGACGTTCTGTACCTGCAGCCGGAAAAGATTCTCAGCGAGCTTCCGGCCACATCGCGGCTGGCGCGCAATCTGAATGCGCTGCTGAAAATCAGCCGGGTGGTGCACTCGATTCGCGACCTGGATGAACTCCAGGCACAGATTCTGGAATCGCTGTTCGCGATTGTTCCCGCCGAGCGCGGAGCCATCCTGCTGGATGGAACGAATGGACGCGAGTTCAATTCCACATTCGCCCGCCATCGTGACTCAGGCAACGAACGTCCGGTGCGTGTGAGCCGGACCATTGCGCATCGGGTTCTCGAGCAGGGATTGGCGCTTCTCGGCTCGGACGTCCCCGGCAGCAGCCAACTGGGCGCGGTCGAGAGCCTGGTCGAGATGCAAGTGCGCTCGTTGCTGTGCGTGCCGCTGATCGTTTTCCAACGCACCGTGGGCTGTATTTACCTGGACACGATCAACCTTGCCGACCGGTTCAATGAGGACCACCTGCAGTTGGTGACGGCGATCGCCGGCATTTCCGCAGTGGCTCTGGAAAACGCGCGCCGGCTGCAATGGCTGGAGAACGAGAACCAGCGATTGCTGACGGAAATCACGCTGGATCGGACGCTGATTGGCGAGAGCCCGCGCATGAAGAATGTATTCCAGTTTCTGGCACGCGTCGCACCCAGCGATGCCACGGTCCTGATCGGGGGAGAAAGCGGCACAGGCAAAGAACTGGCTGCCCGATCGATTCACCGCAAAAGTCCCCGCGCCAATAAACCGTTTGTCGCGATCAACTGCGCTGCCATTCCGGAAGCTTTGCTGGAGAGCGAACTTTTTGGCTACGAGAAGGGCGCATTCACAGGAGCCGTCTCGCAGAAAAAGGGGCGGCTCGAGATCGCTGATGGAGGAGTGTTGTTTCTGGACGAAATCGGCGAACTGGCGCCTCCGCTGCAGGTCAAGCTGCTGCGTGTGCTGCAGGAGCGTGAGTTCGAGCGCGTGGGTGGTCATCGGCCCATTCACGTGGACATTCGCCTGATTGCCGCCACCAACCGCAACCTGGAGGAGGCATCCCGCACGGGAGAATTTCGCCAAGATCTGTATTTTCGACTGAACGTGGTGAGCCTGACCATGCCGCCTTTACGGGAGCATAAAGACGACATCCCGCTGCTGGTCAGCTTCCTCGTGGAGAAGCATTGCAAACGATGCGGCGCGAAGCCGAAGCCGCTGTCGCGAGAGGCGCTCGCTTGCCTGCTCAACTATGACTGGCCAGGGAATGTGCGGGAACTGGAAAACGCGATCGAGCGCGCGCTGGTGCTGGGGTCATCCGAGGACATTTTGCCTGACGATCTGCCGGAGAATCTGCTGGAGCGTGCTCCTACCCCGGGAATTGGCGAGGCGAAGTATCATGCGGCGGTAAAGGATCTAAAGAAGCGCCTGATTCAGAGTGCTCTGGAAGAAGCGAAAGGCAGTTGCACGGAGGCCGCGAAGAGTTTGGGCGTGCATCCGAATTATTTGCACCGTTTGATTCGCAATCTCGATTTGAAGGAAACGGCGAAGGGGATGACCAGCGCACGGCCTGCGGGCAGAAGTCCGGGGGCGCGGCTCTAGGCACCGCTGGAAAACCGCTCGCGTCAGAGTAAATGCAATCGTCGGCGTGACCGAGCCACGGAGGCGGGAGGGTCAGCAACGAACGCCGATTTGATTGGATGTCGCCCCTCCGGGGCTTCCCGTCCAAAAACGATCTTTTCCCAACGCTGACGCGCTGGGCTAATGAATTCCGCCGCCTTTGGCGGCTGGTGGTGGAAGCGAACGCATGAGGCCCGGAGAGGAAAGTTCTCTCTCCGGAGTCGCGGCCTGGATTTCCTCCCAAAGCTCGCCCTCGTCATCCCTCTGCCATCTCTTTCAAATCGAGTCCGGAGGTATGCGGCTTCTCGACACACTCCAGTCGCCTTTGAGAGTGTTTCGCGCCAGGCCCGGAATGCTTCCGCTCCCAGCCGCCGAAGGTCGGCGGAATTCATTAGCCTTGCCCGTCAGGGCTGGGAAACTCGTTTTGGACCGGAAGCCCCCGAGGGGCGACATCAAAATCTTGGCGCCACGCCAAAAATTCTGCCGATTCGTCACTTCCGCGTATACGCGGCTTTCGAATTCGCATCCGTAAGCGGAAGTTTCAGCAAAGCCGCCGGGTTCAGGTAGACGCTCTGCCAGCGCACAGCCAGATGCAGATGCGGGCCGGTCGCTCTCCCCGTGGCGCCGCTTAATCCAACCGGCGTTCCCCGCTCAACCTGCTGGCCTTCTTTGACCTTGAGTTCGGCGAGATGCATGTAGAGGCTCAGCAAGCCTTGACCATGGTCGATCACGACACAATTGCCTTCGAAATAGAGCGGCCGCGCGAGAATCACCGTCCCGCGGTTCACGGCAGAAACGGGCGTGTTCGGGCCAACGCGGTAATCGAGCCCCTGATGAACGCTCTTGGTGACGCCATTGAAAATCCGGCGTGTGCCGAAGGGATCAGAAGTCTCGGCGTTTACCGGAGCGGAAAACGAACCGGACCATTCCCGCTCGGGAGAGACGCGGCTGAAGACGTCGTGCTTGAGTTCCTGGTCAGCCTTGATTTTTTCCTGCTGCTCGGGGGAAGGCGCGGTGAATTCCTTGGAGACGGTCAACTTCACGGTGGGATATTTCGCGGCCGTGACCAGCAGCGTGCGCTCGAATAGGACTCTCTCTCCGCTTGCGGTGACGCCTTCGAGTTTCAATGGATATTTGCCGGGCTTGGTCTCGAGGCTGACCCCGGCCAAGGCGAACCAGTTCTTGCCACTAGAGTGATCGAAAACCAATTCGTGCCCCATCCACGTGCCGCTGAGAGAACTCAGAGTGGCCGGCGCAGCGACGGCCAGCAACACGGGCGCGCCATTCACGACTCGTTGCGGCGTGATCCGGACCGACCAGCTATTTTGCGGGACTCCAGGAGCAGCTATTGCAGACGCAGCCAGGCACACGACGAGCACGACACTGAGGGGCACCATACGAATCAAGGGCATGCAAGAAGCGTAGCATCCGGGCGCTTGCCTGAACTGATAATCTGCAGGTTGCTAGTCTTGTTCCGCCGATCAATCCCTAGATTCAATTCGTCGCGGCGCTCTGCTCCAATCTATACTCGTCATTCCTTCCTATGAACCGAATGAGATTCAGTCGATACCTTCTAACCGTCTCTGCGGCAATTGCCGCGCTATTGTCGCCAACGTCACTGTTTGCCGGCGACACCCTCTTGATTCACGGCCATATCTACACCGGGAATCCCAAAGCGCCTTGGGCGCAGGCATTGGCCATCACGGGTACACGCATTGAAGCGGTGGGTAGCGATCAGGAAATATTGCGCCGACGGCAGGCGAAAACTGACGTGATCGATCTACACGGACAAACCGTGATTCCCGGCATCTCCGATTCGCACACGCACATGTGGTTCGGCGCTATGGAACTGCACGGCTTCAATCTGTCGACGCCCGAGTCCAGCATTACCCCAGACAATCCCGACGCGATTGTCGCGAAGATCAAAGCCTTCGCAGCGGATCATCCCAATGACAAGGTGCTTATTGGCCGCGCCGACTTCGGCACTGTGCCGCCCCCGGTGCCGACGCATGATCTTCTTGATCGCGCAGTTTCCGACCGACCAGTGATCATTCACAACACCAGCGAGCATGCACTGTGGGTGAATGCCAAAGCGCTTGCATTTGCGGGAATCACGGACCAGCCGGTTGCCGACCCCGCCGAAGAGCGTAACGTCATCCGCGACGCCAGCGGCCATCCCAGCGGCCTACTCCTCGAAGCTGCCATGGAACTGGTCGAGCGCGCAGTCTTTGCTGCCCTGTCGCGCGACGAAAAGCTCGCACTCCTGCGGGATGCCTCCCACTATTTGAACACTTTCGGCATCACCAGCGTTGTGAATGCGACCGGCAGCCTACCCGAAATCGAGCTGTACGCCGCGCTGCGCGATCGCGGCGAGTTGACCGTACGCACGCGCAACTCGTTCGGCGCCATCGCCGTGAACCATCACCTTGCGCCCCAGTTCCTGGCTGACTTGGAGAAAGCCCGCACGCAGTATCACGACGACTGGGTTTCCGCCAATCTCGTGAAATTCTTCACCGACGGCGGTAGCGGGATGATCCCGCCGCTCACCTACGAACCCGCGGAATACAAGAAGCTCGTAATGGAATTGGACAAGCGCGGCTATCAAGTCATGACCCATGCTCTGCGGGGCGACTCGGCGCACATGGTTCTGGACACCTACGAAGAGGTGGAGAAGGCCAATGGGCCGCGCGATCGCCGTTTGCGCATGGAGCACGCAGAAATTTTCCCGACGGAAGACCTGCCTCGGTTCGCGAAGCTGTCGGTGGTTGTCAGCACGCAGCCGTCTTTCTGCTGCAGCGACATCGGCTCCAATTTCGATCCGCAGGACAAGACTCCGACCGATCGCTGGCGCAGTCTGGAGCAAAGCGGCGCCGCGCTCGCCTTTGGAAGCGACTGGCCCTGCACCTGGCCGCCTGATCCCTTTGTCGGAATGCAGCAGGTCATTCGCCGCACGGTGTGGCACTCCGCGGCGGCAAGTGCCATGGTAGGCGGCGTGTTCGACGGAGGAGGCCAAGGCGGGGCCATTCCAACTTTGTCATCGTATGCCCCTGAAGAAAGCATTACCGTCGAGCAGGCCGTGAACGCCTACACGCGAGGCTCCGCTTACGCAAGATTCTCCGAAGACCGGTTGGGCACACTGGAAACTGGAAAGGAAGCTGACCTCGCCGTTCTTTCGCAGGATATTTTCTCTGCCCCTGCGGGAGAAATTGCAAAGACTCACGTGGTAATGACCATGGTTGGCGGCAAGGTTGTCTTCACTGCGATGAAGTAGTCATCGCGAAACACCTTCTAGGGAGAGGAAACAGAGTGGTAACGACTGCTCGAGCAAAGAGGTGGACCTGGTCGGGATCGAACCGACAATGCTCTCTCTGAATCCTATGCCCGCGTGAAACGCGCACTCCGAGCAGAGAAACCATGTGTTTGCCAGATACTCCGGGACGTTCGTGCCATACGCGATGCCACCTTGGTGCCATTGCATATGCACCGCCACGGGTGCATTGTGCTCGGCGGCAGATAGACATTCGCCGGTTTCCAAGGGAAGCCGAGCAAACTGGCCCGAGGAGCCTTGGGGGAGGACATCTCGGGCCTTGATTTTTCTGCGAGTTGCCCGCCCCCGTTAGGGGCAGAGCACGTGGCATGCGCTCTGCCCCGTCCAATTCAAAGGCCTTCTAGTTCCGAACTTTCCCGCAGATGACGCCCCCCGATGTCTGGGAGGCTTTCATTCACATGCGGAAGGCCAGCGCGACAACTGTCGAAAGCACCGATCTCACTCAAGACTCTGGCGCTCGCGGCCAATGAGCGTTATCGCGATTTATCCCCAGCAATCGACTAGAATGGCTCGATCACGTTCTGTTTTGCTCCGATTCTGACAGAGGAAGTTGTCGATGCCATCCCCTAAAGCAAACATTCTCGTTGTGTTTTACTCTCGTGACGGCTCCGTAGAAGCGCTTGCTAAAGCCGTCAGTGAAGGAGCCCATGAAGCCGGAGCCGAAGTCCGGCTTCGCCGCGTACCCGATCTGGTTTCGCCGGATGTAATGGCCAAAGTTCCCGGCTGGGAAGAACGGAGCAAGCGGATGCTCGCCGAGTACGGAGCTCCAACGCATGCCGACGTAGAGTGGGCCGATGGGATCGTATTTGGCACCCCGACGCGTTTTGGGAACACGTCGGCGGAGTTGAAGGCATTCATCGACAGCCTTGGTGGTCTGTGGTTTCAAGGGAAGCTGAACGGAAAAGCGGCTGCCGCCTTCACTTCCACGGCGGGACCGCACGGTGGAAACGAGACGACGGTAGTGTCGCTGTTCATCCCGATGGCGCACCTAGGATTCATCATCGTGCCGAACGGCTACACTCACGAAAAGATTGTTCAGGGACATGGGACGCCATACGGTTCATCGTCGACCTCCGGACAGCACAGCGCCAAGCCGACTGCGGACGAGCTTGTGGTCGCGAAGCATCAGGGTGCACGCGTCACGCAGGTGGCCGCAGCTCTGAGGGCCGCACGCTAAAGCTTGATGTGAGCTGTTGTAGTCAAGGGCGTTAGCATTCAAAATTCGGCTGCACGTCAATGAGGGCTATCGCGATTTTTCGCCAATTGACTAATCCTTCTTGGGAGACCTTTCCTTGGGCGGGTCTACTTCGTCTCCGAAAAGCGTTACCACCCAGCGGGGCACACCTCGATACCCTACGAATCCTCCCGTTTCATGGCGATTGTTAAATATCTGTGCGACCGCGTAAACACCTACGACGAGAAGAAACAACATCCACGCCCAGTACCAGATCGTGTCCAGCCATGGGTAGCGCTTGCCGAGTGCAAGTGAACCTAAGAACAAAACCCAGAAGACGATACCCGGAATCCAGCTTCGGTTCCATTTAGGCCAGTTCATTAGGATTTCCTCTTTAGAACGCCAACGCAATTGTACTCATTGAGCCCGACGAACCAAAAGCCGTCAGTGAGCGTAATGATTCGATAACAATGTCGGCTCCCAGGCCCGAGTAGACTTTGGAAGCGCAAACCACCAAAGGGCTCGGAGGAAAGGAGCCGAACATGCTGATTATAGGCTGTGACTATCATCCGGGTTTCCAGCAAATTGCGTTTGTCGACACCGAGACCGGTGAGCTGCGGGAACGGCGGTTGGCGCACCGTGAAGAAGCCGAGCAGTTCTACACCGGGCTCAAAGGGCAAAGTGTGCGGGTGGGAATGGAAGCCAGCGGGCACTCGCGTTGGTTCGAGCGCTTGCTGGGCGAGTTGCAGTTCGAACTGTGGATTGGGAACGCGGCGGAGATCCGCACCAAGCGGGTGCGCAAGCAGAAGACGGATCGGCAGGATGCGCAGCTGTTGTTGCGGTTGATGATCGAAGAGCGTTTCCCGCGGATCTGGGTGCCGGATTCGGAGAACCGCGACCTGCGACAACTCCTATGGCATCGGCATCGACTGGTGCAGATGCGCACGCGGGTGATGAATCAGCTGCACGTGGTGGCCCTCAACGAAGGACTGCGGCGCAAGAAAGCGCTGTGGCGGCCGGCCGGTCGCCAGGAACTGGAGTCATTCGCGCTGGCGCGTTGGGGCAGTCGGCGACGCCAGGACTTGCTCGACTTACTCGATCAACTAACGCCGAAGATTCTGGAACTGACTCGTGCGTTGGAAGCGGAAGTAGAGAGGCGTCCGGTGACGCGGCGGCTGATGACGCACCCGGGAGTTGGGCCGCTGACGGCGCTCGCCTTCGAGTTGGTGATTGGAACTCCGGAGCGTTTCCACTGCGGCAAGCAAGTGGCCAGCTATGTGGGACTGGTGCCGGTGGAGGAGTCCAGCGGCGATCGGCGGCGACTGGGGCACATCAGCAAGCAGGGCAACGCGCTGCTCCGGTTTCTGCTGGTAGAAGCGGCGCAAGTCACGGTACGAAGCCAGCCGCAGTGGCGCAGTCGATTCTTCCACCTGGCGATGCGGCGCGGACGGAAGATCGCGAAGGTAGCGATGGCGCGGAAGCTGGCGGTGCATCTGTACTGGATGTGGCGCCAGGGTTGGGACTACGGCCAGCTGCAAAAGCTCGGTTCGCACGCGGGAGTGCCCGGAAATCTCGATGGTGTGCAGTAAATCACCGACGTAATGATTGGGCATCCCGCTCCCTCTGAACGAGGGAGTTCGAAGAAGTAATCATGATCGCAGTTAGTGATCGAAGAGATGGCTGGGTCGGACTGAGTTCCTGACCCTGACGATTACAGCGAGCCCAGGTGGGAAAAGCGCAAACCCATCTACGAGACAAAATGGCGCTCTTCTCTGAGTGCATGCTCTCGTGTGCTCAAATCGCGCTTGACACCGCCGACATTGTTAGAGATCGAGATTTTTCACCAGTTACGGTCTCAACGTCCTAGTACTTCCCGGTGGCAGCTACCCGTGTGTCCCCATTTTCATCACGATAGAACAGAGTCCACTTGTGGTCCGTTATTTCCAAGAAATTGGCATCCGGCATCTTGCCAGTGACCTCGGTTGGCGCGACCGCCATTACCCAAGTCCCCTGATAGCGTCCGATCAGAGATTTGAGGGGAACGCTGTCGGCCTCAAAGAAAGGCCCTTCGAACACCATGTCCCCCTCGGAAAGAACTCTAGTTTTCAAAACGTCGCACTGCTCGATTGCGATCAGACGTCCGAATGCACTCGATCTTTGCGCCAGTTGTCTTTGGAGAGATTCGCTCACCAGCCAACGTGCTTGCTTTTCCACTCTATCTTTGACAACACCTGAGAACTGCGGACAGCGTTTGTCCTGCGCGGATACTGCCGAGGAGAGGGCGCATAACGCGAACAAGATCACGCCAATTACGATACCCATTTTCACATGCAGAATTGTAGCGCCAATTGGCTGCCAGCCCTAACTGCCGAAACCAGGCCATTACACTTGTAACCAGTCGGTTACGAGTGCAATCGGGGATTTAACACCAACGCTGCCAGCATCCCAAATGTAGAGCTGTCCATACGCCATTTGAATCTTCCGCCGCCGTCAGTACTGTTTCTGTATAGCTGAGCACCGAAGCTCTGACTCTTCGATACAATGCGCTGCCATGAAATCCATTCGCGGCTTGACCGGTCACACTTTATCTCGCATCTCGCGCCAGATCGAATCAGCCGCCAAGAAATCCATTCGCCTGTTATCCGAGGAGCGTTCTTCCGACGCGACGAACCGACTGGGCGGAAAACCGAACTTGCCGAAAGGGTTCAACTGGCCCACTTGGCGTGAGCAACCTCTTGCTTTCGTCGCACAATTAGACTTGGCGACCCTGCCACAGCTCCCTGAGCTGCCGCTTCCGCGAACCGGATCGCTTTCATTCTTCTACGAGGGAGGTGAAAACGCGTGGGGCTTCAGTCCCGATCACGCCGGCAGCAGTGTGGTCTTGTACATGCAAGAGCCGCTCAGCAGTTTCCCTCTGCATTCCCTCCCCGAGGATCTTGAGGACCACCTGCGCTTCACAGGTGTTACGCTGCTTCCGCAACCGCTCGACCTCAGTGTACCTGGGTTGCAGGACCAAGCATTGTAAGACCTAGCCATGAGCACAGAGGAGCGCGAAGCCTACTACAACTTCCAGACAAGCCTCGAAGAATCCGCAGCGGGCTGCATTCACCGTATCGGCGGCTACCCCGACTGCGTGCAGGGCGATCCGAAGCTGGAAGCGCACCTGGTTTCGCAAGGTCTTTATTGCGGTGACCAGAGCGGATATAAGACCGGCAAGAAGAGAGGGCTCTACTCGGGCGCAAAGGACTGGGAGTTGCTGCCGCAGGTTGATTCGGACGACAAAGCGAAGATGATGTGGGGAGACGTGGGCCGAATCTATTTTGTGATCCACAAGTCGGCGCTGGCTCGAAGGCAATTCGACAAGACTTGGCTCGTCTTTCAATGTTCGTGATTGGAGCGGGCAGGAACTGATCGTGAATATCAAGAAGCCCCGACACTCAGCAGTGTCGTTCATGCACTTCGGAGCAAAGAAGTGTTTGGGGAGGCTGCTGCCAACCCATCGTGGAGTGATTCGCTCAGTGGTACCACGGCCGGCACCACGGAGAGTTGCTCAGCTTGGTGTAAATCGCTGAAGGGCTTGGTGGACCTGGTCGGGATCGAACCGACGACCTCTTCCATGCCATGGAAGCGCGCTCCCAGCTGCGCCACAGGCCCACACCACACGGCGAAGCCGCGTAAAAGAAAATACCAACCGTTTCATTGTCCCGCAGCTCTTAGAGATAGTCAAACCTAAGGTTGCGAACGAATTGCGGGAATGTGTGAAAACTTAGTATGCTGAATGCGAGCGTCCACTTCACACAATGAACCTGAAACTCATCCGCCCACCAATTCTCGTTGCCCTGCTCTGTTGCGGGCTTTCTCTCATCGCGCAGAGTGCGCCCGCGGGTCCGCCGGTGCCCTATGCTTCCGTGAGCCAGCTGAATGCGATCATCGGACCGCTGCAGCAGGCTTCCGAGTCGGCTCAGGCCGATCTCAGCAAGCTGCGAATTGAGAAGTGGAAGGTGGATTCGGGTTCGAAGAAACAAACCCTGGCGAATGTCGAGTCGATCAAGAGGAATCTTCAATCCGCTTTGCCGGAGATTATCGGCCAGTTGCAGAGTTCGCCCGAGGACCTGAGCGCAACTTTCAAGCTTTATCGCAACCTCGATGCGCTTTATGACGTGTTCGGCAGCGTTGCCGAGTCAGCGGGGGCGTTTGGGTCGAAGGACGATTTTCAGGCTCTCTCGAATGATCTGAATGCCATTGAACGAAGCCGCCGCTCTTTGGGAGAACGCCTGGAAAATCTCACCGCTTCGAAGGAAGCGGAACTGGCGCAGCTCCGAACTCAAGTCAAGACCCTGCAGGCGGCGCCGCCTCAGCCTCCCAAGAAGATTGTTGTGGATGATAACGAGCCCCCTAAGAAACCTGTGGCCAAGAAGAAGCCGGTCCCCAAACCACCCAAACCAACGCCCCCGGCGCAACAGGCTCCGGCCCAGCCCACCTCACCCCAGCAGTAATCAGGCACAGCCCGGCGAACTGGCCAATGCCCCGGTTTTTCCGGGACGACATCTGTAAGCCGCTTAAAACAAACATATTATGGGCGGGAACTCTAGATGGCTATCCGGGGTCTATGGAGGTAGGTGTTGATTGTTATTTCGGACTCGGGACTGCTGGACGCGTGGCGAGTGAGTTTTACATCAGTTTGCAGCGCGAAAATCCTATAATGCGGGGTGCGCCGTAAAAGTTATGGCGGGAGCAGCCACCGTGGGTGATGTAGCGAGTGTCATTGGGGCGCGGGACCTCGAATCGGCGATTGTTGCCGAACTAAAAGCAGGGTCTGAAGAGGCGTATGCCTGGTTGATCGGGGAATTTCACCAGCCGATCTACTCGCTGGTGTACCGCATCCTGACCGATCCCGCGGATGCGGCGGACACGACCCAGGAGGTCTTCCTGAAGGTCTTTCGCGGGATGAAACATTTCCACGGCCAGTCCAGTTTAAAGACCTGGATCTACCGGATCGCGGTGCACGAGGCATCCAACCGCCGCCGCTGGTGGTTTCGGCACAAAGCGCGTGAGACCTCGATGGAGCCTTTAGAAAATACCGGCGCGCAAGGCAGCGGTTTGACAATGCAGGAAGCGCTGGTGGATGAGGCAGAGTCTCCCTTCGAGAGTGCCGCTCATGAAGAGGTGCGAGCGCGGGTCGAAGAGGAATTGCGAAAGATTCCGGAGCCCTATCGCAGCACAGTGATCCTGCGCGACCTGGAAGAAATGTCGTACGAGGAAATCGCCGAAGTGCTGGACATTTCTCTCGGGACAGTGAAGTCACGTTTGACCCGAGGGCGCGAGGCGCTTCGGAAGCGGTTGACCGAATACATTCGGGAAGTCGGTCCGGAACTGGGCTTGCTCAGTCCCGAGGAAGAACAGAGTTCAGGCTGTCAGATGGCAAGTTCGGAAGGTGGATTTGAGGTGGCGTCATGAAGTGCGCCGAGGCAAAATCGCTGTTCTCGCCGTACCTTGACGGAGCTGTTTCGGGAACGGAGATGCGCGCCCTGGGAACGCATCTCCATCAGTGTTCTCATTGCAATCGGGAGTATGCGCTGCTCCGTCAAACCCAGGAATTACTGGCCAAAGCGGGGCGTCCGAAGGCGCCTGCTGATTTGGCATTGAAACTTCGCCTGGCCATTTCTCGTGAGGCGGCGGCCGCCAAACATCCGCCTCTCGCGGGATTGCTGGTCCGTCTGGAAAATGCGTTACATGCGTTCATGGTTCCCGCAACCGCGGGTACGATTGCCGCGATTGCGATCTTTGGTTTTGTGATGGGATTGACGCTGCCGGAACTGCAGGCGCGCAATAAGAATGATGTGCCCTTGATGCTCTACACCGGGCCCGAGCTACAGCAGACGTCTTTTGTCACAGCCCTGAGCTCGGTGAGCGAAGATTCCCTCGTCATCGAAGCCTATGTGGACGCTAACGGGCGGGTGGAGGACTATCGCATCATTTCCGATCCGGACGGTTCGCAGAAACTGCTGCCCGAAGTGAAAAGGATGCTTATCTTCACCACCTTCCGCCCGGCGATGTCGATGGGACGGCCAACACCAGGACACGCGGTGCTGTCGTTCTCCAAGATCAGCGTACGGGGATAGTCGAAGCAATAGGACCGTTCGGAGCCCGCTCGAACACAGCGAAATTTGTGTCGCCCGCTAGAGCGGACTCGTGTTTCTTCCATCGTCCTTACCCACCCCTTGCGGGGTGGGCTAATGGATGCCGCCGCTTCGCGGCTGCTGTATCGTGTCGTCCAACATTAAGAGTGAACATTGCGTTTCGTAACAGTCTTTTGTATGGCGCTGATGTCTGCCTCTGCGTCTAATGTACGTACGAATACATCAGAGGCAGCAGCGCGCGGGTTGGGCTACTGTCTAGTCCACCCGCAGGAATTGAAGATTGGAGTTTCGTAGCAGATTCTCAACCGCTGGGGACTCCTCGCAGCCGCGGGGCCTCGGTTTTGCTTAGGGAAACTCCGATTAAGTGCGCTTTGAAAGGGACGGCCTTCAGGCCGTCCGGCTCACAGCCGGAATTTGGGGGCTTCAGCCCCTGAGGTAATTTGCGTCGAGACTTAATCAGAGTCTCCTTAGGTTTGACCCTCCGACCGGAACCTCTTAAACTATGTCGTTGTCTCTCCCACAACTTACCGCCCGGTTGGAGGTTTGCCTGGGTTTCGGGTTGCGACTTTCGATCATTGCGCTGATGCTGGCGCTGCTGCCATCCGTGTGTCTGGCGCAGAACAGTCCCAAGGTAACGCTCGATACCAGCGAGACGCTTTTCACGATTTTGGCGTCGATGAACGCTTGCGGATATGACCAGGAACTGAACGTTTCCGACCCGGTTCGGAAACAAATTCGTGGCGAGGTCAACCGGGCGGCGCACGATTCTGACGATGCTCTCGAAGCCAGCAACGTGATGTGTCAGTACTATCACGAGCATATTCGTCCCGACCCGGCGCGGGACCTGGCGCAGTACATCTCGCTGGCACTGTATTTGGGAGATCCTCCGAATTTCCTTCCCAAGGTGAAGGAAGGGGAGTTGCCACCGGATGCTGCGAACGTGGTAGCGTTCGCGAGACTGGCATCCACATTTTATGATCGAACGGGCTTGCACTCGATCTGGCAAAAGCATCGCGAGGCATATGCGCGCCTGACGGACCGGTACCATGAACCACTCTCGAAGACCCTGTTTGACACGGAGATTTATCTGAAGCTGCCCTCGGCGGGTTACCTGGGGCGCAGTTTCACCGTCTATCTGGAGCCTATGGGCGCGCCTGGGCAGGTCAATGCCCGGAATTACGGAAATGATTATTACGTGGTGATCTCGCCCGCGGGGTCGGAATTGAAGATGGATCAGATCCGGCACACCTACCTGCATTACTTGCTTGATCCCCTGTCGTTAAAGTATCCGGCCTCGGTGAAGCGGCTCGAGCCGCTTCTTGATACCGTGAAACCAGCTCCGATGGAAGAGGCTTTCAAGATCGATATGTCGCTGCTGGTAACCGAGTGCCTGGTGCGGGCGGTCGAGATTCGTACGCAGGGGAACAGCAAAACTCCCGAAGCGGTGCGGACCGACGCGGTAGAAAAATCGATGGAGCAGGGGTTCATTCTAACGCGGTACTTCTATGATTCCCTTGCGCAATTTGAAAAGGACCCGGCGGGCATTCGCAACTCGTACATCGACCTGCTGAACAATGTCGATCTGAAAAAGGAAGAAAAGCGCGCTGCCGAAACGCACTTTGCCGCCGATGCTTCTCCGGAGGTTCTGCGATTTTCGCGGCCAAAGGATCAGCATCTTCTCGCGATCGCGGAAAAACGGCTTGCGGCCGGCGATATGAAGACGGCACAGGAACTGGCCGACCAGGCTTTGCGCGACGGGCATGAAGATCCCGGGCGGGCCTTGTTCATCCTCGCGCAGATCGCCACGGCGAACAAAGACATCGCGGGGGCCACCGGGTATTTTCAACGCGCGCTACAGGTGGCGCACGAACCCAAGGTAATTGCGTGGTCGCACATCTATCTGGGCAGGATTTTTGATTTGCAGGAGCAGCGCGAAAATGCGCTGGATCAGTATCACGCGGCACTAAACGCTGGAGGGGCTCTGCCCGAAGTAAAAGCGGCGGCAGAGCATGGTCTACAAAAGCCGTACGAGCCGCCGGCGGCTCGGCAGTAGCGTTATTCGGAAAGTACTTCGGCTCTCCGCGCGAGAGTCGCAACTCTAAGGAGAGAGCATGAAGCAAGTAGCGATGATCGGTGCTGTACTGGTAATTGCGACTTGGAGCTTTGCGCAGTCCAACAGCAAGCCGACCACCCAAAGTCAGCCGCCCGCGCAAAGCACGGCGCCGGCCGCTACCACGTCTCCCAAGCGTCCCCCGCAGGCGAAGACGCAGCCGGAATACGAGGCGTACAAGACGGCTGTCGCCCTGACGGACGCCGCAGCCGCGGAAAAAGCAGCGGATGACTTCGCGGCCAAGTTTCCGGATAGCGAACTGCGTGTCATGCTCTACAAGTCGACAATGCGCCTCTACCAGCGTGCCGGCAACTCCGACAAGATCATTGAAATGGGACGCAAAGGACTGGCGCTCGATGGCGAGGACCCGGAATTGCTCGTGACGGTCGCGAGCGAACTCGCGGAGAAAACACATGATACGGATCTAGATAAGGACCAGCGTCTGGACGAAGCGATGAAGATGGCGCAGAAGGCGCTGCAGACGGTCGATACCGATATCTCGATCCCGCCCAACACGCCGCAGGAACAAGTCGATGCCTACAAGGGGCAACTGCGGTCGTTCGCTTACTCCATTATCGGAACGCTGGAATTCAAAAAAGACAACTTCACGGGCGCCGAGACGGACCTGCGAAAGTCGGTGGACGCGTTTCCTTCGCAGCCCGATCCGGTGGTGGTGCTCAGGCTGGCAATCTCGCTCGATCGTCAGGGCAAATATCCGGAAGCGCTCAAGGAAGCGAATCACGCGGTGGAACTGACACAGGACAGCACCAGCGCGGGTAAGCTCGCTCGACAGGAGCGAGACCGTCTCAATCAACTGGTGGGCAGCAACACCGCCGCTCCCAAATAGGACCCTGATCCGCCGAAGATCTGACAGGACAACTCACGAATACCAACTGGCGGGGCTGGGATTTTTGCAGTGCCCGAGCCCTGAATCCGCATGAAAGCGAAAGAAATCGCCGCGTTGGAAGGACTGTTGGGACATCACTTCCAGCAATCTGAACTCCTTGATCAGGCTCTAACGCACAGCTCTCAAGCGCGGGAACTCGAAGCCCAGCAACCCGCCAAAGATGGGCAGCGGCCGGGGGACAATGAGCAACTTGAGTTCTTGGGAGATGCTGTCCTGGCGCTGGTAACGGCAGAGGAACTGTTCCGTCGCTTCCCAACTTTTCGCGAGGGTGAGCTTTCGAAGTTGCGCGCTCACCTGGTGAGCGAAAGGCACCTGATACAGGTGGCGCAAACGTTGGGGTTGGGGACCTATTTGCGGTTGGGGCGAGGCGAAGAAAAAAGTGGCGGACGTCTGAAAACCGCTCTGCTGGTGGATGCGCTGGAAGCGGTTCTGGCGGCTCTCTACCTCGACGGCGGGCTCGAAATCGCCCGCAGGTTCATTCTGCAAGCCGTCATTTCTCCTGAATTGGCCCGGATGAACCCGGAAAGTGGCGGCGTGCCGGTCATGGATTTCAAGTCGGCGCTGCAGGAAACTTTGCAAGCTACCGGGCGCCCGCAAGCATCCTATGTGTTAGTGAAGGAAGCCGGCCCGGAGCACAGCAAGACCTTCACCGTAGAGGTCAGGCTGTCATCCGCCGGGCAAACGAAAGTCGAGTTCATCGGACGAGCCGAGGGCTCCACGAAAAAGAGAGCAGAGCAGGACGCGGCCCGCCAGGTGCTTCAATATCTGGGCTCGCTGCCACCGCGCGCTGAAGCGAAAGTTCCGACCAAGCCGCCCACACGCCAGCCTTAAATGACGACCCCATCGAATCCGGCCAAAGAGTTGAGCCCCGACTGGTTGACTTCACTGCAGTCTCTGCTGGCGACGATCGTGATCGCGGTTTTTGTGATTACCTACGTGGTGCAGGCATTTCAGATTCCCTCGCCCTCAATGGAGAACACGTTGCTCACCGGAGATTATCTGCTGGTGGACAAGCTGTGTTACGGCGGGGGCGGATTTATCAACCACATCATTCCTTATCGCCCCATTCGGCGTGGCGACATCATCGTTTTTCATTATCCCGTGAATCCCGCCCAGCATTTCGTCAAGCGAGTTGTGGGCGTTCCAGGGGATCGGATTCACCTGGTCAACAAGCGCGTTTTTGTGAATGGGGTTCCTTTGGCTGAACCATACGTCCGCTACATCAAGCCGGAGCATAATCCCTTTCGGGATGATTTTCCTCGCCTCGATGTACTCGATCCGGGAATTAACGCGGACTGGTGGATCCAGATGCCCAAGCTGGTCGAAAGGGGGCAATTGATTGTGCCGGAAGGTCATTACTTCGCGATGGGAGACAACCGCGACGACAGTTCCGATAGCCGATATTGGGGCTTCGTTCCGCGGGAAAACATCATCGGACGGCCGTTGTTGATCTATTGGTCGATACGCAACACCGACAATGATCTGCCGATCCCGGCTTCGGTGGGTGATAAACTTTATCACCTTGCGTATGCGGTGACACATTTCTTCCAGATCACTCGCTGGGATCGCACGTTTCGCGTGGTCAGCTGAAGCAGGTAATCTCGCCCTCACAGGGAACCAACATAGATGGCTAAGAAAGAAAATCCTCCCGTAGAGAAGCAAAGCGAAACTACCGTGGAGTTTCTCGCGTCGCTGGCAGCAGTCCTGGTCACCGGCCTTTTTATCATCACGTTCATCCTGCAAGCCTTTGAGATTCCCTCCAGTTCGATGGAGGACACGCTGCTGATTGGCGATCACGTTTTCGTGAATCGCGAACAATTTGCGCCGCGCACAAGGTGGATGGGGCCGCTGCTTCCCTACCGGGACATCAAGCGCGGAGACATCGTCGTATTCCTTTCTCCGGCAGAGCCTGGCTTGTACGTGGTCAAGAGGATTATGGGGATTCCGGGGGATCGGATCCATCTCCGAGATGGGGCTGTCTACCGAAACGGAGAAAAGCTAAACGAGCCTTACGTGATGCATAAAGGGCCGTTGTTCTATGATCCGTATCGCGACAATTTTCCGGCAGTTCCGGCATCGGATGCTTATAACGTGTCACCGAGCTGGCAACTTCAAATGCGAACTTTCATGCAGGGCGACGATATCGTAGTTCCGAAAGACAGCTATTTCGGAATGGGGGATAACCGGGACGTGAGCCTCGACAGCCGTTATTGGGGCTTCATTCCCAAAGAAAATGTTATCGGCCGGCCAATGTTCGTGTACTGGTCGTTCAACACCCCGCCCGACCAATACCGGCACACAGACTTCAGTGAGCGCATTGGCTTTCTGGTACACGTGATCGTGCACTTCTTTGATGAGACGCGTTGGCGTCGGACGTTCCGGATCGTCCAGTGAACCTGCGCTCCAAACGCGGCGTGGTGCTTGCGTGTGCCGCCATCGCCCTCATTCTTTTTCTTGTCAGGCCTGGGGCAGGGCGCCTGAAGAATCGAATCGCAGGTTCCATCGGCACAGCTCTGCAACGACAAGTCGACATCAGCAAAGTACATGTACGCCTGCTTCCTCAGCCAGGTTTTGATCTCGAAGGCTTCGTCGTTCGCGACGATCCCAGCTTCGGAGCGGAGCCGGTCTTGCGATGTCAGGACGTGACGGCCACCCTGCGCCTCAGTTCGCTGATTCGCGGACGTCTTGAGATTTCACGGCTAAGCCTCAGCGAACCGAGTCTGAATCTCGTTCGCCGGGAGGACGGGCGCTGGAATATTGCGACTTTCCTGGAGCGCACTGCCGGCATTCCGATCGCGCCCACCAGCAAGCCGCGGTACGAGTCGCGCCCGGGGTTCCCCTATATTGAGGCGGATCGCGGCCGGATCAACTTCAAATTTGGTCCGGAGAAAAAACCCTTTGCGTTGACTGATGCCAAATACGCGCTTTGGCAGGACTCCGAGAACAGCTGGGGATTGCGCCTCCGAGGTCAGCCCGTGCGCACCGATTTCAACCTGAGTGATAGCGGGCAACTCAATGTTGAGGGTACGTGGCAGCGCGCGGCCACTCTCCTGGAGACACCGCTTGAATTTAACCTGAGGTGGGATGGAGGCCAGCTAGGTCAATTGAGCAAACTCGTCTCGGGTGAGGACCGAGGTTGGCGCGGCACGGTCCGTACTTCTGTGAACTTGAGGGGAGTTCCGTCGGACCTTGCCGTTCGTGCAGATGCTTCTCTCGAGGATTTTCATCGGTACGACATCACCGAAAGCAATGCTCTGGAACTCAAGAGCCGGTGCACTGCGCAGTACCATGCGCCGGAGCACAGTCTTCAGCAGATTGCCTGTCAGACACCGGTGGGGGATGGCCTGATTGCGGTAATTGGCGACGCAGCCAGTGTAACCAGTCCGGCGCGTTTCGATATGCGGGTCGTAGCCGACAAGATTCCCATGAATGCCGTGCTGGCCGTAGTCCGGCGAGCGAAGAAAAATCTGCCAGATGATCTGCTGGCCACCGGAACGATGGATGCGAAGGTCAGCCTGCGCATGCGTGGCACAACATCCAACTCGATGGAGGTGGATGGCGGCGGTGAAACCAGCGATTTTCGTGTGCAATCGGAGGGAAGCAAGACGGACCTCACGTTGGACGTGGTTTCCTTCTCTCTCGGGTCTGCGGGTAAGCAAAGCAAAACCGGTCGCGGTCACATCGACCCGGCTTCGGCTCACGATTCGCAGGAAGCGTACTTGAACTTTGGCCCTGTCTCTCTCAAGCTGGGCCGTCCGATCCCGGCCTCGGTGCAAGGTCGGATCACCCGCTCGGGATATAGCATCTCGGTGAGAGGCGAGTCGGAGATTCAGCGCTTGCTGGATCTCGCCCGCATCTCGGGCATTCCCGCAACGCATGTGGGCGCCACCGGGTCTGCAAAGCTCGACTTGCTCATTGCGGGTCAGTGGACGGGCTTTGCTTCGCCAATAGTCATGGGAAATGCAGAAATCCACGGGGTGCGAGCGCAGATCCGTGGATTGAACGGACCTTTAGAAATTAACTCCGCCCGGGTCAACCTGGCCGATTCGGAAACCAGGGTCGATGCGATCTCGGCTTCGTTTGTCGGCACGCAGTGGATTGGGGCCTTATCGATTCCACGCCCGTGCGTTCCTCCGATAGCGTGCCCGGTGAGCTTCGATCTCCATGCCGACGAAATTTCGACGGACCAGCTCAATCATTGGCTGAATCCAAACGTTGCGCAGCGGCCCTGGTACCGGTTCTCGACGACAACATCAGGGGGGCACTCTTTTCTTGCCGGACTCCACGCAAGTGGCAACCTGGTGATCAATCGAGCCATTGTTCGGAATCTGGTTGCGACCCGGGTCACGACCAAGCTCAACCTCGATCAGGGAAAATTGCGGCTATCGGATTTGCGCGCCGACGTGTTGGGCGGGAAGCATCGGGGCGAATGGCGCGCGGATTTCACGGTGAAGCAGCCTGTGTACTCCGGAAGCGGCGTGCTGGATGGCAGTTCTCTCGCTCAGTTGGCCGATCTCATGGGTGACGAATGGATCAGCGGCAGTGCGAATGCCAAGTATCAGATGGAGTTGTCGGGATTCACGGCGGCGGACCTGACCGCCTCTGCCAAAGGTACTCTACATTTCGAGATGCGCGAGGGCGCCTTGCCGCACATCGTGCTGGCAAGTGTGCCATTGCGCGTGCGACGGTTTACAGGAATGCTCACCCTTCTTCAGGGAGAAGTTCAGGTGCAAGAGGCTACGTTGGAGGCGCCCTCGGCGACTTATTCCGTGACCGGCACAGCCTCGATGAATCGGAAGCTTGATTTCCGGTTGCTGCCCGAAGGTTCAGCCAGTGAAGAGGCGGGCGTCTCCGTCCGCCTGGACGGGCGAGACGGCCGTCGCTCCATACCCGGTGGTTTGACGGTCACAGGGACACTCTCCGAGCCGAGAGTATCACCCACGCGCCGTTCTGAAACCGAAGTCGCTCTCAAGCCTTGAGCTACGCGCGCTCCTCTCAGGTGTGATTACAAATCAATCCCAGCCTGCATTCGGGATGCGCGTTTCTGTCATAATTTCAACTTAAGCTCATGGATCTCTCCTACCCAGCGGTGCGAGACAGGCTGACCCAATGGGGTCTTTGGCCACGGAGTCGCGTGGCCCGGGGCGCCTGGTATGCCCTGGGACTGGCACTGTTCCTTTTTCTTCTCCAGCAATTGTTCGCGGTTCTTCGACTTTCCTGGGGTCAGGGTCTGAGCGGGTGGGTAAGCTTTCTCAGCTTCATTGCTATTTTGTTCTTCAGTATCCTCGCGTTCCGCTGGCTGAAAAACAAAATCCTGTGGCGACTCCGCAACCGGTTAATTGTGACGTACGTGTTCATCGGGGTGATTCCTACCCTGCTTTTGTTCGCGATGGCATTCGCGACCTTGTATTTGTTCGCCGGGCAATTTGCAAACTTCATTGTGACCTCCGAAATTCATCTGCAGCTCCAGAATGTGGAGGCTGTGAATGCCGCCATTGCGAACGAGTTGTCGGTGCGGCTTCAGCACGGAGAGCCGCCCACGGTAGCCCTGCTGGAGAGTCTCCGAAAAACCGATGTGATCTGGAAACATCGCGACGTGTGTGCCTGGTATGGAGCGAAACCGTTGCCGATCTGCGGCGATGGTAAGGGCAACACGCCTTTCACGCAGCCCTCATTTGTGCACGCGCCTTTCAGCGAGATCGTTCGAGATCATGGCGAGCTGTACCTGCGGACTGCCAATTTGCTGACGGTGCGCTCCGACAAGCTGATGGTCGTTTCCAGCGAAGCCCTGGACCATGAACTCGTGCAGGAGATCGCGAACAATCTTGGTGAAATCACTCTGTACGGGACTGGTCTCGCACTGCAAGAACCATCTCGAACCGAGGGGGACAGCGCCGGAAATACTGGAAAAGCGACGAAGCCTGCAGGAGAACCGAAGAGTGGATCGACAGGCGAAGGGACCGAGACCCCTCGTCCGACGTTTACGGCAGGTACGGTTCCGGAAGGAGCCAGCATCTTCGATCACCTCATCACATTTGGCACTCCCCTGCCCGTCACGAATTGGGAAACGGGTGATCGCGAACGGAGTTCGCCGCTCGTCAAGGTTCAGACCCGGCCTTCCGTTTTATATAACCGCCTCTTTGCAGCACTGGGCGATTTCGCCAAGGGCGTTGAGCTGATTCTTCTGGCCATCGCAATCGTGCTGGCGGTCATTGAGCTACTGGCTCTGGTGATTGGCACAAGCCTGACACGCTCGATCACAGGCGCCGTCGCCCAGCTTTATCGAGCGACGCAACACATTGATCGGGGAGATTTCAGCCATCGTATTCCGGTGAAGTCACGCGATCAGCTTGCATTGCTGGCCAATTCGTTCAACTCCATGACGGCCTCCATCGAGCGTCTGATTCTCGAGCAAAAAGAGAAACAGCGCCTCGAGAACGAACTGGTGATCGCGCAGGAGGTACAGGCTCAGCTTTTCCCGAAAGAAGTGTCGCAACTCGAGTCTCTGGAGGTGCACGGATTCTGCCGGCCGGCACGCACTGTGAGCGGCGACTACTATGACTTTCTGACCTTGAATGGGGAGAAGCTAATTCTTGCGGCCGGAGACGTCAGCGGGAAAGGTATTTCCGCAGCCCTGCTGATGGCGACGATTCACTCCGCGGTGCGTGCATATAGCATGGAAGGGATGCCGATGTTGCGGGAGCCGCTCGCCGTCGGGGCAGCGGCAAGTCCCGGGATGATGTTGGCATCCGGAGTCGATAGGGCGGAGATCTCTCCCAGCGCGCTGCTTTCGCTGTTGAATCATCAACTGTACGAGAGTACTCCGCAGGAAAAGTATGCGACGCTATTTTTGGGCATCTACGACGGCCATTCGCGGAAGCTCACCTACAGCAACGGTGGCCACCTGCCCCCAGTCATCATCAGCCATGACGGCTCGATCCGGCGGCTCGAAACGGGAGGCATGGTGGTCGGCTTATTCGACAACCTTTCGTTTGTAGACGGCTTCGAGCAGCTCAAGCCTGGGGAGATTTTTATTGCCTATAGCGATGGGGTTACCGAGCCGGAAAACGACTTCGGGGAGTTCGGCGAACAGAGACTCGTCGAATTGGTCCGCGAGAACCGTGGGCGGCCACTTGTCGAAATCACCCAACTGGTTACCGGCGCGGTCGATGACTGGATTGGCGATAAGGAACAACCGGACGATATCACGCTGGTGCTGGCACGAGCGCGGTAAGCTCGTCTTTCTCCTTAGACTTGTCATTCCGACGCCGAACGCGGCGGAGGAATCTTGCTGGCCAGAGCTGCGTACGCCGCCTCACCACGTCGTATATGCGGACATTGAACGACCGGGTACCGCACGCCAACCCTTCACCCAGAGACATTATCGCGCCATGCTATCGAAGATTCCTCCGCCTCTCGGCGTCGGAATGACAAAGGACTTGTGAGGTAGCTCACCAGCGGCTGTGGCTCGAATCACTGCCGCAAATTCTCCGCAGCCGTCTAATCGGGTATGGGCTGGCCTTCATCTGCCTGCCCAGGGACCCCCAAGGTCCCGTCGAGGAACCAAAATCATGCGTGAAAATCATGACCTGTTGAAGTGCCCGTTGTGTGAGGGGCAAGGAAAAGTTCGCGGCAAAGACTTACTCGAATTCTTTTCTGATCCCGAACTGAAGGCCCGCATCGAGGCCTTCCTGGCGCAGTTCGTTGCGCAGGTTCCGGAGGACAAGGAACTTGTGGGCGCGGGCGCGCAAAAGGAACGCAACTTCCAGAAAGATGTCCATTGCTGGAACCCGCAGCTCCCCATGTGGCGCCGGAGTCCGAAAGAGTGAATTCCATCCTATCCGGAGGTCGATTCCGAAAGGGGTCGCCGAGCCCGGCTTCAAGGTGTAGAGTTACTGACCGCAGCCCTTATAAATCAAGGAGGTTTTCGATATGAGTGCAGGTACGCTGACGCCGTCCGATACCCGAATTTCGGGCGATTACATTGAACAGGTCATGGCCCAGGTAAAGGCCAAAAATCCCGCTGAACCAGAATTCCATCAGGCAGTGCAGGAAGTCTTCGATTCGCTGAGGCTGGTGCTGCAGCGCCACCCCGAGTATCGGGAAGCTAAGATTTTAGAACGCATCGTCGAACCCGAGCGCGTCATGATGTTCCGCGTGCCGTGGTTCGATGATCAGGGCAAGATCCAGATCAATCGCGGATTCCGCATTGAAATGAACAGCGCCATCGGCCCGTACAAGGGCGGGCTGCGGTTCCATCCTTCGGTGACGCTGGGCATCCTGAAGTTCCTGGCGTTTGAACAGGTCTTCAAGAATTCGCTGACCACGCTGCCCATGGGCGGCGGTAAAGGCGGTTCGGACTTCGATCCCAAGGGCAAGAGCGACAACGAAGTGATGCGCTTCTGCCAGAGCTTCATGACCGAACTGCAACGCCACATCGGCCCGGATACGGACGTGCCGGCCGGCGACATCGGTGTAGGCGGACGCGAGATCGGGTTCCTGTTCGGACAGTACAAGCGCATCCGCAATGAATTCACGGGCGTGCTGACCGGCAAGGGCCTGAACTGGGGAGGGTCGCTGATTCGTCCCGAGGCCACGGGCTACGGCTGCGTATATTTCGCCGCGGAAATGCTGAAGACCCGCAAGGATACGCTGGAAGGCAAGCTCTGCCTGGTTTCCGGAAGCGGCAACGTCTCCCAATACACCATCGAGAAGTTGCTCGACCTGGGTGCCAAGCCAATGACGGTATCCGATTCCAACGGTGTCATTTGCGATCCGGATGGCATCGATCGCGAGAAGCTCGCCTACATCATGGAACTGAAGAACGTGCGTCGCGGGCGCATTCGCGAGTACGCCGACAAGTTCAAGAAGGCGATCTTCATGCCGACCGACATCAAGTCCGATCACAACCCGCTGTGGAACATCAAGGCGGATTGCGCATTCCCGAGCGCGACCCAGAATGAGATCAACGCGAAGGATGCCGCGAACCTGATCAAGAACGGCGTCAAGGTCGTTGCGGAAGGCGCGAACATGCCCAGCACACTGGAAGCGACCAAGCTGTTCCTGGAGAACAAGATTCTCTATGGTCCGGCGAAGGCGGCCAATGCTGGCGGCGTGGCAACTTCTGGACTCGAGATGTCGCAGAACAGCGCCCGCTTGAGCTGGACGCGCGCGGAAGTCGACGATCGCCTCCACAAGATCATGATCGCGATCCACGACAACTGCTTCCGGACGGCCGAGAAATACGGCACGCCCGGAAACCTGGTCAACGGCGCCAACATCGGCGGCTTCCTGAAAGTGGCCGACTCGATGCTGGACCAGGGGTTGGTGTAAGAGAGGCCATCGGGTCCTCGAGGACCTCGGAGCTGCGGTACGAGTTGCGGCACGAGCTGCGGTACGTTTCGGGGCAGGCGTTCTTGAGGGCCGGCGGGACGCCGGCGCTACGTTAAGAGTTAGGCGGGGTGGACGAACTCCTCCCCGCCTGTTTCTATATAGGGCAGGATTTAGAGAAGATGGGATCGGGCATGAGCACGAAAACGGCGCTGGATTCGGGCATTGATGCGCAGAGGCTCTTTGAAGGCTTCGAGAACCTCATGCCCTTCCGCGTGCGCGATATCCTGCTGGTTTCCAGTCTTTACGACTCCTTCATCCTCAAAGAAGACGGGCGATTGAATGAGCTGCTAATTGGCGAGTCGCTGGAACTCAACCTTCAGCAGATTCCGAGCATCACGCAGGTTTCTACCGGTTCGGAAGCACTCGCGCTCCTCCGATCGCAACCGCGGTTCAATCTGGTGGTCACGAACCTTGAGGTCGGCGACATGGATGCGGCCCGGCTGGCCCGCGAAATCAAGCAATCCGGACTGGATATTCCCATCGTGGTGCTTGCCTATGATTACCGTGAGTTGAAGAATTTTGTGGCGCGAAATCCGAGCAGCGAGATCGAACGCGTGTTCCTGTGGCAGGGGAATGTTCGCGTGCTCATAGCGATCGTGAAGTACGTCGAGGACAAACGAAACGCCGGTCCGGATACGGCTGCCATTGGCGTGCCCATCATCCTGGTGGTCGAAGACAACATTCGCTATTACTCGTCCTTCCTGCCGGTCATCTACACCGAGCTGATTTCACAATCGCGGCGGGTGATACGAGAAGGCATCAACGTCGCGCACAAGCTCCTGCGCATGAGGGCCCGTCCGAAAATCCTGCTCGCCTCCAACTATGAGGAGGCAGAGCAGATGGTCATGCAGTATCGAGACTACCTGTTGGGAGTGGTATCCGACGTGGAGTTTCCGCGACAGGGAGAGCTCAGCGCGGAAGCGGGCTTCGAGTTGGCACACCTGATTCGTAACGCCGTCCCGGATGTTCCCATCGTTTTGCAAACGAGCCGTACCCAGTTCCGGGAGCGAGCACTCGCAGAAGGGCTGTCGTTCCTGCGAAAACGCTCCCCCACCTTGATGGCTGATTTGCGCCGCGTCCTCATGGAAGAATTTGGATTTGGTGACTTTGTTTTCCGGCTGCCGGATTTTTCGGAAGTTGGACGCGCCAGCGATCTCGGGGGCCTGGAAACCATGTTGCAAGAGGTGCCCGCGGAAAGCGTGGCCTACCACGCACAGAGGAATCATTTTTCGCATTGGCTGATGGCGCGAACCGAATTTGCTCTCGCCCAGAAACTTCGTCCCCGAAAAGTTTCCGACTTCGCCAGCACCGAGCACCTGCGCAATGATCTGATCGCCTCGATCGGCGACTATCGCAGCGAACAAAGTGAGGTCCTGATTGGAGACTTCAGCCCGGCGGCACTAGGTTCGACCGATGTTTTCTTTTTGCGGGTAGGTGTTGGATCTCTGGGCGGCAAGGCGCGCGGTCTGGCCTTCATGCGGCACCTGCTCCAGAAGCATCGTTTCTCGCGCATGTTTCCGGGCATCCGAGTGACGGTGCCGCCCGCGGTCGTATTGGCCACCGATGTCTTTGACCGTTTTCTGAGCGAGAACGATCTGGCCGATTTCGCGCTGAATTGCCCGAACGAGTCCGAAATTGAAGAGCGATTTCTCGAAGCCTCCCTGCCCTCCTCCGTTCGCAATCAACTGCTCGAGTTCCTCGGCGAAGTGAATTACCCGCTGGCTGTGCGCTCCTCCAGCCTGCTCGAGGATTCTCAGTACCAGCCGTTTACTGGTGTATACGAGACCTTCATGCTGTCGAACCAGCAGGGCGAACTCTCGGTCCGCCTCGACCAGCTCATGGAAGCGATCAAAAGAGTTTACGCTTCCACCTTCAGCCAGCATGCCAAAGCTTACGTGCGGGCCACGCCTTACCGCCTAGAAGAAGAAAAGATGGCGGTCATTCTTCAGCAGGTGGTCGGTGCTCGCCACGATACGCGGTTTTATCCTGATTTTTCCGGAGTTGCGCGATCGTACAATTTCTACCCCGTGCCCCCGATGGAATTCCGCGACGGCATCGCCGCGGTCGCACTGGGACTGGGGCGCGCGGTGGTCGATGGCGGCAGGTGCCTTACGTTCTGCCCGCGTTACCCGCGACACATTCTGCAGTTCTCATCGGTTGAGGATATCCTGACGAATTCGCAAGCCGATTTCTGGGCTTTGGAACTGGATCATGCGGAGTCAGGCGAGCAAGATCCGCAAGCCAGCCTGCGCGAAGCGAGATTCGGTCTGGATGCCGCCGAAAAAGATGGAACGTTGTCTGCGGTGGCTTCCACCTACTCCGCGGACAATCACGTCGTCTACGACGGCACGAGCCGTCCTGGGACTCGCCTGGTAAGCTTTGCTCCCGTTCTCAAGCACGATGTCTTTCCGCTGGCGTCACTTCTCGAGCAACTGACGAAGATGGCGGAAGACGCTTTTGGACGTCCGGTGGAAATCGAATTTGCAGCGCGGCTTCCGCAAAAGGCGGGCGAGGCCGCGGAGTTCGGATTTCTGCAGGTTCGGCCGCTGGTTCTCTCGCACGAAGGCGAAGAACTTCGGCTGGATGAGGTCGAGCCAGAACGGTTGGTGTGCCAGAGTTCGAAGGTTCTGGGAAATGGCCGGATCACAGACCTGCGCGACGTGGTAGTAGTGGATTTCCATCGCTTCGATCGCGGGCGCAGCAAAGAAGTAGCTGGCGGCGTCGCGCATTTCAACGCGCAGTTGAGCGCCGAGGGGCGCCCATACCTACTGATTGGAGTTGGACGCTGGGGTTCTACAGAACCGTGGCTTGGGATTCCGGTGGAATGGGATGAAATTTCCGGGGCACGCGTCATCGTCGAAGCCGGATTTCGTGACTTCCGCGTGACCCCTTCCCAGGGGAGCCACTTCTTCCAGAACCTCACGGCTTTTCAAGTTGGGTATTTCACTGTGAATCCGGATGCGGGGGAAGGGTTTGTCGACTGGGAATGGCTGGCAAACGCACCTTCGATCGAAGAAGATGGCTGTGTCCGGCACCTGCGGTTTGATTCTCCGTTAGTGGTGGTGATGAACGGTCGGACGAGCCAGGGTTTGATCTTCAAACCAGAAATGCCCACGTAGGGACAGACGCCCTCGTCTGTCCGGCCGAGCGGAAGCTCGGCAGGATTTTCTGCGGAAGTCTAATTCATCAGGGAAAGAGCAAAGCAGCCGGGCTTTGCCCGGCCCGGACGGACGAGGGCGTCTGTCCCTACGTGCGCTGATTCGTGATCGCGCTCGCACCTCCTCGTGATGTACATCACAGCCCCGCCTGACATAGTTCCCCCACAATCGATTTGAGTACATACGGGGTTTCCTTGTTCAAGATCATTCATGCGGCCTTTATTGCCCCTGGAATCAAACGGTTCGTCATTGAAGCTCCGCGAGTGGCCCGCAAGCAAAAGCCCGGGCAATTCGTGATTCTGCGCCTGTACGAGCAAGGCGAACGGATTCCTCTCACCATCGAGCGCTCCGATCCGGAACGCGGCACGATCAACATCGTCGTGCAGTCCGCCGGCAAGACCACCCATCTGCTTAATTCGTTTGAGACCGGCGACCGGATTCTGGACGTAGTCGGCCCGCTCGGCAAACCTTCGGAGATCAAGAACTTCGGCACGGTCGTGGTCATGGGGGGCGGCGTCGGCACGGCCATGGCTTATCCCACCGCGGCAGCGTTGAAGAAAGCGGGAAATCGCGTGATCGCGATTGTGGGTGCGCGAAATAAAGAACTCGTCATTCTCGAACGCGAGATGGGCGAAGTCAGTGACACCCTGATGATCACGACCGACGATGGCAGTTACGCCGAGAAGGGCTTCGTCACGGACAAGCTGCGGCAGCTCATCCAGAACGGAACCCGTATTGATCTGGTCCTGGCCGTCGGCCCGATTCCTATGATGAAGGCGGTGGCTGATGTTACTCGCAAGGAACACATTCACACGGTCGTCAGCTTGAACCCGATCATGATCGACGGAACTGGGATGTGCGGTGGCTGCCGCGTTCTGATCGATAGCAAAAGCGAATTCGCCTGCGTGGATGGCCCGGAATTCGATGCGCATCGGGTGAACTTCGAGGTGTTGGTTCAGCGCAATGCGATGTACCGCGAGGCTGAGCGCAGGTCGATGGCGGAATTCCAGCAGGAGATTGAGGCCAAGCGGCAAACAGTGCGGCAGGAACTCAAGCAGCTTTGTGGGATGAACGGAAGCCGGCGAGACGCCGGCGCTACGGTTGAAGGCGGGCCGGACGTCGACGCTGTTGTCGGAGGCCTGCGATGACACCTGTGAAGACACCCTCCGCGAATCCTTTGGCGATGAAGGAGAGGATGAAAGTTCCGCGGCAACATATGCCGGAGCAGCTGGCGCAAATCCGGGCGACGAACTTCACGGAAGTGAATCTCGGCTACCCGGCAGAGTTGGGCCGACAGGAGGCTTTGCGATGCCTGGAATGCGCGAAGCCGGCCTGCACGGACAGATGTCCGGTGGGCGTCAAGGTGAAGGAGTTCGTGCAACTGATCGTTGCCGGCGACTTCCTGGGCGCAGCGGCCAAGATTCGCGAAGACAACGTGCTCCCCGCGATCACCGGCCGTGTCTGCCCGCAGGAGGATCACTGCGAGGGTGGATGCCTGATGGGTAAGAAGGTGCAGTCATTGGGTATCGGATATCTCGAACGCTTCGTTGCCGACTACGAGCAACAACACCTCGACATCAAGAACATCAAGAGGGCGGCAGCCACAGGAAAGAAAGTTGCCATTGTGGGCAGCGGCCCTTCAGGACTCACAGCTGCCGGTGACCTCGTGCAGAAAGGGCACCAGGTCCATGTCTTCGAAGCACTGCACGAAATCGGCGGCGTACTCGTGTACGGAATTCCCGAGTTTCGCCTTCCCAAGCAGATCATCCGCGAGCAGGTCGATTACATGCGTGCGATGGGAGTGGAGTTTGAGACCGATGTCGTGGTCGGGCGCACCGTCACGATTGACGAACTGTTGGACGAAGAAGGCTACGATGCAGTGTTCATCGGAACAGGTGCGGGCCTGCCGCAATTCATGGGCATTCCGGGAGAACACTTCAACGGAGTCTATTCTGCGAACGAATTCCTGACCCGCATCAACCTGATGCATGCCTACGAATTCCCGCGCTACGACGAGCCCATGGTGGAACTTGCGGGCAAAAATGTTGCCGTGATTGGCGGTGGAAATACCGCGCTGGACGCGATCCGGTCAGCGCTTCGCCTGGGAGCCGGCAAAGCTTATGTGCTGTATCGACGCAGCGAGGCCGAGATGCCGGCGCGTGCCGAGGAAGTGAAGCATGCCAAGCAGGAGGGTATCGATTTTCAGGTACTGACTGCGCCGGTCGAGTTCTTGTCGGATGGCAAAAGCTGGCTGAAAGCGGCCCGCTGTGTGCGCATGGAATTGGGCGAGCCTGATGCCTCGGGCCGCCGGCGTCCGTTGCCGATTGCAGGCTCGGAGTTCGAACTTCCGCTGTCGGTGGCCATCATGGCGATCGGAACCAGCGCAAACCCGATCGTGCAAAGCACGACCCCGGGACTTGAAACCAGCAAGCGCGGCTACATCAACGCGAATTCCGAGACGCAGCGCACATCGCGCAAAGGCGTGTTTGCGGGCGGAGACATCGTGACCGGCAGTGCGACCGTGATTCTGGCCATGGGTGCGGGACGCCGCGCGGCAAAGTCGATTCATGACTACTTAAGCACGGGCGCCTGGTAGGGTTCGCGGCCGGTGCAAACGGTTTTGATGAAGACCTAATTTGTGAGGTGCAAGATGAGAAACGAACTGTGCTTTTCTACATTTGATCCCCTCTTTTCAGACGCTCCTTCTCTCTGTGATATCTGCGAGACGAAGCCATCCGTGTTTCAGTTCGAAAGCGGCAGCACTGAAAGCGACGCCGCAACCCGTCCCGTGAAGGGCTACTGTTGCGCAAGCTGTGCCGTACAGTTGCTGAACAAGTTGCAGGACGCAGAATCTCTGGCTTGGGCCGCAGAGGAAGTATCTGTGCAGAAGGATGGGATGGATGTATCGGATTTCCACACGCGTCGCCTGGCAACTTTTGGGACGCATGGGCACAACTGAAGAATGGAGAATTGATATTTAAAAAGAGGCGAACAGCTCTGTGCTATCCGCCTCTTCCCATCAGGAGGTTCTGCTTCTCGTCACTGCCTCTACATCGATCGTACGAACGAATCCAGCTTGGAAAAAGATCACGTAGGGTCGTAGCAAAACCGCTGAGTCTGATGTAGCGCCGGCGTCTCGCCGGCTTTCGATTTTCGTTTTCGCGCAAGACAAATGCCGGCAGGATGCCGGCGCTACATCAAGGGTTTACTTGCGGTGAACGACCTTCACTGCCGCACTAACCTGCTGCCCCTTTTCCATGCCTCCAAAAAGCACAAGGCCCTCACGCGCGACCAGGAGACCGCGCAAATCCATGGTTGCGTCGGGAGTGTCTTCGTTGATCGTCTCCCATTGTCCGCTGTGCAGATCGAAGGCGAATGTAACGGGCGACGGCTCGGCGGGATGGCCATCATAGCCAATTCCGTTGTAGTCGTAGACTGAATCGCTGCCTCCTGAAAAGTAGATCTTGCGCTCTTTCTCTGACGCCCCTGCACCAATACGAAAACGCGCCGTCCCAGGATGCTCCGGGAGCGGTGTCCACTGGATCTTGGTGATGTCCTTGTGATCGATTTTGCCCATCCAGCACTCGTCAGAGGCAACGTAGGCGGGAGTGCCCGCCGGATTCCGGTGAGCACCGTCCACGAACACGATGGTGTCGTCTACGATGCCGCCGGCATGCCCGAATACAGCCGTGCCAGGTAGAGGGGTGGCTTGCTGCCATTTATCTTTGGCGATGTCGTACACCTGCACATTGGAAACGGCGTCCTTCTGTGCCCCACCTCCGATGACGTAGAGATAACGATCATGGTACAAGCCCACGACCGCGTCGTGAACAGCTACCGGCAAATCTGTGCCACGGTACCAGCGGTGCCGCTCTGGCTCGTACACGGAAACATCGGTGACCGTGGTCTCTCCGCTTCGGCCATCGACGGTGTAGCCGCCCAGCAGCAGAATTTGACCCCGGGCACTGATCGCCGAGGCTCCGATCCGGCCAGCGGGCCCTGGCACGGGGTGCAACTCGCTCCATTTCCAGGTGTGCAGGTCGAGAACAAAGGCGCGGTTGGTGATCGAATCCCAAGTCTTTTTCGCGCCGATGCCCATGAAGGAATAGAAACCTTCATGCTTCCCGGTCTTTACACTCACCACAGCATTGTTCGAGCTGGGGAGCGGAAGTGGCGCGACCTGTGCGACTGAAAGATCGCCCAGAAACGCAACTGCAAGAATGAGGACTCGCTTGGCGAGATTTGACATGACGAACTGAGAACTATACTTCTTTGCTGCTCGGAAGGCGGCTTAAAACCACGTTTGTTTGCGGTACGCACGATATTCTTCACCAAACCTTGCCTCAAGAACGCGCGCTTCCCTGCTCGCCCTGAAGATCTGAATCGCGACCAGCACGACCAGCAAAATCCATAATTTCGGGATCTGCAAGATCAGCAACATGCCCGCGATGGCAACCGTACCAAAGGTATAGATGGGATTGCGAATCCTTGAATACAAACCGCGTGTCACTAACTTTTTCGCTCGCGGCAGAATTGAGAATGAACCTCCTAACTGCATGCGCGCGAGCAAAACAAAGACTGTGCCCACCACCAGCAGGCCCGTTCCAAGCATGCGTTGTGCGTTCCACCGCCCGGGCCAAAGCGCTGCCCAGATGAGCAAAACCACAATCGCCAGCGCTTGGGAGCCCAGGAACAAATAGAACTTCAGATTGCTCATGCTTACTCGACCAGTCCCTGGCGCACGCCGTGAATGAAATCGGTGTAGGCAGGCACCGATCCCGCTTGCCGAATATCGCTGGCAATCTGTCCTCGATGATAGGCGGAGTGCATGAACACGTGGGTCAGGATGTCGTGGACCAAACTTTTGTAGGATTCACCCTTGCTGTTCTTGTATGCGATGGCTCGATCGAGCAGGTCCGAGGAGTCGTCGGCGAGATATTCTCGCCATAAGGCAGGAAGTTGCCGCACCTGTTCTTCGCATCGTTCCACGGTAAGCTCAGGCCAGACTGGAAACGGGGAGTCCACTCCCAGCAGGCGAGCCCGCCAGAGATGTTCCGCCGCTACGATGTGGGCAAGGAGCTTCAGAGGCCGGGCAGGAAGGTCTTCGATCCCACGAAATACCCGGATCACCTCAAGGTTTGCCCACTCGTCATAGCTGATTAATTGTTCATAATGCTGAAGCAGATTCACCGGACTTCCTCTTTGCAGGCGGCAGGTGGATCCCTGGCGTTCAGGATCGGGCCCCGTAAGTTGATCGGCTCTCGGTTTTCTAGCGCCGACCGGGCTTCGCGATTTTCTCGATCTGTTGCAGGTGATTCAGATCGTGCCCCGCAAACATCCGCACGATCTGCGCAATAGTTTCCTTTCCGCGCTCCGCGTGCATGCCATGGTTTTCCCAAAGCTTGCGGGGCACGGACTTCAGCAGCAGGAGGTTATTTTCCCGCAGCACGCGGAAAAGCTTGAGCGACTCCCTTGGATCTCGATCCTCATAGCGCAAGGTTTCCGCCCAAACATTCTGGTCATAGGCCTGGATGGGCGTACCGTCGGCACCGAGAATCTGCCGAATGCGCCAGCTACCCACGACCTCGGCATCCGCAAGATGCGCCAGAATCTCCGCAATCGACCATTTCCCAGGCGCGGGTCGGCGCCGGATTTCTTTTTTACCGAGGCGCTTCGTCAACTTATCCAGCTTCTTAGCCGTGCTCTTCTGGACCTTGAGAGGATCTTTCCCATCAATATGGCTCAGGATTCGCTTGGTGTACTGTTGTGCAGTTTCCTTCATGGATCGATTCGTCCTCGTTGGAATCTCGTCGCAAATGCCTCGTCAAATCTGGGCCGAGGGAGTCCTCAGCCGATCGGCTTCCAAAGAACCGAAAATTATACATGTGCCAGGGGACTGTTCGCTGGAAGTCATTCTCGGCAGCGGCAAAGCTTCCTTTAACCGGTTATTCACATTTGGCATTTAGAATTGGATAGTCCGAGTGTAGTTCCGCTCCATTCACCGATTCCCAAGGGCGCGATGATGTCTCCAAAATCAAGCAGCGCAGCAAAGGCACAGACTGAATTGGGCGGCGCGCGATCTAAGGCTAAGACGAAGGTCGCGGAAGCACGGTCGCAAGCGAACAGCACGCAGGCGGAACTGATGCGCATGGCCCTGAAGGCTTGCCTGATCGCCCGCGATGCCACCTTTAACGTGCAGGATTTGCTGACCAATTCATCCCGCATGGCTTTTCTGGCCATTCGGGATTGTGAGAAGGAACTGGACCAGATCGAGCGCCTGATCGACGAGCAACTTCCCGGCGCCATTACGCGCGTAAACGAGAGGAAAGCGCGCCAGCTTCTCTCGTGTCTTAAATGCATTACCGATCTGGAGCGGATTGGGGACCTGGTGATGGGCGTGGCTCAGCGCGTGCAGGCCCGCAGCGGACAACTTCCCGACAGCGATGTGCGGCACTTGGTCCAGATGTCGGCCGTGCTGCACGACATGCTCGAGGATATTCACCGGGGCTTTGTGTCGCTCGATGTCGAAAATGCCCGCAAGGTGCTGCGCATGGACGCGGAGTTGGACCGTATCTGTCATGCCATGTTCCAAAGGCATCTGGCCGACAATACTCGCGCGAAAGACTCTTTGGGATTCGATGTTCTGTTGATGGCACAGGCTTTAGAACGCTGCGGCGATCACACCAAGAACCTGGCCGAGGAACTCTACGGTCTGATTGAAGGTCACACTCTGCGACATCCACCCAAACGGGTATCCGCTCCGTAGTACGCTCGACGTACTCTCCGGCATTCGGCTTCGATTTGCTTCTGCCGTTCTCGTTTCGCCTCACAAATTAACCAACGGTTAACAGTCACGAAACAATCGTGCAACATTCGATCTTTAGAGTCGCAACAGGGGCCGTGTCTCCGCCTGCTTGCGGCGCGCGCCGGAAATTCTGATTTTACGTCGACGGAACATGATGCACTCATCCCCCCAAGCTTCCGAGCCGCAGGTCGAAGCCGCGCAACACCGCTATCGGATTTTCGTGGTCGAGGATGAGGAAGACATCGCGCGCTTAATCCGGCACAATCTGCAGGCTGCTGGTTACGATGTACAGACATTTCTCAACGGCTCGACGGTGGTTGCGCAGGCCCTGCGCGAGCAACCTTCCCTCTTCTTATTGGACGTGATGCTTCCCGGAATGGACGGCTTCGATCTTTGTCGTCAGATCCGGCTCACGACGGCCTTAGCAAAAACGCCCGTCATCTTTCTCACTGCCAAGACCGACGAATCGGACCGGGTGAAAGGGCTCGAGCTTGGAGGCGACGACTACATCACCAAACCCTTCAGCCCGCGCGAACTGGTCGCCCGGATCCGCACCGTGCTACGCACGCAGCGGGAAACTCCGCCCCCCGAGATCTTGAAAATCGGTGACCTTGAGATCGATGCGTCCTCGATGACAGTGCGGGTCGAAGGCCGAACGGTTCTGACCACCGTGCGCGAATTCCGCCTGCTCGAATACCTCGCGGCACATCGAGGCCGCGTGTTCACCCGGGATCAACTGCTCGATGCAGTGTGGAAGGAAACGGCCTTCGTCACTCCCCGCTCCGTCGATGTCTACGTGCGCCGCTTGCGCGAGAAAATTGAAAGTGACCCACGCCATCCACGCTACTTGAAGACGTTGCGCGGGGTCGGCTATCGCCTGGACAACACGAAATAGGAACCTTGGCCTGGGAGAAAAGTCCGCCGCGTGGGCTTTGCTATAATTTAGTTCTGCCCGGCGGCGCTATCGTCTAGGGGTTAGGACGGAAGATTCTCAATCTTCAAACCCGGGTTCGATTCCCGGTAGCGCTACCAAATCTTTTCCATCCTATTGATCTGTAACGCTTTCCTGAATTCTCTCTCGCCTGTTGAACTACAGTTGAACTACATGCGGCTTTTTCGATCCCGCAGAATTGTTGGTTCGCCCGGAAATCCCGTATTGAATATCGAGGTTTCTGTGGGCGAGATCAAGGTAAGCATCTACGAGCGAGTGTAGCTCGATGACGAGTGGACGAGGGTAATCTTCTCCAAGGTCCGCGAATTACAATGGGGTGCTTGTTTCGAGGGAGGACACTGGAATGAAAACCCGCAAGTATCAGATGCCTGACTTCCTCGTTCCAATTCTGGCACAAGAGAGATACGAACGATGGCTCAGTAGAAGGGCTTCCGCCCACGTAAAGCGAGACAAGGAGCGCGGCAATCAAACCGCCAGCCGCGAGCAGTACAAGCTGGCAATTCACGATGCAGTGATTAACTGTGGCGCATGTGACCACTACACGGGCGAGCAACTGGACTGGTCATTGCTAAGTAGGTACAACAACGCGGAGTCCAAGGCTCAACGACGGGTCTACAAATCGAAGTTCGCTCTACTTCCATCGGTAGATCATGTCGGTGACGGTCTCAGCGAAGCGAGTTTCAAAATCTGTTCATACCGAACGAATGACGCTAAAAACGACCTCACACACGACGAGTTTGTTGCTCTGTGCCGACGGGTCGTGTCGCATTTCGATGGTGGACAAGTCGCAACAACGACAGAACATTAGCAACTCATCACGTGTTCATCTCAGATTTGCTGGGCCAACGCCTGTCGATCTCATTCATGATTTCCTCTGCCCAGCGAAGGGCGTCAGAGATCGCAGCAACGGTTGCAGGCACGCGCTTCCCGCCGTCGTACTGCGCGAACTTCCGTGCCGCGAGAATCGACGCGGAGAATTGCTGTGCGCCGGGGCCTTCTTGGTATCATCGGCGCACTCTTGATCGCGCTCGCTCCGGCAAAGCAGCTGGTCGAGCGGGCTTCCACTGTGGTCCTGTGAGACGCTCTTTGCGAGGGTTTTGTTGACCTTCTGCAGCCTCGCGTCGTGTCGTGCTGCTTCCGCACTGCTTCTCGAACATCCTCTTCCCGCACTCCTCCAGCGCCGTGCAACGGCAATTCCCCTGTTGTTCCAGGATGGTACGCATGGTCTGGATGTGCTCCAACATCGCATCGAGTTCGACAATTTTCCGCTTCTTCAACTTCTGCCAACGGACTGAAGGGGGCGTCCCAGCGCAAAACCCAAAGAACAATTCTTTGATCTCATCCAGCGTAAAGCCAGTCTGCCGCGCCTTCTGAATCAGTATCAAGCGATGCAATACCGTGACGTCGTAGCGCCGTTGTCCACTCACTCGCTGCGCTGGAGGGAGAATCCCGATCTGTTCGTAATACCGGATCGCAGACGGCCGAAGTCCAATCTGCTTCGCGACTACAGAAATGCTTAACGGCATGGAGCCAATCATAGACGAAGTCTCTGACCTCTCTTAAACCTCGTTCTGGCCTGACAAAGAATTTACAAAATTCCGCTTGCCTTAAAGTCGGCTTTAAGTCGTAGCTTTCTCAAGAAGCAAGTTTCGAAGGGGAGGAATTGGCTTGAGCGGAATAATCCGAAAGCTTGCCGTCGTCTTGCTGCTGTATGCCGCGAGCGTCATCGTGCAAGTCGCCAGGCCTGCTGAACCACATACTGTCAGTCAGGTCATGGATTTCTGGGTCACGAACACCGAGCAATTACTCGTACCTGCCGCGGAAATCATGCCGGAGGAGAAATACGCTTTTGCCCCGGCCAATGGCGAGTTTTCGGGTGTTCGTACATTCGCCGAGCAAGTCAAACACCTGGCGGCTGCCAACTACCAACTCGCCGCTGCCACGCTGGGCGAAGAGCCGCCGGCTGGCACCGACCACGAAACAGCACCCGGCACTGTGAAGACGAAGGCTCAGGTGATGGACTATCTCAAAGGCTCGTTCATCAGCCTTCACCGAGCAGCGCTGGCACTGAATGAAAACAACATGGACGATCCGGTCCCATCCAAGGGCAACAGAACGCGCCTTCTGATGCTCATCGATGCTGTAGCTCACTCGTCCAATCATTACGGTCAGATGGTGGAGTACCTGCGGATGAACAACATCGTTCCGCCTGCGAGTCGCTAAATCTCACGAGAGCAGTTCTGAAAAGGAGAATAACTGTGAACAACACCTCGATGATACTGACCGCTGCAATGCTGTGCGCATTGCTTGCTACCGCTGTCATGAGCCTGTCTGAATCGGCAGGGGCACAAGGTAGCTCGCCAGACGCCAAACGGCCCCAGTCAGCTTTTGCTTGTAACCGGCTGGCGCTCACTCCGGAGCAGAGGAAGCGTCACTTCGATGAACTCGGTCCCAAGTTGCACTCGCTCAAAAAGAACGTTCGGGAACTCCCCAATGGTTACGAATTTGAATTTCCGGCTGACTCCAACACGGTACAACTGGCCGCGGAGTGGGCAGTCGGCGAGCGTGCCTGTTGCCCGTTCTTCGATATTGACTTACGGTTGGAGCGCGAAGGTGGATCGCTCTGGCTGGCTCTCACGGGCAGGGAAGGTGTAAAGCAGTTCATCGAAGCAGACGGGGCCGCATGGATTAAGCGATGAGCGCTGGTCACGGCTACACGCGAGGCAATACTTCGTTTACAAGCCTCTCCATCTGCTCCTCTTCGTCGAACACAGGATGCAGCAGGACATGATTCACGCCGGCTTCTTTCAAGCGGATGATCTCGTCGGTAATATGCTGTGGCGATCCCCACACTGCCACCTGATCGGCCATTTCCGGCTTGTGGTAAAACGCCCCGAACCACTCTCGCAATCGCGCTAGATTGTCACCGAACGCCAGGTACAGTCGCTTGGCTTTAGGAAACTCCGGCGGCAATTGCTTGATGTCGTTGAGAAACACCTCCATGGGTGTCGATCCCGCGCCCATGTAGCCGTCACCCAGCTCGACTGCACGGCGGAGCGCGGCCTCAACATGTCCGCCAAACCAGATTGGCGGGCGCGGCTTCTGCACGGGCTTCGGCTGCATTGGAATCTTGTCGAGTTGTGAAAAGCGTCCATGGAAGGTCACTCTGTCTTCGGTCCAGAGCCGGTTGATGATCTCCAGGTTTTCGCGGAACCGAGCGACCCGGCCTTCGGTTGCAAGTCCATATGCCGGATAGTGTCGGCTACTCGCGCCAAGGCCCACCCCAACCATGAGCCTCCCATTCGAAAGCACATCGACCGATGACAACGATTTCGCCAGATCGATGGGATTGCGCTGCGCGATTAAGAGAACTGCTATCCCAAGGCGCAGCCGTTTGGTAATTGCTGCCGCGTATGCCAGAGTGGTCACCGATTCTAGAACGGGAGCAGTCCCGATTACTTGTTCAATGCACCATGCGGCTGTGAAAGGCATCTCTTCGGCCCGGCGCAAGAAGCGCTGAATCCGGGCGGTATCTGGATACGTCTGTGGAATGGCGATTCCGAACTCCATCCTGATCTCCGATCATCGATACCGGTTTCAACCTGTCATTCGGATGCCGGAGCACAACGACTCGATGCAAGTAAGCTTCGCTACCGTCTGTTCGACTAAAATAGGGCTACGCCGGAAGCACACGGCGTAGCGCCGGCATCTTGCCGGCATGTGGCGGTTACCGTAACCGCCGGGGAGCCGGCGAGACGCCGGCGCTACCCAAATCAACACAGAAAGGAATCTCAGGCCTGACCTCACACTCGCATCGCAAGCATCGGATTTTTCTCCTCTCGCCCGCCAACCTTGCAGGCATCCGTGCCGGTTACGTCCTCAAAGCAAATGCTGCTTCAGATCTTGCTTGCCGTCTGCGGCAAAATGGCGTGACGCTGGGTGAGTTGTTCACTTTTGTCAGCGGTTTGTATTTTCGCGGCAAGCTTGCGTATGCGAGAACCTTTTCCACGCCTCCGTTCGATGTATCAGGTTCATTCGTGATTACTGCGTCTGCGGGCTTGCTCGCTCCGGAAACAGTTGTGACCCTCGAGCGGTTACGCGAGATGGCAGCGAACGACATCGATGCCGGAGACCCGCGATATCGCGCTCCGCTCGAGCGGGACTGTCATTTGCTTTTGGAGAGGCTCGGAGGCGTGTGCGACATTGTTCTGCTGGGCAGCATTGCAACTTCCAAATACGTGGATCCTCTCCTTCAGATCTTCCAGGACCGTCTGCTCTTCCCTATGGAATTTGTGGGACGGGGCGATATGAGCCGTGGTGGACTCATGCTGCGTTCGGTCGAGGGAGGTAAAGAACTGGCGTATGCTCCAGTTCTCAATGCCATTCGTCGTGGTCCCAAACCTCCGAAACTCGTTCCTTCCGCGATTCGACGAAGCAAGAGCGCTTTCGAAGGCGCTGCCCGCGACCCCGAACAGGCCGACTCGTAACATGCTATCGTTCCCTACTCGGAAAGAATCGCCCGCCGGATTCCCGTCATCCAAAAAGCAGCTTGAGGACGGCATTGACATGACGTACTGGAAGGAATTCGAAGCACAAGTCTCGGGATGGCCGAACATCGCAACTCACCCGCATCGTTTTGGCGGTCGGGAATTCCGCCTGGGAAGTGCGGAAGTCGGCCATGTGCACACCGGCGGAATGGTGGACATACCATTCCCGCGCGCGATCCACGATGAACTTCTGACCCAGGGTTTGGCCCAGAATCATCGCTGGGTTCCGAATTCTGGCTGGGTCACCTTTCAGATGCGCAACCAGGAAGACCTCCATCACGGGTTGTGGCTGATGCGAATTTCGTACCTACGCTATGCGCTGAAATCGGGGCCGGATGCTCACCAGGTACTGGAGCGCGAAAGCCGTGAATTGCACCTGAGCGCTCAGCTGCGATCTCTGCTGGGGCAGTTCGTGCCACGCGAGCAAGTTGCATCCTAACCAACTGCCCGCCGATTTTCCGAGGAAGAGCCCATGACATACCTGTGTGTCACTTGTGGAACGCAGTTCAGTCCAGCCGATCACCCGCCCGGGCGCTGTCCGATCTGCCAGGATGAGCGGCAGTTCGTCGGCTTACAGGGGCAACAGTGGACGACGCTCGAAAAACTGCAGAAATCGCATCGCAACACGATCTATCTGGAAGGTGAAGGAATCTGGGGCGTGTTGACGGTTCCGCAATTTGGCATCGGGCAACGCGCCTTGCTCATGCGCATTGCGCAAGGCAACATTCTTTGGGACTGCGTGAGCCTGATCAATCCCGACACGGTCGAGCTGATCAATGCGCTGGACGGCATTTCCGCGATTGCCATCTCTCATCCGCATTACTACACGTCGATGGTCGAGTGGAGCCGCGCCTTTGGGGGCGTGCCGATCTATCTGCATGAAGAAGACCGCGAATGGGTACAAAGACCCGATCCCGTGATCCGATTCTGGAAAGGTGAGACGTACCCGCTGGGACAAGGCCTGACGCTGATTCGTTTAGGCGGGCACTTCCCGGGCTTTCAGGTTCTGCACTCTGCGCAAGCGGAGAATGGACGAGGCGCCCTGTTCACGGGAGACCAGCCCCAGGTTTGTCCGGACAAGCGTTACGTGAGCTTCATGTACAGCTATCCGAATTTCGTTCCGCTCGACGCCGCCAGCGTCCGCCGCATCGTCTCCGCGCTGGAGCCATTCTCATTCACGAAACTTTACGGGGCCTGGCCCAACTTCGTCGTGCAAGGAGACGCCAAGGAGGCCGTGCGTCGTTCGGCGGATCGGTACCTGCGGGCACTCGAAAGCGTTGCACTCGTCGAGAATCGAGTCACCCAATAGGAGCCGGCTACACGAACGCCAGTTTTCGCGGAGAGAAATTCCCAAGATTCGGAAACACCTTCGTCAGCGAATCGTCGGCCACTCCGAACCAGGACGCGAGGGTCGCGCCGTACTGATCGAGCGAAATAGTGGGCACCCAGACTCCGCGTCCGGTCACATCTTCTGGCCCCTGCAGCGCAAGAACCGGAAACGCTCCGTACACATCCGCCGCTTTCACCGCACCTCCCATCACCAGGTGATGGCTTCCCCAAGCGTGGTCCGTGCCCGCACCGCTGCTAGGCTGCAAGGTCCGGCCAAATTCCGATTCGGTGAAGGTCACAACCTGTCGCTCGATTTGCATCTCCAGCGTGGCGTCATAGAAAGCTGACATCGATGCCGCCATGTCAGCGAGCAGCACGTCCTGTCGGCGCATGGAGTCGGTGTGGGTATCGAAATCGCCGATGGCTACATAGAATATCTGCCGCTGCGCGCCGAGTTCCTTGCGCACATTCATAACGCGCGCGACCTGCTGCAGTTGTTTGCCCAGGCTGGTGGACGGAAAGGGCGTTTTCAGCGAGGATCCCGCCGATAGTGCGGCATTCAATTCTTTCGCTGCGTTTAATCCGTCGGCTGTTACCTGGTTGGCTTTCTGGATGAGCGCCATCCCGGTAGGAAATTTCACAATCTGCTGAAAGGCCGCGTCTCGGGCGTTCTCTGCGATCGACCCGTCTGAGCCATCGAGTCCAAGCTGGCCATTGATGATCGATACTTCGGGCAATTCGCCAGTCAGGAAAAGGCTGTTGCCTGCAGTGGATACACCAATAGGAAATCTCGATGGCGCGCTGCGTATGGAGACGAGGTCGGCCGCGCGCCCAGCCCAACCGTTATGCGGCGCACCGGGTATGGACGCCATTTGCCACTGTTGTTGTTGGTCGGAATGCGAGAACAGGTTCAGCGGCACAGCAGCGCCTTGCTGGTATTGCTCCCGGCTAATGGGCCGTACCAGCGTCCCGACGTTGGCCACAACTGCGAGTTTCCCGCGGCTGTAGAGGTCGCGCAGTCGATCCAGCCGGGCATGGAGGCCATACATCTCTTTTCCATTCGCAGTCGCGATCACACCTAGAGAGTTCTGCGGCAACCCCGCGATCGTTCCTCGCACCCGGATGTAGTCGCTGTAGCTTTGCTTCTCCGTTTTGATGGGAACGATGAGATTGTTTCCGTCGTTGCCGCCCAACATGAAAATGCAAACCAGCGCGCGGTAGTCGTTCGTCTCGGATGCCGCTGCATAGAGACGGCTGAAGCGTCCCAGGCAACCGCCTGCAGCCAGGAAGCCCAGCGATTGCGCTCCCATTCGCAACAGTTCTCTTCGAGTGATGTAACTCATCGCGATTGCTTCCCACTCAGTGCTGCACTTGATAGAGCGCCGAACTTGCTACCAGGTATATCGCATTGCGGACGCGCAGGTTGTAATCGTGCGTCGCCGAAACCGCGGTGACAATTTCCGGCTTCAAAGCCGCCGGCAAGCGCCCATAAAGAAACGCATGATCGACCGCATCCACCAGGTCCGGCGGCGACCCTGCGAGCGAGACCAGCGTTGTGAGGTCCAACTGCGCGTCCCCATTCAAACCTTTCTCGAGCAAATTACGCACCACGTTCGCCCGCATTAAAGCAGTGCCTGAGCTTAACAACTCAAACTCCGGCGCCAGCAAGCCAGTTGAGGTTCGGTAAAGCGGGGAGTAGTCGTTGAATACGCTCTCCGGATAAAAAAGCCTCTGGCCCAGGCTGGTGGAAAACCGTTCTACGCGATTATCCGCGCGCACGCTGACTCCCAGGCTTCTCATCATGGCGACGACCGCCAGCACCGGCTCACGCCAGTGACCGCTCTTTTCCGATACAGCCGTGTTCGGATCGTCCCCGGCACGCGCTTCCGGATCCATCAGGATCTCTCTGACCACGGCTTTCAAGTCTCCTCCACTCGACCCAAACACCTCACTGACGCGCCGCAGATAGTTGGGACTGGGATCGCTGGTCACCAGGTGCTGAATCAGCCTGAGCGAGATAAAAGTCGCGGTGTTCGGATGCATGCTCAGCGCATGCAGCACGTCATCCAAGTCTTTTTGGGCAGACTGACCTGCAGGCAACTTCATCCCACCCACAATGACCTTCGCCGCTTCATCATGATTGCTCTCGACTGCGATCATGGGGCCTTCGAAACTCTCGGGATTGTGGCCCTCGGTGATTGCCTTGCCGGGAAATGTCCAACCGGTCAAGGCGCGCGCCATGTCGGTAATGGTGCTCTGATCGTAGGTAGGCCGCCCCGTCTCGCTGCCGTCGGAATTCAGGCCCACGGTTCCAATGCTGAATAACTGCATCAGCTCCCGCGCATAGTTCTCATTCGGAGAAGTCCCGGCGCTTCCCTTGTCATCATTCACCATGTCAAGGTAAACGCCCATGGTCGGGCTCAAGGTGACGTCACGCAGAACATTGGCATAAGTCCCGAAGGCATCCTGCAGAAGCATGTTCTGGTAAGGAACCATCTGGCGCGGCTGCCCCGTCTTCAAACCGGACACTACAAAAATCTGCGCTAAGGCGAATGCAACTCGCTGCCGCAGCTGGTCCTTGCCCTCGACCGCATGGACAAAGAACTCGCTCTGTTCGTCGGTCAGATTGTCGGCGGTGTTGTTCGAAGACTTGTAGAGGGTCGCAGGCGTCGCGAACTGCTCCGCCAGCCATGCCTCAAAACCCACGTCCTGCAGGTGCGCAATGCTCTCGGCAGATGGACCCCAAGAAGCCTGTTCCAGAAAACGTCCTGCGGCGAGATAGCTGATTTTGGGATTCGCAGGGCCTGACGTCGCGACCGCCGGACCCGAAGTCTCGTTGCCGGGATCTGGATTGGAAACGGTGAAGGCGATTCGACCACCGGTTGCCGGAGCCAGGGTCGCTGTAGTAGTCAGCCGCTTACTCGAAATGAACCTGGTGGGCAGCGCCACATTATTCATCTTCACCTGCGAACCCGATACGAACCCACTGCCCTCGATCGTGACTTCGTGTTCGCCGTAGGTGAGCGTCCTCGGGTTCAGGGATGCGATGACGGGCGTGGGATTAAGGATGGTGATCACGGCCTTGCCGGAAATATTGGGTCGTGATGCGCTGGTCGCTTCGATCTCGACAACGTTGTTGGCTGGAGGGAGTTCGGGTGCGATGAAAGTGCCGTCGGCATCGATTGTGCCGGTGGCGGCGCTCCCGCCCTTCACACCGTTCACACGCCACACAAATTTGGAAATGGATCCATCGCTGACCTGCGCAAAAAACTTCCGGCTCGTGCCGGCGCGCAGATTGATTTTCGAAGGGCTGACGGCCGCCGTCGGGAGCGCCGAAGCGGGAGCGCGGACAGCCGTACTTTGCTGGGCTGGATTTCGGATTGCAGTGCTTTGAGGAGCGGACGCAGACAGCCCTGAGGTGGGAATTGCTGAAGTTTGCGCGGCCGCCGTTTGAGATGGCATATCGTGCGCAAGCCATCCTCCAAGGACGATACACGCCCACACCGTTGATCGTGCCATCACAGCGATTCCGATTCTATGCGGGAGAACTAAGCCCATTCAATGTGCGAAAAAGTGAAAGGTTCATGGACAAGGGGTGGTGCGGGTCTTGTTAGTTGCCGGATTATGCGATAACGATCCAGAAGTCGATTGTTGACAGTACTGTTGACAGTACTAAAGAGGAAAGTGATTTTGATAAATCTTGTCATTCCGAGATAGATCTTGTCATTCCGAACGCAGCGAGGAATCTCGCGGAACATATGAGCAGGCAGCCGTCGGTCAAGCGAGGGATTCCTGCTCAATCCAGATTCCTCGCTTGCGCTCGGAATGACAATTCGCTTTGTTTTTATAAACTTACGGATCATATTGACAACACGGCGCAAGCGGAGCAAAATTTATCAAAAGGCGAATAAAAAGCGAACATACCTTATTCGCTCATACGGGATTCCCAGCTACGGCCTTCCCTGAATGTCGAGGATCTCATGTCTTCCCCGCTGCTCCACGTCGAAGCGATCAGCCATTTTCCCCTGGTCGCCCGATCCAGCTCGGCAAAGCTTTTAAAAGAATTTTCGGAAACACTGGCAGGTCTGACCCCGGCGTCCCGGCTGGAAGTTCGTCCTGCGCCGGAAACAGCGTCCAGCGGAATTGCGCAGATCGATGCCTTGACTGGCGGACTGCCGCGCGGATGCCTCACGGAAGTGTGCGGACCCGAGTCTTCCGGACGCACCACCGTGATGCTTGCCGCGATCGCCGCCGTCACGCGCCGCGAAGAAATCTGCGCGCTCATTGACGCCAGCGACGCTTTTGATCCCCATTCCGCTGCAGCAGCCGGCGTGAACCTGGAACGATTGCTCTGGGTGCGTTGCGGATCGCATGCCCAATCTTCTGCTTTATCGCGCAAGCGCCGCCAAGCCTTCAGCCTGGAAGAGCGTGCGCGGCGCCGCATGGAAGATCCTGTCGAACAAGCTTTGCGCGCAACGGACCTGCTGCTGCAAAGCAGCGGATTCGGCATGGTCGCCATTGACCTGGCCGGAGTGCCTTTGAAGATGGCGCGCCGCATTCCGCTGACCACCTGGTTCCGCTTCCGCCGCGCCGTGGAGAACACTCCCACACTTTTGCTGGTGACGGGGACGCAAGCCTGCGCGCAATCGTGCGCGTCGTTGGCGTTGGAACTCAGTCGTCGGTTGTCAGTCAGTCGCCAGTCGCCAGTCGTCAGTCGCCAGGAAAAAGTTCTCAGTTCCCGGTTCTCACTTCTCAGTAAAAGGCAATCCTCGGAAGACCGACAGGATTCTCGCGATGAAACATCTGCCAGCGAAAAACCATCGCATGCAGAACTGCTGACTGAAATCGAGGTTCAGATAGAAGTTCTGCGCTCGCGCATGGAACGCAAGCCGGTGAAGTCGGTGGGCGATTTTACTGCAAAAGCAGCGTGGACAGCATGAGAGTCACCCTCAGCGGCTAAAGCCGCTGGAGATTTAGAACTTTTTCGGACCGGCTAAAGCCGGTCCCTTTCAAAGCAGGTAGGGGCTGGTAATGGGTGGCTGATAGCTGATGGCTGATGGCTAAAAGCTGATAGCTAACAGCTGATAGCAGCTGACGACTGGAGACTGGAGACTGACGACTGATCCCATGCCTTTTGCCTGCATTTTCGTTCCAGACTTCCCCGCCGAAGCGATTCTGCGCGCGGAACCTGCATTACGTTCGCAGGCAATCGCCGTGCTCGAAGGCAAGCCGCCGTTGCAAAAAGTATTTGCCATTAACGAAAAGGCGCGCCGCATCGGCATCGAGCCTGGCATGACCAAGATTCAGGTCGAACCCTGGACTGATCTGATGCTCCGCCCGCGGTCGCTTTTGCAGGAAACCGCAGCGCACGCTGCCCTGCTCGATTGCGCGCAATCGTTCTCACCGCGCGTCGAAGACACGGCAGCGGACACGGTGATTCTCGATCTTTCCGGGCTCGAATCCCTCTTCGGCTCGCTCCCAAAGATTGCACGCGACATCGCGCGCCGCACGTCCGACCTCGGCCTCGAAGCCAACGTCGCCATGGCCTTCAATCCGGATACAGCCCGCTTTGCGGCCCGCGGCTTCCTGGGAGTCACGGTGGTTCCCGAAGGCAAGGAAGCCGAGCGGTTGGGCAATCTTCCGCTGGACGTTTTGTTCTCCGGACTGACTGGAGCCAATCTGTCCGAGGAAGATGCTCGTATGCTTGAAAGTTTTGATTTATGGGGCGTGCGCAATCTGCGCGCACTATGCGCGCTTCCCGAAGTCGCTTTAAGCGAGCGCCTGGGCCAGACTGGACCTTATCTGCAACAACTCGCGCGCGGCGCGGTCGCGCGCACGCTGGTGCCTGTGGAACCACCATTGATTTTTGAAGAAGCCATGGAATTAGAGCACCCGCTGGTGTTGCTGGAGCCACTCGCATTCCTTCTGGCTCATATGCTCGATCAGCTCAGTGTCCGCCTGGGCGCCCGCGCCCTGGCCGCGCAGGAACTGCGCCTGCAGTTGACTCTCGACAACGGCTTTCATTTCGTCGAAGACGTGCCCGCGGAAGAATCAAGCCCATCGCAAAAGTCACAATCCACAACTCGCTCCTCTCAATTCACGAATTGTCATCCTTCGCGAAGCGAAGGACCTGCTTTTCCGACGCGCTCTGCACCGCTCCCAGCCAATCTGCAATCTGAAATCACTAATCAAAAATCCGCAGCGGAGCCTGGCCTCTACGCGCCCGAAGGCGGCCTCTGTGATGAGTACCTCCAATCGAAACTCGAAACCCGAAACTCGAAACTATTCACCCGCACCCTCGAACTTCCCGTCCCGATGCTCGATGCCAAGGTCTTCCTGAAACTTCTGCAACTCGATTTAAAAGCGCATCCTCCCGGCGCACCCATTCTGAAAGTGCATCTCTCGGCCATTCCGGCTCAGCCGCGCAGCACGCAGGGAGGATTGTTTCAGCCGCCCACGCCTGAACCGGAGAAACTCGAACTCACCCTGGCGCGTATTGCGGGCATGGTCGGCGAAGAAAAAGTCGGCTCGCTGCAACTTCTCGACTCGCATCGTCCGGGAGCTTTTCGGATGCGGCATTTTGTGCCAACACAGCCCAAGGGACAAAAAGAAAAGTCAGACAGCGCCGCCACACAAGCGCCGATCACCGCATTGCGCATGTTCCGTCCGCCGCTGCGCGTGATGGTCACCTTGCGCGACGGCAAGCCCGCACACCTGGTGTGTCCGAAACGAAAAGAAGTAGACGGGGAGATTCTCTGGATGGCCGGCCCCTGGCGCTCTTCCGGAGATTGGTGGGAAGAAGAGGGATGGGCGAGAGACGAATGGGATATCGCGATTGAGTCGTCAGTCGTCAGTCGCCAGTCGTCAGCAGTCGTCAATCGCGGGTCGACGGGCGGGGACGCCTGTCGCTCCATTATCAGAAACCCAGCGTCAGCAAAGTCTAGCTTGGCTCTTTATCGTCTTGTACACGATTTGCTGAGTGGGCATTGGTTCGTGGAGGGAACATATGACTAAAGCAGTTCTCAGTTCTCAGTTGTCAGTTATCAGTTCCCAGTTCTCAGTTGCTCGCAACCATTGCTCGTATTGCAAAAGTTCTTTGTTTACCGGAAGCCTGACAACGGGGATCTCAGCTTGAAACTAGAAACTAGGAACTGAGAACTGGGAACTGAGAACTGCTTACCAACTCATGTACGTCGAACTTCACTCGCGCTCCGCTTTCAGTTTTCTCGAAGGCTCTACTTTGCCCGAGGACTTGATCTCGGTGTGCGCAGCGCGGGGCATGTCGGGGATGGCCCTGCTGGACCGCGACGGGCTCTATGGCTCCCCGCGTTTCTACCTTGCCGCCCAGAAGGTTGGCCTGAAAGCCCACATCGGCGCCGAAGTGAGCTGCGAAGTGTTTTCACCACAGAGTCACCGATACACAGAGAAAACCAACAATAGAGAAACATCAAAACTTACCAAGGAAGCACTTCATCTCTTAGAAGCTTGTCATTCCGAGCGCAGCGAGGAATCTGCATCGCCCGAGCGGCCTGCATCGAATTTCCACAATCTGCAATCTGAAATCAAAAATCTGAAATCCGGTGATTTCAAACTCCCACTCCTGGTCTCCTCCCGCGCCGGATACCAAAATCTCTGCCAACTCATCACCCGAATGAAGCTGCGCGCGCAAAGAAAAGAAGAAGGAGCGGTACTTGAGCACGAACTCGCGCAGCACGCCAACGGCATCGTCTGCCTCACCGGAGGCGATGAAGGTCCGCTCGCTGCCGCGCTAAAAAAAGGAGGCCCTGCCGAAGCCCGCCGCGCGGTCGAGCATCTGACCGGCATTTTCGGACGCGAGAACGTCTACGTCGAACTCCAGCGCCATTTTCACCGCGAGGAAGAAGCCCGCAACCGCGTCGCCATCGAGATTGCTCGCGACCTCCATCTGCCGCTCTTAGCCACCAACGGCGTCTGCTACGCCACGCCGCACGATCGTCCGCTGTGTGACGTTTTCACCGCGATCCGCCACCATCAGACTCTGATGACTGCCGGCCGCCTGCTCGCCCGCAATTCCGAGCGCCACCTGAAGACGCCCGAAGAAATGGCGCAGCTCTTTGCCGATTTGCCCGAAGCCATCGTCAATACCGCGGAACTGTCCGCGCGCCTCGAGTTCAAGCTCAGCGATCTGGGCTATGAATTCCCGCGCTATCCCGTTCCCGAAGGCGAAACCATGATGTCGTTCCTGCGCCAGCGTACGGACGAAGGCGCTCGGTGGCGCTACGGCATTTCGCTGTCAGGCGATCGCGTTCCCCAGAACGGATTTCACAATAAGGACCTGCAACAGCGCGCTCGCCGCCAGCTCGAGCGCGAACTCCAACTGATCGAGAAACTCGAACTGGCCGGATATTTCCTGATCGTCTGGGATATTGTGCGCTTCTGCCGCGAGCAGAATATTCTCGCCCAGGGCCGCGGTTCCGCTGCCAACAGCGCAGTCTGCTACTCGCTGGGCATCACCGCGGTCGATCCAATCAGCATGGAACTGCTTTTCGAACGCTTCCTCTCTGAACAGCGCGGCGAATGGCCGGATATCGACATCGACCTGCCCAGTGGCGATCAGCGCGAGCGAGTGATCCAGTACATCTACCAGCGCTATGGCCAGCGCGGCGCGGCCATGACGGCGAATGTCATCACTTATCGCAACCGCATGGCTGCCCGGGAAATGGGCAAGGCCATGGGATTTGATCCGGAGACGCTAAACAAAATTTCTGCCGCTGTCGCCACCTGGGAATATAAGGATGCCAATGACGCGCTCGATCGGCGCTTCCACGACGCCGGCCTGGATCTGAATCACCCGCGCCTGCGCAAATATTTCGAGCTTTGCACCGCCGTGCAGGATTTGCCGCGCCATCTCGGCCAGCATTCCGGCGGCATGGTCATCTGCCAGGGGCAACTCGATTCCGTGGTCCCGCTCGAACCTGCTTCGATGCCGGGACGCGTAGTCGTGCAATGGGATAAAGAAGACTGCGCCGATATGGGCATCATCAAGGTGGACTTGCTCGGCCTCGGCATGATGGCCGTGCTCGAAGAATCCATCCAACTCATCCGCAATGACTACCACCAGGAAGTCGATCTTGCACACCTGCCGCCAGACGATTCCGAAGTTTATTCAACGCTGCAGAAAGCCGACACAGTCGGGATGTTTCAGATTGAAAGCCGCGCGCAGATGTCGTGTCTCCCGCGCCTGCGCCCGAAGAAGTTCTACGACATCGTGGTGCAGGTCGCCATCATTCGCCCCGGCCCCATTGTTGGCCAGATGGTGAATCCGTTCCTTCAGCGCCGCCAGGGACGCGAATCCGTCACCTATCCGCATCCCTCGCTCGAGCCGGTGCTGGCGCGCACGATGGGCGTCCCCCTTTTTCAAGAGCAGTTGCTGCGCATCGCGATGATCAGCGCGAATTTCACCGGAGGGGAAGCTGAAGAACTCCGCCGCGCCATGGGATTCAAGCGTTCGCAGGCGCGCATGAAAGAAATTGAAGTTCGTTTGCGCGAAGGCATGACCCGCAATGGGATCGCCCAGGAAGCGCAAGAGCAGATCATTCTCTCGATTACCTCTTTCGCGCTCTACGGCTTTCCCGAATCCCATGCCGCCAGCTTCGCCCTGATCGCCTACGCGAGCGCGTGGTTGAAGTGCCACTACCTGGGCGCCTTCACCGCAGCCTTGCTGAACAATCAGCCCATGGGCTTCTATCATCCGGCCACAATTGTGAAAGATGCGCAGCGGCATGGGTTGAGAGTTCTGCCGATTGATGTGACGAAATCGGATTGGTTGTGCACGCTGGAGGAAGTCTCCAGTCGCCAGTCTCCAGTCGCCAGCGAGAAATCAGCTATCAGCTATCAGCCATCAGCTATCAGCCCTCAGCTATCAGCCATCAGCCACCAGCTATCAGCTATCAGTCCTCAGCTATCAGCTATCAGCCATCAGCCACCAGCCATCAACCAAGAATTCGCTTTGAAAGGGACCGGCTTTAGCCGGTCCGATAAGAATCTCAATTCCAGCGCGGCTTTAGCCGCTGAGGTCGGCGTCATCCCTCAAGATCAGCCGCAAGCACATGGAGAGGCCGCCGACTTCACCGTCCAAATCTCCTGGAACGAAATCGGCTCCTACATTCACTCCAACGCCGTGCAGCGGCAAAAGAATGAAGGCTTCCAACAAGCGCGATTAAAGGATCTGTCGAAAACAAATGATTCCTCTGTGACTCGGTGTGGTGAAAAGACCCTCGCCCTGCGCCTTGGCCTCAAATATGTTCGCGGGCTGCGCGAAGCCGCTGGACAAGCTCTGGTTCGGGAACGCAGCCTCGCTCCTTTCCAATCGATCCACGACCTCACCCGCCGTGTCCCTGAACTCCGCAAAGACGAACTCACCACCTTGGCCGAAATCGGAGCGTTGAATGCAATCGGAAATTCACCACAGAGACACAGAGACACAGAGAAAATCAATAAACACAACAATTTAAAAATTTGTCATTCCGAGCGTAGCGAGGAATCTGCTTTTTCGCGGCCAGTTCCCGAAAGTCCCAACAATCTGCAATCTGAAATCAGAAATCTAAAATCCTCGAATTCCTCTGTGCCTCTGTGCCTCGGTGGTGAAAAACCGCCAACGCGACTCGGGACTCGCGACTCGAAACTCGAAACCCGAAACTCGAAACTAACTCACAACTCGGTACTCGATACCCGCTACTCGCGACACCGCCGCGACGCGCTCTGGCAGATCGAAAAAGCCGTTCGCCGCTCTGGCCCTTTGCTGGAAGAACTCCCGGAACCCGACGCTCCTTCGCCACTGGAGCGCATGACGCATGAAGAGCGTCTAGTGGCCGACTTTCATGGGACCGGTCTGACCACTGGTCCACATCCGATGGCTTACCGCCGTGCCGAAATGAGGGCATTGGGCATTCATCCAGCCTCCAGCCTCAGTTCCCTGCCCAGTGGACGTCGTCTGCGGATTGGCGGGTGTGTGATTGCACGCCAGCGGCCGGGCACGGCAAAAGGATTTGTCTTTCTGAGCCTGGAAGACGAAACGGGCATAGCGAATGCGATCGTCACGCCGGACCTGCTCCAACACAACCGGATTCTTCTTAGCTCAGGAAGGTTTCTGATGGTGGAAGGCATCCTGCAGAATCAGGACAACGTGATCTCAGTGAAAGCAGAACGCGTACTGCCGCTTTCCGTCACCCAGGCGGAAACCAGCTCCCACGACTTCCACTGATCTGCTATTTATGTAACTGTAGAAAAAATCCACGTTCTCAGTTTCTTCCACAATTTTTCTCGACAGGCCTTGTCATATATTGGACTAGAAGGTTTATATTTAGAAAATCACCCGCTACCCAACATTCATCCCCCCGGTCGTGGTTGAAGTGTAGGTATGTGGCTCATTCATCAGTTCGACTCATTTCTAAAGTTAGGAGCTTGCAAGGAGTATTCAATCATGGCCAAAGCTAAAACACCTCGCACCAACGCCGGCAAGACGAATGGCGAAAACCCGAATACGTCTGTAAATCCCGTGAATCCTTCGGTCACGGCCGACGCGGTTCCGGAATTCAGGGAAATTCGCAAAACCCAGCCCGATGCTCGCAAAAACATCGTGCCGATCAACCTGGAAGAAGAAATCCGTCGCCGCGCTTACGAACTCTGGGAGCAGCACGGACGAGTATCCGGCCAGGAAAATGAACACTGGTTGCTGGCCGAGCGCGAAGTTCGTGAGCGCTACCGCGCCCAGCACCAGCAGTCGGCGTAAGCGAGACAAACATAGGGCGAACTGCGTGCGCTCGCCTATCGTGTGCACGCAGTCGACGCGTAGTGTCGTGCCTGACGTGCTCCTCATCGACGATAATGCAATCCAATAGCGTGTACGCGAAAGCGTGCTCCGCAAGGCTTTCTGTCGTCAGCGCGAGTTCGGCCGATGAGGCGCTTGACCGCCTCCGCTCCATTCCGGCAGGGGTGAAGTGATTGTGACGGACGATGCCGCAGGCAACGGAATCGGTCTTCGTCCGCAGCTCCGAAAATTTTGTCCCAATGTTGCAGTGGTAGTAATAGCCGAGGGTCCGAAGCCGAGCGCGAGGTTTCGGGCTTTGACGTGACATTCCTTCGTGAACCGTGCCGAGCCGATACCCTCATTCGAGAGGCGAAGGCTTGCTTGCCGCATGTGCCTTAGTCTGCAGCAATTTGCGGACAAACGACGAGCCGGTGAAACGACCATCAAGGCCATTGCAGGACGAATTCGAGTGCCAAGTCCACGCCGAAACTGTACTTCCGGCACTTGCTCTGGACTCCCAGCATGCGACACCATAGTTTCACGCCGGATCGTTAAAATATTCACGCGGCCCCAGTTCGGCCGGTATCGAGCCCAATCAGCGTAACCTGATCGTCCCGGCAAACCTCTAATCGAGAAGAGAAGGTTCGGTCAGGGTCTTCTCGGTTGCTCTAGTCGCGTGTTTCTGAAAAAATATGTAAGGGTTCCCCAATGTCCCAATTCAGTAGTATTGCACTGCCGCAAATCGGTAGTTTTGCGCTTTTGTTGGCGCTCGGACTTGCCGGCTATTCGTTCGTGGTCGGCGCGCTGGCGCTGATCATTGGTGGGCCCGGATCCGAGCGTCTCGGGGAAACCGCGCGCCGCGCGGGAATCGCTGCGTTCGGAACCATTCTGCTGGCTTCCGTAGTGCTGGTCACGGCCGCGTTCACCGATGATTTCTCGGTCGCCTACATCTTTCACCACAGCAACAAGGATCTTCCTGGCCCGTATAAGTTCGCGGTTCTCTGGTCAGGACAAGAAGGCTCGCTGTTGTTCTGGTCGTTGCTGCTCGCCGCCTACGGATTCGTTCTGCGGCTGCGCTACAAAACCGATCCGCGTCTTTTTGCGTATGCCTCGGTCGTCATCGCGGGCGTGCAGGTTTTCTTCCTGCTGCTGCTGAATATCGCCGCTCACCCCTTCGCCATTCTAGAGGGCCAGATTCCGCCGGATGGCAGTGGTCTGAACCCGCTCCTGCAATATCCGGAAATGGTCATTCATCCGCCCATGCTGTATCTGGGCTACGTAGGATTCACCGTTCCCTTCGCATTCGCGCTGGGCGCGCTCATCATGCGCTACCCGGGGGAAAAGTGGATTCAAATCACCCGCCGGTGGACCATGGTCACCTGGGGTTTTCTGACCATTGGGATTTTCCTGGGCGCGCATTGGGCATATTCAGTGCTCGGCTGGGGCGGCTATTGGGGATGGGATCCGGTCGAGAACGCTTCGCTGATGCCGTGGCTGATGGGTACCGCCTTCCTGCACTCGGTGATGATGCAGGAGAAGCGTGGAATGCTGAAGACGTGGAACATGTGGCTGGTCTTCTCGACGTTCTGGCTTGCTATCCTGGGTACTTTCCTGACACGGAGCGGAATCATCAGTTCGGTCCACGCCTTTGCCCAATCGTCCATCGGGTCATGGTTCGGCTGGTTTCTGATCATCACGTTGGCGACTTTCGCTGGGTTCTACGTAGCGAACCGATCGCACCTGCGCAGTGAGCACAAGTTGGAATCGATCATTTCGCGCGAGTCCAGTTTTCTATTCAACAACCTGCTCTTTGTGGTGGCCTGCTTCGTCGTGCTGTGGGGCACGTGGTTCCCGAAGATCTCGGAATTGATTCAAGGATCGAAAGTCACCGTCGGCGCTCCGTTCTACAACAATGTAGCTGTCCCGGTGGCGCTCTTCCTGCTGGTGCTGACGGCCGTCGGCCCACTGTTGGCCTGGCGCAGGACATCATTCGAAAGCCTGAAACGCAATTTCATGTGGCCCGCCGCCGGAGCCCTGGCACTGGGCGTCGTCATGATGATTTTGGGCGTCCGCCCCTGGAAAGATATCTCCTACTTCTATTCGCTGATGGCCGCGATGCTCGCCGCCCTCGTCATCTGCACCGTTATTTCTGAATTCGTGCGCGGCGGGCGCGTGATCGCGCAAAAAACCCCCGGCCTTGGACTGCTCGGCTCCATGGTTCATCTCTATCATCGCAACACCCGGCGTTACGGCGGCTACATCGTGCATTTCGGCGTCGCGGTCGTCATCATCGGCATCCTCGGGACACCTTTCAACCGCGAAGCCGAAAAAGAGATGGGCTTCGGCGACAAAATCAACATAGGTCCCTACACGCTGGTTTGCCAGTCCTACACACAGGACGACAACCCGAATTTCAGCAATGAGTGGGCAATCATAAACGTCTTCAAGGGAAACGATCAGATCACGACCATGTACCCGGAGCGAAGACTTTATAAGGCCAGTTCGCAGCCGCAAACGATTCCGCGGATCTATGCCACGTACGCGCAGGATCTGTTCCTGGTGAACGATCTGTACGTTGTCTACGAGGGCCGAAATGAAGAGACCGGCCGGCCTATCATCAAAGCTCACCTGAACCCGATGGTGCCGTGGATCTGGACCGGACTGATCATCATGATTTTTGGAACAGTGACTGCCCTCGTTCCCAACGCGGCTCCGATCGCCGCACGCGTGCCTGCGCGGGTACAAACCGCGCCGGCAGTAGGAGCCGGCGACTGATGCGGCCTCCATCGAAACCAATACTGAAGCGGGTTGCACAATTGTTGCTGGTCGTGGCTGCGCTGTTCACCTTCATGGGCGTCGGCGACGAAGATGCGCGCTTCCAGAACCTGGGCCATCACCTGATGTGTGTCTGCGGTTGTTCCCAGATTCTGCTCGAATGTAACCACGTGGGCTGCCAGTATTCCGACCGCATGCGAGTGGAACTCGCGGCTGCGCTCGATCACGGCGACAACGACGATTTGACCCTGCAAACGTTCGTGCAGAAATACGGCACCACGGTGGTAGCGGCTCCCAGCACAAAAGGGTTCGGCCGCGTGGCCTGGATCATGCCCTTTGTGGCATTGCTCGCCGGTCTGGCTACGGTGGTCCTGGTGGTGCGTGCCTGGCGTCTGCGTCCCACCCCGGCTTTGGCAGACGGCATTCAGCCGCTGCGGGGTCCTGAGCTTGAGCGCTTCCGCAGCCAGGCGGATGAGGAGACGGAACTGTGACGGTCTTTCTGATTTGCGCCCTGGTTACGCTGGGCTCGCTCGTGTACACGTTTTACATTCCCGGCGAAATCTACACCGGCCCCGTGAAGACACGGCTTATCTATTTGCGCGAGCGCAAGGAAGCCGTGTACGACAATCTGCGCGACTTGAACTTTGAATACAAGGCGGGGAAGTTTCCCGATTCCGATTATCAGGAGATGAAGACCTCCCTGGAAGACGAAGCCGCCGCAATCCTTGCGGAAATCGCTCGCCTCGAACAGGCATCCGCCATCGCGGCTTCTTCACTCCGCGACAGGAAAGGAGCGAGGGTTTGAACCTCACTCTCAAAGCTTTCACACTCAGCCTGATTTTGGCTCTAGGCTCTTACGCTGCGGCGGAGACCCTGACAGGCACGGTTACGAATAAGACCACCAGCAAGCCCGCTGCCGGCGATGAAGTCGTTCTGATCAAGCTGGCGAACGGCATGGAAGAAGCGGCGCGCACCAAGGCCGATGCCAAAGGCAATTTCAAGTTCACCTACGACGATGTGGGCGGCCCTCACCTGATTCGCGCTATCCACCAGGGGGTGACCTATCACCGCATGGCCCCTCCTGGAACCACCTCCGTGGACGTGGAAGTTTTCGATGTGTCGAAAAAACTGGAGGGTATTTCAGTCACCGCCGATGTCATGCGCTTCCAGGTGGAAAATGGGCAGCTCGAAGTGATTCGCCTGTTCGCAGTCAACAATGAGTCGAAGCCTCCCAAGACTCAGATGAATGACCGCAACTTCGAGTTCTACCTGCCGGACGGCGCCAAGATCTCGCAGTCGATGGCGAAGACGGCCAACGGCAATCCGCTCAACTCCGCGCCGGTTCCGCAGTCAGAAAAGAATCGCTACGCTTTCATCTTCCCGCTTCGGCCGGGAGAGACCCAGTTCCAGGTGCAGTACACTCTGCCCTACTCCGGTTCCGCCACCATCGATCCCAAGGCGGTTTATGGGATGCAGCACTTCGTCGTGATGGTTCCGAAGACGATGCAGTTCGAGCCGGGGCCAAACGCGCACTTCGAATCCATGAACGATCCCCAGCAGACCGACGCGACTGTGCAAGTCGCCTCGCTGACAAAGCCGGGCGACCCCTTGAGCTTCAAAATTTCGGGGACCGGAGTTCTAGCGTCCAATAACGCTCCCGAAGGCAGCACGAATGGTGGGGCGATGGGTGGGCCTGCAAGTGGCGGGCAGCAATCCGGTCCCGGTGGGGGCCTCGGACCGCCAATTGATGCTCCCGATCCTCTGCAGAAGTACCGTTGGTGGATTATCGGCGGATTCGTGGTCGCTTTAGCCGGAGGGGCCTACTACGTCACCACCCGTCAGAAAGCCGCCTTTGCCGGAGCTGGCCCAGTAAGCGAAGCCGAATATGAAGAGCCGGTGCGTTCACCGGTAACCTCGCGCATCCCACGGCCCACGCCGACAGCTTCCGTCCAAACCCAACGCGCGTCGGCGGTCACGGCAACGGCGGTCGCGCCAGCCCGCCCTTCGATGCTGCTCGAAGCACTAAAAGAAGAGCTGTTCCAACTCGAGGTCGAACACAAGCAAGGCAAGATTACTCAGCAGGAATACGAAAAAGCGAAAGCCGCACTCGACGGGACCTTGGAACGAGCCATCAAGCGCGAGTCGCAGAAGGTCTGAGATTCTTTCGGCATTATAAGGCGACACTCCGCAGTGCAGCTGGCGGGGTGCAAGTGCGTTATTCGCCCTATCCCTCTGACTCTGCGATGCTTAGGCTGTCCCTGCCAGAGCGGTAGCTGGTGACTCACATTCCCTTAAGCATCTCAAACCCTTCCGCAACATCCAATCAGTACAGGAATTGCTTTATGGGAAACACATTTAAAACCGCCTTTCTCCTTACCGGCCTCACGCTGCTGCTGATGTCCATCGGTGGCTATTTCGGCGGCCAGCGGGGAATACTCACGGCCCTGATCATCGCGGGCGTGATGAACTTCGTCTCGTATTTCTACTCCGACAAGATTGCCCTGGCCACGTACCGGGCCCAGGCGGTTACGCGCGAGCAATTGCCCCGCGTTTACCAGGTCGTCGAGCGGTTGACGCAGAAGGCCGGGCTTCCAATGCCAAGGATTTACGTCATTCCGACGGACTCCCCCAACGCCTTCGCCACTGGCCGCAATCCGCGTCATGCGTCGGTTGCGGTGACTCAGGGCATCCTGAACCTCCTCAATGATGACGAGCTCGAGGGAGTGCTGGCTCACGAACTCGGTCACGTGAACAACCGCGACATCCTTATCAGCTCCATCGCTGCCACCCTCGCCGGTGCCATCACATACGCAGCCCGGTTTGCGATGTTTTTCGGTGGCGACCGCGACGAGCGCCGTGGAGGTGGATTGAGCGCGCTGGTGATGATGATCCTTGCGCCGCTGGCTGCGATGCTGATTCAGCTTGCTGTCTCGCGATCGCGCGAATACCAGGCGGACGAAACCGGGGCGCATCTGACGGGGAACCCCTATGCGCTGGCCAGCGCACTTGGCAAGCTTGATGCGTACTCCAAACGGCTACCCATGGTGGCGACGCCCTCCACCGCGCACCTTTTCATCATCCAGCCCTTGCTGGGAATGAATATTGGCAACCTGTTCTCGACGCATCCGCCGATCGCGAAGCGGATTGAGCGGCTGACTGGACGGCCCGCCGAGTTTCAGAGAATCGGCTAAATCAGAAACCAAAGATCACCACAAGGGACACGAAGGTAGCACGAAGGGCTTCATAGGCAGGCCTTGGTGCTACCTTGGTGTCCTTTGTGGTCGAAAAAAAGCCCGCCCGGCTCCACAAACCTCGCAAGAACTCTTAACCAGAACGTTCGAATCTAAGAACGCAGAGCTAACAGCTAAAAGCAGCCTTACGTTCGTAACCGCCCTCCCCCACCCCCACATAGTAAAATCGCCTTTCGATGTCTCCAGAGATCGCTACCGCCGCTACCCATCGGGCCATTCAGCTCGAAAACACCCTGCGCAAAGTCATTCGCGGCAAGGATGAGGTGATCCGCCTGGCGTTGGTATCGATCTTCGCCCGTGGCCACCTGCTGATTGAAGGCGTTCCAGGAGTGGGTAAAACGACCCTGGGCCAGGCACTCGCCCGGGCGCTCGACTGCAGCTTTCAGCGGATCCAGTTCACCAGCGACATGTTGCCCTCGGACGTGCTGGGGATCTCCATCTATTCCGCCATCGAGCAGCAATTCGAATTCAAGCATGGACCGGTCTTCACGAATATCCTGCTGGCGGACGAAATCAACCGCACCACGCCCAAAACGCAATCCGCGCTGCTCGAAGCCATGAATGACGGCCAGGTCACTATCGACGTCCATTCTTATCCGCTGCCGCAACCGTTCCTGGTCCTCGCGACCCAGAATCCGGTCGAACACCACGGAACTTATCCGTTGCCCGAGTCTCAGCTGGACCGGTTCCTGATGCGGGTGCACATGGGATACCCCGATGCCGACGCGGAACGCGAAATCCTGCGCTCGGTGGCGGGAGCCGCACAACTCGAG